>Ga0209347_1002748_pt1 | contig 22338 bp, 17 predicted proteins | sample AutmiccommuBRH23_FD_187382 | JGI IMG/M metagenome (GOLD analysis project Ga0209347, IMG submission 187382) | Deep subsurface microbial communities from Mt. Terri, Switzerland - Autotrophic microbial communities BRH/23 (SPAdes) (version 2) | ecosystem: Environmental > Aquatic > Deep subsurface >...
TTGGTCGGCTATTGTCCCGCTTATTCGCTGGTCGGCATCAAGACCTGCTCCAACTGAGCAGCGCCGGCGTGCTTACTTGATCGACGCGGCTTCCGGTAGGGGCACGCCGGCGGCTGCGAACGCCCGCTCCTGGCGCTCGGCGACCTGCGCCAGCTCGAAGCCTTCGATCGTCTCGTTGAAGAGCCGGTACCAGTTCTGCTTGGCGCCCAGGTGCAGGAACACGCCGCCCAGCCCGATCGCCGCGCGATCCATGAACACGAACTCGCGCGGCACCGCGACGGGGCCCTTCTCGCGCAGGATCTTGTGCACCGTGAAGGCCTCTTGCCGCCCGTAGGCGCCCGGCGTCGTGCCTTCCGCAATGACGCGCTCGCGATCATCGAGCAGCGGCCCGTAGATGAAGCGCGCCCAAATCGTCAGCGCCTCGATCAGCTCGTTCGATAAGCCGCGGAAGCCCCAGCTCTCGTAGGCATGCACGATGAGATCGCGATCGGCGCGCAACAGCCCGTGATAGAGATCGATGACGCCTTGCACGAAGGCGACCGGGAACGTGCGGATGCAGCCGTAGTCCAACAGGTTGATGCCGGCGGCGGCGCCGTCCTGCTCGAAGACGGTGTAGTTGCCCAGATGCGGATCACCGTGAATGACGCCGTAGTGACTGAAGGGAAACCACCAGGCCGTGAACATCGCCCGCGCGATCGCGTTACGCTGATCCAGGGGCGCGTCCTTGTAGTCGAGCAGCGGTCGCCCGTGCAGCCACGTCATCGTCAGCAGCCGCTTGGTCGACAGCTCGGGCAAAATCTCAGGCACGCGAATACGCGGCTCGTCGGCAAAGATCGCCCCGTAAAGGCGCGTGTGGCGCGCTTCCAGATCGTAGTCGAGCTCCTCGCGCAGACGCGCCGAAATCTCCTTCAGGATCTCGCTCGTCTCCACCGCCGGGTTCATGCGGGCGTGGATCGCGAAGATGGTCTTGAGCTGCGTGAGATCGGCTTCGACGGCAGAGGCCATGTCCGGATACTGCAGCTTCACCGCAAGCTCGCGCCCATCCGGGCCGATCGCCTTGTGCACCTGCCCCAGCGAGGCCGAAGCCGAGGCCGTGATGTCGAAGTCGCGAAAGCGCTGGCGCCACTCCGGACCGAGCTCGGCCGCCATCCGCCGGCGCACGAAGCCGGGCCCCATGGCGGGGGCCGCAGACTGCAACTGGGAAAGCTCGCGTGCGTATTCGGCCGGCAGCGCCTCGGGGATGGTGGAGAGGAGCTGGGCCACCTTCATCAAGGGCCCCTTGAGACCGCCGAGCGCGGTGGCAAGCTCGGCCGCCATACGCGTGTCGTCGCGCTCCATGCCGAGCAGCCGGCTGCCGGCGACGCGTGCGGCCAGACCGCCGACGTTGGTCCCGACGCGCACGTAGCGGGCGGCACGCGCCGAAAACCGGTTCTTCTCGTTGTCCATCGAGGGTCTCGTGGCGGCTCTTAACGCGAAGGTGCACTCGCAGATATCATAGCGGCGCGCGCGCGCTGCAAGCCCGACGAGTTGCTGAAGCAAGAGAGGGCGCCGCTAGACCTGGACCTGCGTGCCAACCTCCACCACGCGATCGGTCGGAATATGGAAGTAGGTCGTGGCATCCTGGGCGCTGCGCGCCAACGCAATGAATAGATGTTCCTGCCAGGTAGGCATCTCCGACTTCGGCGTGGGGCGCAAATTGCGTCGCGACAGGAAGAACGACGTCGCGCTCATATCGACGTTCAAGTCCTTGCGCCGGCACTGGTCGAAGATCTTCGGCACGCTCGGCGTCTCCATGAAGCCGTAACGCGCAATCACGCGGACGAAGCTGTCACTCACCCGCTCGACCGAGACGCGCTCGTAGCGCGGCACGCGCGGGACGTCCTCGGTGCGTATGGAGAGGATGATGTTGCGCTCGTGCATGACGCGATTGTGCTTCAGGTTGTGCATGAGCGCGGTCGGGGCAGCGGTGGGATCGGCGGTGAAGAACACCGCAGTGCCGGCGACACGTTGCGGGGGCTTGGCCTCGAGGCGACGCAGGAGCCAGTCGAGATCGGCCTCGTGCTTGCGGGTCTGTTTGGCCAACAGGCGTGATCCCTTGAGCCAGGTCGCCATGACGAGGCCCATCACCGCGGCGATCGAAATCGTAACCCAGGCCCCGTCGAAGATCTTCAGCGCGTTGGCGGCAAAGAATGCCTGCTCGAGGAACAACAGCGGCAGAATGACCGCGGCCACCTGCCAGAGCTTCCAGCCCCACATCTTCCAGATGACGAAGAACGCGATCAGCGACTCGATCACCATCTGCGCCGTGATGGCGACGCCGTAGGCCGAGGCGAGATTGCCGGAGCTGCGGAACAGCACCACGATCAGAATGACACCGAGCAGCATCATCCAGTTGACGCGCGGCAGGTAGATCTGGCCGGCCATGCTCTCGGAAGTATGCGTGATGCCGAAGCGCGGCAGCAGGCCGAGCTGAATGGCCTGTCGCGTCACCGAGAAGGCGCCTGTTATCACCGCCTGGCTCGCAACGACGGTGGCGATCGTTGCGAGGATCACGACAGGCAAGAGAGCCCACTCGGGATAGAGCAGGTAGAACGTGTTCTCCAGCGTCTCGGGGCGCGACAGCACAAGCGAGCCCTGGCCGTAGTAGTTAATCAACAGCGAGGGCAGCACGAAGCCGAGCCAGGCTGCCTGAATCGGTCTGCGGCCGAAGTGGCCGAGGTCGGCGTAAAGCGCTTCCGCACCGGTGACGGCCAGGAAGATCAGGCCCAGGACCGTGAAGCCGACGATGCCGTGCTTAAAGACGAAGCGGATGCCGTACCATGGGTTGAGCGCGACCAGCACTTCCGGATTGTTGACGATCTGGTAGAGCCCGCCGGCCAGCAGCGTGAGGAACCAGACGATCGTGATCGGTCCGAAGAACGCCGCGACCTTCGCTGTGCCGCGCGACTGGGCCGCAAATAGCACGATCAGGATGACGATCGCCACCGGGAGAATGATGTCGTGGAACGTCGGCGACACGAGGCTCAAGCCTTCGACCGCCGAGAGAACCGAGATCGCCGGCGTGATGATGGCATCGCCGTAAAAGAACGAGGCGCCGGCTATGCCCAGCGCCATGATCACGGGAGCACTCTTCTTGGCGACGGATTGGCCCAGAGCCATCAACGCGAACGTGCCGCCCTCGCCGTGGTTGTCGGCGCGCAGCAGCAGGAAGATGTATTTTAGCGTGATGATCAGCAGCAGCGCCCAGGTGATCAGCGACAAGACGCCGAACACCGCCTCGCGGCCTGCGAAGCTGTCGCCCTTGGCCGCCAATACCGCCTCCTTGAAGGCGTAAAGCGGGCTCGTACCGATGTCGCCATACACGACACCGATGCAGCCCACGACGAGCGGCCAAAAATGCTTGGGATGAGTGCCGTCGGGACTGCCCTGCTCGGCCCCCTTCGCCACCTGCGATTCTGCCACGTCGGCACCTCGCGTTAAGCTGGCTGCAGCGCAGCAATGGCGGGGGCTTCTAACCCCTAATGTAGTCCTAAGGGAACCCCTTAAATCAGGAAAGTTCCCCGATCCCCGTCTTGACAAAGTCCGCAGACTCTGGCCTCCAGGCCCCGCAAAACGGGCCCTGGAGCGCCCACAGTAACGTTATCGCCACTGAAATCGGGTTAACCGCGCTCTCAGGCCGCAGCTTCCATCCTCTCCAGCTCGTCGATCATTCCCTCGATGACCTTGAGCCCCTTCTGCCAGAACTCCGGCTGGGACGCGTCGAGCCCGAAGGGGGCGAGCAGCTCGGAGTGGTGCTTGGTGCCGCCGGCCTTGAGCATATCGAAATATTTGGCGACGAAATCGGGGTGCGCCTCCTCGTAGAGGCCGTAAAGCGAGTTCACCAGGCAGTCGCCGAAGGCATACGCGTAGACGTAGAACGGCGAATGGATGAAGTGGGGGACGTAGGTCCAGAACACTTCATATCCCGGCCTGAGATCGATCGCGGGCCCGAGGCTCTCCGACTGCACCTCCATCCAAATGGCATTGATCTGATCGGGCGTCAGCTCGCCCTGGCGGCGCGCTTCGTGCACCTTGCGCTCGAAGGTGTAGAACGCGATCTGGCGCACGACCGTGTTGATCATGTCCTCTACCTTGCCGGCGAGGAAGGCCTTGCGCTCCTTGGGATCCTTGATCTCCTTCAGCAGCGCCTTGAATGTCAGCATCTCGCCGAACACGGATGCCGTCTCGGCTAGAGTGAGCGGCGTCGGCGCCATCAGCGCTCCCTGCGGCCGCGCCAGCATCTGGTGCACGCCATGGCCCAGCTCGTGCGCGAGCGTTGTCACGTCGCGGGGCTTACCGAGGTAGTTGAGCAGCACGTAAGGGTGCACGCACGGCACCGTTGCAGCGGAGAAGGCGCCAGGCGCCTTGCCGGGGCGCACCGGTGCATCGATCCAGCGCTTGTCGAAGAACTCGCGCGCGATCGACGCCATCTCGGGCGCGAAGCCGTGATAGGCGCCGAGGACCAGCTCCTGTGCCTCCGACCAAGCAAACAGCCGCTCGGGCTGATCGGGCAACGGCGCGTTGCGATCCCAGTGAGGGAGCTTCTCCTTGCCGAACCACTTGGCCTTCAGCGCGTAATAGCGATGCGACAGGCGCGGATAGGCCTCGCGCACGCTTCTTGTGAGCGCGTTGACGACAGGTGCCTCCACGCGGTTGGCGAGGTGGCGGGCGTCGGCAACGTCCTTGAAGCCGCGCCAGCGGTCGGAGATCTCCTTGTCCTTGGCCAGCGTGTTCGTGATCCGCGCGAACAGGCCCACGTTGCCCTTGAACACTTGCGCCAGCGCTTCGGATGCCGCCTTGCGGCGTTCCTCGTTCGGGTTCGACAGCAGGTTCAGGGTGAGTTCGAGCGTCATCGGCTCGGCTTCGCCCGCAACAGAGAAGCGCAGTCCCGCCATCGTCTCGTTGAAGAGACGGTTCCAGGCACCCGACGCGGTCTGGCTCTTCTCGTGGAAAAGCAGCTCGATCTTTTCCTCGAGCTGATAGGGCTTCTCCTTCCGGGTGTTCTCGATCCACGGCTTGTAGCGCGCGAGCCGCGGGTTCTTCAGCGCCTCCTCCAGCACCGCATCATCGATCGCGTTGAGCTCCAGGTCGAAGAAGATGACGTCGGTGGAGATGGCCGTGAGCTTCTCCGACATGTCGCCGTAGAACTTTGCGCGCGCGGGATCGGCCTGGTTCGATGCGTAATAAAGGCCCGCGAACGAGCCCAGCCGTCCCATGGTCTCGGCGAGGCGCTCGTACTCCTCGACCGCCAGCGCCAGCACCGCGCCGTTGCTGGCTAGCTCGACCAGCTTGCCGTGGTAGGCCTCCCTGATACGGCGCGCCATCGCGGCTGCACTTTCAAGATCCTTGGCAAGCTCGGGCGCGTCGGGGCCGGGATAAAGATCGGCAAGGTTCCATTCGGGCAGATCCCCGAGCTCGACGGTCTTGGTCGTCGCGGCCGCTTCCTGCGGAAGGGCACCAAAACTGCGAGACATGGCAGAAACGCCGAGGTCGAGGGTCATCTGGAAGCTCCAAATTGTGATCAGCAGGGCCTTAACGTGAGAGGCACGAACCTCGCGTTCAAGGCTGACGGTTCAATAGGTTGGGAGTGCCGCAAAACTGTACCGGCGTTGCACGAACGCAGCGGCGTGCCCAAAAAAGGCTCAACCTGATCCCCATCGCAACCCCTTATTTACCCTTGTTGGGCACTCTTTCGTTTGTTGAGTGACCTGCAGGTCGCCGAGTGTCCTGTCCTGAAGCATTTTTTGGGACGGCCGGCCGGGCAGGTTCGTCCCAGGTTGAGTTCGTTCGAGTGCCCCATGGTCAAGAGTCTACTTATCGTTGATGACGATCCCGCCCAGCGCCGCATTTTAGAAGAAACCATCAAGCGGCTGGGGTTCGACACCAAGAGCGTGAGCTCGGGCGAGCAAGCCCTGCAAATCCTGGAAGGCCCCGGACGTTCCGACGTCGGGCTGGTCCTTCTGGACCTCGTCATGGACGGGGTCGACGGCATGGCCGTCCTGGAGAAGCTCGACGGCAAGCCCGGTCTTCCCCCCATCATCGTACAGACCGCACACGGATCCATCGACGCCGCTATCAATGCGATGCGCGCCGGGGCCGTGGACTTCGTGGTCAAGCCAGCCTCACCCGAGCGCCTCGACGTCTCGATCAAGAGCGCGTTGAAGATCGAGGCTCTTGCCGGCGAGATCAGCCGCATCAAGCGCAAGGCCGAAGGCACGCTGAGCTTCGACGATCTCGTCGCTCAGGGTGATGGCATGGAGCGCGTCGTCTCTCTGGGCAAGCGCGCTGCGTCCTCCAACATTCCCGTCCTCGTCGAGGGCGAGTCGGGTGTCGGCAAGGAGCTGATCGCGCGCGCTATCCAGGGCGAGTCCGAGCGCGCCGGCAAGCCCTTCGTCGTCGTCAACTGCGGCGCGATTCCCGAGAACCTGATCGAGAGCACGCTCTTTGGTCATGAGAAGGGCTCGTTCACCGGCGCTGTCGACCGCCGCATCGGCAAGTTCCAGGAAGCCGACGGCGGCACGCTCTTCCTCGACGAGATCGGCGAATTGCCGCTCGACGCGCAGGTGAAGCTGTTGCGGGCGCTGCAGGAAGGCGAGATCGATCCGGTCGGATCGAAGAAGCCGATCAAGGTCGATTTCCGCCTGATCTCGGCGACCAACCGCAACATGATCCAGCTCGTGCGCGACGGTAAGTTCCGCGAGGACCTCTACTACCGCATCAACGTGTTCCCGATCTGGGTGCCCCCTCTGCGCGAGCGTCCGGGCGACATCCCCGAACTCGCACAGCACTTCATGGCGCGCTTCGCCGCCGAGGAAGGCAAGCGCATCAACGGCATCAACGACGATGCGCTGCGCCTTCTGAAGACCTATCCGTGGCCGGGTAACGTGCGTCAGTTGGAGAATGCCGTGTTCCGCGCGGTCGTCCTCGCCGACGGCCCGGAGCTGACGGTTGCCGAGTTCCCGCAGATCGCTGCGCACGTTTCGGGCTTTGAAGCGGCCGTGCCACCCGCCCCGGCACCGGTCGAGAGGCAGCCGGCCTTCAAGGGTCCGGCTCTATTGGGAGCCGAGGGCATCATTCCGCAAACCATGGAGATCCGCGCCGGGAGCGGTGAGAGTGCCCTCGGCATTCCCGTAGTTACTGAGGCGGGCGACATCCGCTCCCTCGACGAGATCGAGGCGGACATGATCCGGCTCGCTCTCGGGCGCTACCGCGGGCACATGACTGAGGTGGCCAAGCGCCTCAAAATCGGCCGTTCGACGCTCTACCGCAAAATGCAGGAGTACGGCCTGGAGCCGCGCGCATAGGTGTAGTCGAGACGCCCCCTCAGCCGGGCGTTGTAGAAATTAAGGGCGCGGTCGTGACAAGCGGCCGCGCCTTTGCGTTTGGATCGGCGCAATTGGGCCACACCAGGGCCCCACTGTCCGTACAAGAAATGTCATCTAATGCGGCAAGGGTGGCCAGACTGGCAGACCTCGGCTAGCGTGCGGCGGCACACGAGGAGTTAGCGCGTCATGATCGTTCGGATTGGGTTTGCGTTGGGATTGGCTGCTACGGCCCTCCTGATGACGGGAGCTGTTGCACAGGAAGCAGCAAAACCGTTGGGCGCATCGGTGGTGGCGAATGCCGATCCCCAAGCCGACATGGTCCCGGCCGCGGAAGCACCCGCCGCAGTTCCCGTGGTGGAGCCGCAAGATCCCCTCGGCATCGCGCTCAAGCAGGCGCTGACCGATCAAGAAGACGCCGGAGCAGAGGCAGAGACTGCCGAACTTCACGCCCTCAAGACATTTTACGGCACGCACGCCTACACGCCTTTGTGGGTCTCCGCCGAAGGCATGACCGCGAAGGGCGAGGCCGCCATCGCCGAGATCAAGAAGGCCGATGACTGGGGTCTCGAGGCCAGCGCCTTCACGCTGCCGGAGCCCGTCGCGACGCCGTCGCCCGAAGCGCTTGCCGCCGCAGAGCTCACCCTGTCCAAAGCCGTCCTCACGTACGTGCGCTACGCCCACGGCGGCCGCATCATGAACCCGGCCGGCGATCTCAGCTCCTATCTCGACCGCACGCCACAGCTTATCGAGCCGGCGATCGTGCTCGATCAGGTCGCGAGCGCGGACGCAGTGGACGCTTATCTGCGCGCCCAGCATCCGCAGCACCCGCAGTTCGAGAAGCTGCGTCAGGCCTACCTGAAGCTGCGCGATGCCGCCGCCGCGCCCGAGATGGTGAACATTCCCAACGGCCCGCTGCTGAAGCCGGGCGTGTCGCATCCCCATGTCGCACTGTTGCGCCAGCGCCTGAAGATCGGCCGCGCGGAAGCCGTCGGCGACAAGCCGGCCGATGACAACCTCTATGACGACAAGGTCAAGGCCGCCGTCGTCGCCTTCCAGGAGAGCAAGGGCCTGGCCCCCGACGGTCTCGTCGGCAACGGCACGCGCGCAGCCCTCAACGACGTCGAGGTCCTGAGCACCGACAAGCTGGTCGCCAACATGGAAGAGTGGCGCTGGATGCCCGCCGACATGGGCGAGCTCTACGTCTGGGTGAACGTTCCCGAGTTCACCGTGCGCGTCATCAAGAACGGCGAGGTCATTCACAAAGAGCGCGTCATCACCGGGCTCATCGACAAGCAGACGCCGATCTTCTCCGAGGACATGAAGATGGTCACGTTCCGGCCCCGCTGGAACGTCCCCAACTCCATCAAGGTGCGCGAGCTCTATCCGAGCCTGGCGCGCGGCGGCACCTCGTTCGAGCGCCAGAACCTGCGCCTGTCGAAGAACGGCCGCGTGATCGATCCCTACAGCGTCGACTGGAGCTCGGCCGACATCCGCCGCTTCGACGTCTATCAGCCCTCGGGCGAGGGCAACGCGCTTGGGCTGGTGAAGTTCTCCTTCCCCAACAAGCACCTCGTCTACATGCACGACACGCCGACGAAGAGCCTGTTCGACCGCTCCACCCGCGCCTTCAGCCACGGCTGCATGCGCGTGCGCAATCCTGCGCGCCTAGCCGAGATCCTGTTGCAGGAGGATCAGGGCTGGGAGGCTGCCAAGGTCGACCAGTTGATGGCCGGCGGCCCCGACAACAACGAGGTCCAGCTCCAGCACCACATTCCGGTGCACGTCACCTACTTCACTGCATGGGTCGATGATAGCGGCGAGACGCAGATCGCCGGCGACATCTACGGCCACGAGCAGCGCATCAATCAGGCGCTGGCGGGCGAGTGGAGCCAGATCGCCAAAGGCCCCGACCACCTGGCGCCGGTGCGCCTTGAGCGCGTCGATGACGGCGGCGGCTTCTTCTCCTGGGGCGGCGGCGGCAGCCGTAAAAATTCCAACAGCGTCGGCGACCTCGTGCAGTCGATCCTGAGCGGCGGCTTCTAATCCCGCCGCACCCGCTCCGTTAACCTCAAACAGCAGCTAAGCTGCTGATGGGCCGCGGCATTTCACATGCCGCGCCCCGATGTTGCCCCGCTCGAGCCCTCATCTGCCCGCATTCAATCGTTACCAGAAATTAAGGGTTGTCGATTAACCCTGAGGGAACGTGAATGCCGGTCGCATGCCGGGATGCTCGCCCATCGCGACGAGCACACCGCACGCCGAGCAGGACACGGGGTGACACGTTGGTATCGCGTAGAAGAGGTCTCCTCGCCGCCCTGGCCGCGGCTTTGCTTGGCGTGAGCGCAGGCTCACCCGAAAGCGTCGCCGAGTTCGGCGATACGCGAACGATCTCCTTTTATCACATCCACACCAAGGAGACGCTGACCGTCACCTACAAGCGTGACGGCAAGTACGTTCCTGGCGCGCTCAAGAAGATCAACTGGATCATGCGCGACTGGCGTCAGAACGAGGAGACGACGATGGATCCCAAGACCATCGACCTCCTCTGGGAGATGCACACGGAGCTGCGCAGCAAGAAGCCGATCCACATCATCTGCGGCTTCCGCTCCGAGAAGACCAACAACATGCTGCGCCGGACGGTCGGTGGACAGGCCAAGCGCAGCTATCACATCCGCGGCCAAGCGGTGGATGCCACCTTCCCCGACGTGTCGCTGAAACAGATGCGCTACTCCGCGCTGGTGCGCGAGATGGGTGGCGTCGGCTACTACCCGAGCTCGGGCATTCCCTTCGTCCACGTCGACTCCGGGCCCGTGCGCGCGTGGCCGCGCCTGCCGCGCCGCGAGCTCGCCCTGTTGTTTCCCAACGGGCATACCAAGCACAAGCCGTCCGACGGCGGCAGCCTGAGGTCGAGCGACCTGGAGCGCGCACGCAAGAGCAACTCGGACCTCGCCGAACAGGTCGCCGCCTACTTCACGCTGCGCAAGACGCCGCACGCGCCCACCGAGCTGGCGGTCGCCGCACTCGGCGGCGTCAAGGCGCCCGCACCACAGCTTGCCGAGCGCCCGACGCGGGTTGCCTCTCTGACGCCGCCGCCTCGCCAAAGTGCGCCGCCGCCGGCTCCGGCACTCACCCGACAGCCGGCTCCCGTCGCGCCACCACCTGCCAAGCCCGTCGATATGGCCGCAAGCGGGCCGCCTGAGCCTCGCATCACGGCGAGCCGCCAGCAGCCCGCTCCCGCCGAGCGCGCACGCTTGAACCAGCTCGTCTCGCTCGCCTCGCTATCGCCCTCGGAGCTGCCGCCACGTCCGCACCCGGGCGAAGCCGAGCGCAAACAGCTCAACCAGCTCTTCACGACGGCAGCGCTCGAGGCCGGTCCCGGCTTCTCCCGGCTCGGCGGCCCACCGCCGCGCCAGCCGCAATACGGTCCGGCAATGCCTGAGCGACAGGCCGTGGCGCCGGCCGCCGCCGCGCGCGGCCGCTGGACGCCGCAGCCGGCGTTCGACGATGACCACCCCGAGGAGGTCTCGTATCGCCCCTTCCCCATCGCGCCGCTACTGACGCAATCGCCGTCGGCCGACGATGCCGCCCTCGTCAGACTGGTTCATCCCGACGTCGCCCGCACGCTCGACCTCCTCAACGGCGACGAGGTCGTGCTGCCACTGCGCTTGCGGCCCGGCGAACAGGTGAGCGAGGTGATGTGGGCGCAGCAGTTCCGCGGCGAGGCCGTCGATCTGTCGGCGATCGAGGACGGCCGGACTGCCGGCCAGTCGCCGACGAGCCTGACCTCGCGTCAGGTCAGGACGACGACGCGGTAAGCGGTCGCTTGTGCCGCGGCCGCTTGCTGGCGGGCGGCACGCACCCTTGCGACCAGGCGAGCTTGATGATGTTCCCCAATTCGCGGAAGTCCGCGGTCCGCGGCGACGTGGTGCGCCAGGCAAGCCCGACGGTCCGGTGCGGCTCGGGCTCGACGAACCGCATCAGCGAGATATCGCGCCCGCGCGCCTCGACGTTGAGGCACATCTCCGGCAGCAGCGTGATGCCAAAGCCGGCCGCGACCATCTCCACGACCGTCGACAGACTGGAGACGCCGAAGGTGTTGACGGTCGAGACCTGCTGCAAGCTACAATAGGTCAACGCCTGGTCGCGCAGGCAGTGTCCTTCCTCCAGCAGCAACAGGCGCTCGTGCTCGACGAGGTCCTTGGTTGCACGCACACGCGCGTTGAGCTTGCGCGAGGCCGGCAGCGCGAGCAGGAAGCGGTCGTCGAACAGCTCGTAGGTCTCGACCTCCGGATGCACGATCGGCAGCGCCAGCAGCAGCACGTCGAGCTTGCCTTCGACCAGCTCCTGCGTGAGCGGCAAGGTCTGCGTCTCGCGCACGTGCAGCTCGAGATTGGGATAGCTCTCGCGCAACAGCGGCAACAGCGGCGGCAGCATGTAGGGCGCGATCGATGGAATGACGCCGAGCCGCAACGAGCCCGACAGCAACTGGTCCGCATGCTGCGCGAACTCGATCATCTCGCGCACGTCAGCGAGGATGCGCGCTGCGCGCGTGGCGATCTCGCGTCCCTTGTCGGAGAGAAGAACGCCGGCACGCGTGCGCTCGACGAGAACGAAGCCGAGCTGCTGCTCGAGCTCGTGGATCTGCATGGACAGCGCCGGCTGCGTCACGGAGCAGGCTTCCGCAGCGCGCCCGAAATGTTGCTCACGCGCCAACGCATCGAAATAGCGAAGCTGTTTGAGCGTCACATGCGGAGGCATAAGAAACTCTGATTTAGCCGCAAACAAGATACGATTAGAACTTATGGCTTTCCCTGTCTACACCGGTAGGGCTCAAGATTTTTTGTGGAGTCTGCGGGCGCGCGTTCCTGTCGCGCGCCGATAGAATCGGTGGGATGGGGGGTATCCCCTCTTATCCTGCCGTGGGCGCCTCGGCCGAGCGCCGAATCGGACCGAGGCGCTCTCTATCTCCACGCTGGAGACGAGACCGATTCCGCCTCGCCCGATGCGATTTGCCGACGCGCCTCGTTGCCGGCGCGCGCCGGTTTGTCGTTGCGAAATTTACTCCGCGGCAATCATAGTCGCATCAGCGGGCTCGCCGCCGAGCATGCCGAGAGCGTGCAGATAGACCTCGAGCACGGCCTCTTCCTCGGTGCGCTCGGTTGCGCTCTTCTTGCGCAGGCGCACGACCTGGCGCAGCACCTTGACGTCGAAGCCCATTGCTTTGGCCTCAAGGAACTTGTCGCGGATGTCGCCGGCGATCGCCTTCTTCTCTTCTTCCAGTCGCTCGATCTGCTCGACGAGCTGACGCAGTTGTTTTTGTGCCGAATCTTGAAGCGTCGCCATGATTCCCGCCTCCCACTAACGATGATGCAAGTTGCATCGACGCTAACCACGCGACGCGAGCGCATCAAGGACAGCGCACGAGCGATCCAGAGAATTCTTGGCTGGCGCACGGCACAAAGCCGCGCATCATGATTCGCGCTTAGAGTGCGGCGCGGCTGCAACGGCAGGGCTGGAGAACGGCGGCCCTGCATCGGAATCGGTGTGCGAGCCGAAGTAATGCACGTTGTGGAGCTGCTCGCGCAGATCCTGACGCTCCAGGATTCCTTTGACGGCTGTTGCGATTCGCTCGGCCCACTCCGCCTGGCCCGCATCATCGCGAATCAGATCCTGGCGCACCTCGACGATCGTGTGGGCAAGTCCGCGGCGCGTGCCGTGCTGCCACATGCAATCACCGGCCAGCTTGCCGTCGTAGGGCTCGTTCTCGCCGATCAGCAGTTTCTTGTGGGCGCGCAACGCCTGCAGCAACGGCACGGCAAAGCGGTAGTCGCGGTCCCACAGGATCGCTGCGTGCCAGGGCCGGCGCGCATCCTTCCAAACGTCGGTGAAGCTGTGCACGGACAACAGCACCGGCGGTACGCCGGCGGCCACGCACGTCTCGATCAGCTCGTCGAGCGCGACGTGATAGGGCTCGTAGAAGCGCGCAACGCGCTTGTCGCGCTCGGCAGCATCGATGGTCCGGTTGCCGGGAACGACGGCCCGATCCGACAGCCGCATGATGAGCGTTGGGTCGTCGAGACCGCGGTTGGGGTCGATCAGCAGCCGTGAGAAGCGCGTGGAGATCGCCGGCGCGCCCAGCACACGGGCGACACGGGTCGCCACACCGTAGGCGCCGATGTCGTACGCGATGTGACGCTCCAACTGCTCAGGCAGCAAACCAAGCGTGCCGTATTCCGCCGGCAGCGTATTTTGGGCGTGATCGCAAATGACGATCAACCCGGCGTCGGCGCGGCCAGGCAAGATCTCATAAGCTTCATTGAGGGAGGGTGCGACGAGGAGGTCCGTCTCGCGCCCTGGAGACTGTTGCATGTCTAGAATATAGCTTTCCGGCCTGTCGAAAACCACCCGCGTCGGTTGGGTGCTTGACGGCCGGAATGCTATTGCGCAAACACCCCACTGGAGCAAGTCTCGGGATCCCATCGATGGCCAACCGCTACGTGCTGTCGCCGGGAGGGCCAACAGCCTTGGCGCTGCGTGCCCGCGTCCTGCCCCGCCACGTCTTTCGCTATCTCAATGCCGCCAACTTCGTGGAAAAGAACGGCTGGAGGATCTCCCGGCAGCGAGTGGCAATCACATTTCAGGCGGCCCGGAGCGCGCTAACTCGACCAGAGCGGGACACCACCCGCTCAAGCGCGCTCGCTGGTCAGGCAAGGCATCGGAGCTTTGTGAACGTGCGGCGCGATCGAGAATGGCAGCTTCCGCGCAGGGTGGGGCATCTCGTCGCCGCCACGCTGATGCTGGTGCCGATCTCGGTGCTCTCGGGCGCCGCCGCACACGCCGACCTGAAGCTGTGCAATTCCACGTCCAGCCGCGTAGGTGTCGCGGTTGGTTACCAAGACAAGACCGGCTGGGCGACCGAAGGGTGGTGGAACATCGCCTCCCAGACGTGCGAGACCCTACTCAAGGGCGCCGTCCCCAGCCGATACATTTACGTTCACGCCCTAGACTACGACCGGGGTGGTGAATGGGCTGGAAGCAACTTCATGTGTACCGCTGAGAAATCGTTTGCGATCCGCGGCGTACAGGACTGCCAGAGCCGCGGATATAAGCGAACAGGATTCTTCGAGGTGGACACTGGCGAGTCGCAAGAGTGGACCATCCGCCTCACCGATCCAGAGGATCACGGGGCGAACGGCCAATGAGACGCAATAGACGGGTCAAGGTGCTCGCGACCCTGGGCCCGGCTTCCTCCGCAACCGAGATGATCGAGCGGCTGTTCCTGGCCGGCGTTGACGTCTTCCGCATCAACATGAGCCACTCCTCGCATGACGCGGCGCGTGCGCTCGTGAACTCCATTCGCTGGGTCGCCAAGCGTCATCGCCACCCGATCGGCGTGCTCGCCGACCTGCAGGGCCCGAAGTTCCGCGTGGGCGAGTTCCCTGGCGGGCGCGTGTTCGTCAACGACGGCGCCATCTTCCGCTTCTCGCGCGAGGAGAAAACGGGCTCCAACGAGTGCGTGTTTCTGCCACATCCGCAGATCTTCGCAGCCGTCGAGCCCGGGCACATGCTCCTGCTCGACGACGGCAAGCTGCGCATGCGCGTGATCGAGAAGACGGCCAACACCATCGCCGCCGAGGTTCTCGTCGGAGGCGCGCTGGCAAGCCGCAAGGGCATCAGTCTGCCCGACACGCTTTTGCCCGTCGGCCCGCTGACGCCCAAGGACCGGGCCGACCTGGCGCACGTCCTGAAGCTCGGCGTCGACTGGATCGCGCTCTCGTTCGTGCAGCGCGGCTCCGACATCCACGGCGTGCGCGGGCTCGTAAACGAGCGTGCCGCCATCCTGGCCAAGATCGAGAAGCCGTCCGCCATCACCGACCTCGACGCCATCATCGGCGCCGCTGACGGCATCATGGTCGCGCGCGGCGATCTGGGCGTCGAGATCCCGGTCGAGCGCGTGCCCGGCCTGCAGAAGAAGATCACGCGTCAGGCGCGCGCCGCCGGCAAGCCGGTCGTCGTTGCCACCCAGATGCTGGAGAGCATGATCTCCTCGCCCGTGCCGACGCGCGCGGAGGTCTCCGACGTTGCGACCGCCGTGTTCGACGGCGCCGACGCGGTCATGCTGTCGGCCGAATCCGCGATCGGACAATTCCCGTTGGAGGCGATCCAGATGATGGATCGCATCGCCATCGAGGTCGAAGCCGATCCGAGCTACGACGCGTTCGTGCATGCGACGATCACCACGCCGCAGCCTACCGGCGCCGATGCGATCGCGGCTGCCGCGCACGCCATTGCCGACACGGTGAAGCTCTCGGCCATCGTCTGCTACACCGCGACCGGCTCGACGGCGCTGCGCGTGACGCGCGAGCGTCCGGGCCTGCCCATCATCGGCCTGACGCCGGTGGAGACCACCGCGCGGCGCCTGTCGCTGGTGTGGGGCGTACAGGCTGTGATGACGGCGGATCCCGCCAACCAGACCGACATGGTGAGCAAGGCCTGCCGCATCGCATTCGACGCGGGCTTCGTGAAGGCCGGCGACGGCATCCTGATCATCGCCGGCGTCCCTCTCGGCACGCCGGGCGCGACCAACATGATCCGCATCGCGTTCGTGGACGAAAACGGCGCTCCGGTCGCCGAAATCCGCTAAGCCCGGGCCGGCAAAAGCGCGCGTTAGATCCCGCGGCCTTCGACCTCGACCGACAATTCCTCGACGGCCTCGTCGGCCTCGGGGAAGTGCGGGTAGATTTCCATCAGCTTCTTGTAGACGCCCAGCGCGCTCTTCTTCTGGCCAGTCTCGCGCAAGATTCGGGCGAGACCGTCGAGGGCGCGATAGTGATTGGGATCGAGCGCCAGCACCCGGCGCAGATCGCCAACGGCGTGCTGGTAGTCGTTCTGCGTGTAGTAGAGATAGGCGCGCCGGCTCCAGCCCTCGGCATAGTCGGGCTGCAACTGCACCACCGCGTTGAGCAGCTTCAAAGCAAGGTCTGGGTTCTTGTCGTTGATGGCGTTGACCGCGCGGCGCATCAGCAGATCAATGGTGACGCTCTCCGAGCGCAGCCACAGCCCTTCGATGGTCGAAGCTATGGGCGCAGCGCTTTCGGCGTCGGGCGCCTTGGCGAGATGCTCATAGAGCTCCGCCAGCATGGCGTCGCGGTCCTGGGGCTCTTTCGGCCCGGCCGCAGCGCTCTTCTCCGAGCCGCTCTTCTCGTTCGCCTTGTCTTCGCTTTCGGCAGACGGCCCCGCACCGGGGTCCCGCTCATCGTCGGGCACTTCCAGGCCCGGGTCCACGTCCAGCCCCCGGAACTCGGGCAGCGGGGGCTGCTGAGCGTGCGCGGCCGAGATCAGGCTCAGGCAGGGCGCAATCAACAAAGCAGCGGCAAGACAGCGGAGGGTGAGCTTGTTTGGCATCCTCAAAAGATAGGATGCCCGCCCGGGGTCGTCAAAGCCTCGGACGATCTTGCGAGCGGGTTCGTTAGCCCTGACGTGCCTTGAAGCGCTTCTGGACCTTGTTGATGATGTAGATCCGCCCTTTACGCCGAACCAGACGGTTGGCGCGGTGGCGCGAGCGCAGGGACTTGAGTGAATTCCGGACTTTCATCTTCTCACCAGTGATAATCGGCAAATGGTGGGCGCGACAGGGATCGAACCTGTGACCCCTACGATGTCAACGTAGTGCTCTACCGCTGAGCTACGCGCCCCCAGGAGGCGTGTTTCTATTCGCTAGCCGCCTGCGTGGTCAAGCCTTCTTGCGCCTTAAGCTGCAAGTAAGCGGTCGACCTCCCGAACCAGGTCTTTCAGGTGGAAGGGCTTGGAGAGCACCCGCGCATCCTTGGGTGCGGCAATATCGTTGTTCAGGACGACGGCTGCGAAGCCCGTTATGAACATGATCTTGAGATCGGGATCGAGCTCGCTGGCCCGGCGCGCCAGCTCGATGCCGTCCATTTTCGGCATCACGATATCCGTCAAAAGCAGCGTGAACGGCTCCGACTTGAGGCGCTCGTAGGCCTCCTCGCCGTTGGCGAAGTCGATGACGTCGTAGCCGGCCTTCTTGAGCGCGCGGACCAGGAAGCCGCGCATGGACTCATCGTCTTCGGCCAGCAGAATGCGGGAGATTGTGACGCGAGAGGGCTTTGCTGTCATGTTTACTCTTTATACGTCGGAATGAGGCTGCGGTTGCCGCCTACTCGGCCTTTCTGCAGGGTCCGAATGTGGTGTCAGTAAGGTAAACGGAAGGTGAAACCCCGACCCTCTCGCCCCCTTTACCCACCCTCGTCCCGCAGATAGCTGCAACACAATCCTCCCCTGATGGACATATTGATGGCAGGTTGGCACAGTGAGCAAGGGGCAAATGACGAGGCGCATCGTCCCCCCAGGGCATCCATAGCGCGTCGCCCCCTAATGATCGACAAAGCACCGGTGGGACGATGTGCCGGTGACAAGCCAGCGAGTGCAAGACGCATGCCCATGCGCGAAGGCGAGGCACTTCATTCCGAGCTTCAACCGCCTTTTTTGGTGAATACCCCGCAGACACAGACGGCGCCGTTCGTGCTGTGCTCACCCCACTCCGGCAGGATCTATCCCAGTTCGTTTCTGGAACAGGCGCGGCTTTCCCCACACGCGCTGCGCAAATCCGAAGACTGCTTCGTCGACGAGTTGTTCATGCCCGTCGCCGCAGCCGGCGCGCCGCTCATCTCCGCCCGATTCCCAAGGGCCTATCTCGACGTCAATCGCGAGCCCTACGAGTTCGACCCAGAGCTGTTCGCCGATCCGTTGCCTGACTATGCCAACACCCAGTCCGTGCGCGTCGCTGGCGGGCTAGGCACGATTGCGCGAATCGTCGCCGACGGAGAGGAGATTTACCGCACGAAGCTATCGCTGTCGGAAGGGCTGGAGCGCATCGAGCAGTTCTACATCCCTTTCCACGCCGCGCTCGGCGAGTTGATCGAGACGACGCGCATGCGCTTTGGCTACGCCATCCTGATCGACTGCCACTCCATGCCGTCCGCGTCGATGGCGCCCGCCGGCGGTCCGCGCCCCGACATCGTGCTGGGCGACCGTTTCGGCGCCTCGGCCGACTGCAAGATCACGCGCTTCCTCAAGGACGCGCTGATCTCGCTCGGCTACGAGGTGCAGATGAATCGCCCTTACGCCGGGGGCTACATCACCGAGCACTACGGGCGCCCGGCCCGCAACGTCCATGCGGTGCAGATCGAGATCAACCGCGGCCTCTACCTCAACGAGCGCACGCTGAAGCCCACGGACGGCTTTGGCGGGCTGCAGCGCCATCTGGAGAGCCTTGCCGGCCCGCTATTCAACGAGCTGCCGGCCATGCTCCACCGACGCGCCGCGGCCGAGTAGCCTTTCTTCATGGATTTGGGAGAGAAGAGCCCGCGATCCTGCGCTAGCCGGGTAATGTCCGGCACCTGCCGAGCTATGCGGTCTGCGAGGGGCCCAGCGCTGGAATCGGCGCAGCCTTAACCTCGATCGCGGCGAACCGCCGTTCGTGTATTGAACCTTCGACTGATCAAACAGGGCCTTGGCAAACGAGGGCCCAAAAAAGAAAAGGGGCCGTTCGGGTCTCGAACGGCCCAAGTCTAGGGAGGAAACGCCCAAGGAGGGCTACGACAAAACGAGCCGGGCTCGCCATGTCGCACTGCAAAAGCTAAGGGTGCGTTGCACAATTTTCAAATGCAAAATTTGCAGAGCTGAGCGGCGTCAGATGAGGGGCTCGCATAGGTGAGCGGCCAACCCGCGCGAAAAGATCGATTTTTCGCGGAAAAAAGGCCGTTCGCGCCACGAACGGCCCAAGTCTAGGGAGGAAACGCCCAAGTGGGCAGCGGTAGCTGGATAGATCAACACCACCGCGCTATCGAGATATGAGCCTGTTTGCTGCGCACAGCAACGCCCGTGCGGCAAAAGCAGTCAGAATGCAGTGAGTATGTAACAAATCCGCAACTAAACAGGGCGTTTCGGCCACATAATGCGCAACATGCAGAAAAACCTAGGTAATATATCTGATAATGGACAATTTGGGTATAAGCTCAGCGCTGCTCGCGTCCTCACCTGTGGCCGGAGTGCGATACTTTGAGCCCTACCGTACGCCCCAGCTACAAGGCCCTGCTGGATTTCGCCCATGAGCTCGCCGACACCTCCGGCGAGATTCTGCGCCCCTATTTCCGCAAGCGGATCAACGTCGAGAACAAGGCCGGTAAGGGTGCCTACGACCCGGTGTCGGCCGCCGACCGTGCCGCCGAGCGCGCGCTGGCCGGCGCCATCGCCAAGCGCTGGCCCGATCACGGCATCGTCGGCGAGGAGTACGGCTCCCACAACGAGGACGCGGCCCTGCGCTGGATCGTCGATCCCATCGACGGCACCCGCGCCTTTATCATGGGCTCGCCGCTGTGGGGGACCCTCATTGGCTTCATGGACGGCGAGGAGCCGCTCCTGGGTATGATGGACCAGCCCTTCACCCGCGAGCGCTTCTGGGCTGGCCCCAAGGCCTCTTACCTCGCCATCGGCGACGGCAAGGCGCGCCGCATCGCGACGCGCGCCTGCGCCAGTCTCGACGAGGCGGTGCTCTCGACCACCCATCCCGACCTGTTCCAGCCCGGCAAGGAGATCGCCGCCTTCATGCGCCTCAAGGCGAAGGCGCGCATGACTCGCTACGGCGGCGACTGCTACAGCTACTGTCTGCTGGCCGCGGGCTTCATCGACGTGGTGGTGGAGGCGGGCCTCAAGCCCTACGACATCGTCGCGCTGATCCCGATCGTGGAGCGCGCCGGCGGCCGCGTCACCACCTGGAAGGGCGAGCCCGCGACCAACGGCGGCCGCATCGTCGCCTCGGGCGATGCGCGCTTGCACGAGGAGGTACTGGCGGCGCTCGCGCGCTGACGCCAGCAGCCGAGCGCGGACTCAGGCGACCTTGGCGTCCACGCCCAGGTAGGCGTCGAAGGCGGCCCAAAAGCGGGTGCGCACATCGTCGTTCTCCTGCAGGATCTCGTGCCGGGAATCCGGCATCAGGATGCACGAGGAAACCTTGGCGCGCGAGGCGAAATCCTCGATCGCGCGCGTGGAGACGACCTTGTCCTTGCCGGCCGCAAACATCAAAAGCGGCACCTTGATGTGCACGGCGTAGTCGGGATCGGAGACGCGGCGGCAAGAGCGCAGCGCCGCTTTCAGCCAGCCGATGGTGGGCGAGCCGAGCCCGAGCTGCGGGGCGACGTCGAGGATGTTCTTGGTGCGCAGCCAGCGCTCATGGTCGGACGTGAGCGTGTTCATCTCGAAATTGAGATAGCTCTCCGCCTCGTCGGTCGCGCCCGGCACGTACGTGGTCGAAAAGCCAATTAGCGAGGCAATCTCGGCAAACAGCAGCACGCTACGTTGGCTGTGGCCCAGCATCTCCGCTTCGAGCTCGATCATCGGCGCGGTCAGCACCATCCGCTCGAACCACATTCCTGGCATGGTCGCGTTACGCAGAAGGATGTTGCCGCCCATGGAATGCCCCAGCCCGATGAAGGGCGGCAGGCAGTCCGGCAGGACGATATCCTTCATGAAGCGGATGAGATCGCGGTCGTATTCCCAGAAGCCGCGCACGTGCCCCTTGCGCGGATTGGACAGCGGGCGCTCAGAGCCGCCCTGCCCGCGCCAGTCCATCGTCGCAACTGCGAAGCCGCGCCGGCGAAGATCGGCGATGACCTCGAAATATTTCTCGATGAACTCGGCGCGGCCGCCCAGCAGGCAGACGGTCCCGCGTCGTGGCATGCGTGTGGCATCCCACCTGGCGTAGCGCAGCTCCGTACCGTCGTAGCCTTTGAACGATCCGACGGTGGCCCCGCTCGGAACCGGATTCTTGGCAAGCGCTACCAGCTCCATGGCCATCCCTTCGCGCGTGGTCCGACTCTCTTGCCGGGCCATCATACAGCGAGCCGAGTGGCCGCAAAGCGCATCTGATAGGCGATCTTCAGGAGCGCGTGCCCGGCACGTGCCTCAGTAAGGCCAGCGCCGATAGGGCCGGCGGTCGTAGGCGAACTCGTCATAAATCCGCGATCGCAGCGGCCGCGCATCGACGATGTCGCCCGAGCAGCGGTCGATGGTGAGGTCGAACGGGCGTCCCGACGGGCTGCGCGCCCGGACCAGCACGATCCGGCCTCTGACCTGAAGATCGCGGAAGTCGTCCCATCCATTGCGGATGAGGCGCCGGCGCGCCACCCGACGCGGTACGCACTCGTCGTACCCCTCCGCAGCCTCGTAGGGAGGCTCCACATCCGTGCGCCGGTAGATCTCGCTCTCGTCGAACGATTTGGGGACTCTGGTCGCGACACGCGGGCGATAGGGCGGCTGGAAATCCGCAGGCGGCTGCGAGTAGCGCTCGTAGTCGGAGCGCGTATCGGCGCGATCTTCATAAGGCTCGGCATCGTCAGGATCGTCGTAGTAGGGCGCATGCGCACGCGGCGGATCGTAGAGATCGGCGGCGAATGCAGGCGCCGTGCCGAAAGCCACAGACGAAACAACCGCGAAGGCCGCGGCAAGACGAGCTGATACGAACATGACTGGTGCTCCACGAGGGGGTTGCGGCTACCGCCCAAAAGCGGATGGAGCTTGGTCCTCCCAACATGAACGGGAGCTGAAGGGTTCCAATTTCTCGTTGGATCGTAACAACTTGAGCAATAGTGCCGGAATGCCTCCCAGCGGCTCTTGAACCCGGCTTTGCGCCTCCTAAATTTTCCGATGCACACGCCCATTCCGGGGTGCGCAGACCTAAGCGGCCTGGCCATCCGGCAGGCCAAAAGCATGTCGCTTCACGATGGAGGATATGTCATGCGACAGTTCGATTTTGCCCCCCTTTACCGCTCGACCGTTGGCTTCGACCGGCTGGCCAAGTTGATGGACAGCGTCGGCGGCTTCGACGCGGAGGGCTACCCGCCCTACAACATCGAGCGTCTCGGCGAGAACGAGTACCGCATCACCATGGCAGTCG
>Ga0209347_1002749_pt1 | contig 22337 bp, 19 predicted proteins | sample AutmiccommuBRH23_FD_187382 | JGI IMG/M metagenome (GOLD analysis project Ga0209347, IMG submission 187382) | Deep subsurface microbial communities from Mt. Terri, Switzerland - Autotrophic microbial communities BRH/23 (SPAdes) (version 2) | ecosystem: Environmental > Aquatic > Deep subsurface >...
ATTTATTGATGACTTGTGGTAAAGGAAACATAAAGCTAGCCAAAAAGAACCTTAATATGTTTGATTTGGAGACTTGTCAACGTTTTGAAGCAGAAATTTTAAAAGTTGAAACCATCTTAAACGCACTAAAACTAGGAGCAGAAGGTTAGACTAAATTTTCAATTAATTAGTTGACTATATTACAAAATTATGATTAAATAAAATAAATACATTGTTATAATTGTAAAAACAATGAGCAGGAAAAGTAAACTTAGTTGGAACCAAAAGCGAGTCGGGAATGGTGGGAGCCCGATGGGGATGGTTAAGCCGAAGTTCTCCTGGGAGTTTCAAGCTGAATACTTTATGTTGGGTTGTATGGTTAGTAGGCGCGACGGATCTTCCGCCGTTAATCGGAAGAGGGTATAAGGACTTGGTCCCGTACTTGTTTATACCACATTTAGGGTGGTAACATGAGAAAAGACTCTCATCCCTAGGATGGGGTTTTTTATGTTTTAAACCAAGTTTCGTACCTATCTAGAAGGTATAATTATGAACCAGCAGGGTGGTAGCGTAGCCACAATTTCGTCCCTGAGACGGAATTGTGGCTTTAATTTTTTATTAAAATAGGAAACGGGGGATTTTGATGAAGTAATTCTTTTGATAAGACAATGGCACAATAGATAATATTAATAACAATACATTGGGGGGTATTTAAATGAATTGGAATGAAAAATACGAGACTCTAGGGAGAGAAGACTTAAAAGAATTGCAGTTAGAACGGTTAAAGCAGACAATTGAACGCAGTTTCCATAATGTTGAGCATTATAAGAAAGTAATGCAGGATAAGGGAATGGAACCGGGGGATATTAACTCCTTGGAGGATTTGAGTAAGCTGCCTTTTACGACAAAAGAGGATTTAAGGGATAATTATCCATATGGAATGTTTGCAGTGCCTCTATCAGAAATAGTTCGTATTCATTCCTCGTCGGGTACTACAGGAAAACCGACAGTAGTAGGATATACAAGAAATGATTTAAACACTTGGGCAGAATTGATGGCCCGTTCACTAGCTTGCGGTGGGGCCGGTCGTGAAGATGTCATTCAGAATTCATACGGTTACGGCTTATTTACCGGGGGATTAGGGGTACATTATGGTGCTGAACGATTAGGCGCGTCAGTTATACCCACATCGGGTGGCAATACAAAACGACAGATTATGATTATGAAAGATTATGGTACTACTGTTTTGACCTGTACGCCTTCCTACGCTCTATTTATGGCTGAGGTAATGCAAGAAATGGGTATTGATCCTAAAACGGACTTAAAACTGAAAAGTGGTATATTTGGTGCAGAACCTTGGTCTGAGAATATGCGTAAGGAAATTGAAAGAAAACTGGATATTTCTGCTCATGACATATACGGCTTAAGCGAAATAATTGGTCCCGGTGTTGCCATAGAATGTGAAGAAAAAAGAGGGCTGCATATTTTCGAGGATCATTTTATGCCGGAAATAATAAATCCCGAAACAGGAGAAACCTTACCAATAGGAGAAGTAGGTGAATTAGTGTTTACTTCTCTTACCAAAGAAGCTTTGCCAATGATTAGATATCGTACTCGTGATATTTCCAGGTTAATCGAGGAAGAATGTTCCTGTGGACGAACTCATATTCGTATGGAAAGAGTGAGTGGCCGCAGTGATGATATGTTAATTATTCGTGGCGTCAATGTCTTTCCTTCTCAAGTGGAGAGTGTCTTATTGGATATTGGGGAAACAGAACCGCATTATAAATTAATAGTCGACCGTATTGGTACCTTGGATACGTTAGAAATTCAGGTTGAAGTATCGGAAGCACTTTTCTCCGATGAAGTACGACGGTTAGAACAGTTGGAAGAAAAGATACGAAAAGAAGTTGATACTGTTTTAGGTATTAGTGCTAAGATTACTTTGGTTGAACCAAAAACTATTGAACGCAGTGAAGGAAAAGCTAAAAGAGTTTTTGATAAGCGTAAATATTAAAAATAAGGGGGTAGGACCTGAATGAAGATCAAGCAAATATCCATTTTTTTGGAGAACAAACAAGGCAGACTGGCAGCGGTAACAAAGTTATTGGCTGAAGAAGGGGTAAACATTCGCGCGTTATCAATCGCCGATACTTCTGACTTTGGGATTTTACGTCTAATAGTTAATGAACCGGATAAAGCATATAAGGTGTTGAAAGAACAAGGGTTTACAGTTAGCATGACTGAAGTTATCGGGGTTGCCATGTCCGACGAACCGGGCGGGTTAGCAGGAGTTATGGAAATTTTAGAAAAGCGACAAGTCAATATTGAGTATCTTTATGCATTTGTAGGAAGCGCTTATGAAGATGCTTTGGTTATTTTCCGTGTGGAAAATATTGACGATGCCATAAAAGTTTTGCAAGAAAAAGGAGTAAACATACTTAAAGGCGAAGAAATATATGCATTATAAAGTTGGAAAGAGGGATAACTGATTCAGTAAGGAGTGTTAATATTGGATCTATCGAAAATGGTGAGAAACAATCTGGCAGGTATCAAGCCATATGTACCGGGAAAGCCTATTGAGGAAGTGGAAAGAGAATTAGGAATTAAAGACGTAATTAAAATGGCAGCTAATGAGAACCCTTTGGGGCCGTCTCCTAAATCCGTTAGTGCTATACAAGATTTAGCAGCTAAGGCTCAGATTTATCCTGATGGAAATTGTTACTATTTAAAAGATGCCTTATGTGAGCACTGGGAAGTTTCTCCTAATCAATTGATGGTAGGAAACGGGTCTGATGAATTATTAAAATTAATCGCTGAAACATTTTTACTTCCCGGGGATGAAGTTGTGATGGGGCAGCCGTCATTTTCTGAATATACATTTGCAGCCAAATTAATGGATGCAGAGTGCATATACGTTCCGTTAAAGGATTTTACTCATGATTTATCTGCTATGGCCGAAAAAATTACGGACAAAACCAAGCTGCTATTTGTATGCAATCCAAACAATCCCACCGGCACTGTCGTGACAAAACAGGAAATTGATGACTTGATGGAAAAAGTACCCGACAATGTCATGGTTATATTTGACGAAGCATATTACGAATATGTACAAAACCAGGATTATCCCGAAACCTTGGATTACGTGAAGCAAGGCCGGGAAAACGTTATTATTTTAAGAACTTTTTCCAAGGTTTATGGTTTAGCGGGTCTGCGTATTGGCTACGGAATTGCACACCCGGAAGTAATTTCTTGGATTAAACGCACCATGGAACCGTTTAACGTAAATAATTTTGCACAAGCAGCCGCCCTGGCCGGTATTAAGGATCAAGATCATGTTGAGGAAAGTGTCCAGCTTAATGAAGCAGGTAAGAAACAGATTTATCGGGGTTTGGAGGAAAGAGGGCTTAGCTATGTTCCGACAGAAGCCAACTTTATCTACATTAGAGTTGGGGTGTCTTCAAAAGAGCTGTTTCCAGCTATGCTTCAGAGGGGAGTTATCGTGCGCTCCGGAGACATATTCGGTAATGAAGATTATATAAGGTTGACAATAGGCACTGAGGAGCAGAATAAACGTTTCTTTGATGCATTGGATGATTCGTTAGCTGAGTTGAAAAACAAATAAAAAACAAAGGAGAGCGGACATCCGCTCTCCTTTTTGCACTATAAGCCCAATAATACACGTATCTTTTTGCTTTGAGACCTACTGACGGGAACTTCGCTTTTTTGGCTGTCATCAACTATTAAGGTTAGGGTGCCGTTATATAAAGGTATTACTTCACGTGCTTTTTTAATATTAATCAAGTAAGACCGGTGACATCTATGAAAAAGTGAAGAATTTAGCCGTTGTTCCAACTCTTTTAGGGTAAAGCGTGTTAGATATTTTTGGCTCTGGGTTTTGATATAGGTATAATCGTTGCTTGCATAAACAAAGACAATATCTTTTTCTTCAAGTAAGATAGTTTTACCCTGAAATTCTACAGGAATTAGGCCTAGGGGGGCTTTATTTTCCGTCTTTGTTTCTTTTGCTTGCGAACCGGATTCAACTAGTTTAAATACCTTTTGTAATGCATTATCCAAACGATTTGGATCAATAGGTTTTAAAATATAGTCTATTGCGTTAACTTTAAATGCTTCTAAGGCAAATTCCTCATGAGCAGTGACGAAAATAATGTATGGGGAATTAGCCTTTTGCTGCAGGTTACTGCTTAATTCTAAGCCGCTGCTGCCAGGCATGTTTATGTCTAAAAATAATATTTTGTAGTCTAAGGCATTTACTAATTCCATAGCTTCATGGGCGTTTGTAGCTTCACCTACAATTTGTAGATTGTCGTAGGCGTCCAAATAATAGCGAAGTTCTTTCCTTGCGGGATACTCGTCGTCAACAATCAATACTTTTAATTTTCTCATATGACTCCCACTTTCTGTAAAGAGGTGATTCATTAATAATTTTGATAATTTAATGAAAAATCCTGCTTTGGTTTTCGTAAAATTCAATTTATCTTTAATTATGCCCTGTTTATCCTTGATTTTCTTCTGTCTACCATTAATATTTAGCTGTTTAACATTTTAATTAAAGTGTTATTATAAAGCTGGCTTGGGAAAAGATGATAGTAGCTACAGCGCTTTTAAAAAGATTCTGGAAACTTTTAGCGGTCCGGGCTAAAAATGAGTAATAAATTCATCTTTCTCTTTATAAGATTAAGAGTAACAGAGTTCCATTTAAAAGGAGGAGAAAGAGAAGATGTCTGTAGTTTCAAAATCTAGCTTAAAAGTATTGGTTGTGGTGCTTATAGTCGGCATTTTATTTGCTGCTACCGGTTGTGGCCTTGTAGATCGCATTTTATCTTTTAGAGACTCGGATGACGATGTCCAATTAGACAATGCCGTTTTTGAACCCCCGGAAGAACCTACCATAACGCCTGAGGTGGAATATCTAGGAGAAACCACCGATATCACATTATTCTTTGCCGATCCATCAGGGGAAGGATTAGCAACTGAGACTAGAAGCGTTCAAAAAGTAGAAGGAATAGCCCGTGCAACTATAACAGAATTAATCAAAGGCCCCATGCAGTCGGGTTTAATGCCGACAATACCTGAAGGGACTCAACTCAAGGACATTAATGTTAAAGATAACGGTTTAATGATTGTAGATTTCTCCAGCGACTTAATAGAAAATCACCTAGGGGGCAGTACGGAGGAAAGTCTTACTGTCTATTCGATTGTAAATACCCTTAGCCAGTTTTCTACGGTGGATGAAGTGCAAATCTTGGTTGATGGTCAGTATGTTGATAGCATAGCAGGGCATGTGGACGTCTCACAGGCAATGGCGCCAAATACAGATTTAATAATAAAATAGACTATTTTATTGCATCGGGTCTCGATGCATTTTTTTTTTGTCTAGTTTGGAAAAGTGAAATATTATTGGAACATTTTTCCTCAATTTCTTCTTACTACATATGCAGGAAATTCGACTCCAAGAAAGAAATAAACTCTATAATAGACAGTATTCTTGGAGGGTATATTTTTTATGCTAAGACTGACTTTTAAAAATGTGATTGCATTCACAATTGTTTCTATATATATTCTAGCTTTAACCGCAGTTGCTTATGCTGCTCAAACCGGTATTGTAACCGGAAGTGTCGTGAATGTTCGCGGTGGGCCGTCTACCAGCCAGCTGAAAATAGGGGTTGTGACGGAGGGATATGAGCTAGAGGTCTTGGATGAAAAGAATGAATGGTATAAGGTTGAATTTGCGGATGGGCGTATTGGTTGGATTGCAAAAGAACTTGTGCAGATTAAGCAGGATAAAGTTATTGAAGGTTCCAGCCGGATAGAAATTACCGGTTCAGTGGTAAATGTCCGCAGTGGACCTGATACTACATACAGCATGATAGATCAGGTGAAAAACGGTGAAAATTTCAAAGTAATTGGCCAGCAAGGAGATTGGCTGGAAATACAGTTAAATAGTAATCGCAGCGGTTGGGTTGCAGGGTGGTTGACGAAGTCGACAGATCCTTCATCCGATTCTGATAATCAAAAGCAGGAGAAAGGTTTAGAGAAACCAATAGGTGTTATTATTATAACGGGTTCTACAGTTAATATCCGGTTACAGCCTAATGAAAATAGCCCCGTAATCAGCCGCGCCGTTAAAGGAACTAGGTTAACTGCATTGGCTTCTACAGACGAATGGTATAAGGTACAGCTTAAAGAAGGAGAGGTAGGTTACTTAGCCGATTGGTTGGGTGAGCTATATCAGGATGAACAAAGTCAATCCCCCACAGATGGTTCCACCCAGCCTCAATTGGGGAAGGTTAAAGTGACCGGGAATGTAGTAAATGTTAGGTCAGGGCCCAGTACGACAGATTCACGGATAACCCAAGTAAGACAAGGTGAGAAATATACCATAGTTGCTCAGCAAGATAAATGGCTGCAGATTGCTTTAGCTAACGGCCAAAAAGGCTGGATCGCAGGTTGGCTGGGGCAGGTTGAAGAAAACACCGTTCCAACGGCACAAAAACCACATAATAAGGCAGATTATGAAAAGCAAAATAGTGATGATAAGGTGGATAAAGGGAAGGAAACTCCCGAAACTTCTGAAAAGAGATCGTTTATAGCACGTTATGACATGTATCTATATTACGGACCTGATAAAAGATTCCCCAAGGTTAGAGACATAGCTAAAGGTGAAACTCTCCAACTGCTGACGGCACAACAGGACTGGTACGAGGTTGGTATAGGTAATGAGACAGGTTGGATTGAGCGTAGTTCTGTTGCGGATAGAGGTAATGTGGATCGTCAAAAGGATAATGAAGAAGATGGAACCGGAAGTAAAGAACAACAAAAGGGCATTTATGAAACAAAGGTTGGGCATAACGGCGGGAACCTGTCTATAGTGGTTAAATCCAGTGAACCGATAATCTATGACATTATGCAGCTTAAAGACCCGTCCAGACTGGTAATTGATTTACCCGGTCAAATATTAACAATTCCTGAGGAAGATCAACAAATTGCCGTGGCTGGTAATTTGGTCAAACAGATAAGGTTAGGGCAGTTCGAACAGGATATTGTAAGAGTAGTACTGGATGTGGATAAAAATGTAGGGTACAAGCTGAATAATATGGATAATGGTCGGGCCTTGGAAATAAGTATAACACCTCCCAGCTTGGCAGGAAAGATAATAGTAATTGATCCCGGTCATGGCAGTAGGACCATGTGGGGTGATTCGGATCCGGGGGCTATCGGCTATAGTGGTACATATGAAAAAGAGGTAGTATTGGATATTGGCCTAAGGCTTGCCGAATTACTTAGAGAGACAGGTGCGGAAGTTATCATGACTCGTAATGGGGATACTAACGTTAGCCTGGAAGATAGGGCGAGGATTGCTAATAATAATAATGCCGACCTTTTTGTGAGTATTCATGCCAATGCATCTCCTTCTAGAAGGCTAAAGGGATCATCCACTTACTTTTATGCGCCTTCGTGGTCAGCATCATTATCTTCACAACGTCATGAACGCTATAAATTGGCTAGTTTGATACAGGAAGAATTGGTCAATGCGGCAGACACAGCTGATTTGGGCGTTAGAGAAGAAAACTTTTCTGTATTAAGGAATACTGAAGTGACATCTGTACTGGTAGAAACCGCTTTTATTTCAAACGCTGAAGAAGAAATGCTGCTACGAGATCCCGGGTTTCAACAAAAGGTAGCCAAGGGCGTAGCAAGGGGTGTAGAGAGATATTTAATGAATTAATATTAAAAGAAAAGGCTGCTCTTAATTTTATTAAGGGTAGCCTTTTCTTCTTGGTTGACACCGTTAAAACCCACTGATAAAATTGTTAGCAGATGTTACGAGGAGGATGGCTTTGTGGAGGTCTTTATCGGTTATCTATTAATTTTTTTCGCGCGTGTAGTAGATGTATCGTTATTTACTGTGCGTACCCTAATGGTAGTGCGCGGGCAGCGTATTGCTGCAGCTTTAATAGGTTTTTTTGAGACTCTGGTTTATATACTAGCCTTAAAGTATGTGGTAAGCCAATTGGATAATGTTTGGAGTCTATTGTTCTATGCTTTAGGCTTTTCAACTGGGAATATTGTGGGAAGTTGGTTGGAGGAAAAATTGGCCATTGGCAATTTAACTGTACAAGTAATTACTAAGACAAAGCCTTTGGAGTTATGCGCCCGGCTTAGGAAAGAAGGATATGGCGTCACAGTATTGGAAGGTCAGGGAAGAGATGGTATTCGTCATATTTTAAATATTATTCTGCCTAGAAAGAGCCTTACAAAACTAATGAAACAAGTGGATGAATGGGATTTTAGTGCATTTATTACAGTTTTTGATACCCGGGCAATTAAAGGGGGAGTAGTTTTTAATCGAAAAGGTAAATAAATTTTTGCACATTCCCTTACACATGTAACATATTATTATAGGGGTTAAGAGTGGTTTGTAGGCAACCACTCTTTTAACAGTTGTATAGGATTATTTAAGATGTATAATGTTAGTGTTAGGCGAGCTTTCCACAAATAGGAGTGATACTAGTTGACAAAACAATGTCCTGTTGGGGTATTCGATTCCGGAGTTGGTGGTTTGACTGTTGTTCAACAAATCTCTCAACAAATACCTGAGGGTAGGATTATCTATTTTGGTGACACAGCTCATGTTCCCTATGGAGCACGCAGCAGTGAGGAGTTAATATGCTTTGCTGATAAAATTTGCCAATTCTTGTTGGATCAAGGCGCGGAGGTTATAGTGGATGCATGTAATAGCACTTCCGCGGTAGCGTTGGATTTTTTAAAGGAGAAGTATACGATCCCAATTATTGGTGTTATTGAACCGGGCCTGGAAGCAGCAATTTCTCAGACCAGGAACGGTCGGATCGGTGTTATTGCTACTGAAGCAACTATTAAAAGTGATGCCCATAAAGATAAGGCTAAGAAAAGGAAGGCAGATGTTTTAATAGTTGGTCAGGCATGTCCACTTTTTGTTCCGTTAGTAGAAAGTGGCAAGGTGACTTCTCAGGAGGCCTACGTGGCAGCCAAGAAATATTTGGAACCATTACAAAAGGCGGACATTGATACCTTGGTATTAGGATGTACCCATTACCCTTTTTTAGCGCCGGTGCTGCAAGAAATTCTTGGGCCTGATGTAACAGTGGTGGATCCGGCGGTGGAAACTGTCCGGCAATTAAAATTAGTTGTGGATTCTATAGAGAAACATGACACAATAAGTTTCCATGAATATTTTGTTAGTGGGGACGCTGAGGTGTTTCAGCAAGTGGGAGAAAAACTTATTGGTCACCAGAAACTGCCTAAGGTAAAACAAGTTAGCCTTAATTGGGGGGATTAGGTTGGAACTTTCACAACAGAAATGGTCAAAAGAAATGTTCCTAAAAGAACGGGAAAATACTTTATCACAGTGGGCAACAGGGAAAGAAGTGTGTTTTGAAGAGAGTGTTAGATTTCATGCTAAACTTCCCCAAACAAAAAATGTGGCCTATGTTTTGGGGCAGGCTCATAATCGTCCATTAATACAGCCCCGGGGCGGCCGAGCATTGATTGAACAACAGCTTGCATTGATGAAGTATTTATCAAAAGAAGGTGATGCAGATCTTTTGACCATTACAATTGATAGTCTTACGCGAGAGCAGAAATATGCAGCCATACAACAGGAATTAGAGAAGTGTCGTCTTACGGGAAAAGATAGCCTCAATGGCTGGCCCATAGTAAATTATGGAGTAGATGGTTGCAGGCGGTTGGCTAATGTATTAACGAAACCGATACAAGTAAGACATGCAGCTGTTGATGGTAGACTGTTAAGTGAAATAGCGGTAGCCGGAGGTATATCTTCCCTGGAAGGCGGTGGGATTAGTGCCAATATCCCTTACCTGCGCGACTATGATCCGGAGCATTCGTTGAAGCATTGGCAGTATGTGGACCGTTTGCTGGGTGAATATCAAGAAGAAGGAATATGCATAAACAGAGAACCTTTTGGAGCCTTAACCGGGACATTAGTTCCGCCCTGTATTAGCCATGTGGTTGGTATTATTGAGACTGTATTGGCAGCTTTACAAGGAGTAACAAGTGTCACAGTTAGTTACGGGCAATGCGGTAATTTAATTCAGGATGTAGCAGCTATACAGACTCTGCCTTTTTTAGTGGATAAGTATTTAACCCGCTTCGGTTTGTCAGGTGTCCAAGTTACTACGGCATTTCACCAATGGATGGGTGGCTTTCCTAATGACGCCAATCGAGCCTACGGGATAATTGGCTGGGCTGCTGCTACGGCAGCATTTTCCGGTGCTTCAAAGGTTCTAGTGAAAAATCCTCATGAGGCATTAAACCAACCAAACGAAGAAACTATTCGGGCAGGTTTGGAAACCACGCTCCAGGTCTTGAACATGGTTTCTCAGCAGCCCCTGCCTCATAATGCGGTTTTGGAACAAGAAAAGCAGCTAATTATTATGGAAACAGAAGCCATCCTTGAATCGGTTATAGAATTGGGCGGTGGTGATATCGCTAAAGGTTCTATTGAAGCTTTAAAAACAGGTATTATTGACGTTCCATTTGCTCCCAGTAGATATAATGCAGGCAAAGTACTGCCAGCAAGGGATTTGACAGGTGCAGTGAGGTTTTTGGATTGGGGACGTCTGCCTTTTAGTAAAGATATAGAGGAATTTCATAAGGGGAAAATTAATGAACGGGGCCAAGCAGAACATCAGACGCCTTCTTTTCAGATGGTTATTAATGATATTTCAGCTATTAGCAAGGGAATGCTGTTAGGGAAAGCTGGCTACTAATTCATTTTGGGAGTTGTTTGGATGCGTAAAGTTGGCATTACTACAACAATACCGGTTGAAATACTATTTGCCGCGGGTGTGGTGCCCGTTGACTTAAATAACATATTCGTTACTCATTCAGAAGCTAGAAGGCTGGTTGAAGTGGCCGAGACAGCTGGCTATCCCAGAAATGTCTGCGGTTGGATAAAGGGTCTTTACGGTACAGTGCTAGAAAACACAGATATTAAGGAACTGGTTGCTGTTGCACAGGGCGACTGCACTAATACCCATGCATTGATGGAGACTTTGGAGATGGAAGGGGTTAAGACAATACCATTCTCATTTCCCTTTGATAGAGACAGAGAGCTAATGGGGGCCCAAATTGAAAAACTAATGCGGTATTTTCAAGTGAGCTGGGACCAAGTGACTGGGGCCAAGGAACAATTGGATAGTGTTCGCAAACGGGTATGGGAAATAGATCGTCTTACTTGGGAGGAGAACAAGGTTAACGGCTTTGAGAACCACCTATACCAGGTAAGTTGCAGTGATTGCGAAAGTGATATAACCCGGTTTTCCAATAAGGTGGAGGAGTTTATTAATGAAGCAGGTCAAAGGCGGCCTTATGAGGAAAAAATAAGACTGGGTTTTATAGGAGTGCCTCCTATTATTACTGATTTGTATGATTATATTGAAGAACAAGATGCCAGGGTGGTCTATAATGAGATTCAAAGGCAGTTTTCCATGCCGTTTGAATGTAAAGATTTAGTGGAACAATACTTATTGTACACATATCCCTATCATGTTGGCGGGAGAATTCAGGATATATATGAACAGGTGGAAAAAAGACAAATAGACGGGATAATTCATTACACCCAGAGCTTCTGTTTCCGCCAAATTCAGGATTTGATTATTCGGAAGAAAATTCAAGTTCCCATTTTAACATTAGAGGGGGATAATCCTGGTAAACTGGATGCGAGAAACAAGATGCGCCTGGATACCTTTCTAGAAATGCTGAGGTGATATTATGCTGTGCGGTATGGATCTAGGCAGCCGCAGCGTCAAAGTAGTAACAATGGATAAAAATCAGCTGCTTGACACTTTTATGTTCGATACTACAGAATTTTATCGAAACTACGGGAAAAAGCATCATGAAGAATTAGTTGTAGATTTTAGAGGTCTGGGATTGCCTGTTGCTGATAAGATTATCTCTACCGGCTATGGCCGGTTAACCATAAAGATTGCTGGGAGTGAAGTAGTATCGGAACTGAAGGCTCACATGTTAGGAGCCATGTATCAGACGGGCTTAGAAAATTTTACCTTGTTAGATTTAGGCGGGCAGGACAGCAAGGTTATAAAAGTTAAGAACGGAAAAATGGTGGATTTTAATACTAATGATAAGTGTGCAGCCAGCTCGGGGCGTTATCTTGAGAACATGGCTGAAGTATTAGGTATTTCCTTAAACCAATTGGGTAAACACTTTGACAACCCCGTCGACTTGTCATCAACCTGTGCGGTGTTTGGTGAAAGTGAATTGATTGGGAAAATAGTTGAAGGCTGCAGTGTTGAAGAACTGGCTGCCGGGATTAATTATACTATTTTTAAAAGGGTTAAACCTTTGCTGGTGAATATGCTAACCGGTTCAATTATCTTTACGGGCGGGGTAGCTAAAAATAAGGCTTTACATAAGATCATCGAAGACGAGTTATCTGTTCCGGTGATTATTCCGGAACGGCCTCAGATGAACGGCGCCATTGGGTGCTGTGTCTATGCAGGTGATAATCTATGAAATTAACCATTTTAGGTTGTTGGGCTCCCTATCCTAGGCCCAAAGGAGCCTGCTCGGGTTATTTGCTGGAAGAAGAAGGCACCAATTTGCTTATAGAATGCGGCAACAGTGTTTTTAGCAGGTTACAGACTGTGTCCGATTTCCGAAAGTTAACGGCTGTAATTATCTCTCATTTGCATCCAGATCATTTTGTTGATCTTTTCGCACTAAGACATGCCCTAAAGGGAAGTTTTTGGGATAAAAGCCGTTCAACGAAATTAGATTTATATCTACCTCGGAATGCTTTAGATTTTCAGTTGCCATTGAGCAAGTTTTCAGATGCTTTTAACATTCATTATATAGAGGAACATGAACAAATCAATATTGGCGGCTTCAGTATTAATTTTTTTGAAACGGCACATATTTTACCATGTTGGGGACTTATTGCCAGGAGCGGGCAAAAGAAATTTGTTTTTTCCGCTGATACCGCGTGGCAGGAAGCCTATCCTGGACTTTGGCAAAATGCTAACCTTTTGCTTTGTGAGGCTAGTGCTTTAGAAAAAGATTGCCAATTTGTGGAGGGAGCACATCTCACGGCGGGACAGGCAGGACAATTGGCTGCCAAGTCTAAGGCCGGCCGGTTATTATTAACTCATTTTTATCCCGAGTATGACATCGAGCTGCTTAAAGAAGAGGCCGCACAATTCTTTGATCAGGTGGAATTGGCCTTAGAAGATAAAACATATTATATATAGCATATTACTACTGACAAGGAGGGTTTTGCTTAATGGCGAGAAAAGATAATAGATTAGTAAATCAGATACGACCAGTTAGGATCACAAGAAATTTCACGAAATATGCGGAAGGATCTATTTTAGTTGAAACAGGTGACACAAAAGTTATCTGTAATGCTTCAATAGAGGAAAAGGTACCCGGATGGCTGAGGGGAGAGGGCCAGGGCTGGGTTACTGCAGAATATTCCATGCTGCCTCGATCTACCGGGGTGCGCACTATTCGTGAAGCAGCAAAAGGGAAAATAAGTGGTCGGACACAAGAAATTCAACGTCTTATAGGGAGAAGCTTACGCTCTGTGGTAGACTTGAGTAAAATCGGTGAAAGAAGTATCTGGTTGGATTGTGATGTCTTGCAGGCGGACGGCGGCACTCGTACAGCCAGTATCACTGGGGCTTTCGTTGCTTTGGTAGATGCGGTAAATAAATTATATCAAGAAGAGGTTATTAAAGAATTTCCCATTAAAGATTTTATTGCGGCTACAAGTGTGGGAATTATTGAAGGTCAAGCAATGGTTGATTTAAACTATGGTGAAGACTCCCGGGCCCAGGTAGATATGAATCTGGTCATGACCGGACAAGGCAGTTTTGTGGAAATACAGGGTACGGCAGAAGGCGACCCCTTTTCCGATAACCAATTTCAGGAAATGATTGGTTTGGGAAAACGGGGAATAGAAGAATTGATAGGATTACAAAAACAGGTTCTAGGTACAGTGGCTGATAGAATAGGGGCTGAATAAGATGCAAGTACTATTAGCTACCGGGAATGAAGGTAAGGCAAGAGAATTTTCTGAACTGCTGCCTTTTGTTGAATTTCTAACCTTAAAGGACTTTCCGGGTTATCCAGCAATTATAGAAGATGGGCATACTTTTGAAGAAAATGCATTAAAGAAGGCCCGGATAATGTGCGATTATACGGGTCTTGTTACTTTAGCCGATGATTCCGGTTTGGAAGTGGACTATTTAGAAGGGGCACCTGGTATTTATTCCGCAAGGTTTGCCGGGGAGCCCGGGAATGATGATCGTAATAATATGAAATTGCTAGAATTAATGAAGGGAATACCTAAGGAAAAACGTACTGCAAGGTTTGTCTGTGCATTAGCTCTTGTGATGCCTGATGGAACGGAACAAGTAGTTCGAGGAACCTGTGAAGGATACATATTAGAAAAACTTCGTGGTAATCAAGGCTTCGGCTATGATCCGCTATTTTATTATCCACCGCTGGATAGTAGTTTCGGTCAGTTGGATGGTGCAGCAAAAAACCATATTAGTCATCGAGCCAAGGCAATTCAAGAAGCTTCACAAATTCTGAAGTCGGTCATAGTAGGTAAATAAGGCTTTAGTAGAGGAGGTGCCTTATTGCGTATAGGAGTTGTTAGCGATAGCCATAAGGATATAGACGCACTTATTTATGCGGTTAAAAAAATGGGCCATATTGAACTATTATTACATGCCGGTGACATGTATTTTGATGCGGATAAGCTGGCAGCCGGTTTAAAAGATATAAAGTTATATGCTGTCGCTGGTAATTGTGATGCTGTTTATGAACCGAAGGAACAGGTAATAAGCATCGGCGGAATAAAGATATTATTAACCCATGGTCATCGACTAGGCGTAAAATGGGGGTTGCAAAGGCTGGCTTATGCCGCTGAAGAAAAAGGAGTCACGGCAGCCATCTTTGGTCATACACATATACCGTATAACCGTTACTGGGATGACATCCTACTATTTAACCCAGGCAGTGTCAGTCAACCACGCGGAAATAGCCTAGCATCTTACGGCATTATTCAGGTTGAAGGAGGAAATATTGACGCCTCTATTCATTCACTTACAAATCGGGGACATTCCTGTCCACAAAGAATAACCTGAGCTTCAGCAGGTGTGTCCCCTTTCCTCGGCCCCATTCCTGTCCCCAAAGAATAACCTGAACTTTAGCAGGTGTGTCCCCATTCCACACAAACCCCATTCAACATAATTATTGATAAATAAAATATTGACATTTGGGGATGATATGTTATACTATTTCTTGCGCAAAAAAAGATAGTTGATGCCATTTTAAAGAGCATTGACAGGTAATTAAATACCAGTTATTTCTTTTGACTGAGGATTAGTTTTGTGGTACACTATAACTTGTCGGTTATGCGGGTGTAGCTCAGTGGTAGAGCCCTGGCCTTCCAAGCCAGTCGCGAGGGTTCGATCCCCTTCACCCGCTCCATATGTTTTGAGCGCCTGTAGCTCAGCTGGATAGAGCAACGGACTTCTAATCCGTAGGCCGCAGGTTCGAATCCTGCCAGGCGTACCATGCTTAACGAAGTTGAGGTCAAAAGGTTTCTTGTTCCTTTATAATATGGTGGGTGTAGCTCAGGTGGTTAGAGTGCCAGATTGTGGCTCTGGAGGCCGTGGGTTCAAGTCCCATCACTCACCCCATTTTGTTATTTGACAAGAAACCGTATCTTTGTTATAGTGTTAATACTTTGTCTGTTGGGGTGTCGCCAAGCGGCAAGGCACTGGGTTTTGGTCCCAGCATTCGTAGGTTCGAATCCTGCCACCCCAGCCAACATGAGCCATTAGCTCAGTTGGTAGAGCACCTGACTTTTAATCAGGGTGTCGAAGGTTCGAATCCTTCATGGCTCACCAGTAAGTGCAGGAGGCATTCCTTCTGCATTTACCTCAAACACCTTAATACTGATTTGCGGGAGTGGCGGAATTGGCAGACGCACCAGACTTAGGATCTGGCGGGTAACTCCGTGGGGGTTCAAGTCCCTTCTCCCGCACCATTAATTTGCGGGTGTAACTCAGTGGTAGAGTGCGACCTTGCCAAGGTCGAAGTCGAGGGTCCGAATCCCTTCACCCGCTCCATAGGGTACATACTGGCAAGGTAATATAGGTAACTGGTTACTATGTATATTTAATGTGACTTAAAAAAAAACCTCGGTTGCAGGGTGAGTATACCCACCGAGGTTTTCTTTTAGCGTAAGAATTTTAGACAGAAAGAGTCAGATGGCCCGCTTAACATAGAACATGCAGGACATTTGTATTTTTTGCCGAAATGGTACTTATGATTAGGAGTTTCATAGGCTATAATAACGACAGGTGGGGAATTGAGGGCAATAAGATTTAAATGAGGAGGAGCATAAATGAAGGCAAGCGTGGAAACGATAGAGAAGAATCGGGTCGCACTAGAAGTAGAAGTAGAAACAGAAGTGATGGACTCTGCTATGCAGAAAGCTTACAAAAAGCTGGTGAAACAAGTTAACATCCCTGGTTTTAGGAAGGGCAAAGTACCTAGAAAAATTTTGGAGAACTACATAGGAACAGCAGTTCTTTTGGAAGAAGCCGTTGAGAATGTCGTGCCTAACGCCTACCAAGAGGCTGTAGAGGAGACAAAAATAGAGCCGGTTAATCAACCGGACATTGAAGTTCTTCAAGTAGAGGAAAACAAGCCGCTTATTTTTAAAGCTACTGTAGATGTTAAGCCTGAAATTAAACTAGGTGAATATAAAGGTTTGGATATTCCTAAAACGGAAACAGAAATTACGGATGAGGATGTCCAGAAACAATTAGAGGTATTACAGCAAAGGTATGGCAAGCTTGTTGTCCTTGATGAAACAGAAACTGCTGAAACAGATGATACTGTTATGATTGACTTTGAAGGTTTTCTTGATGGAGAAGCGTTCGAAGGAGGAAAAGCCGAGGATCATTCTTTAGTTATTGGATCAGGGACATTTATTCCTGGTTTTGAAGAACAGTTGATTGGAGTTAAAACAGGTGACGATAAAGAAATAAATGTGACCTTTCCGGAAGACTATCAAGCGGAAAACCTTGCAGGCAAAGACGTTGTCTTCAAAGTGAAAGTAAAAGAAATTAAACGCAAAGAAGTAACGCCCATTGACGACGAGTTAGCTAAAGACGTCAGTGAATTTGAGACATTAGAGGAATTAAAAGAAGACATAAAGAATAAACTGAAAACAACCGCAAAAGATCAAACTGAGAATCAGTTCCGGCAGGATGCAATTGGAAAAGCTGTGGAAGGGGCAGAGGTAGAAATACCTGAAGCCATGATTGCCCGTCGTTTGGAAGCTTTGATGGATAATTTCTCTGACCGTTTACAGCAACAGGGAATGACACTGGACCAGTACTTAGAGTATACTAAATCTTCTATGGATGACTTCAAAAAACAGTATCGTCCGGAAGCGGAAACTAGTGTTAAGACTGACTTGGTATTGGAAGCAGTGGCGAAAGCTGAGGATATTGAAGTAATGGAAGAAGATTTGGATGCGGAACTGGAAAGAATGGCTAAAATGTATAACCAGGATGTGAAAGTGCTTAAAGCCAGTTTAGCGGCTCAAGATAGTTTAGATACTTTAAAATATGGTATAATGTTAGATAAGGCTTCAAACTTTATTGTTGATAATGCTGTTGTGATAAAGCCGGAAGCAGCTGAAGAAAGTCAAGAACCGAAGGAAGAAACAGAATAGAAAAAAAGATGAAAGAGGTGGGAGTCTTGTCTACGTTAGTTCCAATGGTTGTTGAGCAAACTAATCGAGGGGAACGTGCATTTGACATTTACTCTCGATTGCTTAAGGATCGCATAATATTTCTTGGCAGCGCAATTGATGATAATGTAGCTAATTTAATAATTGCTCAGCTCCTATTTTTAGAAGCTGAAGATCCCGATAAGGATATTCATATCTATATAAACAGTCCAGGCGGTTCAATCACGGCAGGGATGGCAATTTACGATACAATGCTGTATATTAAACCAAGCGTATCTACAATTTGTGTCGGTTTAGCTGCTAGCATGGGTGCTTTTTTGTTAGCCGCAGGTGCTAAAGGAAAAAGATTTGCTTTACCAAACAGTGAAATAATGATTCATCAACCGATGGGTGGTACTCAAGGGCAGGCAGTTGATATTGAAATCCATACTCGGCGAATCCTACAGATAAAAGATAAACTCAATAAAATTTTATCTGAAATTACTGGTGTACCATTAAAGCAGATTGAAAGAGATACCGATCGTGATAAATTCTTTGGCGCAGAAGAAGCAAAAGAATACGGATTGGTAGATGACGTTATCACTCAGAACAAAACTGGTAAAAAGTAGGAAGCCTGCCAAATAATTTTAGCGGGGTGATGTAATGTATAAATACACCGACGACAAAGGGCAACTAAAGTGTTCGTTTTGCGGCAAGCTTCAAGACCAGGTCAAAAAGCTTGTTGCAGGGCCTGGAGTATATATTTGTGACGAGTGTATTGAACTTTGTAATGAAATAATCGAAGAAGAGCTAAACGAGGATTTGGGTTTAGATATGGGCGAAATTCCAAAACCATTGGAAATTCGTGGAATCTTAGATCAGTATGTGATTGGGCAGGAAACAGCAAAGAAATCTCTCTCTGTTGCGGTATACAATCATTATAAAAGAATTAACATGGGAACTAAAATTGATGATGTAGAGCTTCAGAAAAGTAATATTATTATGCTTGGACCGACCGGCAGTGGTAAAACTCTTGCTGCCCAGACTCTTGCTCGTATTCTTAATGTGCCTTTCGCGATTGCCGATGCAACATCTTTGACAGAGGCCGGTTATGTTGGCGAGGATGTAGAGAACATTCTGTTGAAATTAATTCAAGCGGCAGACTATGATGTGGAAAAAGCAGAAAAAGGCATAGTTTATATTGATGAAATTGACAAGGTAGCTCGCAAGTCCGAAAATCCGTCTATTACAAGAGACGTTTCGGGAGAGGGCGTTCAACAAGCATTGTTAAAAATCTTGGAGGGAACTGTTGCTAGTGTTCCACCCCAAGGTGGAAGAAAGCATCCGCATCAAGAATTTATTCAGTTGGATACCAGCAATATCCTCTTTATTTGTGGTGGAGCTTTCGACGGCATTGATAAAATCATCCAAAATCGCGTAGGAAAGAAAACTATGGGCTTTGGAGCCGAGATAAACAGTAAAGAGGAGACCGAAATAGGAGATGTTCTCAAAAAGATCTTGCCTACTGATTTGCTGAGATACGGTCTAATTCCTGAGTTCGTCGGCCGCTTACCTGTTATAGTTACTTTGGATGCTTTGGATGAAGAGGCATTGGTTAGGATTTTAACAGAACCACGTAACGCTTTAGTTAAACAATATCAAAAGCTTTTTGAAATGGATGGAGTTACTCTGGAATTTGATGGAGAGGCATTAGAGGCCATCGCCAAGAAGGCTATTGAAAGAGATACCGGTGCCCGTGGTTTGAGAGCCATTTTGGAAGAAATAATGCTGGATGTCATGTATGATATTCCTTCTCGGGATGATATTAATAAATGTATCATTTCCAAAGAGGTTATAGAGAATAAGACCGAACCCTTATTGCTAAATGAGGAGAAAGATAAAAAAGAAGAGTCAGCTTAAAAATTGCGGGTATTGCCCGCAATTTTTTTATGCCTAATTCGACAGTAAAATCATCCCGCATTTAGCATAATATTAGTTCTCCTGGTAATACTAACCGTGTTAGATCAAGGATAAAAGGAGGACTAGCATAAATGATGTCATTTGGTTCGGGCTTGGGAAGTTTTTTGGGGTTTATCCAAATATTCTTTGCCATAGTGATAGGGATGTACTTCTGGAACTTACTGAAGAGCCAAAGATCAAATAAAGTCGCTGTAGAAAATGAATCTAGAAAAGAATTAGATAAATTGGAGAAATTACGAAAAATATCATTATCAGAGCCTCTTTCGGAAAAGACAAGACCAACTACTTTTGGTGAAATCATCGGTCAGGAAGAAGGTTTAAAGGGTCTGCGCGCAGCCTTGTGCGGCCCCAATCCTCAACATGTAATAATATATGGTCTTCCGGGTGTGGGTAAAACTGCTGCAGCCCGTTTGGTTTTAGAGGAAGCGAAGAAATCTATCCATAGCCCTTTTGGTATTGAGGCCAAATTTGTAGAATTGGACGGAGCTACGGCTAGATTTGATGAACGAGGTATTGCAGACCCGTTAATCGGTTCTGTTCATGATCCCATATATCAAGGTGCAGGCGCTATGGGCATGGCGGGTATTCCACAACCTAAAGCAGGCGCAGTTACCAAGGCCCATGGCGGGGTGCTGTTTATCGATGAAATTGGCGAACTGCATCCAATTCAGATAAACAAGCTGTTAAAAGTGCTGGAAGACCGTAAGGTGCTTCTGGAAAGTTCATACTACAGCTCTGAAGATACAAATATACCTAGGCATATTCATGATATTTTTCAAAACGGTCTGCCGGCGGATTTCCGCATGGTGGCGGCAACTACCCGTATGGCTAATGAAATACCTCCTGCCATTAGATCTCGCTGTCTTGAGATATTTTTTCGTGGCTTGCTGCCGGATGAAATTGCAACCATTGCTCGTAATGCTGCAAATAAAGTTAATTTTGGTATTAAGGATGCGGCAGTCGAAGTTATTAAGAAATATGCAACTAATGGGCGGGAGGCAGTAAATATTATTCAAATCGCAGCCGGACTGGCCTTAAGTCAGGAGGAAAAAGTAATAACAGCTTCCCATATTGAATGGGTAGTAAATACTGGGCAGTATTCACCAAGACCAGATAAAAAAATTCCGGACCAAGCACAGGTTGGTTTGGTCAATGGTTTAGCAGTCTATGGTCCGAATATGGGAATTTTAACTGAATTGGAAGCGAATGTCATACCGGCTGCTAAAGGCAAAGGCAGTGTTATTATTACCGGTGTTGTGGAAGAAGAGGAAATTGGCAGTCAAGGCAGAAAAATGCGGCGAAAGAGTATGGCAAAAGGCTCTGTTGAAAATGTACTGACGGTATTACGTCGGAACCTAAGTGTTGATCCTCGGGATTACGATATACATATTAATTTCCCGGGAGCGGCAGTACCTGCAGATGGACCTTCTGCGGGCGTGACTATAGCCACAGCCGTTTACTCAGCTATTACCGGCATACCTGTTAATAATACAGTGGCAATGACGGGAGAGGTTTCAATTCGGGGCGGTGTTAAACCTGTGGGAGGTGTCATGGCGAAAATTGAGGCTGCTCGCCAGGCCGGTGTTAAGATGGTGATTATCCCTAAGGAGAATTGGCAGGAAAGTTTTGATCAGGTTAAGGAGATAAAGATTGTACCGGTGGAGCAGTTGGAGGAAGTAATAGAATATGCCTTGGAGGGTGGCTTCAAAGAACTGCCTAAAAAATTCAAGGTCCCGCGTGTACAGGTATTCGGTGCATCTCAACCAATATAATTTTTTTGTGAAACTTTGATTTCTCTCGGAGTACTTGACTTAAGCTAATAAATTGCATATAGTTCTTTGAGAGGCTCCTTACTAAGGAGCTTTTATTTCTGCTTGTTTATCCCTTGTTTGAGCACCGTACCTAAATGGTTGACGTTTTCTACAAAATACCGAAGGGAGGATTTAAATTTCAAAAAGAGAATATATGCATAATAGGTGAGAATATATTAAATAACTGTAACAAAAAATAGATATATCAGCTTTGGAGGTGAAGCAGTTGAACAGTACTGTAAAAGAAATACGCCAAATGCCATTGTTGCCTTTGCGAGGTGTTCTAGTATTTCCTCATATGGTAATTCATTTGGATGTCGGCCGGGATCGCTCGGTGGCGGCTATTGATGAAGCAATGATTAATGACGAGAGAGAAATCTTTTTAGCTATGCAGAAAGAAGCCCAGACAGATGAGCCCGATGAAGATGATATTCATAAGGTTGGGACAATTGCACAAATAAAACAGCTGCTTAAGTTACCGGGTGGTACTATAAGAGTGCTTGTTGAAGGCATAAGCAGGGCTGAAATTGTGGAATTTGATGAGCAGGACCCATACATAAGTGTAAGTGTTGAACAAGAGGAAGAGTCTCTGGAAAAAACTCCTGAGATTGAAGCGTTAATGCGGAGTTTAATTGCTAAATTTGAGCATTACGTTAAAATAAGCAAAAAAATCTCACCGGAAACCGTTGTGTCCGTTGCGACTTTGGAAGAACCCGGTCGGTTAGGTGATGTGGTTGCCTCTCACCTAACACTTAAGCTAA
>Ga0209347_1002751_pt1 | contig 22316 bp, 23 predicted proteins | sample AutmiccommuBRH23_FD_187382 | JGI IMG/M metagenome (GOLD analysis project Ga0209347, IMG submission 187382) | Deep subsurface microbial communities from Mt. Terri, Switzerland - Autotrophic microbial communities BRH/23 (SPAdes) (version 2) | ecosystem: Environmental > Aquatic > Deep subsurface >...
ACGTGCATCCATGCACTACTCGGCTGCGGCTGCATCCTGCAGCCGCTCGGCATCCCGTACGTTCCGTCGCTAAGAGCCGCTAACAACCTGCGGAAAGTCGCTCCGTCCTGAAAGGTCCTCCCCCCTACGTACACTCCGGCAATGTATTTTTAGGGCAGAATAAAAAAGCATTCCTTATGCGGTGTTTTTATAGTTTATCCAATTTGCAAAAGCACATAGGCAACACATAGGGCCGGATAACCGGCCCCAACCCAAACCCACCAGGAAGAAAGCTGAAAAAAAGTCCAATATTCAGCTTCAATAGGGCTGTCAGAAACGAGACTGGCGCGAAAGCGCCGCCGGGCCGGAGCGGAGCGTATATGTAATACGTGAGCATCCGGACCGGCGGCGCTGACAAAGCCAGGCGAAGTTTATCACAGCCCGTACCGCTAAATAACTTCGGCGAGGTTTAGCAGCAGCCAAAGCTGATCCCCCTTCTTAACCACTCCCCTGAGGTAGTTGACATTGTCTCCGGCCACCGAGGGGGGTTCAATCTCTTCCTCGCTGAACCTTCCCACCTCCAGCACCACATCCACGATCATGCCCACCTTCTGCCCGTCATTCTCCACCACAATGATCCTGGTATCCTCCCCGTACTGGCTGACCGGAAGGTCAAGGCGCTTGTTCAGATTGATTACCGGGACTATGCTGCCCCGGAGGTTGATTATTCCTTCGACATAATGCCGGGTGTTGGGAACCCTGGTGATGCTGGACATCCGGATAATTTCCTGGGTTTCCTGAATAGGCAGGGCGTACTGCTGATCATTCAACTGAAAGATTACAAGTTGTTCCTCGGTGTTCACAGGCCCAGACCCCCTTAATATATTTAGGCTAACAATTCAATGAACGATCACTTTAAATAGAAATTTTTACATATTAGGCTAAAATCCTTCTTTATCAGACAAAAAATGTGAGTAAAACAGATCCTGCAACGCAGGCAGGAACTAACCCTCCCCAAGTCTAAAATATGTATTAGAAAATTCTTAAAGCAGGACAGGTGATTGATATGCCAAAGGTGGGCGTAATCGGTACCGGGCGGCTGGGCGGCATGATTGTCAGGGGGCTGGCGCGGGCTGGGGCGGTGCCGGCGGAAAGTATGATCATTCAGAACAGGACCGGGGAAAAGGCCCTGAAACTGGCCCGGGAAATACCGGGGATCAAAGTGGCCTCCACACCCGGAGAGGTTCTGCGGGAGGCCGGGATCACCTTCCTCTGCGTGAAACCACAGGATTTAGCCGGATTGCTGCGGCAGACCGGGACCAGGGTGCCCGGGGACAAGCTATTGGTTTCCACCCTGCTGGTGCCGTACCTGTCCAGGATGGAGCAGATCATCAGCGGCCCTCTGGCCAGGGTCTATCCGGCAGTGGTGCAGGAAACCGGCCGGGGAGTGGCCTTAGCCGCCTTTGGCCGGGATGTCCCGGAAGGCCGGCGGGAGGAGCTGAAATCCCTGATGTCGGCCTTCGGCATGACCCTGGAGATACCGGAGAATTTATTCCGTCTTTGCGGTGACATTACCAGCTGTGGCCCGGCCTTCATGGCCTACATGATTGGATCCCTGGCCAGAGTGGCTGCCCGGCGGGGGCTGGACCCGGCCCTGGCCCGGCAGGCCGCCCTGGAAACCATGGCCGCCACCGCCTCACTGCTGGCTCAAAAAGACCTCGGCTTTGATTCCCTGGTGGACCTGGTGGCTACCCCCGGGGGGTGCACTGCCGAAGGAATAAAGGTCCTGGCGGGCGGGCTGGACGAAATGGTGGACCGGGTTTTCAGCGCCACCGAACACCGGGAGGCGGAGATTGATAAGCAGCTGACCGGCTTGTGATCTAAAGACCTATTCAATCTGCCTGGAGATGGCGGCAACAGGGGCGGCTATCCCTTGCCCAGCAGTATCAGCGCTACACCCAGAGTTACCGCCAATACCCCGGCGATTGGTGTCCAACCAGTCCAGCCGGATTTAAACTGCTTCTGTTTATTTTTTGGGCGGCTCCTGCTTGATCAGCTTGTCCTTCAGCGCCCCGCAGGACTTGCACTTGCCGGGCTTGCACCGGCTGTCCACCACGCTGCCGCACTCGTCACACTTGTAAACGGCCATAAAATATTTCACCTCCTGTTATACATAAATTCCCGGCACTTAACCCCAATTCCCAATTCCTGATTCCAGCGCCTGCCGGATCTCCCTCACCGCCGCCCCGGGATCAGGGGCGCCGAAGACGGCGGACCCGGCCACCAGCACCGTGGCTCCGGCGGCAGCCAGCAGCGGCGCGGTTTTAACGGAAACACCGCCGTCCACCTGGATCTCGGCGCCGGAACCGGCGGCTTCGGCCATTTCCCGGATTTCTTTTATTTTTGGCAGCATCCCGGCGATAAAGTCCTGGCCGCCAAAGCCCGGGTTTACCGTCATCACCAGAACCAGATCCAGCATATCCAGCAGATACCTGATCGCCGAGGGGTGGCTGGAGGGGTTCAGGGCCACCCCGGCCTTGACCCCCCGGCCCTTGATCTGCTGAATGCTCCGGTGTAGGTGGGGGGTGGCCTCGGCGTGCACCGTCACCAGGTCGGCCCCGGCGTCGATGAAGCTGTCGATATAGAGTTCGGGGTTTTCAATCATTAAGTGGACGTCAAAGATCATCCCCGAATTTTTTCTCAGTGCGGACACCACCTGGGGGCCGAAGGTGAGGTTGGGGACGAAGTGCCCGTCCATTATGTCCAGGTGCAGGTATTCGGCGCCGGCCTCCTCCACCGTGCGCACCTGTTCCCCCAGTCTGGTGAAGTCCGCTGAGAGTATTGACGGCGCCAGTTTAAGCATCAGTAACTCCTTTCCCGCCCGGTGATCTCATTAAGTATTTCCAGGTACCGCCCATAGCGGCCGCTGTCTATCTCGTTCCGGGCCACAGCCTCCTTAACCGCACAGTCGGGCTCGGAATGGTGCAGACAGCCCTTGAAGCGGCAGTCGGGGACGTATTTCTCCATTTCCGGGAAATAAAAATAAAGTTCTTCCCGTTTAACCTCGGGCACAAAAAGGCTGGAAAAGCCCGGCGTGTCGGCCACCAGGCCGCCCCCGTCCAGGGCCAGCAGCTCCACATGCCTGGTGGTGTGCCGGCCCCTCTTCAGCTTTTCGCCAATCTCTCCGGTCTTCAGCCTCAGTCCTGGCTGAATGGCGTTTAAAAGGCTGCTCTTGCCCACCCCCGAGGGCCCGGCGAAAACCGTGATGCCCTGATTCAACAAGGTCTTCAGATCCGAAACCCCGGTGTTGCTCCTGGTGCTGGTGCTGATCACAGTATATCCGGCGTCACGGTAAATTTTTATAAAATCCGGAATTTGTTCACCGGCCAGGTCGCTCTTGTTGAAACAGGTCACCGGCTGCACGCCTGCGGCCTCGGCGTGGACCAGAAAGCGGTCCAAGAGGCCCAGGGAAGGCTCCGGGTCCCTGACGGAAAAAACAATCACCACCCGGTCAACGTTGGCCACCGGCGGCCGCACCAGGGAATTCCGCCTGGGGTAAACCTGGTCCACCACTCCTTTGTTCCGGTCCAGGGGCTTGACCGCCACCCGGTCTCCCACCATGACCTCGAGCTTGCGGTGCCTGAACACTCCTCTCAGTGAACACTGCCAGAGATCACCCCCGCAGCCGACAAAATAAAATCCTCCGTAAGCCTTGATCACTATTCCATCCACCACGGTACCTCACTAGTCCAGTGTTTTCTCTTCAACCTTCTGATCATCAATAAAAACCCTGATTGTTGCCCGACCCCAGTACCTTATGGTTTTTGCCACCTTATCCCCGGGGTTGTGGAGGCTGAGATAGACGTCATTGGTGCCCTGCACGTCGCTGACCTGAATCTTGACCATGTGGGTCCGGCCGTCATTTGGCACCTTGACGGTTACGTCGGCATCCCTGCCGGGGGGCCCGGGGCCGGTGCTTACATTTACCTTCACGGGGGTGCCCTCGGTCACCGATTCATTGGGCATGGGAAACTGGGAGACAATCTGTCCCCTTACATACTCTGTGCTGGACTGGTATTTTATATCCCGGTCCAGCTCCAGTCTGAATTCAGCCAGTTTGGCCCCAGCCTGATTCACGGTCAGGCCCCTTAGGTCGGGCACCTTCTTGTCCGCCGGCTCCGGCCCCTTGGACACCGTCAGGGCGATCTTGGATCCTCTGGGCGCCTTGGTGTAGGCCGCCGGCTGCTGGCTGACCACAGATCCCTTCAGTATTTCACTGCTGTTAACCTCTTTGGGAGGGTCCTCCAGCTCAAATCCGGACTCGGTGAGCCTGATCCTGGCATCGGTGATGCTCAGCTTCACCAGGTTGGGCACTTGAATCAGGTCGGCCCCCTTGCTTACGGTCAGGGTCACCACCCGGTTTATTTTGACCGGCGGGTCGTTGGGACCATAGTCCTGGGCAATGATGATGCCCTCGGGCACGGTGGGGTGATACTGCTGCTTTGTCTTGCTCTGCAGCCCTTTCCCGGTAAGAATTTCCTGGGCCTCCTGTACCGGCTTGCCCACCACCAAGGGGACCTGCACCTCCGGCACATTGACAAACCGGTAGTAGCCGTAGACGGCAGCGCCGATGATCAGCCCCAGCAGCAGCGCCAGCACAGTCCAGCCGGCCGGGCTGAGCCTGCGGGCCGGCTTTCTGCCGGGCCGGGCATAATCGGCCGCCTTGAGGGACTGCATCTCGCCCCGGTCAACGGGTATAATCCTGGTGGTGTCGTCGTCGTCACCGGCCAGGGCTTCCTCCAGTTGAAAGTTCATCTCCCGGGCGCTGTGGAACCTCCGCTCCGGCTCCTTTTGCAGCGCCCGCATAACCACCCTCTCCAGTCCGGCGGGGATGTCCGGCTTCCTCCTGGCCGGGGGTTCGGGGTTGTTCTGGATGTGTTTTAAGGCCACCGAAATGGGGCTGTCACCGGTGAAGGGCACACTGCCGGCCAGCATTTCGTAAAGCACCACGCCCAGGGAGTAGATGTCCGACATGGGGCCGGCGGGCTCTCCCCGGGCCTGCTCCGGTGAAAGGTAGTGCACCGACCCGATGATGGTGTCGGTGGAGGTTACCGTGGCCGTGCCTGCCTCCCTGGCAATGCCGAAATCAGTCAGCTTGGCCCGGCCGCTCCTGGTAATCAGTATATTGTGGGGCTTGACGTCCCGGTGCACGATATTGTTTTCGTGGGCGTGCTCCAGGGCATCGCAAATCTGCCTGGCGATCCTGACCGCCCGGTCCGGATCCAGGGCGCCCTCCCGCTTGATAATTCCCCTGAGGTCCTGGCCGTCTACATACTCCATGACCAGGTAGTGCATCTCACCCTCCCGGCCTACGTCGTAGATGCTGACTATATTGGGATGGGAAAGGCTGGCCACGGACTGGGCCTCCCGCCTGAAACGCCGGACGAAATCCTCATCGGAGGTGTACTCGGAACGGAGCAGCTTGATGGTTACCAGGCGGTTTAAAATGGTGTCACGGCCCTTGTAAACCTTGGCCATGCCTCCCCCGCCCAGCTGCTCCAATATTTCGTACCTGTTGCCCAACAGTTTCCCAATCATCTGGCCCTCACCTCAAATATTCCCTAATAATCTCCCTGGCCACCGGGGCGGCTTCGTAGGCGCCGGATCCAGCGTTTTCCAGGATCACCGCCAGGGCAATGCGTGGGTCCTCCACTGGGGCGAAGCCTATAAACCAGGCGTGGGTCCCGTTGGGGTTCTGGGCCGAACCGGTCTTGCCGGCCACCCTGACCCCCTTTAGGGCTGCAGGGGCTGAAGTCCCCTGCAGCACCGACTCCTCCATGGCGGCTGTCAAACGGGCCGCCACCCCGGGGTGAACCGCCGTGAGCAGGGGATCCGGGCTGATCCTCCGGATGACAATGCCGTTCCTGGTGGACACCCGCTCCAGCACCAGGGGCTTCATAACCACACCCCGGTTGGCCAGCCCCGCAGCCACCAGGGCCATCTGAAAGGGGCTGACCAGCACCCGGCCCTGGCCTATGGCCGCCGAGGCCACCTCGGGCAGCGGCATCCTGCTTTTCGGCAAGGTTCCGGGGTTGTAAGGAATTTCACCGCCGGTGACCGGGTAGCCGCCTTTTTGCTGACCATCTTTATCGTATTCAATGAGTTCAAAGCCAAAGTCCCGGGCCGCCTTTTTCAGACCCTCGTCGCCCAACTCCAATCCCATACCGGCAAAATAGGTATTGCAGGAAATGGCTGTGGCCTGATCCAGACCTATTTTGCCGTGCACGCCGAAGTCCTTTAAGACGAAACCTTCGGCCACAAGGCTGCCGGTGCACTGGTAAACCCTGTCCGGGCCGCCGGGGTTGGCCCCCAGAAACCCGGCCCCGGTAACCACTTTAAAGGTGGACCCCGGGGGGTAAACCCCACGGGCCGCCCGGTTTAAGAGGGGGGCGGCCTCGGTCTGCACCTTCAAAAGGTCATAGCCGGTGGTTTTTATTTCCACCTTCCGGCCGTTTTGCATCGTGGTTTCGCTGCGCACCACCGCGTCCACCGAAGCCGGGTCGTAGGAAGGTGAGCTGACCATGGCCAGCACTGCGCCGGTCCGGGGGTCCAAGGCCACCACCGCCCCGGGCCGGCCCCCCAGAAGCTGGAAGGCTTTACTCTGCAGGCGGCTGTCCACGGTCAGGGTTACGTTATAGCCATACCTCTGCCGGCCCAGGACCCGGTCCACCAGGGCCTGGATCCTGCCTGCCTGGTCCATGGCCAGCAGGTAAGTATCAAAGGTGGATTCCAGCCCGGCGCGCCCGTACTGCTGAGAGACAAATCCCAGCAGGTGGGCCGTTCCAGACCCCAGGGGGTAGACCCTCTTTTTGACTCCTCCCACCACTTTGTCTTCAGCCAGCACCACCCCGCGCCGATCATAAATGGATCCCCTGGTGACGGCCTCCTCGGCTGCGGCCAGCCGCCTGTTGTGCGGGTCGGTGGCCAGTTTGGGGCCCAGCACCGCGTTTAGGTAACCCAGGTAGAGGGCCAGCACTGAGAAGATGATGATGAAGAAATAACCCAGCTTTTTAATGTTGTTGTTCATGGCACCGCGCCTCGTGGGAGATGCTCAAGATCATCCCCAGAATGATGAAGTTGGCCACCAGTGAACTGCCGCCGTAACTGATGAAGGGCAGGGTCACCCCGGTCAGAGGCAGCAGCTTGGTTACCCCGGCAATGATGATAAATGCTTGCAGGCCCATCAACGCGGTGAGACCCGAGGCCAAAAGCTTGGAAAAATCATCCCGGGCCTCCAGGGCTACTTTAAGCCCCCGGTAAATAAAGAAAAGGTAAAGCACCACCAGGCCCAGCCCGCCCATCAGCCCGGTTTCCTCGGTGATGGCGGCAAAAATAAAGTCGGTGTGCACCGCCGGGATAAAGCCCGGGTATCCGGCCCCCAGTCCGGTCCCGGTGATTCCCCCGGCCCCGATGGCGAATAGTGACTGGATAATTTGATAGGCCTGGTCGTACTCCTTGTCCCCCAGCTCGATAAAGTTGTATGGATTCAGAAGCCAGATATTTACCCTCTGCCTGACGTGGTCGAAAAGCAGGTAGCTTAGCGCACCCCCGGCGGTGAACAGGGACAGGCCCAGGGTTACGTAAAGGCTCCTGGCGGTGGCCACGTAAACCATGGCCAGGAAAGTGCCGAAATAAATCAGTGCGGCGCCCAGGTCCCTCTGGAAAACCAGCAGGATCAGCGATACCCCCCACATCCCCAGAAGCGGCCCCCAGACCCTGGGGCCGGGCAGATTCAGCCCCAGCAGCGACTCGGTGCCCCGGGAAAGAACCATCTTGTTTTCAGACATAAAGGAGGCCAGGAAAAGCACCACCAGAATCTTGACAAACTCAGAGGGCTGCAGGTGAAAAAATTTAAAATCAAGCCAGCTTTTGGCCCCCCCCTGCTCAATGCCGAAAAATATGGGGACAATCAAGGCCAGGGCGCCCAACAGCCCGTATATATACTTGTACTGGGAAAGCCAGCGGTAGTTTGAGAACAGCCTGGTGGTCAGAAAGAGAAATAATATACCCACCAGTAACCAGACAAACTGCCGGTAGGCGTATCCAGGGCTCAGCCGGTACAGGAAGACCAGGCTGGTGAAGGAGAACATGGCCACCAGCGGCAGAAGATACTGGTCCGCCCTGAAACCAAGGGCCTGCCACAGCACGCCCACCAGCAAAAAGGCCAGGACCGGCACCGCAGCACCCACAAACACCAGGCGGGCCTCGCCGCCGCGCCACAGGTAGGCGGCCAAGGCGCCGGCGGCCAGGAACAGCCCGGCCAGCAGCAAGAGCCTGATCTCATCTTGCCTAATCATCTATTTCAACCACGATCACCGAGATATTATCATTGCCGCCCCTTTTCAAGGCCTCATCCACCAGGTCGCGGACGGCCCTGTCCGGATCACCGGCCGACCTGACCAGATCCAGTATCTCATGATCCCCCACCAGCCCATACAGGCCGTCGGTGCACAAAAGCAGTGTATCTCCCTTTTGCAGGTTAATCCTGATCAGGTCCACATCCACCAGGGGGTCGGTGCCCAGCGCCCTGGTCAGAACGTTGCGGTGCGGGTGATCCCTGGCCTGCTCCCTGGTAATTCCGCCATTCCTGATCATCTCCTGCACCAGGGAGTGGTCCTCGGTCAGGGGAAATATTTCAGCGCCCCGGATGACGTAGGCCCTACTGTCACCCACGTGGGCCAGCACCAGTTCCCCGGCCAGGATTAAAGCGGCGGTCAGGGTGGTGCCCATGCCCCGGCAGGCCCCGTCGTCCCTGGAGGCGTCGTAAATATCACTGTTGGCCCGGCGGACACCCTCCAGCAGGTTTTGCACAACGTCGGCCCGGTCTCCGGACTCCATCTGGCGGATTACCGACTCCAGCGCCATCCTGCTGGCCACTTCCCCGGCCAGGTGCCCCCCCATCCCGTCAGCCACGGCAAAAAGAGCCAGGCGGGGGACGGCACAGAGGCTGTCTTCATTCTGCTTCCTGACCAGGCCCACTTCCGTTGCCTGACTCCACTTCATACGTCCACCTCACAAACTGAAGGGTCACCCCGCCGATCCTGATCCTGTCCCCGGGCGCCAGAACGGTGGGCTTTTTGATCCTTACTTCGTTCAGGAAGGTGCCATTCCGGCTGCCCCGGTCGGCCAGCCAGTACTGCCCCCCGCTTTGGTAAACCGCGGCATGGTCCAGGGAAGCGAAGGGGTCTTCCATGGTTATGGCGCTGCGGCTGCTCCGGCCGATGCCAATCTCTTCCTCCGGCCCCATCGAAAAAACACTGCCCGGCTGCAGCCCCGGGTCGGAAGAGGACAGCACCGTTAGTCCGGCCCCGGCCCGGGGATCCCGGACATTCTCCCGGTGAAGCGGCTCACCGGCGGTAATTGCCGCCGCTGTCCTTGAAGGCAGGACACCGGGCTGTTCCGCCGCTCGCAGATCCCGGAAGATCATCCTTATCAACTGAAAAATAAAATAATACAGTATGAACAAAAACAGGTAGCGAAAAACCGATAAAACAAAATCCAGCAAATTAATCCACCCTAAAAGCGCACAGCGTGGCGCCCAATTTGACACTGTCGCCTGGCGCCAGGGCCGTTGACCTGATCCGCACCCCATTGACAAATGTTCCGTTGGAGCTGTTCAGGTCGGTCAAGACCCAGCCGCCATCCCTGGGCTCCAGCCTGGCATGCCTGCGGGAGACACTCTCGTCGGGCAGCGCGATGTCGCAGGAATCCCTTCTGCCCAGCAGCACCGGGAAACCCTCGAGCCGGTATATTTTACCGGCCAGGGGACCCTCCCTGACCTCCAGTACATAGCGAGGGGTAGTCCCCACCACCGGCACCGGGGCGGTATCCCTAACCGGCTGGTAATTAAGGGTGTCCTCAAACTCCGGGGCCTGATCCATGGCCTCTCCGGGATCCACCGGCGCCCCCGGTGAATTGCCGAACTTGCCGCACACCCGGACCTGACCGGGCTTTATTTCGGCATCCTGAAAAAATCTTACCCGGGGCGGGGCCACCAGGGTAAGATCGCTTTCCCCGGCTTTCTGGTGAAGGTAGTCCTGCAGCTCCGACGACAGTGCCTCGGCCAGGTATGATATGGACTCCCAGTCCTCCTGGCTTAAATAAACCTCGTACTCGTTGGGGGCATAAACCAGATTGACGCTGACCCGCTTGCGGTCCCGCATTTCCCGGGCCAGCCGCTTGGCTATGTCCAGTGGCTGCACCCGCCCCTTGAATTTGTCCCTGAAAAAGCCCTCGATGTACTTCTCAAGTCCCCCTTCCAGTCCGGAAAAGAAACCCATGTCCTCACCCCCCTCAACCCTGGAATATATTAACAGCCAGAAGTATCAGGTAGTATTCCCCTCATGGTGTTTGCGAAAACATCACCCTTCGCCTGAGCTGGCCGCAGGCCGCGTCAATATCCGCCCCCAGCTCGCGCCGCAGGGTGGCCTCGATCCCGCCCTGGTCCAAAATCTCCTGAAACCTCCGCACCGACTCCGGCGAGGACCTCTTAAAATCCCTCTCGCTGACCGGGTTGTAGGAAATCAGGTTGACGTGGCAGGCCATACCCTTAAGCAGTCCGGCCAGCTTGGCCGCCTGTCCCGGGCTGTCGTTGACCCCGGCCAGCAGGGTGTACTCAAAGGTGATCCGCCGTCCTGTCCTGCCGCTATATTCACGGCAGGCCTCCAGCAGCAGCGCCAGGGGGTATTTCCTGTTCAGCGGCACCAGCCGGTCCCTCAGCTGGTCCTCCGGAGCGTGCAGCGAAATGGCCAGGGTGATGGGAAAACCCTCCCCGGCCAATTGTCTGATCCGGGGCACCACCCCGCAGGTGGACAAAGTTATGTGCCGAAAGCTTATATTCAGGCCGTATACGGCATTTATATTGATTAGAAAATTTCTGGTCTGATCATAGTTGTCCAGGGGCTCCCCGGTGCCCATCAGCACCACGTGACTGACCCGCCGGCCGGAATCCTGCTGCGCCGCCAACACCTGGTCGTACATCTCCCCGGCCGTGAGGTTCCTAAAGAGCCCTTCCAGGGTGGAGGCGCAAAGGGCGCAGCCCATACGGCAGCCCACCTGCGTGGAGATACAGACCGACCGGCCGTAGGAGTGGACCATCAGCACCGTTTCCACCGCCTGGCCGTCAGCCAGGCCAAAGAGGTACTTGACGGTGTCCCCCCGGGAAGAGGACTGCTTTTTTAAGGTCTTCAGCCCCCCGGCGCCGGCCAGGCCGGCCAGGCGGTCCCGCAGTCCGGCCGGGAGGTCGGTCATCTGGTCAAAGGAGGTGGCCCCTTTTTTAAAAATCCAGTGAGCCACCTGTCTAGCCCGGTAAGAGGGCTCCCCCAGTCCCCGGAAAAACTCCTCCAGCCCGGGCAGAGTCAGGTCCTTCAGGCCGACTTGACCCGACACGGCGGTACCGCTGTCATTTTCAATATTTTCTACAACCATTCTCTAATCCCTTCTTCTCAAGCGGGCGATAAAAAAGCCGTCGGAGCCGTGCCGGTGAGGGTAAAGCTGCAGCCAGCCCCGGGCCAGGGCCTCACCGTCGGCCAGGCCGGGCGGGAGAAAGGGCGCCAGGTCCTCGGCAGTGAAGTCCTGGTGGGACTCCAGAAAGCCGGACAATTGGCCCCGGTTTTCCTCGTCCAGCACCGAGCAGGTGCTGTAGACCAGCACCCCCCCGGGCCTGACACAGCGCGCCACGCTCTCCAGCATCTGCCGCTGCAGATCAAGTATCCCGGGCAGTTGGCCCGGAGTCTTGCGCCAGCGCAAATCAGGCCGCCTGCGGATAACCCCGGTGCCTGTGCAGGGGGCGTCCAGCAGCACAAAGTCCGCCCGGCCGGCAAATTCCTCCGCCAGGCCCCGGGCGTCGGCCAGGACCGGCCTGACGCAGCCGATGCCAAGCCTTATGCAGTTTTCCTCGATCAGCTTGATCTTGTGGGGATGGATGTCGAAGGCCAGCACCGTCCCCCGGTCAGCCATCAACTGGGCCAGGTGGGTGGATTTTCCCCCCGGGGCCGCCGCCGCGTCGATGACCAGGGAGCCCGGGGCCGGCCCCAGGGCATGTCCCACCAGCATGGAACTCTCGTCCTGGACCTGAAAAAGCCCCTCCTCGAAGGGGGGAAAACCCCTTAGCCCCCCGGCGCCCTCCAAGTTTAGCCCCTCGGGGGCGAACGCTGTCCTTGTGGCCGTCACCCCTTTCCCGGCCAGGCGTTCCATAAGGGCGTCCCGGGTAATTTTCAGGGTGTTGGTGCGCACGGTGTTAGGGGCCGGGCTGTTGTTGACCTGGCAGATCTTGATGGCCTCAGCGGCGCCGAACTGCCCCGCCCACCTCTCCACCAGCCAGGCGGGATGGGAGTATTTGAGTGAAATATGCCCCACCGGGTCCTCCTCCAGGGAGGGATAGCTGATCTCCCCTCGCTTGCGCAGCACATTGCGAAGCACCCCGTTAACAAACTTGACCGCTCCGGGGTGGCCGAAGCGCCTGGCCTGATTGGCGGCCTCGTTCACCGCCGCCGGTGCGGGCACCCGGTCCAGGTAAAATATCTGATAAACCCCCAGGCGCAGGATGTTCCTAATCCAGGGGGTTTGCTTGGCGAAGGGCTGCTTTATTTGCTGCTGCAGGATCCAGTCCAGGGTATTCAGCGTTCTTAGAACACCGTAAACCAGCTCGGTGGCAAAGGCCCGGTCCAGCGACCCGGGCCTGTATTCCTCCAGCACCCGGCTTAAGGCCAGGTTGGCGTACGCCTCCCCGGCGTCCACCTCTTTAAGGGCCAGCAGGGCTATATCCCTGGCGCTGTTTTTGACGGTTGCCATGGTCACCGCCCGCCTTCCCCGTTGATATAAAATTTAATTGCCTCCTCCAGCTTGGACTTGTCCAGGCAGGTATTGTGGCACGGCCCAAAGGGCCTTTCATTGGTCACACCCAGCACCGGCAGCGGGTTGGAGTCCTGAATGCCGCTGGTCAGGTCGCGCTCGCAGGCCACCGCCACAATGGCCCTGGGACGGTAATCCTTGACGTATTTCCTGGCCAGGGTGCCGCCGGTGGCCACCCCTACATTTATGCCGTAGAGGTCCCTCAGCTCCAGCACCTCGCCGATGCAGCAGCCGCCGCAGCGGCGGCAGTTGTTGATCTCCACGGTGATTTTGTGCGGGCACTGGGTGTTCTGCAGGCAGTGGGGCACCAGCAGCAAAAGCTGTTCGGGCCGGAGCCTGAAGTTGGCCGCCCTGACCATCTGGTTGTTAACCTCTATAAAGGACCTTTTAATACGGTCCAGATCTATTTTAAACAGTTTCCCCAGGGCCAGGATCACCGGGAAAAAAATATTAATGGCAATCCTTATGGGCCCCTGGAAAAAGCCCAGTCTTTTCGAGGTCAGCAGTGACACCAGCATCCCGGCCATGCCCAGTCCGGCCACCAGCACCGCCGCAGCCAGCAGCAGCGCCAGGGCCAGCACCAAAAACTGGTTCATCACCGACTGGCCGGGATTGAAAAGGAGATACCATAAAGCGAAGGAGACCAGCCCCACAGTCAAGAGACTTACAGCCAAAAGCCCGAGAAAAAGCCTCTTGCGCACATAGGACGAAATGCGTGGCATATTGACTTTCATTTTAAAAAAATCCTCCCAGAAGCCCGGTTCACACTTCCCCCAGAACTGTCCCGGGATTTATTCTCTGGCCGCGCAGAAAATCCACCGCCTTCATTCTCTTTCCGCCCTCCAGCTGCAGCTCCAGAATCACCAGGGGACCGTCCCGGCACTGCACCAGCAGGCCCTCCGGGCCGATGCCCAGTATCTCGCCGGGCCGGCCGGAACCCCCCGGCGCAAAGTAATTTCCAGGCCGTCCCCCTTCCGCCGGGACCGATGCCCTCCACACCTTCAATACCTTCCCCTCAAGGGTGGTCCTGGCCCCGGGCCAGGGGTCCAGTCCCCGGACCCGGTTGACTATTGGCCTGGCCTGGTCGTTCCAGTCAATAATTTCATCCTGGCGGCTGATGGGGGGGGCGTAGGTGGAACTGCCGTGGTCCTGGGGGAAGCCCCCCAGCTTTCCGGCCTCCAGCAACTCCAGGGTTTTCAGCAGCAATTCGGCCCCCAATAGAGACAGGCGGTCATGCACGGCGCCAAAGTTCTCTTCGGCTGAGATGGCCGTCCTGGCCTGCAGCAGCATATCCCCGGTATCCAGCCCGCGGTCCATCTTCATAGTAGTGACGCCGGTCTCAACCTCGCCGTTGATCACCGCCCTCTGGATGGGGGCGGCCCCACGGTATTTAGGCAGCAGCGAGGCATGCACATTGATGCAGCCCAGGGGCGGCAGATCCAGGATTTCTGCCGGCAGTATCTGACCAAAGGCCACCACCGCTATGACCCCTGGTTTTATTGCCGAAAGCAGACTGACAAACTGATCTTCCCTGACCCTGTCCGGCTGGTAAACCTGAAGGCCCAGTTTTAAAGCCTCCTCCTTCACCGGCGGGGACTGTAGTCTTTTCCCCCGGCCCCTGGGGCGGTCCGGCCGGGTTATCACGGCGGCTATCTCCATACCGGCCCCGGCCAGGGATCTAAGGCTGGGCACAGCAAAATCCGGGGTGCCCATGAAAACTATCTTCATATTCTTCTCCGTAATTCTTAAAGGTCAGCTGTAAGCTCTAAGCTTTTAGCTGTAAGCTTTTTTACCCCTGACTGTACATTGCTGCACCCTCCGCAGCTTGCTTTCCGTGCCCGGAAGCTTATAGCTTACCGCTTATGGCTTATAGCATTTTCATTCTTTCACCTTGCGAATATTTTCGGCTTTATCAATGAATAAAATACCTTCCAGGTGGTCTATTTCGTGCTGAAAGGCCCTGGCTGCAAAGCCCCCGGCCCGGATCTCGATGCTTTCCCCGGCCCGGTTGAGTCCCTTTACCCCAACCACGGCGGCCCGCTTGACATCCCCCACCACCTCGGGGAGACTCAGGCAGCCTTCAAGGTCCATTATTTCTCCTTCCATCAAGACAACCTCCGGATTGATCAACTCAAAAAGCCCCTCCCCCACGTCCACCACGATGACCCTTTTGGACACACCGATTTGGGGGGCGGCCAGCCCCACGCCCTTGTTGGCGTACATTGTATCACGCATGTTGTCCAGCAGCTTGATTATATTTGGGGTTATTTTGGGAACCACTTTGGCCTTCTCCCGCAGGAGTTCATCCCCTTCCTCAACTATCCTGTAAACAGCCAAAACATACTCATCCTTCCATTTTTTTTGGAATTAGCAATTGGGAATCGGGAATTTGGGGGTCTGAAAAAGTAGAATGACTAAACCAGTAAGCAATTCCTTATAACTTTATCAAATCCGGCTTCTATTCTCAAGGGAGCAAAGAATATAGATCCCTATATACTATGTTGAAGTGTGTCTTTTTCCCCAAATACTACAGCGTAATATTGCTTATCTCACCATGCCCGCTACGCCACGGGGACGGTTCCATCGTCTTCCCGATTAAGGAATGGGGACACACCTGCTGAAGCCCGGGCTGGTCTTTTGGGACAGGAATGTCCCCAACTAGGCTTCGCTGCGCTTCGGGGACGCTTGAACCGTCCCCATGGCTCCGTGGATTCCGCAGAATTAGGCTTACAGTATGAGGTGTTTTCAGGTCGGCAATAAGCTGCAACTAAAAACCCTGCTTAGCCGCAGGGTTTCTCTTCCAGATAATTTTTTAGCAGTTCCTCCAGCAGCTCGTCCCTTTCCAGTCTTCGCACCAGGCTCCTGGCGTTGTTGTGGCTGGTTATGTAGGCGGGGTCACCGGACAGGAGGTAGCCCACCAGTTGGTTTATGGGGTTATATCCTTTTTGCTTCAAAGCGGAGTAGACCGTTAGAAGTATGTCCCTGGCCTGGTTCATCTCTTCGGCCTGAACCTTGAACATCATGGTTTCTTCCATCTGTTCCCGTTCCCTGGTCACGGCAACACACCCCCTTAAGTTAACAATATAACCGTCCTGAGAAACTATATTCGTGATCTTTAATCTTTTTCCTTTAAAACTAACATTTAGTATTTGCGACAAAATGATCTTTTTAATCCTTGATCTGTTCCATGGCCACCTTATAAGCCTTATCCAGTGCCTCCTGCAGCCGGGCGGGGTCCTTGCCGCCGGCCTGGGCCATTTCGGGCTTGCCCCCGCCGCCGCCGCCCACCACCGGAGCTATCTCCTTGACCAGCCTGCCGGCGTGAAGACCCCGTGGCACCAAGTCGGAAGTTACCGCCGCCACAAGGTTTACCCTCTCCCCGGTTACGCTTCCCAGCACCACCACAGACGGGCCCAGACGGTCCCGGATCAAGTCGCACATGGCCCGCAGGCTGTCCATGTCCGGAGAGGTCACCCGTGCCGCCAGGAATTTGACCCCCTTGATCTCCCTGGCTTTTTCCAGCAGGCTCTGTACCTCGAAGCGGGCCAGCCTGGCTCTGAGGTTTTCAGCCTCGACCTCCAGCTCCCGGACCTCCCGGGCCAGGCCCTCAACCCGCTGCACCACCTCGTGGGGCATGGCCTTGACCAGACGGGAGATTTCCAGCAATTGATCCTCCCTGGCGTTAACATATTTAAGTGCGCTTTCCCCGGTAACGGCCTCCACCCGGCGCAGTCCGGCGCCCACCGAGCTTTCACCCAAAAGCTTGAACAGTCCTACCTCGCCGGTGGAATTGATGTGGGTTCCACCGCACAGCTCCAGGCTGAAGCCGCCCATCCTGACCACCCTGACCACGTCGCCGTATTTCTCCCCGAAAAGGGCGGCGGCGCCCAGGGACTTAGCCTCCCCCAGAGGCATTTCAGTGGCCTCCACCTTTAGGTTGGAAAGCACGGCGCCGTTTACCAACTCTTCTATCCTGCGCAGGTCTTCCCTGGTCACGGCGGTATAGTGAGTAAAGTCAAAGCGCAGCCGGTCCGGCTCCACCAGGGACCCGGACTGGTTGACGTGCCCGCCCAGCACCTCTTTCAAGGCCTTGTGCAGCAAGTGGGTGGCCGAGTGGTTCCTGGCCACAGCCGCCCTGCGCTCCCGGTCCACCTGCACGGTGACGCTGTCCCCCGGGGAGATCAGTCCACTGACCACCTTGCCCCGGTGCACCTGTACCCCCTCCACCGGCTTGCTGACCTCGTAGACCTCCACCTCCAAATCAGTGGCGGTAATCCTGGCATAATCGCTAACCTGGCCGCCCCCCTCGGCATAGCAGGGGGTGACGTCCAGCACCACCTCCACCTCTTCCCCGGCCACCGCCCGGTCGGCCTCGACGCCCTCCCGGGCCAGGAAGAGAACCTTCGAACCGGTCTCCAGCTGGCCGTAGCCCACAAAGCGGGTCTCACCCAGGCGGTCGCGCACCGACCGGTAAAGAATGTCCTTTTCCGAGATGTACTCGGTCTCCTGCCGGGCGCTGCGGGCCCGCCGGCGCTGGTCCTCCATGGCCGCCGCAAAACCGTCCTCGTCCACACCCAGCCCCTGCTCCCGGGCCATCTCCACCGTCAGCTCCAGGGGGAAGCCATAGGTGTCATAAAGCTTAAAGGCATCCGGGCCATTGATTTCAAAGCTGCCGGCCGACTTGGCCCCGGCAATCATCCGGTTGAGCATCTCGGTGCCCTGGGCCAGGGTCTCCCCAAACCGGTCCTCCTCGGTGCGGATAACATTGATGATATGCTCCCGGTTTTCGGCCAGTTCCGGGTAGGCCTCCTGCATCTGCCGGATCACGGCGCCGGACACCTTGTACAGAAAGGGCCCCTCAATGCCCAGGGTGCGCCCGTAGCGGAAGGCCCGCCGCAGCAGCCGCCGGATCACGTAGCCCCGGCCCTCGTTGGAGGGAAGCGCCCCGTCGGACACCGCAAAGGTAACCGCCCGGCAGTGATCAGCCATAACCTTGAGGGCGAGGTCGGTCTCTTTATCCCGGCCATAGGCAGCACCGGCCTGATCGGCGGCAAAGTCCATTATTTCTCTGAAAATATCGCTGTCAAAGTTGGTGGGCACCCCCTGGACCACGGCGGCCACCCTCTCCAGGCCCATGCCGGTATCAATGCCCTTGTTTTCCAAAGGGGTGTACTCACCCTTTTCATCCCGGAAAAACTGGATAAAGACCAGGTTCCAGATTTCCAGGTAGCGGTCGCACTCACAGCCCACGCCGCACTCCGGCCCGCCGCAGCCCCTGGCCTCGCCCAGGTCTACGTAGATCTCGGAGCAGGGCCCGCAGGGGCCCACACCTATTTCCCAAAAGTTGGTATCCTTGCCCAGCCTGACAATGCGGTCAGGGCTGACCCCCACCTCATTGCGCCAGATCCCATAAGCCTCGTCGTCGTCAAGGTAAATGGTAACCCAGAGCCTGTCCACCGGCAGTCCCAGGTGGCGGGTGACAAATTCCCAGGCCCAGGGAATGGCCTCCTTCTTGAAATAATCACCGAAGGAGAAATTGCCCAGCATCTCAAAAAAGGTGTGATGCCGTGCCGTCCGCCCCACCGAGTCAATGTCCGGGGTGCGCAGGCACTTCTGGCAGGTGGTGGCCCGTGGGGTGGGAGGCTTGGCGGCCCCTGTGAAATAAGGCTTGAAAGGGACCATCCCGGCCGCCGTCCAGAGAAGGCTCGGGTCGTTGGCCGGGATTAGGGAGGCGCTGGGCATAATCTGGTGCCCCTTGCCCTCAAAAAATCTGAGGAAACTCTCCCTGATCCGGCTACCTGTCAGTGTATTATCTTTCAACTGATTCACCCCAGACATATTTCTGCCTATTTTTTCCATTTAATACTTCAGGCGGTATAATTATACAAATACATGGCCTGCAGTGTCAAGAACGGGCGGTTAATTAAGACCCAGCCTACGCCAAGTGAAGGCGGTGATTATTTTGAGTATGGCTGCGGCCGGCACCGCCAGCAGCATCCCCGGCAGGCCGAACAGTTCACCGGCCAATAAGAGCGCCAGGATCACCGCCAGGGGGTGCAGACCCACCCGGTCCCCCAGCACCTTGGGGGAGATCACACTCCCCTCCAGCTGCTGAATCACTAGGAAGGCCACCACCACTTTAACGGCCAGCCACTTTGATTTGAGCAGGGCCAGGGCCACCGCCGGCAGCGCCCCGATAAAGGGGCCGAAATAGGGAATCAATTCGGTGAGGCCGGCAAACAGCCCCAGCACCAGGGCGAACTCCATCCCCAAAAGGAACATGGCGGCGCCGATAAGTGCCCCGACAATAATGCAGACGAACAAATAGCCCCTGATGTACCTGTCCAGAACACTGTTGATTTCCCCGGCAAGGAGCACCACATCGTTCTGCCAGGGGAGGGGGACCAGGGAAAAAAAATCCTCCTTGAAGCGCGCGGTGTCCCGGAGCAGATAAAAGGCCAGCACCGGCGCCAGCAGAATGCTGAAAATCTGTTCCGCCAGCCCCACCAGTCCCGAGATGGCCCGGTTGACCAGGGTCAACATCCTCTGCTCCAGCCAGCCGATCTGATCGTCGATGATCCTTCTCATCTCGTCGGGCAGGCCGGCCCTGGCATAGCGGGCCTCTATGTCCTCGCTGATTTTCTGGACCTGGCCGGCATAGGCCGGGATGGCCTCCACCAGTTTGTCCAACTGCCCCACCATACGGGGCACCCCATACAGTGCGGTGGCCGCAGTGATAATGGCGGCTGCCGCGAAGACCAGCAAAATGGCCCAGGTCCGCCTGGTGCCACGGCTTTCCAGCCTGTCCACCAGCGGGTTGAAAAGGTAGAAAATAACCCCGGCCAGCAGGAAGGAAACCAAAATCCCCCGCACCAGGAACAACCCGTAGAGGGAAAGCAGCACCAGCAGGATGATGAAGGCCCTTCTATAATTATTTCTATTGTTCCACCAAGGCATTTCTTCACCCGCGTCTTAGAAGTGGCTATTTAAGAAGAAAAGTGAGGATTGTCCCTCACTTTAACTACTTCATCTTTTTATCCATGGACTTGGCCATACCCTTGATGATCTTGCCGGTCCTTTTTTTAATCTCGCCGGCCTCGGGCAAATTCATCAGATCCATAAGTTGCGGCTTGCGGCTGGGCCTGAAGGCCGATCCGGCCAGTGCCCCCAGCAGAGTTCCGGCCAGGAGGCCCTTGATAAACCTGCGCATTAAACTACACCCCCGGTTAATGATTTTAAGCTTGAGAGTCCGCGAAATAATTTAATACAAGGCTTCGTTGTGCGGGTCAAGTGCCATCAGGCTGCCGTCCTCGGCCACCTCGTAAATCTGGACTCCCTCTTTGTTAATCCGGTATTCCACGCAGCAGTCCCAACAGTAATACTGGTCCAGACCCACCTTCCCGGTGGCCTTACCCCCGCATACAGGGCAGATCAAAAAACACCGCCTCCTGACTGGTTCATGGTAATTATTATAACCGGGCAAAAAATAAAAAATGCGCCGCCAGCGCAAATGTGGTGCCAGAATGCGGTGCCAGGCACCTAAGTTATTAAGTTATTTACTTATGGTAAGACTATTCGCCCTCCCCGGGATCAGTTTTTTTCATTTTCCTATAGGCACCGGTCAGGCGTTTCAGCCCCCGGGTGTACCTGACTATCTCCCGGTTGCTTAAGGCGCGCCGGGTGGCCCGGTCCAGCACCGCCGGCGGCGGCGCCCCGGGATGATCTTTTGGGTCGGTCTGTTGCATGGAATCATTCCTCCCGGTCCGGTCATGGCCGCCGGCAATTTGGATCATTCTGATCACCGCCGCCATCTCCCCGTATGCTTCCACCATTTCAACATCCTCGGCCCGGAAGGCTTCCTCCTCCCTGCCGTCGACGCTGATCACCCCCAGGCAGAGCTCCCCCAGCACCAGTGGGACACAGATCAGCGACAGGTAGCGGTGGGTAGTCCCGGGGCGGTGAAAAAAATCCTCGTCCTTATTCACGTTGGGGCTGTAGCGGGAAGTCCTGGTGCGAAAGCAGCGGCCGGCCGCCGACCGGTCAATCTCCAGCACCCGGTGGTTTCTTTGATAGTCGGCAAATCCTGCGCTGGCCACGTACATACCCAGGCGCCTGCCGTCCATGTCCAGCCAGAGGGCGCAGCGGTGCAGCTCACCGGGCGAGAACTTGAGGTCGGTGGAGATCCTGTCCAACGTCAGCTTCAATATCCCGCCGGCCTGATCCCGCACATCCCCGCCGCCGGCAAACAGATCCAAAAGGTACTTCAGCTCGGCGAAGACGCTTTTCACACCGGCCATAACCGCCAGGGAGTGGCCGTATTTTTCCTCAAGCTGATGCAACCCAGCCTTGAACCTCTGGTTCTCCTCCTGCAGTGAGATAATCCTGTCGGCGGTGGCGTGAACCGTCACGTTTCTCCTTAAAACAGTGATGGCGCTCCACACCCAGACCAGCACCGCCGCCCCCACGGCCAGCATGATCAGGTTGACCACCCACAGCGAGGTCCGGTTGATCAGGGCCAGCAGCATTTCATACATCTTACTTCACCAGTACCAATGTATGAAAAACCCGCCCCGAAAATAGCACCCCCAAAAAGAAAAAAGCCCGCCTCCCGGCAAGCGAATAACCAAATAACTTAGGTACCCGGTACCTAAGTTATTATTCCGCCGCCGATGAGCAGGTCGTCCTGGTAATAGACTACGGACTGGCCCGGGGTGATGGCTTTTTGGGGGTGGTCGAAGATAACCCTTACCCCGCCGTCCTCCAGGGGGGAGATTTCCGCCGGGTCCGGGCGGCCGTTGTAGCGGATCTGGGCCTCCACCCGCAAAGGGCCGGAGAGCCGGTCGAAGGGGATGAAATTGTTGTCCCGGGATTCCAGGCTTGGGGCCAGCAGGTCTTCCTCCCCGCCCAGCACCACCGCGTTTTTTTCCGGGTCTATGTCCACCACGTAGGCCCGGTGCCCCAAGGCGATGCCCAGCCCCCGGCGCTGGCCGATGGTGTAGTAAGGTATGCCCCGGTGGCGGCCCAGCAGATTGCCCCGGGTGTCCACAAAGGGGCCGGGACTAACCTGGGAGCCGGCCCTTTCTTCAATAAACCGGGTGTAGTCGTCGTCCGGGACAAAGCAGATTTCCTGGCTTTCGGGCTTTTCCGCCGTGGGCAGGCCCCTTTCGGCGGCCATCCGCCGCACCTCTTCCTTGGTGAAGTCACCAAGGGGCATCAAGGTCCGGGCAATCTGGTCCTGGGTCAGGTTGTAGAGCACGTAGGTCTGATCTTTCTTTCTGTCTTTGGCCCGCCGGATCAGATGGCGCCCCAGAACTTGGTCCCGGAGAAGCCTGGCATAGTGGCCGGTGGCCACGTAGTCGGCGCCCAGAGCCACGGACTTTTGCAGCAGGGACTCGAATTTGACGTAGCGGTTGCAGGCGATGCAG
>Ga0209347_1002752_pt1 | contig 22309 bp, 18 predicted proteins | sample AutmiccommuBRH23_FD_187382 | JGI IMG/M metagenome (GOLD analysis project Ga0209347, IMG submission 187382) | Deep subsurface microbial communities from Mt. Terri, Switzerland - Autotrophic microbial communities BRH/23 (SPAdes) (version 2) | ecosystem: Environmental > Aquatic > Deep subsurface >...
TCGTCGTCAAGTCCGGCATTGTGGACCTGACCGGCGATGATCGCGCCATGATCTACGGCGCGATGATCTGGGTCGCCGAAAAGCTCAAGAGCGACGATGGACAACGAGCGCGAACGCTCTGGGCCGAGCAGGGGAAACAGGCGTTCGCCGCGGAACAGAAACGCGCAAATAACAGGTCAGGTTAGGATGTTCGCTCTGTTACAGGATCGGCATGACAGATGGCGGGGCGGCGCGGAGACCCATCGATCGGAGCGTTGGTCGATGTTGCCTGCGTCGCAGCGCGGGTCCTTCAGCTTACCCGTCGTGGCGACACGAGCCTGTGTCACCGGCAAGCTCGCGCGCACCAGCTTCCATCACCTCGTTCGATCAGGTTTGGTACGAGTTCAGTGCAATGCCGCGGGGTCCGATAGCGCATGTCCTTGCCGCCTGTTTGGAACGCTATCCGAATCTGGAGAATTTAACGTCGTGCCAACCGTACGCCCGGCTGGTCGCCATTGGTGAATTCCACACCTTCCGCCTCCAGAACAGCGCGAATTCTGTTCTTTGTTTCAACGGACACGGTTGGAACACTTTGGCTTTCGCTCTCGCAGCGCTTGATCGTCGGAACAGACACGCCGGCTCGATCTGCAAGCTCGGTTTGTGAGAGACCAATTAACGCGCGGGCTGCCCGCATCTGTCCTGCCGTCACCAATACGTATTGATCCCTTTAGATCATTCCTATATGGTCCAAAGGTGTCAAAGACACCCTTGGACCTGAAATCCGATGTGCGGCCAAGCACGGTGCAGGCACACCGTGGGCGCATCGGTCGTAGCGGGTTGCGACGCGTCGCCAGTCCTTGAGTTTGGCGAAGAGGTTCTCGACCTTGTGCCGCTGGGCGGTGGAGGGTCTTGTCGTAGGCGAAGGGCGTCCTGCGGCTCTTCGATGAGGGGATGCAGGGCTCGATGCCTCTGGCTTCGAGCTCTTCGCGGAACCAGGCGCTGTCATAGCCCCGGTCGGCGATCAGGCTGGAGGCCGGCGGCAGGGCGTCGAGCACGAGACGGGCGCCCTTGTGGTCGCTCATCTGGCCTTCCGACAAGAGCAGGATGATCGGCCGGCCATCCCCGTCGCAGACGGCATGGAGCTTGGAGTTCAGGCCGCCCTTGGTGCGTCCGATACGTCGGGGAACATCCCCTTTTTTAGAAGGCTTGCCGCCGTCCGGTGAGCCTTCAGATGGGTCGCGTCGATCATGATGCGTTCGGGTCTCGGCCCATCTCCCGCCAAAGCCGAGAAGATCCGGTTGAACACACCGAGCCGGCTCCAGCGGATGAAGCGGTTGTACAGCGTCTTGTGCGGACCGTAGCCGGCCGGCGCGTTCTTCCACTGCAGACCGTTCCTGATCACATAGACGATACCGCTCACCACCCGGCGGTCATCCACGCGAGGAACGCCGTGCGACAAAGGGAAATGCGGCGATATCCGCGCCATCTGGCGCTCGCTCAACAAAAACAGATCACCCATCAAAGCCTCCTTCAATGGAGGCCGTGAATCACATCTCAAATCAAATTAATAGGTCCTGAGCCTAGCTGTGGCGCGCACAGTCTGCGCGCCACAGCGTGGGGGAGTGTACGACTTAATGCAACTTGAACGAGATCGCAGGGATTAGGTCTTGTATTCCTTCGACTTGAAGGTAACCGCGCGGGCCTGCGGCGTGGCGTTCGCCAGTTTCCGGATGTCGCCCCAGGTGTGCTTGTAGTTCGGCAGGACCAGTTCGTTCACGCCAGGGTTTACCACGTTGCCCTGCGAGCCGGCAGGCGAGCCGAATACCATCGCGACCTGGCCGGGGTTGGCCGTGTCCGTCGGGTAGGCCATGCCCTGTGTCGCTCCGCTCTCGTTGTGGATCTCGACGAGGTCGCCGGCGCTGATGCCCAGCCGGGCCATGTCGTCGGGATGCATCTCGATGAACGGATAGGGGAAACGATCCTGGATGAAGTCGTTGTCCTGATCCAGGAACTGGTTTTGCCAGAAGATGTTGGCGCGAACGTTGTTGATCCAGAACTCCTGATTGGCTTCTTCCCGCGCCTTGCCCGGCGCTTGCCAACCACGCCACCCGGCCGCGCAGAACAGGGCCTTCTTGTCGTCGCGGCCGTGCCGGTCGAAGGTTCCGTCGGCATAGAGCCGCTCGGTGCCAACGAGTTTGCCATCCGCATAGCCGACGACCGGCTCCTGTACCCCGTTGTTGCCCATTGCGCGCAGACGCTCGTAGGTCACCTCCGGGTTGCCCTGATTGTAGCCGTCCATGAAGGCGTCTTCCTCGGTCTCCCAGTCGTAGCCCTTGAACTGGTCGGCGTAGGAATCCTTGCCCATTTCGCGCAGCACACGCTCCATGTTCTGAGCGATCCCGGCGGCGATCAGGCAGTCGGGTTTGGAGTTGCCGAATGGATCCATGTAGCGCTCGGAGAGCCGCAGACGCCGCTCGCCGTTCATCGAGGTGAGGTTCATCTCGTTCGATTCACAGGCGGGCAGCATCACGTGTGCGTTCAGGCCGATCTGGCTGTGGATGATGTCCATGTCCACGACGAAGATGCCACCGGCGTTGACCGCCGCGACGATCGCCTCGACCTGCTGTTCGCGGGTGCCTGTCGCCGCGGCATCGATCGCCTCTTTGACCATGTCGGCACGGCGCTTGAGCACGCGCTTGAACTGCCCGGCGTTGAGCGTGGTCTTGTAGTGGTCGCAGGCCCAGATGTGATATACTTTGCCGCCACCACGGATCAGCAATTGGTCGACATATTCCGCCGGCCGACCCACATGGGCGTCGGACGGACGATAATAGCCCTCCTGGTGACCGCCCAGACGGCAGCAGCCGCCGCCTTCGCGGCCGATGTTGCCGGTGGCGAGCGCGACGTTCACCAGGGCTCCGATGGTGCGGTAGTTGTCGTTGCCCCAGATGATACCCTTCTCGTAGGCGGTAACGCACTTGCGAGGCGAGCCATCATCGTGCGGCTTGGCGATCCACTCGGCCGCCTTGACGATGTCGGCCTCGGCCATCCCGCAGATATCTGCGGCTTCCGCGACCGTCGTCCGACAGGTTTCCATCGCATAGTCGAGGCTGCCGAGTCCGGCGGGATGCGCCGAGTCCATTGCCACCGCTTCGCCGCCCTGGAAAGTCGATTTGGCGATGAAGTCCTGGTCTATCCAGCCGTTGTCGACGATGTGGGTGAACAGCGCGTTGAACAATACCATGTCGCTGCCGGGCTTGATCGGCAGGTGCAGCACGTTGTCCTTGCCGGCGATTTCCTCGGCGGCGTTGATGGTCACGGTGCGCCGTGGGTCGACCGACACGAAGCGTGCGCCGTTTTCCAGACCTTTCTTCATGTGGTTGAGGAACAGGTTGGTTTGGGTTTCCAGAGAGTTGGCACCGACCATGAAGATCGTGTCAGTGACTTCGTAATCGGAGTAGCTGTAGTTCAGTTCGCCAATGCCCATGTCACGCGTCGAGTGCACTTCCGAGTTATACGCAGGGCGGTTGTGAATGCGCGCATTCTTGACCTTCATGCTGTCGAAGTAGAGCTTGCCGGTGGCCCAGGTGTTCTCATAGCCGCCGGCGCTACCGCCGTGGTCGAACATGGACACCACCAGTTCGTCCTCGCCGTATTCGGCGACGATTTTCGCGGTCACGCGCGCCACAAGGTCCAGTGCGTCATCCCAGGAGGTCGGCTGCCACACACCGTTGCGCCAGACCATCGGATCTTTCAGGCGCTGCTGCTGAGTGCCGGTCACGCGCGACGGGCGGTTTTCGGCCATGCGGCCACCGCGGACAGAGGCCAGGCCCGAGTTTACCACGCAGTCGGGGTCGGGGACGACGGCCAGATGCACGTCTTTGCCATTCTGCGTGACCATGTTGTACATCGACGGAGCTACCCAGGTGCCGTCGGCGCCCTGCTGCTCGGCCAGGTCGATGCCAAAGGCGTTGCTGGACGTCGTTCCCTGCTTGTTGCGCGGCCAAGTATAGGCCTTGTATCCGCAGCCGACGATGCAGTAGTGGCAGGTGACATTGTGCACCTTCGCATCCGCGGGCGGGATGGGAAGGCGATCGATCTCTCTCTTGTAAGCCATGTCCGTTCCTCCCTCAGAGCACGTTCGACGGGCGACCGAAGATCAGGTCGCTGCAACCTTCGGCGTAGATGTCGCCCTTGGCGTCCACGCGCAGGACGAATTGCGGCAGGTTCTGCGTGGCATGGCCCCAGATCTCCTGGCCACCGGCCTCGGCGTCGAAACGCGAGTAGTGACCGGGACAGTTGAAGCTGCGGTCTTCGCCGATGTAATTCAGCATCCAGCCCCTATGGGGGCACAGTACCGAATAGGCGACAACATCGCCGTCGGGGCCGACACCGCCTTCGACTGGCTTGCCGAGCTTTAGCAGGACACCCGGGCTGTCCACGTCGGGATATTCGATATCCATCGGTTCGTTGACCGCAAGATCGGCCACGTTCGCCAGACGGTTGGACGGGTAGTCCACTTGAGCGTTGGCCGGCGCAGCCTTGCCTTGCGCCGGGACGATGGTGGCTACAGCGGCGCCCGCCGCCGCCACGGCTCCACCGCGCAAAAATTGACGTCGGCCGACATCGACCAGGCGATTGCACTTCATGGATGGAGTCCTCCCTTGGATGCGTTTTGAGCAGCGTAGCTCAGATCGCAGGTCGCGTGTGAACGTTTCCAGGCGCCAGAGAAGGCTTCAAGTAATTGAATTTGATGGATGAATCGCAACGTTCGGATTTCCGAACGTCAGCGGCGGTCAAAGACCAAGCTTCTGCATCTTTTCCCAGAGCGTCGTTCTCGAGACCTTCAGGAGGCGGGCAGCCTCGGCGACCTGCCCGCCGGTGCGCTCGAGCGCCTTGATGATCTGGCGGCGCTCAGCCAGGTCTCTGGCCTCCGACAGGGACTGAACGTCACGATCTTCCTGGTTCAGTTCCGGAAAGATATCTGCCGGAAAGACCCAGTCGCCAGTCGCGACGTCCATCGCGCGCAGGAGTCGGGATCGCAGTTCGCGCCCGTTCCCTGGCCAGTCATGATCGCGGATGGCCGTCAAAGCGTGGTCGGAGATACCACGTATCGGTGCCGCTCGTCTCTCGTTCAGAGACTTGAACATCTGTCCCGCCAGCCAGACCGCGTCTTCGCTCCGTTGCGACAGGGGCGGCACCACGATCTCGTTGGCGACAAGGGCGTAAAGGAAGTCGGATCGGAAATCACCCGCCTCGACCTTTTCGTCGATCCGGGTGCCGCAGGAAGCGATCAGCCTGCACTGGGCTTCCTCGAGAGCCGCCATCAACATTTTCTGGCCAGCGACATCAAGACGCCCCACGCCGTTCACGAACAGAGTGCCGTCAGCAACGGTCTCGAACGCAACCGCAAGCTCGTCGGCCGACAAATCGTCTCGGAAAGCATTGACCGCGACGAACGGGGCGGAGCGGCGGTCGGAAAGGTCGTGAATGTGTCTCGCGATGCGTTCCTTTCCGAGACCGCGTCCTCCGCGGATCAGGACTGGCCGGTCTTGTTGCGCGAACTCGGCAACCAGAGCGTCCAGCTGTCGGGCAAGAGGCGAGATGCCGGTCTGGGCCGGCAGACCCGCGCTGGGTTCCGGGCGCAGGATCTGTGCGAGACGACCGAGGAAGGCCGGCATGTCGAAGGGTTTCGTCATGTAATCGGCGCCGCCTGCCCTCAGGAGGCGGACGGCCTGGTCGATGTCACCTTGACCGGTGATGAAGAGAAAGGGCGGAGGCGCGATTGAGCGCGACACCGTGTTGAAGATTTCCTCTCCCGTGCCGTCACGTAGGCGGATGTCGCAAATGACGGCATCGACTGGTCGGCGCGGTGTCCGGACGGCGGAGATGCCTCGGACCGCCTGCTTGATCCAGGTGACTTCGGCCCCTTCGAGCTCCAGACGCTGCAGGAGCGAGTTCCCCATGAGGGCATCGTCCTCGATCAGGATGAGATAGCGGCCTGTCAACATGGCCGAGTCTTCCCTCGTGGGAGACTGACCGTGATCTCCGTTCGGCCCTCCGACCGGCCGCAGGCGACAATGCCGTCAAGACCAGCTACGAGATCTCGGACCAGTCGCAATCCGACACCGCCGCCCGGCTCGACCGGCGCCTCGGACAGCAGTCGGGCTCGGGCGGCTTCCGAAAGGCCGGGCCCATCATCGGTCACCGCGAGTTGAAGCCTGTCGTTCTCCTCACGGATGCTGAGCAAAACTGCACCGCCTTCGGGCGCCGCCGAGGACGCATTCAGCAGGAGATTCAGCGCGATCTGCCGGACGGGCGCCGATGGAAGGCACTGGAGGACGCCGTTGCACCCTTCAATCTTCCATTCGAGCCGCTGCCCGCGGCGGGTTGTTTCGGGCTCGAAGAGCAGGCGCAGATCCTCGAAATCGGACTCGGACAGTTGGCGGCCCGCTCTGTCCATTCGGTTCTCTTCCAGAATGGCCCTACTCACATCGCGCAGATGTCGAAGCCCGCGGTCGAGCAGATCTGCGGACTGCCGGACGACATCCGGGCGATCGGGATAGGTGCGGATCGTATCCATCGCGTTCAGGAGCCCCCCGAGCGGGCTATTGATCTCGTGGGCAAGCGACGAAGAGAGCCGACCGAGACTGACGAAGCGTTCCCGCTCAGCGAGACGCCGCTCAGCCTCGGTCCGTGCGTCGATCGCGCCCGCCATGTCGTTGAAGTTTCGCAGCAGCCTTGCGAGCACGGAATCCGAGCGAGGGATCGCCGTTTCGGGTATGGGATGCGGTGTGTCTCCCGCTTCCCCTATATGGCTTGCAAGCAGTTCGACTGGCTTGAGCATTCGCGCCATGACGAAATACCCCGCAAGCACTAGGATCAGAGTGGCCACAGCATTTCCTGCGAGAAGGGCAAGGGCGGCATTTCGACGTTGCGCGACAAGGTCGCTGACATCGAGTTCCGTCACGATCCGTCCGACGTCCCGGCCCTGAACGGACAGGGGCGCCATCACTCGGACCACCGAGTTCCCGTTCGCCGCTGTCACTTCGCTGACCGGAACGGCGTCCTCCGCGAACGCGTCCACCTCCGAATCCACCGGCGCCCGTGCGGGATCCGTTGCGGCAAGAACGCGACCTCTGTCATCCGCCACGACCGTGAAACGAATCCTCTCGCCCGATGCATTCGCGCGAGCCCGGTCGAGCGTATCGTATACCTCCCAGACGTCTTTGTGCAGCGCGAACGGACCAAGGGCCACGGCGAGACCCTCAACGTGAAGCCGCGCGTATTCCTGCAGCCGGGCGTCCTGAAGTCTGCCGAGCGTGGAGAGGACCTGTTGCGACGCCACAAGGCCGAGCAGGACCATCAGGACCGCGGTCGCCACTGCGACCCGTATCGTGATTGGCCATGTCCCGACTCGTGTCAGCATGGTCAGCGTCCCGAGAGCTCGGCCATCCGCGCGGCTATGCCGTCGAACAGTGTCGTGTCACCCTCCTGGATGCGGTCCAGAAACAGGAACTGAAGCGCCTCGCGCCCGACCGGGGAGGAATCTAGGCCCCGCAGCGCCTCACCGAACCTCCTGACCGTGGGGTCTGACGCCCGGTCCGCGAGCGCGGCGAAAGGCGGGAACCCAAGCCACTCCGATTTCGCCACGATCCTCGTCCGCCCTGTCAGGGAAGGCTCGACACTAGCCAGGGTCTCCCAAACGTAGCCATCCACGCTCCCCGAGCGGGTCAGTCTGCCCGCGACCGCGCGGACGACGTTGCGATGACCGTAGGTGAAGACGGAGCGCGAGAAGAAGCGCTCGGGTGTTTCCCCCATGCGCGCGAGATCGGAGGCGGTCACCAGATAACCCGAATTGCTGTCCGGGTCCGAGAAGGCGTGAACATCTCCCCGAAGATCCTCGAGTTTCTCTGCCTCGTCGTCTGCCCCCACGACCAGATAAGACTGGTAAAGGGGCCGACCGCGCCAGACGGGCACACCGAGCAGTGCGAGGCTGTCGCGATGCTGAAGGAAGGGATAGCCGCAGATCCACGCTGCATCCACCGACCCGTCGAGAATGGATGCGGTGATCTCCTGGTAAGTCCTGCGCTGGATCAGATCGACCGATTCGCCCATCGCTTCGGCGAAAGCTGATCTCAGGCGTTCGATGACTACTGCATCGTTGTCCAAAAAGACCGGCGTCAGTCCAAGGCGGAATGTCTCGGCAGCCCGCACCAAGGCCGGCAGACCGACCGCCGCGCACGTACTCGCTCCGGCGAGGAATCGCCTCCTGTTCATCGAAAATGGCCTCCCTGCCCGTATGTTAGCGACGTGAGCCGATCATAGGCAATGCAACTGTCCCTCGAACGCGAGGACCCCCGATGCGCCGGTCGCGACGAATCAGTCATGAATGGTGCGCCGGAGCAGGGCCAGAAGATCGACATTCGCGATCGCCATCGTCCAGAGCGCCGTGTCCGGCCCGGCGCTGGCCAAAACCTACACTCCGAGCAACGGAGCAGTCGCCTGTGCGATGAGCGACGGCCGCGCAAGGCTTCCCATGAGGGCGGGATAGCGGTCCGCTCCGAATACGGCGCGCGGCAAAGCCCTCCTCGCGATCGAAAAGAGGCTGTTGCCGCCCCCGTAGAGTACCAGCGCTGCCCCCGTGACGCCGTAGTCCGCCGCCAGAAGCAGGATCCCGGCCGCGATTGCTAAGGTCGAGATGGCGAGCGTCCAGATCGGTTGGTGTCGCCCTCGGCCGGCCAATTCGCTTTCAGTGCGCTCGGAATACCGGTCCGTCAGCGCCGCGGATCGTGCCCGGGTAATCCAGGTGAACTTCATCAGCTTCTCGCAGACATCGACGAGCCGCAAATAGAGCGGCGACGGACGCACCCGGAGATCCTGATCGAATTCGTCCCAGGCGCGCGGCACCAAGGACTGGTTTGGTATCGTAACCATGCGCATCCAGCGGCCGAGGATGCGCATCTGGTTCACCGCGTTGAAGCGTTGCGAGCTACCGCAGATCTGCGCCAGCGCCAGCGTCGGCCGCACGCCGCCCGTGGAAAGCAGGACCCAGTCGATCTGCGCCTTCATGATGGCGGACATGGTGCCGTGGCGTTCGGGGGATCTCCAGACCATGCCCTCAGCGCAGGTAGCGAGCTCACGCAGCTCCCTGACCGGGGCCTTCCGCGTCCGGCAGTGGCAGGCCCGAAGAGTTGAAGGTCCGGGTCTCGGCGCCGAACCAGCGGAGAAGGCGCGCCGCCTCCTCCGAGGCGAAGCGCGAATAGGACCGCGTCCGCAGCGATCCGTAGAGCATCAGGATGCGCGGCGGGTGCGCGGACGCGTCCGGACCGGCGAGCGTGTCCACGTTGATCGGCCTGAGCGACGCCGGGTCGATGTTCGGCAGGTCCTCGATCGGGACGGGATGGTCAGCCATGGCGTGCGCCTCCAGCCTCCGCGGGGAAATGGTGTCGCGTCCGGTTGGCGAAGGCGACGAGCGACAGCATGACCGGGACCTCGACAAGCACGCCGACCATGGTGGCGAGCGCGGCCCCGGATTGCAGTCCGAAGAGGCTGATCGCGACGGCGACCGCGAGCTCGAAGAAGTTCGATGTGCCGATCAGGGCGCAGGGCGCAGCAACGTTGAAGGGCACGCGCCACGCCCACGCCGCCGCATAGGCGAGCGCAAAGATGCCGTAGGACTGGATGAGCAATGGCACGGCGATCAGCGCGATCAGCAGCGGCTGCTCCAGGATGATCTGCCCCTGAAAGCCAAAGAGGAGCACAACCGTCGCCAGAAGACTGATCACCGAGAAGGGCTTGACCGCCGCCGTGAAGCGCGCGACCGCCGCCTCGGCTTCCTCGCTCTGGCTTTCCCGCGCGAGCCACCGGCGCGTGGCGGCGCCGCCCGCCAGCGGGATCAGGATGTAGAGCCCGACCGAGAGGATCAGCGTCTCCCACGGCACTGCGATGTCGGTGACGCCAAGGAGCAGCGCCACAATCGGCGCGAAGGCGAAGATCATGATGACGTCGTTCACCGAAACCTGGACCAGCGTGTAGGTCGGGTCGCCTCGCGTCAACTGTGACCAGACGAACACCATCGCGGTACAGGGAGCGGCGCCGAGCAGGATCAGGCCCGCGATGTACTGCTGGGCATCGGCCGGGGAGATCAGGTCCGCGAACAGAACCTCGAAGAACAGGACCGCGAGCCCCGCCATGGTGAAGGGCTTGATCAGCCAGTTCACCACGACCGTCAGCACCAACCCCTTCGGCCGATCGCCGATGTGCGACAAGCTCGCGAAATCGATTGCCACCATCATCGGATAGACCATCGCCCAAATCAGGACGGCGACGACGAGATTGACGGACGCGATCTCGAGACCGGCAAGTGTCTCGAACATGCCCGGAAGCGTATTGCCGAGCAGCAGGCCGGCGCCGATGCAGAGCGCCACCCAGACGGAGAGCCACTTCTCGAAGAAGCCGATGCCCGCGGGTGGCGGCGCGATGGCCGCCGCCGTGGGCGCGTAGGTGTCGTCGCTCATCGGACGGCGCTCTCGCTCGTCTTTGCTGGCCGTCCCTGCGCGTCCACCACGAACTCGCCGTCTTCCTTCCGGAATTCGCCCTGCTGCGGATTGGGCAGGATCTCCAGCACGGCTTTGGACGGACGGCAGAGCCGGGTCCCGAGCGAGGTTTCCACGATCGGCCGGTTGATCAGGATCGGATGCGCCAGCATCAAGTCGATCAGTTCGTCATCGGTGAACTTCGGATCGTCGAGCCCGAGCTCGTCGTAGGGCGTGCCCTTCCGGCGCAGGAGACCGCGCACGGAGATGCCCATCGCGGCGATCAGCGCCACGAGCCGCTCTCGGCTCGGGGGCGTCTTCAGGTAATCGATAATTTCCGGCTCCTCGCTGGAGTTGCGGATCAGCGCCAGCACGTTCCGTGACGTGCCGCAGTTCGGGTTGTGATAGATCGTAGCGGTCATGGTCTCTTTCCGGGCGGCGGCCGTCGGGGAAGCGATCCCGCAGGCCGCCGGATCGCCAGCGCAGCAGTGGCGGGTCAGGTATTCGATCAGGCCTGTCATGGTGGAGAAGCTGGCCATGTAGATGAGTGAGCGCCCTTCGCGCCGAACCGTCACCAGCCCGGCGTGCTTCAGCTCCTTGACGTGAAACGACAGCGTCGACGAGGGAAGATCGAGCGCCTCTCCGATCCGGCCCACTGCGCGCCCTTCCGGACCGGCCTCGACCAGAAGACGGAAGATGTCGAGACGCGTCTCCTGCGAGAGCGCGGCGAGCGCGGCTAGGACGTCCTTCTTCTCCATATCTCCAAAGTATTGGAAATGTTGGATACAATCAACCCCGAGAGTTCGGAAGCTCGAGCCCGGGTATCGATCCACTGCAAGCCCGCGCCTGCGCACGCGTTACGGCATAGTCGCTCATCATCTCGGCAAGCGCCGAGGGCTCAGGGAGCAGCCCGAGCTCGTCGGCTGCGCGCGCCTGGAACTCGCGGGTATAATCGACTACCGGCGGACAGGTCCCTAGTCCGACCCCGTCAGAACCGACCGTCGCGCAGCCGGTCAGCAAGCTCGTCGCGAGACCGAGGACGGCGAGCCGCCGCCTCCAGCATCCGGCGTTGGGCGTCATTGATCTTCTCCGTGGTTTCAAGGCGTTCGGCGAGGCGGCCAGCGCGTTCGCCTGAACGCCGTAGTGCGAGCAGGAACAGGATCACGGCGAGGACGATGGCGCCGTAGCGCAGCGCCGCCCGCATCCACGGGCTGGCGGCGATCCCGCCGAGCAAGGCGGCGAACATCTCTGCCCCCCCTTCCAATCGTCGAGCCGGGCGTAGATCGTGACCGCGATCCCGCCGAGCGCCACGGCGATGAATACCCAGCGCAGCGTGTCGAGATACGGCACGAGCGGCAGAACGGCGGACTGGGTCTCGGCCAGGACGCTCTGCGCGACCTCGACGCCCGCCGCGCCCAGCGTCGCCACACCGGCCGCGCCGCCACCCTTCATGGTGCGACTATCGGCCAGCACTTTGCGCGCGGGCGGGGTTTCCGCCGCAAAGGCGGTCTCCCGGAAGGGAAAGCGCTCGCCCCACTGGCGCGCGGAGCCGAAGTCGATGTGCATGAAGCCCGAGCGCGGATAGAAGCCGAAGCCGAGGAACCCGATAGCCCGCGCCGCAGCTTCGAAGGCGACCGGATCATGGTTCGACATGGCGATGTCGAAGGCCGCGCCATCCATTTGCTTGGAGCGTGTTGCACCGCCGACGGTGCAGTTGTGCTCGGGGCTGCGATAGGCTGAGCGCACGATCAGCGGCTTGCCCAGCCGGTCGCGCAGTGCCTGGAGCTTGTCGAGCGCGGGTTCGTTGATCAGTAGCTTGCCCGTGCCCCGGCAGGCGATCTCGGCGGGCGAGAAGTTGCGCCAGCGCCAGGCACTCTCCGGCACGTCACGCCAATGGCGGTAAAAGGTCGTGGTCATGGTGTCCTCCAGAAACGAAAAGACCCGCCTCGAGGGCGGGTCATGGTGGATTGCGGCGCGCCGTGGCAGCGGTGCAAAGCGCGGTCGGGACCCGCTTCTGGAGCCGGGGCTTACAGCCGGGCGAGATCCTGCAGCACCGAGCGGGCGGCTCGAAAGGTGAGGGCGGCGATGGTCAGGGTCGGGTTGCCGGTGCCGACGGTGGGAAAGGTGCCGCTGCCGAGTAGGTAAAGGTTCTTGTGATCCCAGCTGCGCAGGTTGGAATCGACGACCGACTCGGCGGCCTTCGTGCCCATCCGGTAGGTCCCCATGATGTGGCCGGCACCGTACAGGTTGATCTGGTAGTCCTCCCCGTCCATGTCGAATGCGACCGCCGGAAAGCCGGGTTTATCGACGAAGCGGGTGTAATTTTTCCCGATCTGCTTGAAGATCTGCTCGGTCGTTTTTTGCGCCGAGACGAAGCCGCGCAGCGTGTAGTCGCTGTGCGAAATCGAATAGTTGACCTCCGGCCGCGGCAGGCCGAGTCCGTCGGTGTAGCGGTCCGACAGGGTGATACGGTTGTACTCTAGCGGCTCCTGTTCGACCAGATAGCACAGCCGGACCATCCGGGTGTTGAAGTCGTTCAGCCGGTCGATCAGCGCCCGGCCGTAGAGCTTGTCGCCGTCCGGGTTGAGCTGTGACTTGTTGCTGCCGTGGGCGAAGTCCCGGAGCGAGGTCGCAGGATCGTCGTCGGCCCATTCCCAGCCGACATTGCCGACATCGATCCGCCAGGCCGAGCGCTTCTTGCGAAACGGTCCGTCGCGCAGGCTCTCGACGCCGGAGCCGCTGCGCGGACCGCGATAGGGGAAATATTGCCGCGTGCTCAGCCCCCAGCCGAGATAGCACAGATGATCCATCAGGTTGCGGCCGACCTGGCCGGACGAATTGGCGATGCCGCGACGGCCGTTCGACATCAACAGCAGTTTCGCCGTCTCCACGGCATGAGCCGCCAAAACGACGATCTTCGCCGTCACCTCATCGCGGCTCACGGCGTAGTTTCCCGGCTCGCCGGAATATTTCAGGTAGCTGACGCTTGAAATACGGCCGTCGGCGCCGACCGTCAGATCGCAGGCGACGGCCTGGGTGAGCGTGGTGACGTTGTGGGTCGCCTCCGCCGCGCGCAGCGTTACCTGGGCGTCGTACTTGGCCTGGATCGGGCAGATTGGGATGCAGCTGGAATTGCCCTGGCAGGCCGGCCGGTCGTTGCGGTACTGCGAGTTGCGCCCCTGTGGCGTGCAAGTCATTTCAAGCGGCTGGCCGTCGACCGTCAGGCCGGTGATATCCTCGCCCAGCCGGGTGTCGGAGACGCTCTGCGGGATACGCGCCATCGGATATTCGTAGCCGGGCGGAAACTGCTCGCCGAGATAGGGCTGCAGCGCGCGCTGGTCGGCGATGTCGGCAGAGACGCCGATCTCGTCCTCCGCCCTGGCGTAGTCGTCGAACAGATCGGCGATAGCGAGCGGCCAGTCGACCAGCACGCCATAGGCCGACTTCATCCGGAAATCGTTGGGCACGAGGCGCAGGCTGGTGCCCAACCAGTGCCAGGTGGTGCCACCGGCCAGCCGCTCATAGGTCGACAGGAACGGCAGGTCCGAGCTGGCCGGATAGGTCAGGTAGCTTTTCTCGTTGAGGGCGGCGATCCGCTTCGGCCTGTCTTTGTCATTCAGTGTCGGCCAGCCGAAGGTCATCGCCGTCGTCGCGCGCGGGGCCGCTTCCGACGCCGGGTCATCGGCATAGGGCGGGTAGGGGGTCTCCGGCAGCTTGCCGGTCGCCGTCAGATAGGTGCCGTGAAACGCCTTGCGGTTGTCGCGGTCGACAGGACCGGACTCCAGAATGAGCACGCGCTTGCCCCGCGTCCCGAGCTCCTTCGCCATGATCGCGCCGGCGATGCCGGCGCCGACGATGACCACGTCGTAGGTCGCGTTTGCGGGCATGGCGGGCTCCTACAGGAAGTCGTCGAGGGGCCGGGGAACGACCGCCCAATAACCGAATTTCTGGTGGCTGACTCCGGTGGGATGGGCCTGGATCGCCCGCCACGCCAGGCCCTCGGCATAGATGTTGGCCGACGGGATCGCGGCATCGCCGCCCGGCGGCGCGATCTGGCCCAGGTACCAGAACACGATCAACGCCCGGGCGGTGTCGGCCACGGCCTTGTCCGCCTGCTCGTCCAGGATGCCGCGGGCGATGTCGTCGGGCGTTTGGCCGCTTGCGAGCCCCGTCCGGTAGAGGATCAGCAGATCGTCGGCGGCGCTGCCGTAGATCTTGACGAACTCGCCGTAGAAATCCGCCGATTGCTGCGCGAACTGCAGCGTCTGTTCGGAGAAACCGGACAGCAGGCTGGACAGCGCGAAGAATTCCTTGGGCGGTGCGGTGGTCATCGGCTCACTCCTTCGCCACGACGCGCGACAGGATGTAGGTGAAGTCAGAGGCCTTGGCTGCGGGCGTCGCGGTGGCGCGGTTGTGGCAGCCGATACAACTCGACGACACCATCGGCGTGTCGCCCTGCATGAAGGTCTCGATGGCGGTGTTGGCGAGATACGGCGGAAACGGCCGGCCGGTCGGGTCGGTGGTGTCCGTCGGCTTCTGCGGATACTGGGTGCCGATCAGCATGTAGTTGGCCCAGACCGTATCCGGGTTTGCCTTTTTCAGTTCGGCCTGGAATTTGGCGTTGAGGGCGGCGGTCTCGGCATCCACCGGCGTCACGCGCACCACCTGGACCGGAACCTGGCCCGGGCGTGTCGGATCCCAAGGTGTGTCCGGCAGCGCGTTGGGGGTGCAGGATTCCGCCGATCCGCTCTGCAGACAGTCGGGATCGTAGAAATTGTAGTGTCCGGTCTTGTCGGCGCCGGCGTCGGGCGCGTTGTCGACATGCTCGAAGGTCGACCAGATCCATTGCGGTGCGGATTCGGTCTTGGTCGAGATGTGCATGCCGACCAGGCCAAGCCGCACGCGCGCGCACTGGTCGCCGCTGACGACATAGGCGTCGATGGTGTGGAAGCGCGCCGGGTCGTCGCCGTCGCCGAGCGGTTTCCACGCCGCCTTGACCATGGTGGCGCCTTCCACGTCGATGGCGCGCGACCGGGCCGGGAAGTCGATGGTGCCGAACGCTTTCAGTCCGGCCTGCGTGTACAGCCGGTTGTCGACGATATAGTCGTACATCGGCCGGTTGACGGCGATCTCGTAACGCACGTAGCTGGCGTTCAGATCGATCAGCGGCCCGGCCTGGGCCTGGATCGAACTCGACACGACGCCGTCCGCCTTGGTGGCGTGATACAGCACGCGCGCCGTCTCGGCGGCCCCGATGGCTTGGCAGGCCGGCGGAGGGACCGGCGGGGTGCCCCAGGCGGGCGGCGTCGCGCCGTCCGCCACCAGGATCTGGTAATCCTCCATCCAGATGCCCCAGACGGTGGCGTCGTCGCCGTTCACGCCGATCATTTGCGCGTCAGCCCGGCCGTCGGCTCGCACCGGCCAGTTGAGCGCGACGAAGCTCTTCCAGGAAAACGTGTCGTAGTAGGAACGGTCGCCGATCGGATTGTCGGCGGCCACATCGGCGGGAACGCGGCTGCTCAACGCCACCACCGCGCCGGCCGGCGCCGAGTCCTGCGCGTTCGGACTGCCCGTGAACAACCCGACGCCCACGGCCGTCGCGGCGGCCAGGACCGCCCCTCCGACCATATACCCCGCTTTCGAGATCTGCATGGCCCGATGCCTTTCGCGTGCCGATTAGGTATCGGCGTAATAAAGCGAGCTTTCGGCGATCACCGGCGGCGTCGCGTAGGTCATCACGCCGCACGTCTCTCGCTTGGCCCTGAACATTTTCTTGAGATCCCCGACAATCCCATGACTGGAGGACCCGATGTTTAAATCCGGGGTGGGCATGGTGCCGCCGCTGGCCTTGGTCATGCACCTGAAGGCTCCGAAGATGCTCCTGCGCGAACCGACGAGGCACTGGCCCACGCCCTCCTCGCGATGCGGGTAGAGGCTGAAGTCGACGATTTCCGACTGATTGGCGGCGACGACGCCCGCGCGGCCGTCGAGATCGTCGATCTGGAGGCTGAACAGCTTGCCCCCCGCGGGTTCCGTCACCGGCGCCGGAATCGTAAAGTCCCAGCGGGTACATGTGACGTTGTTCAAAGCCGGGGTGGTGTAGGTGAACGGGTGGGTCATCACTTTGTTCTCGCCGAAATTGTGCATCCCCCAGTAGACCGCGATACGGTCATCGCAGGGGACCCACAGCCGGTAATTGCCGATCGTCTTGGTGTGGTCGCGGCCGAGGATGAAATCCGAACTGCTCAATCCGAACGGCGTCTGCGCGCTGCGCTCTGTGGCATAGGAAACGATGTTGATCTCGCATTCATGCGTCGGCTCGGTGCCGAGGCTTGCCGGCGGCTTGTCGCCGTAGGCGATCGGCTTGGTGATGTCGGTGTAGGCCTGCGGATCGTTGACGCCGGAATCGGAGCTGTAGGCCATGAAGTTGATGTTCATCATCCCCATCGGCTCGTCGGTCGCCAGGTCGTCGAAGGCGAAGGCCTTCAGGCTTGCCGACTGGCTCGCCAGGATCGGATCGAGGACCGCTATCGGCACGGCGTAATAGACCCAAAGGGCCGAAAACGAGCCGTACCAGAACGGCGGATTGCCGGGTGTCGGCATGGTGCGTTGAACGCCGCCGGACTCTGTCATCACTTTCTCCCTCCGATATTCGCTGCCGTCGCCGGCAATACGCTTTCCTGGGTTTCCCGTAGCAGGCTGCGCGCGGACCGAAGGTCGTCGGTGTCGAAGCCTTCGGTGAATGTTGCGAAGACATCCGAGAGCGCGGCGCGCGCGCTGGTGAAGTCTTGGCTTTGCATGTGCAGTCGTGCCAGCATCAGTGCCAGGCGGAGTTCGAGCGCGCGGGCCTTGCGCGATCTTGCGTCGGCCATCGCCTCCGACAGGCGCGCGACGACCGCCTCGTTGTCGAGGTCCGACCGGTCCAGCAGCAACTGGCAGTGCATCCTTTCGATTTCCGGCGCCCACCAATGCTCGCCGGTGCGGGCGATGAATTCGACCGCTTCCTCGATCGAGCGGAGCGCCGCCTCCGTCTGGCCGTGATCTTCGTCCGCCTCCGCGAGCAGGCTGAGGAAATAGCTCAGTCCCAGCCGTGAATTGGTTTCCTGCCAATGGGTCAGGCCGCGGTGGATGCGTTCCGACGTGGCCGCGGGCTCGTGCGAGTTCGAGGCAGCCCAGCCGAGCAGCACTTCCGTCCAGCCGACCCAGAACTGGAAAGCGCTGTCCTTGGAAAATTTCAGCGCTTCTTCCGCCAACTCGGCCGTGCGTTTGCGGTCGCCGCAGAACTGATAGGTCCAGGCGGCGAAGCTTTTCGACAGGGCGATGCTGAATTTGTGCTCGATGTCCTGGGCGATTTCGATGGCGCGTTCGCTCTCGCGCCGCGCCCGGTCGGGATAGCCGAGCAACCAGTCGGCCCAGCCGGCATAGGCATGCGAGGCGACCCAGGGATCGACGACATCGAAGGTCAGCAGCCGGGCGCGCGCCTGCGGCGTCGCCTCGGTGTCGATGACGCGCTGCAGATGCAACTTGGCCTGTTCGATTTCGCCCATGTAGAACAGCGTCGCGCCGATCGCGCGATTGGCGGCGATGTCGAACACGCCGTCATCGGATTGCCGCGCCAGGTTCGACAGTTGGTCCGTCAATTCGTGCGCTTCCCGGTAGTTCGCCCGCAGCAGGTAGAAGCGCCACATGCCGTAGACCACCGGAAACAGATCGGGGGTTTCTCCCATGCCGCCGCACAGCTTGCGCGCCCGTGTGTAGGTCTGTTCCAGTTTGTGCGAAGCGTATCCCTCGGCCGAAGCCAGCGGGACGGCAAGCGTGATCAGGATCGTCAGTTCCTGGTGATCGCGCTCCGGCGAGGCCGGCAGGGCGTCGATCTGGTTGAGCGCTTTCGAAAAATGATCGATCGCCTCGCGGTTACCCGATCCGGCCATCGCCTTCTGCCCGGCGCGCATCCAATAGAAGATCGCCTTGTCGGGCTGGCGCGCCCGCGTGTAGTGGTGGGCCAGGACTTCCGGATCGGCGGCGGCGATGTCCGGCGATATCATCTCCAGCATCCGGGCGATGCGCAGATGATAGAACACCCGGCGGCTCTTCAGCAGGGTCTGATAGGCAGCATCCTGGACCAGCGCGTGCTTGAACTTGTAGGTCGATTCCGGCGGCACGCCATGGGCGAAGATGAGCTCGGACTCGGCCAGCGAGGCGAGGGCGGAGTCGAGCTCCTGCGCGGTCTTCGGTTCGGCGACGGCAGCGAGCAGGGCGTAGTCGAATTCCCGCCCGATGCAGGCGGCGATCTGGGCCACGTCGCGCGCCGGCGCCAGCCGGTCGAGCCGCGCCATCAGCGAGTCCTGCAGGCTGTCGGGAATCGCGAAGGCCGACAGCGGCTCGCTCAGATCATAGTGATCGCCGGCGTCGATCAGCAGTCCGGTTTCGAGCACCGTTCGGGTCAATTCCTCGACGAATAGCGGGATACCGTCGGTTTTCGACAGAATGTGCTGGACCAGCTCCGCCGGCAACGTCTTGCCCTCGGCGACGCGGTTGATGATGGCCGTGCCTTCCGTCCGCCCCAGTCGGTTGAGCGTGATCGAAGAGATATGCGCCTGACCGGCCCAGTGGCTCATGAATTCCGGCCGGAACGTGACAATCAGCAGCAGCCGGAGGTCCGGCGCCCGCTCGATGACCAGGTTGAACATTTCGATCGAGGTCGGATCCAGCCAGTGGGCATCCTCGACGATCATCAGGATCGGCCGGTCGCTGCTGAACCCTTCGATCAGGCGGACAAGCGCGGCAAGCGTCTCGCGTTTCAGCACACGCGTATCGCCATCGGGTAGCCGGTATCGGTCGCCGGTCGGCACGGACATCATCGCGGCGACCAGCGGCACGGTTTCGGCAAGGTCGCAGCCCGAGGCTTCGATGAAGGTCTCAAGCTTCCTGAGCCTGACTTCGGGCGTCTCGCCCGGCTGCCAGTGGGCGGCGCGTTCCAAGTGCTCGATCGTGGGAAACAGCGCGCTGTTGGCGTGGTAGTTCGAGCAGAACAGCCGCACGTCGCGTTTGGTCTCGCTGCGCAGGCGCTCGAGCAGCGCCTGGGTCAGGCGCGACTTGCCGATGCCGGGCTCGCCGGTCAGCATGACGACCTGTCCGCTGCCGGCCTTGGCAAGGCTCCAGCGCCGCAGCAGCAGATCGATTTCCTCCTCCCGTCCGATGAGCGGCACCAGCGACTTGCCGTGCAGAGCCTCGAAGCGGCCTTCGGCGTCACCTTCGCCGAGCACTTTCCAGGCGTGCGTCGGTTGCGGGATCCCCTTGAGAACGCGCTCGCCAAGATCCTCGACGCTGAAGATATCGCCGATCAGCCGGCGCGTGCTCGCGGCAATGACGATTTCGCCCGGCTCCGCCACCCCCTGCAGCCGCGCTGCCAGGTTTGGCGTGTCACCGACGACGGGGCGCTCCTGCGCCTCTCCCTCTCCGACCAGATCGCCGACCACGACAAGGCCTGTGGCGATGCCCACTCGCACCGCCAGCGGCTTTGAAGACGGGGTTTGGATTTCGCCGACGCCCGCGACGATCAGGCGCGCCGCCCGCACGGCCCGTTCGGCAGCGTCCTCGTGTGCGCGCGGCCAGCCGAAATAGGCCACCACACCGTCGCCCACGAATTTGGCGACGTGGCCTTCGAAGCGGGCCACGACACCGGCCACCGTGTCCTGGTAGGCGAGGATCAGATCCCGCATGTCCTCTGGATCGAGTCCGGCGGATAAGGCCGTCGAGCCGACGAGATCGCAGAACATCACTGTCAGGTGCCGGCGCTCGGCGGCGGATGCTGCCTCGGTGGCCGGCACGCCGGCTGACGGCTCGGATGCTGGCTCCCGCCCATTGTGCGCCGCGGCGGCAAACGGGGCGGAGCGCGGGACATCGTGCAGCTTGGCAATCGCCTTCAGCAGCTTGAGGCGGTGGCCGAGCGGCACCTGCAGTTCCTTCAGGTGCTCTTCCGTCAGCTCGCCCAGGACATCGTCGTCGATTGCGTTCTCAGCAAACAAATCCGCATAAAGGCCGAGACCAATGCCATCCAGCCAAGCGGCGACATTCATGAGTTCGCATGTCCTTTGATGAAAACGCGGAAATCTAAGGCTGGTGCAGCCTTCCGACAAAACGCGCTCAGGAAATGACTTTACGGTATTTTTAAGCGATTAGTGTACGCAACATTCAATAAATTTAGCAAGTATCCGGGGCGACGCTGCGGATGGCCGGGCCTGATCCGCTCGATGGCGATGCCCAGGCGCAGCCACCAGACCGAGAGCCTGGACACGTTGTACAGGCCATTGGGCGAGGCGAAGGGCAGCCATTGTCGCTCCTGATGGCCGGCCGGCATGTCACGTTCGGCGAAGAGCCGCTGGAAGGCCGCGAAGACGCCGGCCTCGCGGGTCGATTCCAGCGCTTCGCACCACAGAAGGTAGCGTGCCGCCTGGTCGGAGACCGTCAGGGGGTAACAATAGCAGCCGTTGCCGAGCTTGATCTCGCCCTTGAAGTCGACGCACCACAGGTCGTTGGGCCGAATGGCTTGGGACAGCGGCGTGCCCTCGGCCCTGTTGCGCCGCTTCTTGGCCCGCGCGACAAGCCTATGCCGATCCAGGACCGCATGCACGGTACTCGTGACCGGGATGCGCACGTCGCCGGCCAGCTTCCTGACCAGCAGCTCCCGGATCTTGCGCGCGCCCCAGTGCGGCTTGTCCTTCTTCAGCCGCACGAGCGTCCGCTCGACCTGTTCGGGCAATCGGTTGGCATAGCGCACCGGCCGCCGCGTGCGGTCAGTGAGCGCCTCCACCCCTTTGTCCTTGTAGCGATTGAAGATCTTGTAGCCGGTCTTGCGGGAAATCCCGAACTCCCAGCACACCTCACTCATGCTTTCGCCGTCGAGAAGGCGGGCGACAAAACGCAGACGTACCTCCATCACCGAACTCTCTTTCCACGGCATCAACACCTCTGGCAAAAAGCCAAAAGTGTTACCCATGTGTCCGGCACAAAACGTCATCTATGTCTCGGGTCGGGCAAAGGGTTTCCCGAAAACCCGAATCCTCCCGACGACAACTACGACACCGACGCGGTCTTCGATCTCATCCATGAGGTCTTTCGCGCTCGACCGTCGAGATCCTGCAGCGGTTCACCGGCGTCCCTGTCGGCTGGATGACCGGATGGGTGGCCGGCGAAAGCCGGATGCCGCCGACGGCCACGGCGGCCGCCAGGCGCGGCGCCTTCCGCGGGTTTGACACGGATCAAATCGATGGGGCGTCCAGCGCATCGATTTCACGTATCCGTTTATTATAATGTTCGAATATAATGGAATCCTTGATGTTGTTGTCATGGAAACGGGTAGCGTGTCGCTGAGCCCGGTGTGCTTCCTGGCCGTCGCCTTCGCTCTGTCGGATCGGCTGTCGGTCAGACGCGCGTGGTTCCGGCGAAGTGACGCTGCGGACGCTTGCCGCTTAAGGAACAGGCCGGGAGACGAGCCCATCCTTTTCGTGGTGCCGCCCGAGCGGTCTGGCTGATGAGGAATGGCGGGTGATCGAGCTTCACCTTCCGCTGACCATACCATCGGATCGCCTTATGCCTGGCCAATGCCTGAGATCGTAAATATGATGTTTTCTTTGATACGCGGCATCTCCACGATGAACCTCTCATACCAACTCTCGGATTGTATGACTCGTAGGGGATTCTCGGCGCGGAACTGATGTGATTCATTGGTGCGAACAGGAGGATGTTCGCCATGGCCACGCCGGTTCCGCTTCGCTCTGACTTCGATACGA
>Ga0209347_1002753_pt1 | contig 22304 bp, 17 predicted proteins | sample AutmiccommuBRH23_FD_187382 | JGI IMG/M metagenome (GOLD analysis project Ga0209347, IMG submission 187382) | Deep subsurface microbial communities from Mt. Terri, Switzerland - Autotrophic microbial communities BRH/23 (SPAdes) (version 2) | ecosystem: Environmental > Aquatic > Deep subsurface >...
GCGCTGTATCCGCCCAAGCTGATCTGGACCCTGATCATGTTCGCCATCGCCCTGGTGATGCCTCTATTCCCGGTTCTGGTGGGCGCCCTCTACTGGAGGCGGGCCACCGCCGCCGGAGCCGTGGTGGCCACCGTGGCGGGGGTAATCACGGTACTGCTGACCTATTTCCTTTGGAAGACAGGCGACACCTGGTACGGGGCCTACGGCATGCTGGTCTCGACGGTGCTGCTGATATTGGTAAGCTACTTGACGCCAAAGACCGACAGTGAGGTTCTGGATAAATTTTACGGCACCCTGGACCGGGCCGACGCTAAGTACTACGCCAACTGATCCCGAATTGGCGCACCTTTATGAGACTGGGGGTTTTGAGAATGGCAGAACTGAAAATATCTCATCTTTCGGTGGGCGAGGTCAGCCTGATGACCGAAAAGTGCCTGAAGCTGCTGGAAGTCAAGGGGGTTAAGGTAAATCATCCTGAAGCCCTGAAATTGCTGGACAGCGCCGGTGCACTGGTGGACTTTGAAATCCGGCAGGTGCGTTTCCCGGTAAAACTGGTGGAAACCGCCCTGAGCAAGCTGCCGGCGGGGTTCAAGCTGGCCGGGGGCAGCAGTGATCACGACCTGCCGCTGCCCAACCCCGGGGGGGGCTTTTACCTGCGGACCAACACCGGGGCCAACAACTACCTGGATCCTGAAACCAGCGCCTGCCGGGAGCTCACCCTGGCCGACCTGGCTCACTGGGGCCGGCTGGTGGAGGTTATGGACCAGGTGGACTTCTGCCCCTTCCCCTTCCCTAATGATGTGCCACCCGGCAGCGCCGACATTCACGCCCTGAAAACACTGCTGGAAAACACCTCCAAGCACATCTGGGTGCAGCCCTACAGCCTGGAGAGCATACCTTACCTGTTCGAATTGGCCTCGGCGGCAGCCTCTCCGCACAGCCTGGAGGAAAAGCCTTTAATCAGCTTGATCGCCTGCTCCCTGACACCACTGGAATTCAAGGCCATGGACCTGGAGGTGATTATCCGCTGCTGCCGGCAGGGTGTGCCCATCCAGGCCTGCTCACTGCCCAGCGCCGGCGGCACTTCCCCCATCACCATTGCCGGCACGGTCTTCCTGGCCGCCTCCGAGATACTGGCCATGGCGGTGATGGCCCAGTTGATCCGACCCGGCACCCCGGTTATCGGCACCCCGCTGATCTTCACCCTGGACATGCAAAGCGGCAAGGCGCTGCAGTCCAGCGCCGAGGCTGTGCTGGGGGCCGCCGGGGCCGTCCGGGTGATCAGGGAGGCCTTTGGACTGCCGGCCCATACCTACGGGTCCGGGTCCGACTCCCCGCTGGCCGACGGGCAGTCCATGATCGAAAGAACACTGCTGGGGATGATGGTGGCCGGTTCCGGGGCGGATATACTGGGCGGGGCCGGGCAGCTGGACGTGGCCACAGCCGTCAGCCCGGTGCAGCTGGTCATCGACAACGACCTGGCCGCCATCCTGAAAAGAATGGTCCGGGGGGTGGAGGTCAGTGACGAAACACTGAACTGGGAGGATCTGCTGGACACACCTCCGGGGGGCCACTTCCTTGAGCGCATGCACACCTTGCGCCACTGCCGGGAGGCCGTCAGGCCCCGGACCTTTCTCCGGGCGGTCCGGGAGGTCTGGCAGATGGAGGGCGGCAAGGACTTGTACACCCGGGCCGCTGAAAGGCTCAATGACTTGCAGCGGGACCTGCGGCCCAGGGATCTGCCCGGTGAGGTGTCCAGGGATCTGGGCAGAATCGTCAGGCAGGCGGATGAGATGTTGAATAGATAGATTTTTTCCCAGATTGATCAATGGAGGTTGGCGCCATGGAGGTCTATAAAGAACTGCAAAATAATTTGATCGGCGGCCAGGTGGAACGGGTCAGGGAAATTGTCGGCGGACTGCTTGACGGCGGCCACGACCCCAGGGAAATAATCTCCGGCGGGCTCCTGGCCGGCATGGCGGTGGTGGGCAAAAGGTTCAAAGAGGGCGACCTCTTTATTCCCGAGGTGCTGCTGTCGGCCCGCTGCATGCACTCCGCCATGGATTTGCTGAAGCCCCTGGTGGTGGGGGAAACCGGGATCAGCAAAGGCAAGTTTATGATCGGCACGGTGGAGGACGATCTGCACGACATAGGCAAAAACCTGGTGGTCATGCTGCTGGAAAGCCGGGGTTTTACCGTGCTGGACCTGGGCATAAATGTCAAAGCCGCCGGCTTTGTGGCCGCCGTGGAGCGTGAAAAACCGGATATTCTTGGCCTCTCGGCGCTGCTGACCACCACCCTGCACCGTATGGGGGAGGTCATCCGGGCCCTGGAAAAAGCCGGACTTCGTGATAAAGTCCAGGTCATGGTTGGCGGCGCCCCGGTTACCCGGGAGCTGGCCGACTCCATCGGCGCCGACGGCTACGCCCCGGACGCCCCCACGGCGGCGGATAAGGCGCTGGAACTGCTTAAAATAAAGTAATTCCCCGCCCTATTGAAAAACGCCTGTGCCTTTAGGGGCGTGTCCATAGGGATACAATCTGAACCGTGGTGTTTCAAGGAAGGCAGACAGCAGATCTTGCTGTCTGCCTTTGCCGTTAAACGGCTATTCTTCGGTCCTCTTCCGCAAATGCGCCGGTAATGCCGATGTCCCGGCAGCGGATGACAATCTTCTGCCCCGCCGGCATACATAAATCAATTCTTTATGATTGCGGCGATTATTTTGGAAAAGTAAATATATTATGTTATAATAAGGCAAATTGTAAAATCGAGGTGGCCAAGGTGCGCATTTGTTATAAAAAGCTTTGGAAGCTCTTAATTGATAGAGATATGAAAAAGAAGGATTTGCAGGAAGTGGCCGGTCTGAGTTCGACGACTGTGGCCAAACTCTCAAATCATGAGAATGTCAGCATGGAAGTCCTGATAAAGGTATGTACCACTCTTGGTGTCGACTTCGGCGATATTATGGAATTGGTGCCGGAACAGACAAGGAACATTAAATCTGACATCGTACAACCATAAAGGAGCAGTATATGGAAATATTCGATAATGTCAGAAGAACCGTCAAAGATGATTTAACAGCCACAATCGGAAAGGGAAGCCGCCTTTCTATAGCTGCTGCCTGTTTTTCCCTATTTGCCTACCAGGTGTTAAAGAAGCAACTCGATCATGTCGATGAACTGCGTTTTATTTTTACGTCACCAGCATTCGTTGCCGAAAAGGCACCAAAAGAAAAGCGTGAATTTTATATCCCCCGCCTCCACCGCGAGCGCAGCCTTTACGGAACGGAATTTGAAGTAAAGCTTCGCAACGAACTGACGCAAAAGGCAATCGCCCGCGAATGCGCCGTTTGGATTCGCAAAAAGGTTAAGTTCAAATCAAATACCACGCCGGAAAATATGGGTGGCTTCCTCAATATAGAAACTGGTAGTTCACAGATTACATATATGCCGCTTGTTGGTTTCACGACTGTGGACATTGGCTGTGAACGCGGAAACAATAGCTACAACATGGTAACCAAGTTTTCAGCTCCGCACAGTCAAGAATTTACCCGATTGTTTGAAAGTGTCTGGAACGACAAGACGAAATTACAGGACGTGACTGAAGAGGTCATCGATAGCATCACCGCCGCTTACAACGAAAATTCGGCGGAGTTCCTTTATTTCGTGGCTCTTTACAACATCTTTAACGAATTCCTCGAAGACATATCCGAGGATGTGCTTCCAAACGAGGCGACCGGTTTCAAAGAGAGTAAAATCTGGAGCCTGCTATATGCTTTTCAAAAGGATGCGGCGCTTGCCATTATAAACAAGCTGGAAAAATTCAACGGCTGCATTTTAGCCGACAGTGTGGGGCTCGGCAAGACATTTACCGCTCTTGCCGTTATTAAGTACTACGAAAACAGAAATAAGTCGGTTCTTGTGTTATGTCCAAAAAAGCTGACAGATAACTGGAACACGTACAAGGACAACTATATAAATAACCCCATTGCCGCCGACCGGCTGCGCTACGATGTGCTTTATCACACTGACCTCTCCAGAAACAACGGTAAGTCAAACGGATTGGATTTAGACCGCTTAAACTGGGGCAATTATGATCTCATCGTTATCGATGAGTCTCACAATTTCCGTAATGGAGGTGAGGTATACGGTGATGACGCGCGAGAAAACCGCTACCTCCGTCTCTTGAACAAGGTGATTCGTCCGGGCGTAAAGACAAAGGTACTCATGCTGTCCGCGACGCCGGTAAACAACCGGTTCATCGACTTGCGAAACCAACTCGCGCTTGCTTATGAGGGCAATTCCAGCCAGATAAATGAAAAACTGAATACCTCGAAACCGATCGATGAGATTTTCCGTAACGCGCAAAGGGCGTTTAACATCTGGAGCGAGCTGGAACCGGGAAAGAGAACAACGGCGGCACTTTTGAAAATGCTGGACTTCGACTTTTTCGAAGTGCTGGACAGCGTGACGATTGCGCGCTCACGAAAGCATATTGAAAAGTATTACAACATGGACGAGATCGGTAAATTTCCCGAAAGGCTCAAGCCTGTATCTCTGCGGCCAAGTCTGACCGATTTAAGTAACGCCATCAATTATAACGAGATATACGATGAGATAATGAAGTTGAATCTCGCAGTTTATATACCAACAGATTTTGTTTTCGAGAGCAGACGGGACAAGTATGTCGACCCTGATATAAATATCAACCGTGCCGGACGCGAACAGGGCATCCGCCGCCTGATGAGCATCAACCTTCTGAAACGGCTGGAAAGCTCCGTCTATTCCTTCCGTCTGACACTCCAGCGCATAGAAAAGTTGATTGATGATACGATTGCTGAAATAGACATATTTGAGGCTGGCGGTGATGCTGATATTGAGACGTCTGAGTTCAGCGAGGATACCGATTTCGATTATGACGATCAGAACACTGACTTTTTCACCTCCGGCAGAAGAGTGAAAATAGATCTAAACGACATGGACTATGTCACATGGCGCGCCGCCCTCCAACAGGACTCAGACATATTGAAACTGCTGACGCTTATGGTCGCCGACATTACGCCGGAGCATGATACCAAGTTGCAGACCCTGCTACGTCTGATCTCGGATAAAATTGACAATCCCATTAACGGGAATAATAAAAAAATTCTCGTATTCTCAGCATTTTCCGACACAGCCGAATACCTGTACCAGACTGTGAGCGGATTAATAAAGGACAAATACGGTCTTAACACAGCCATTATAACCGGCACGGTGGACGGAAAGACAACGATTCCGAAATTCAGGGCGACCTTTAATAATGTTCTGACTTGTTTTTCTCCCGTATCAAAAGATAAAGCGCTGCTCATGCCGGATTCAACTGAACGCATCGACATCCTTATCGCCACCGATTGCATTTCCGAAGGTCAGAACCTTCAGGACTGCGACTACCTTATTAACTATGATATCCACTGGAATCCTGTCCGCATAATTCAACGGTTTGGAAGAATTGACCGTATCGGCAGCCGAAACGCGCGTATACAGCTTGTGAACTTCTGGCCGGACTTGACGCTGGACGATTACATCAATCTGAAAAGCCGAGTGGAGACGCGGATGAAAATTTCCGTCATGACCTCCACAGGAGACGACGACCTTATCAATGCAGAAGAAAAGGGCGACCTTGAGTACCGCAAGGCACAGCTCAAGCGCCTACAAGAGGAAGTAGTCGACATCGAGGATATGTCGAGTGGCATTTCCATTATGGATTTGGGTTTGAATGAGTTCCGGCTTGATCTGCTTGACTATATCAAGAATAACGGCGATTTGGACAAGATCCCCTTCGGGCTCCATGCAGTGGTTCCTGCGAAGGACGACGCGCCTTCAGGCGTGATATTTGTTTTGAAAAACATCAACGGCGGAGTGAATATCGACAACCGGAATCGTCTCCATCCGTTTTATATGGTATACATCGCGGATGATATCGAAGTCATATGCGACCATCTTTCGCCCAAGGAAATGCTGGACAAGATGCGGTATCTCTGCAAGGGAAAGGCTGAACCGCTGGCAGAGTTGTGCCGCGCATTCAATCAGGAAACCAATGACGGCAGGAACATGCGCCGATTATCAGAATTGCTGAGTGATGCGATCAACTCTATCATTGACGTGAAGGAAGAAAGCGACATAGACAGCTTGTTCAAGAGCGGCGGCACTTCCGCACTGAACACGACCATCACGGGGCTTGATGATTTCGAGCTTATCTGTTTCCTCGTAGTACGCTGACGGGAGGTTTCTGAAATGCTTGACTTGCCGAGAAGAACGGTATTCAACCGGCGCATACCGAAGCAGAAATTCTACGAAAACCTGTCCGTAACTGCGGAACTCAAGCGGGTATTTGTGGAACAGATCAACGTGATTTACTGGAGAAATAAAATAGCGCCCTCCACGGTGAATATTGCTGCCGGGGCAACAGTCGAGGAAATTGAGGTCATAGAGATCCGCCTGAACCAGCCCAGCCTTGACAAGCGGGTATTACAACTGATTGACAGGGAGATTCCCTACCATATCCTGTTCCTCCTTGTACATGAGGAAAAAGTACAGGCATGGATCGGATATAAAAAGCAGAGCCAGAGCAAGGCAGGGGCTTTCAAACCGGGCGCTTATTACCACACCGGATGGCAACAGCTTGATGAATTATCGCTGCGGCTGGACGGGCTAAACATGGATTCGGTGTATGAGGGCTTTATCCGGCAGATCGCCAGGGAAAGGCTGGAAGACAAATCCGGCGGCGAACTGAAAGATGCGGTCGCCCGTGATGAGCGGCGGCAAAAACTGCAAAAGGAAATCGCCGCGCTGGAGAACAAGGTGCGCCGCGAAAAGCAGTTCAATATACAGGTCGCGCTCAACGGCGAGTTGAAGCGGCTGAAGAAGGAATTGGAGGGGCTAATGTGAGCGCCGACCAGACGAGAAGAACATTAAATCAGCTTGATAAAGAACTGGCAGACTTGGAGAAAAAGCTTGCTGAGCTTGCTAAAAAAGAAGCGGATAAAACAAAGCGGATAAACGATGTTCAAAAGAGCATAACGAAGAATGCATCCGCTTCAATGTTGACATCAAAGCTCCGTCAGATACAGGGGTATCAGAACGAGCTAGCAAAAGTCGTTGATGATAAAGCCAACATAAACAAAAAGATTGCTGACAAAAGGAAGAAGCGTGCCGATACCGCTGTTAAGCTCCAACGGGAGGAGGCTGCTGAAATGCAAAAGGCATACAAGGCGCAACAGGCAATACAAAGTGGTTATGAACGGCGAATAGCTGATTTATCTGCCCAAATAACGAAGCAATTATCCGCAAATAAATCTCGGCACCACATGTACGAAGAAAATGGTAATGAAGAATACGATGTTTTTATCTCCCACGCCTCTGAAGATAAAGCGGGGTTTGTGAACGCATTATGTAAGGAGCTTGAGGCCAGCGGTGTAAAGGTATGGTATGACGAGCTAAGTATTGGATGGGGCGACAGTCTACGAGCCAAGATAGATAACGGCTTGAAAAAGTCACGATTCGGCATCGTTATTCTCTCAAAAGACTATATCAGAAAAGGCTGGACGCAATATGAACTGGACGGGCTATTTCAGATTGAAATGACCAACGGCAAGACAATACTTCCGGTATGGCACAATATCACAAAGGACGAAGTTCAAGCGTTCAGCCCCGCATTGGCCGGTAGAAAAGCCTTGAATACAGCGATGTTCTCCGCCCGGGAAATTGCGGATGAGCTTATAAAGATATTGCCCAGCGCCGGCTTAGCGGAAGAGGCATAAGAAACGGAGGAAATAGCAAATGGATAAAATGCGCTTTGAATCGCCGGATATAGCAGCTGCGAATATCAAGAAAATCGCCGCAATGTTTCCCGGTGTTGTCACCGAGGGAAAAGTGAATTTCGACCTGCTGCGCTCTTTGCTGGGCGACGAAGTATACGGCGACGAGGCCTATGAGTTTACCTGGGTAGGTAAGAAAGCCGCAATTGCGGAAGTGGGCAGGCCCATCCGTAAGACGCTGCGCCCCTGCATGGAGGAAAGCAAGAACTGGGATGCCACCGAAAACCTTTATATAGAGGGTGACAACCTTGATGTGCTGAAGTTGTTGCAGGAGAGTTATCTCGGCAAGGTTAAGATGATTTATATAGACCCGCCGTACAACACGGGGAACGATTTCATTTACCGTGACAACTTCACGCGCGACAAGGACGAATACGATGAGGAAGCTGGTGTCTACGATGAGAACGGCTACCGCCTGTTCCGCAATTCCGAAAGCAATGGGCGGTTTCATTCTGACTGGTGCAGCATGATATATCCACGGTTGGTGTTGGCGAGGAACTTGCTGCGGGATGATGGGGTTATTTTTATCAGTATTGATGATAACGAAGTTGAAAATTTAATAAAATTAGGGAAAGAGGTTTTGGGAGAGGTAAATTTTGTTGCTTGTTTCCCTTGGAGAAAGAGAACTGCAAAATCAGATGTTCCTTTTGGAGTGTCACAAGATTATGAATGGCTATTGGCTTTTGCAAAAAGCAGTGCTTTCCTTGCGAGTGTAGAGGGTGGAACTCGTAAATATTTTGAGACAGATGACTTGCCTAGCAGACCTTGGAGAGTACATGACCTAACCACTCAACGTTCTGCTCAAGAACGACCAAATAGCAACTATACAATGGTGAATCCAAAGACGGGTGAAAGATATCCTGTTAATCCTAATCGTGTTTGGGCTGTCACGCTTAATACTTTTGATAAGTATTACTCGGAAGGCAGAATTGTCTTCCCAGGTGATTACGATTTCTTGAATATATCCAAACCGGCTTTTAGATATTTCAAAGATGAAGATGAACAAAAAGCGGGCGAACTATTTGGCTTCATTCCATTAACTACTAACCTTCCAAGTGATATTGGAATGTCGCAGGATGGGACAAAAGATTTTGCCAGCCTTTTTAGTAATAAGATTTTTTCCTATCCTAAACCTGTCAAACTCATTAAACATATTACGAAATCTGTTTCCCCAGTAGATAAGGATGTTATTATTCTTGACTTTTTCTCCGGCTCCGCCACCACCGCCCACGCGGTGATGCAGCTCAACGCCGAGGACGGCGGTAAGCGCAAATTCATCATGGTTCAGTTGCCTGAACTCTGCCCTGAAGACAGTGAGGCGGCAAAAGCAGGATATAAAAACATTTGCGAAATAGGCAAGGAGCGTATCCGCCGCGCCGGAGAAAAGATCAAGGCCGATAATACAGGCAAAGAGGGCATTGACGACCTCGACACCGGCTTCCGCGTCCTTAAGCTGGACTCCACCAATATGCGTGACGTGTATTACGCGGCGGGCGAATACACCCAGGACTTGCTCTCGCTGATGGAGGACAACATCAAGGATGAGCGCACCGGTATGGATTTGCTCTACGCCTGTCTGCTGGACTGGGGCTTGCCCCTCTCCATGCCACACACGCAGGAAAAGATAGACGGTTTCACCGTTCATACTTACAACGACGGTGATTTAATCGCCTGTTTTGATAAGCACATCAGCGACGCGGTGGTTAAGGAAATCGCTAAGCGCCAGCCGCTGCGCGCCGTGTTCCGCGACAACAGCTTTGCAGGTAGCCCCGAAAAAATTAACGTGGAGGAAATCTTCAAGCTGATGGCGCCGAATACCAGCGTGAGGGTGATTTGAGATGAAGCAGGAAGATAAAATCATTTTGTACACGACAGACAGAGGCAATGTGACTGTTTCGGTGCGCTTTGAGGACGAAAACTTCTGGATGACGCAAAAAGCGATTGCGGAGCTGTTTGAAACAACGACAGCAAATATCAACATCCATATTAAGAACATTCTGGACGACGAGGAATTGGACGCGGACTCAACTATTAAGGATTATTTAATAGTTCAAACCGAAGGCAGCCGCAAGGTCAGCCGCAAGATGCAATTCTATAGTCTGGACATGATTATCGCCGTAGGATACCGCGTCAACTCCAAAAAAGCGACGCGCTTCCGCCAATGGGCGACCAAAACGCTGCACGAGTATATTCAAAAGGGCTTTGTCCTGAATGACGAACTGCTGAAAAACGGTAAGCCTTTCGGCAAGGACTACTTTGACGAGTTGCTGGAGCGCATCCGCGAAATACGCGCCAGTGAGCGGAGGGCATACCAGAAGATCGCCGACGTGTTCGAACAGTGCAGTTGCGACTATGACAAAAACAGTAACTTGACACGGGAGTTTTACGCCTTTGTGCAGAACAAGCTCCATTATGCCATAACCGGAAAGACTGCCGCCGAGTTGATTGCCGGGCGGGTCAGCCTTGAGCATCCCACAATGGGACTGACCACATGGAAAGCGGCGCCGGATGGGAAGATTCTCAAGCGCGATGTGGTGATTGCGAAAAACTACCTCAACGAAAAGGAGCTTTCGCGCCTGAACCGCATCGTGACCATGTTTATTGACTACGCCGAGTTAATGGCGGAGGACGAAGTGCCCATGAGCATGGCGGACTGGCTGCGTGAGACGGACAATTTTCTGCAGAATAACCGCCGGAAAGTCCTTGAAGGCAAAGGCACGGTTTCCCATGGGGACGCGGTAAAAAAGGCGGAAGATATTTACGATCAGTTCCGCGTTCAGCAGGACAGGGACTACATCTCGCAATTCGATATAGAGATGGCAAAATACCTCAGGGGCGAAGGGGGCAAGGACGAATGAAACTGCAATTCAAGCACCAGAAGTTCCAGGCGGACGCGGCCAAGGCCGTGTGTGACGTGTTCGCCGGACAGCCCTACCTCACGCCCAGCTACATGATGGATAAAGGCTATGTAAAATACGATCAGATGACAATCAACGAAGCGGAACGTTTTACCGGTTTTGGCAACTCCCGGCTCGTGCCGGAATTGAACGACGGCGTTATCCTGGAAAACATCAATAAAATCCAGCGCAGCAATCAGATTGAGCCTTCCAAACAGCTGGAGGGACGGTACAACCTGACTGTTGAAATGGAGACCGGTGTCGGAAAAACGTATACATACATTAAGACCATGTACGAGCTGAACAAGCGGTACGGCTGGAGCAAGTTCATTATCGTCGTGCCAAGCGTCGCCATACGGGAGGGCGTGTATAAGTCTTTCCAGATCACCGAGGAACATTTTGCGGAGGAATACGGCAAGAAAATCCGGTATTTCATCTACAATTCCGCGCAGCTTACCGCGATTGACCGCTTTGCCTCCGACAGCGCCATCAACGTAATGATCATCAACTCCCAGGCGTTTAACGCCCGGGGCAAGGATGCCCGGCGCATCTACATGAAGCTGGACGAGTTTAGAAGCCGCAAGCCCATTGATATCCTTGCGAAAACGAACCCCATCCTGATTATCGACGAGCCGCAGTCGGTGGAAGGCGCGGCCACCAAGGAACGCCTGAAAGAGTTCAATCCGCTGTTCACGCTGCGCTATTCGGCAACGCACAAGAAGGACAGCGTTTACAATATGATTCACCGCCTTGATGCAATGGAAGCTTACAACAAGAAACTGGTCAAAAAGATCGCCGTCAAGGGCATTTCCGTTACGGGCAGCACGGCGACGGAAGGGTATGTGTATCTGGAAAGCATCAATCTCTCCAAAGGCAACCCCACCGCCACCATCGAGTTTGACGTGAAGGGGACAAGAGGTGTCCGCAAGGCGACCCGTGTGGTCGGCGAGGGGTATAACCTGTTTCCCAATTCCGGCGAGCTTGCTGAATACAAGAATGGCTATACCGTGCTGCGGATCGACGGCCGGGACAGTTCCGTCGAGTTTACCAACGGCATCAAGCTCTTCGCCGGTGATGTTGTCGGCGCTGTCAGCGAGGAGCAGCTCCGGCGCATCCAAATTCGCGAAACCATCCTCTCCCACATTGAGAGGGAACGGGGACTGTTCTACAAGGGTATCAAGGTGCTGTCCCTGTTCTTCATTGACGAGGTGGCAAAGTACAAGCAGTACGACGCCGCCGGCCAAGCCTTTAACGGCCTCTATGCCGATATGTTTGAGGAAGAATATCAGCAGATCGCCGGCAATCTCCAGCTTGAAATTAGCGATGGCGATGATTATTTGAAATATCTTGGAGGCATCACTGCCGCTGAGACCCATGCCGGATATTTTTCCATCGACAAAAAGAGCCACCGTATGATTGACAGCAAGTTGGGTGACCGGAGGGAGCGCACCTCCGATGACGCGGATGCCTATGACCTGATTATGAAAAATAAGGAGCGTTTGCTCGACCGCCGGGAGCCGGTACGGTTTATCTTTTCTCATTCTGCTCTCCGCGAAGGCTGGGACAATCCAAACGTGTTCCAAATCTGCACATTGAAGCAGAGCGGCAGCGATGTCCGCAAACGGCAGGAGGTCGGGCGCGGCCTGCGGCTTGCAGTGAATCAGAACGGGGAACGAATGGATACAAACCTGTTAGGCGAAGATGTCCATAACGTCAATGTACTAACCGTTGTCGCCAACGAGAGTTATGACAGCTTCGCCAAAGGTCTTCAAACCGAACTTGCCGAGGCCGTTGCAGACAGGCCGCGCATGGTTACGGTTGATCTGTTTAATAACAAGGTCATCAAAGATGTGAACGGCGCTGAGCAGGTGGTTGATATAGACCTTGCCCAAAGCATTTATGAGGGGCTCATCACCAGCGGATATGTGAAGAAAGGCGCCCTCACCGACAAGTATTACGAGGATAAGAAGAACGGCAATATCGAGATTGCCGGGGAAGCCGCCGATTGCAGGGACGCCGTTATAGCAATCCTCGATTCCATCTATGACAGCCGCACAATGCAGCCGGAGAACGCGCGGAAAAACAACGTCGAACTGAAACTGGACAAATCCAAGCTGGGCTTGCCGGAATTCCAGAGGCTCTGGGCGCAGATCAACGCCAAGTCCGTGTATGTGGTGGAATTCGACCAGGAGGAACTGATCCAAAAAGCAATATCAGCCTTGAACCGCGAGCTTCGTGTTTCCAAGATATTCTTCAAGGTCGAAACCGGTACGATGAACGACATCCGTTCACGAGAACAATTGCAGACCGGCGCCGCTTTTACGAAGGAAGAAAACGAGGTATACAAAGCCGAAATCTCCTCCAGCGCGGCGGTGAAATATGACCTCGTGGGGAAAGTCGTCGCCGAAACGGGACTTACCCGGAAAGCAGTCGTGAGCATCCTGCGCGGAATTGAAATGACTGTCTTTGGCCAGTTTGCGAACAACCCGGAGGAATTCATCATCAAGGCGGCGCAGATCATCAATGAACAAAAGGCCACGGCTATCATCCAGCACATTACCTACGATAAGCTAAATGCTGTCTATGACACCACCATTTTCACCGAGCCGACATTAAAGGGACAGCTTGGCGTGAACGCGATGGCGACAAAAAAGCATTTGTATGACCACATCCTCTACGATTCTGCAAACGAGAGAGCATTCGCGGAAAGCGTGGATACCAGCAGTGAGGTGGCGGTCTATGTGAAGCTGCCGAATGGCTTTTACATCAGTACCCCGGTCGGGAAATACAACCCCGACTGGGCAATCGCTTTCTATGAGGGCAAAGTGAAGCATATCTACTTTGTCGCCGAGACGAAAGGCTCCATGTCCACCATGCAACTGCGTATGGCGGAAGAAGCGAAAATCCACTGCGCCCGTGAGCACTTCAAGGCTATCAGCACCGATTCAGTTGTATATGACGTGGTGGACAGTTACGCAGCGCTGTTGGATAAGGTTATGAGCTGATACAATAATACATGAACTATTCGACTTGAGTCTGCCCTGGAAACCTCTGCCCCCCGGTGTTTAATTGTTATTCGGGCAGAACGGTAAAAAGGTCCAGGCCGCCCATCACCGGCAGCACCACCCCGGTGATGTATTTGGCCTGTTCCGAGCAAAGAAAGGCGATGGCGTTGGCCACGTCCCAGACCTCGCCCTCCCGGCCGAACAGGGTGCGCCTTCTGACCTGGTCCTTCATGGCATCGGAGACCTTGCTTAAAAATATTTCAGACCCGATGATCCCGGGGGCGATGACATTGGAGGTGATATTGTATCTGGCCCCCTCAATGGCCAGGGTTCTGGCCAGACCGATGAGACCCATCTTGGTGGTGGTGTAGCTGGCCTGGGCAAACCCCCCCTGCATTCCCACGATGGAACTCATGGAGACGATGCGGCCCCACCTTTTTTTCTTCATCAGGGGAAAAACAGCCTTGGTCACATTATAGGCCCCGGTCAGGTTGACCTCAAGGTCCCGGCGCCAGATCCGGTCGTCAAACCTGGTAAATACCTCCAGGGTGTCGCAAATGGCGGCATTGTTAATTAAGATATCTATGCTTCCAAACCGGCCCGCCGCCTCTTTCACGGCATCGGACACCGCAGCCCCGTCGGAGATATCCACCTGGAAGGCTCCGGCCTCACCGCCGCCTTCCGCTATTTCACCCACTGTTTTTTCAGCCTCGTCAGCCAGGAGATCAAAGACAACAATTTTTGCCCCCTCCCGGGACAAAGCAAGGCAGTCCGCCCGTCCGATGCCTCTGGCGCCGCCGGTGACCAGGGCCACTTTTCCTTTCAAACCGAAGTCCAATTAAAAGCCCCCTCTCAAACGGTTTGGAAAATGCCGGGTTTTGGCCGGCTGAAAATCCATTGGGCTTACCCGGCCATGGTCAGCCCGCCCGAAACACTGATTACCTGCCCGGTGACGTAGTCCGCCATGGGCGAGGCGAAAAACAAAACGGCATCGGCTATTTCCCCGGGCCTGGCAAACCTCTTGAACGGGGTCAGCCTTTTCCGCTCTTCCAGCACCTCGCAGGCCAGCTGGGAAATCTCCATTCCTTTGAGCAGCATTGGTGTTTCGGTGGGCCCGGGGGCCACGGAATTTACACAGATACCGTACCCGGCCAGCTCAATGGCCAGTGACTTGGTAAAGGCGATCAGCCCTCCCTTGGCCGCCGCATAAACGGTCTCGCCATAAGCCCCGATGCGCCCGGCGTCCGAGGAGATGTTGACAATCTTGCCGCCGCCGGAGGTAATCATTTTGGGCACCGCGCAGTGGCAGCAGTTGATATGCCCCTTGAGGTTCAGATCGATAATGCCGGAGATGACCTCGGGGCTGTTTTCCAGAAAGGGCTGCATAATGTCCCAGCCGGCGTTGTTGACCAGCAGATCCACCCTGCCGAAATGTCCGGCCACGTCGTCCATGACCTTTTTTACCCCTGCATAATCGGTGATATCAACCTGGAAGGGAACTACCGGGTTCCCCGCCTCCCCCTCAATCCGGGCGGCGGTATCCACCGCCCGGGCCAGGTTTTTATCCAAAAGCGCCACTTTGGCGCCATGCCGGGAAAAACTGAGGGTGATGGCTTCCCCGATGCCCCTCCCCCCGCCGGTAACCACGGCCACTTTATCCTTTAGCAGCACGCCCGCACCTCCCAGATTCAATTAGTTGGTCCTGAGTCTACACAGTCAGATGTCTTTAAACATGCTTTCCAGCCCCAGGCGGCTGATCAGGGCAGCTTCCGGCACCCCGTTGCCGGACCAGCCCCTCTCGTGATAATAGTCATCCAGTAATGATTCGGCCTGGTCCAGGGTTAAAGGCGGATACTCCCTTCCGCCCACGGTGATACCCTCGGTGAGCCAACGGCCGGGCGGCAGATCGTCCTTTCTGGCAAAACCCTCTCCGAGATTAAACAGTCTCTCGGCATTGATCGATTTTTCGCCCCCGTTGGCCAGCAATTCCCCGGCGGCCATGTCGATGCCGGTGGCCGCCCGGTACAATTCCCGGCACCTATCCAGGCTGAAGACCCTGGCCAGGGGAGAACGGTTGCAAAGCCCCAGGGAAAGCAGCAGGGTGTTGTGATCCTCGACCCATTTAAGGAACCTGGACGGGTGGAAGCCGTGTTCCCCGGCAAATACCCGGTCGGAGACGCTATCAGGGACGCCTATCCTCTTGCCGTACCTTACCAGGGCCTCCCTGGACCTGCCCGGGACAATGGTGATAGACAGTGCGCTCATGGCGTGGCCGCCGCGGCTGCTGGTCAGTTGGCCTACATTTTCGGTGCACAGGTACCCCCGCAGGTCCATGGTGGGGTCCACCCCCTTGATCTGCACCGCGTACTGTGCGGCATCCCTGCCCAGCCGGTCAACGGTTTCCTGCCAGGTCCCGGCCAGCACATCACCGACCCCGATTCTGTAGGCGATTTTATGCAGCATATCCATGGTCCGGTCAAAGCCCAGCCCCGGTTCAGCCCCCTGGTAGGCATCCTTCCCCACCACTCCCTTTTCATAAAGGAAATGCAAAAACTCCACCTTGGCGCTGAAAGAGCCCAGGTCCATGCCCAGCCTGTTGCACACCTCGTAGCATTTGGCGGAAAATAAATAGTCCCCGGTCCTCAGCCGGCTGCCGAAGCCCTCGGAGATGGCGAAAGGGTTGGATGAGAGAAAGCCGGTTCCGGCGAACTTCCCCTCCTTTATCTCCAGGTTGCCCTTGCAGCCCAGGGGACAGGAGGGACAGCTGTATGACCCTTTCCGCAGATAACTTTCATACGCCCGGGGACCCCAGAGATCAGTGGCCTCCTTGGCCGGATAAGGCCCCCCCCAGTTGTCTATGGTTAATTTGCCGGTAGCCATCCAGGCCTCCCAGGCCATTAAAAGACCGTACCGGGTCCACTGGTCGATGAAGGGGCCGCTGCGGAAATCAGCCAGGCACTCTTGGGCCAGCTGCATAAAGGCCTTGGGGTCGGCCACCTCGATGCCCCGGCTGCCTCTGACCACAATGGCCTTGAGGTTTTTCGATCCGAACACCGCCCCGGCGCCGCCCCGGCCCCAGGTGGCCTGCTTGTTAATCAGCACCAGGGCGAAGGTGACCAGGTTCTCGCCCGCCGGCCCGATGGCCGCCACAGAGGACCTGCCGTGCCGCCGCCGCAAAATATCGGTGCTCTCGAAGATATCCTTTCCCCAGAGGTCCCCGGCCTCCAGGATGCTCACCCCCTGGTCCTCGATGCAGATATAGACCGGCCGATCGGACTTGCCGGTGATGATCAGGTGATCGTAGCCGGCGTATTTCAGCATATTTCCCAGTTCGCCGGTGGGAGAGCAAAGAATAGTCCTGGACTGGGGGCTTTTGGTGGTCAGGATGGTCTTGGATGAGGCCGGCACAGCGGTGCCCACCAGGGGGCCGGCTCCAATCAGCAGGGGGTTGTCCGGAGAAAGAGGGTCGCTGCCGGGGGAGGCTATTTCATGAAATAAAAGGGTGTTGATCCCCTCGCCGCCGATGTATTCCCTTTTCAGTTCGTCGGGCAATTCCGACCTTTCCATTGACTTCGCGGTCAGGTCGATGCGCAGTATTTGGCCGGCATAACCATAAGCCGACATAAAAACACCCCCTAAGCCTTTTTTAGCGCCCCGAAGGGGCAATTGTCGGCACACAGCCCGCAGTCAAGGCAGTCGTCGGAAAAGGACAGGTCCTGGTTTTCAAAGTCGATGGCTATATGGGCCTTCAGCGGATTAAACCGGCCGGTGTTGGTAAAGGAGCAGATAATCTCACAGCACTGGCAGTTGGTGCACCGCGACCACTGGTATTGCAGGCCTCTGGCCTCTTTAACCGGCGTCATCCCCTACACCTCCTCGGATTAAGTATCGGTACCGGCCTTTAGCCGGCTATTTCAGGTAGAGGCCCAGGTCAAAGCCCTCTTTATCCCTGTAATAGCGGTCGTATGTATGCCGGCAGTGGTCTACGTAGCTCTGGTAGCTTGCCTTGATGCCCTGGGATCGCATTATTTTTTCAAACTTTTTCAGGTCCACCGGACAGCCGTTGACCGGAACGGCCTGGTTGATGTTGGGGTTGTCTTTATTCACCCGGCAGGCGCACTTGCCGAAAAGAACGGTCTTCTCAAACCCCCGGGCGGCCAGCCGCCTTTTGCCCACCAGTATCTCCACCCCGGGAAAAGGCTCCCCGGTGTAAGCCGACATCAGCATCACCAGCATGGGGTGAAACTGGGCGGCACAGCCGGTGCACATGCTGTGGTCGTAACGCCGCAGGGTCAGTCCGGAGATGCCCATCTTTTTAAAGCCGGCCGGTCCGCTGTCATCCTGGCTCCACTCCCAGTCATAATCCAGACGGGCGCGGTGACCGGCTATATCTTCACCTTTAATTTCAATGTCCGTCAGGTCCGTGCTGCGGTCATGGCGCTGGGCGTAATACCGGAGGTGGGGCACCTCCCCGGCCGGGTAGCCCATTACTTCGGCCCCGGCCAGGTCGCAGGCGTAAGCGTCCCGGGAGGCCAGCAGCAGGTCCTTTCTGTAGGCCCTGCCCGCCGGTGACGGCCCCCTTTCCAGGGCATAGATGCCGTCAATGATGGTCAGAGCCACTGGCAGCTTTTCAATTATACGGGGAAAGAGTTGCTCCAGGTCGTATTTTTCATGGTGACAGAAGATCTTTGATTTTCTGTCCAGACAGCCCTTGAGATTTTTTAAACCCAGGGAAACCTTGCACATGGTGTGGGTCTTGAGCACCGGCAGATTGATTAGCTTATCCGCCCCCAGCACTCTCTCAGCCACGGAAAGTTTGAACTCGCCATAATCCACGGGGTGGAATTTCTCTTCATTGAAGTCAACCAGATCCACCCCGTATCTATCTTTGAGCTTTTCATAGCCCAGCGCCTTGTAGATCTTCCTGCCCTTGGTGCGGGGGGCCGGGAGTCCCCCTTCACCTATGGTCAGCTTGTTGAACCCCTCTTCGGCCAGTATCCGGACCAGGGCAAAGACCACCTCGCTGGTGGTAACAACCCCGAAGGGCGGAAAAGGGAGGTCAAACTCCCAGTCCACGATGTTGGGCTTGATCAGTATCTTTTCTTCCCGGCCCAATCCCGCCAGGCCGCCGCAGATGTCGACGGCCTCCCGGAGCGACCGGTAAGTGTCTGCGTGCCTTACAATAGAGACTGCCGGCCTGATCATGCCTAGCCCTCACCAGCCAGGCTGCGCCTGATTTTTTCCAGTACCGGCCCGGCTTCGGCGACAATCTGCCAAATCAGTTCCCCGCAGGTGGGGGTATCACCCACCAGGCCGGCCACCTGCCCGGCGGCCATAAAGTTATTGGTCAGGTCGCCCTCGATAAAGGCGGCCACCGTGGGGTTGATCCCGGACTCAGGGTCGGGAAAAACCATGAAGGGCAGCACATCCTCCCAGGAAATCCAGCCGCCCTTGTGGGCCATAATCTCCCGGAGCTTATGGTTGATGATGACCCTCACCGACCCCCGCCTGGCCTCGGTGAAGCCCTTGTCGCCGGGCCCTGTCACCGAGGGCCGGCCATGCTTTAGGGCCATGGTGCCGGTGTCGGTGCAGTCCAGCACCGCCTGCTTGACGTTGGGGTGGGCCGGGCACTCCCGGGTGGTGATGAACCTGGTGCCCATGTAAACCCCTTCGGCGCCCAGGGCCAGGGCGGCCACCAGCCCCCTGGCGTCACCGATGCCGCCGCCGGCGATGACTGGTATATCAACGGCGCCGGCCGTCTGAGGCACCAGGCAGAAGGTGGTAATCTGGTCAAAGCCGCTGTGTCCGCCTCCCTCGGTGCCCGAAACCACCACCGCGTCCGCCCCGGCCTGCTCGGCCTTTTTGGCGTGCTCCACGCTGGCGCAGACGTGAATCACCTTCATCCCGGCCTCCTTCAGCCTTTGGGTGTGCACCCGGGGGCTGCCCTGGGAGACTATGGCCACCGGGACGCCTTCCTCGATTCCCACCTGAACGCACCTTTCGCTGAAGTCCTGGTCGAAGCCGGGGGCCCCCACCACGAAGTTGACCGCGAAGGGGCGGTCGGTGAGGCTCCTGACCTTTCTGATCTGCTCCCTCAGGCGCTCCCCGGTTTCAGCCACGTCCCTGGTCACCCTTTTGTATCCCGAATTGGGGCCGATGGTGCCCAGCCCGCCGGCCCCGGAAACCGCCGCCGCCAGCCCGGCGTCGGTGATCCAGGCCATGGAGGCCTGAATGATTGGATACTTGATCCCCAATAGTTCGGTTACTCTAGTCCTCAAGATCTCTACCCCCAAATTTCTGTTTTGCTAAACAAGTTCAGTCCTAGGCCCGGCCCAGCCGCCACTCCCGGGACAGATCCTCCATAATCTCTTCGGCGCCTTTGACCATGTTCCCGATAAACTCTTTTACCGTCAGTATTTCATCTATATAGCCGCAGGCAAAGGAAAAGGGTCCCTTGGGCCGCGCGCCCAGGGAGGGCATGACCTCGGCCCCGCTTTCGTCTTTCAGCTTCTCAGCCATTTCCCACATCGGGTCGACGTCCTTCCAGTCGTGGTGCTTGAGCATCACTCTCTCCAGGGCCGGGATCCATTTTTCAAAGGGCATACTGCCCCTGGCTTCCATCACTTCCTTGTAGTCATCCGGCCTGGGGGGCGCCACCAGCTCGCGGATCATATCGGGGTGGTCAGGGGTGGCCATGACCATATTCTCCTTGACCTTGTTGGCTATGGGGCATTCCTTGGTGGCCATCAGCGCCGACCCCATGTAGACCCCGTCGGCCCCGGCCAGCATGGCCGAGAGCATAGTCCGGGAGTCCCCAATGCCGCCGGCCGCCACCAGGGGGACTTTGATCTGCCTTCTGGCCCAGGCGATGGCGGTAAAGGTGGGGAGCTGCCGGACGTTCTTAAAGCCGTAGCCGTCCAGCCCCACCAACACCACGGCGTCGGCCCCCAGGGCCTCGGCCCGCCGGATGTGATCCACCGTGGCCGCCTTGTGAATCCAGACCAGTCCAGAGTCTTTTATTCGCCGGGCGTACTTGTCCGGGTTGAAGACCGCAGTCTCAATGCAGTGAACTTTTTCCTCCAGGCAGACCTCCAGCATTTCATCGATCTGCGGGCACATGCCGATGGTGATGTTAACCGCAAAGGGGTTTTGGGTGGTCTTTCGCATTTTCCGGATGTCTTCCCGCAACCTATCCGGGGTCCTCGAGCAGGCGGCCGTAAGGCAGCCCTCGGCGCCGGCCTCGGACACTGCGGCGGCGAACTCCCAGGTTCCAACGCCACTGAAGCCCCCCTCCATGATGGGGTATTTACAGCCCAGAAGATCAGTCAGCCTTGTTTTCCAGATCACGGGTATCCACTCCTCTTTATTTAACCAATCAAGCCGGACGGGCCTATACCCCTCTGATAAACTCGAAAATCAGCCGGTTCACGGTCTCCGGCTTCTCCATCTGGGTCCAGTGCCCGCAGTCCGGGATGTACCTTACTTTGATCCCGGGCACCCACTTTTCATTGCCCTGGCTTATCTCCACCGACAGGAAAGGGTCCCGCCGGCCCCAGATCAGCAGCACCTCACCGTCGTAAGTCTTGGGATACTTCATTTTGGGCCTTACCTTAAAGCTGGCCCGGTAGTAGTTGATGGCGGCCGTAAGCGCCCCGGGCCTGGACAGGGCCTCCACGTAACGGTCCATGGTCCCGGGGTCAAAGACCGGCTTGCTTACCGCCGACCTGCGCAGCATGCGCCGGAGGTTGAAATAATTTCCCCAGGACATATAGATTTCCGGCAGCCTGGAGGTCTGAAAAAAGAAAATGTACCAGCTTTTCCGGCGCTGCCTCCAGCCTTTGATCTCCCTGGCAAAGGCCCTGGGGTGGGCGCCGTTGATAATGACCAGCTTTTTTACGTACTCCGGGTGGGTCAGGGCAAAGTGCCAGGCCACCGACGCCCCCCAATCGTGTCCCACCAGGTAAACCTGGCGATAACCCAGGGCCTCGATGAGCTGCCGGAGATCCTCCCCCAGGCTGTCAACCCCGTAATTCTCCACCCCAAAAGGCTTGTCGCTTTCGTTAAAGCCCCGCAGGTCCGGGGCAATGACCCGGAAATTGTCCTTCAGACCGGCCATCTGGTAGCGCCAGGAATACCAGAACTCTGGAAACCCGTGCAGGCAAATCAGCGGTTCTCCCTGTCCCAAAGAGGCCACGTGCATCCGGATGCCGTTTACCTGGTAGAACTGGTGAGTTACCCCGGCCAAAAGGCCTTCTTTCTCTCCGGGCATCTTTTCTCTCCCCTTTCAAATCAGCCAAACCCTTTAGTTAACAGGCCGCCACCCCTGGGCCGGTCAATTGATTCTCCGGTCATACCCCTCCCAGTACTTCTCCCGCAGGCTGGTTTTAACCACCTTGCCGGAGCTGTTTCGCGGCAGGGCCTTGACGAAATCCACCGAAGTAGGCTTTTTGTAGCTGGCCAGATATTTTTTGCAGTGTTCGATAATCTCCTCGCCGGTGACCTGGGCGCCTTCCTTCAGGGCCACCACAGCCTTGACGGTCTCCCCCC
>Ga0209347_1002754_pt1 | contig 22299 bp, 18 predicted proteins | sample AutmiccommuBRH23_FD_187382 | JGI IMG/M metagenome (GOLD analysis project Ga0209347, IMG submission 187382) | Deep subsurface microbial communities from Mt. Terri, Switzerland - Autotrophic microbial communities BRH/23 (SPAdes) (version 2) | ecosystem: Environmental > Aquatic > Deep subsurface >...
ATCCACAGAGTATTCTGGATGATAAAAATATTTCAGAAGAACTTCAATATTAAAAAACACTGGTGTTAAAAATCCTTTTTTCCATGGACGTATTAAACCAGGAATAAAGTAGTAATCATCACGATCATATATAAAAGAAACTTTAGTCGATATGAACTTATCAACAAAAAAGAAATTTTTAATAGCATCAAAATTAAAATGAGTACAAACATCTTTATTTTCAATACTCTTCTCGATAATTAATTTACATACCTCTTCAACACTATTTGGTACATAGTTTTTATTGCAAGAAGCGCACGTCAAGAAAATGCTATTTTCAAAAATATACTCATTATCGTTGTTGTTAACTTTATATGGCTTACATGTTAAATGTAATTTGCCACCACAGGAACACTGCAAACTATTCAAAAAATAATCCCTCCCTTACCCATTGTAAAATTCCAAACTCTAAATTTTCTATTATTCGTCTAACATATATCTATTATAATTCAAGATTTATAAATAATTAGAAAAAATCTTTAACTAACATATTTCTTTATTGAATTCCTATGAAAGGGTTCGTTATAAATTCTTATCAAAAGAAACAGCGCTGATTTCTCAGCGCCCTAATATAGATGCATGCTGTCACAATTATTTTAATGTTATCTGTACCTCTTTCCCAAGGCATCGGGCAACTTTAGCCAGAAAGTCAAGGGATGGATTATAAGCTCCACTCTCCAGACGGCTGATATTGGATTTTTGAGTCCCGACGCGGAGCGCCAATTCTTCCTGGGTAATGTTTTGGCTTGTTCGTGCTTCAATGATTTGAGAAATAACATCATAACGAGGTTTTAGCTTTTCGTACTCCGTTTTAAATTCTTCATCCTTCATTAAAAGTTCTTTGACTTCTGAAAACTTTGCTCCTGCTTTACTCATCCTCACACCTTCTTTCATAATCTTCTTTATACCGCAGTGCCCGTTCAAGCTCCCTTTGGGGCGTCTTTTCAGTTTTTTTCGTAAAACCGTGAAGTAGCACAAAAGTTTTCTGGCGGTATGTAAAATAGAATATTCTACTGATATCTGATGCAAATTTAACTCTCAGCTCAAAGAGTCCTTTGTATGGTGCGCCTTTTATAGGCTTAACGTAAGGTTCTCTTAAATCAGATCCATGCTTTTCAAGCAGTTCTATTTCACTAAAAGCTTTTGCTCTCAGTTTTGCATCTAACGAAAGTAAATATTCAAGGACTGGTATATTTCCATTTTCCTTTTTATAGTATTCCACTTGCCAATCCACGATACACCTCCTATATTAGTGTATGTCATTCTTTAATATAATGTTATCATATACGATAACAAAAATCAATTTAATTTTTCATAATTTTATAAATCTAATGGTTAAAGCAAGAAATTATCTTACCACACTATTTAGCTTCTGTGTTCCTAATATAATTTTCAAATAAGCTTGTCAGCTAACGCCAGACAAACGGAACGATACTTATCAGCATCAAGGAACAACTGTGTATATGCTTCAGTATTTTCCATATAAGACTGCTGGGCGGTTGCATCGAAAATTCCGGGGAAAATGCTGCGTTCATATACCTGACGGTCATCTGTCTGCGCTGCCTTTCGCACCTTCTCGTCCTTGCGCATTCTCTTGTAGAGATCATCAACAATAACCTTGTCGGCGTCCGTAAAATCTCCGAAGAAGGCCTCGTTGATTTTTTGAATTATTTCTTCAAGAGGACTAAGCCGCTCTGATTTGCCACCAACCTTTTTGGGGTTAGTAGGAGCCCAAGAGCCGGATGCCTTTTCGAGCTCAATTGAGCCCTCAAATGTTTTCTCCAGCTTGTAGTACTCCAACTTGACGCGGTTATCAAGGTCAAAAGGCGTTACGGGGTCGGAGGGCAGTAGCTTTGAAAGGTACGTGCAGAAGATAAACTCCTTGTGCAAATCCTTATCGAACATGCGCGTGATCCAACCTGCTCTCTCGCCGAAAATAACATCCAATCTACTCTGTCATGAGAGCCTAACATCTAACCTGCTCACTCACCGGACTATGACATCTAATCCGCTCTGTCGCAAGCAAAAACGCTTGTTTTGACATGTTCCCGCCAGGCAAAAAAATCACGATTTTTATGCCCTGATTATCCGTTTGAAAAACTTAAAAACCCCTTATTTCAAGCCTTTCCAGACACCCCGTTTTATACCCTTGACATCAATACCACGCACTCAACGTGGTGAGTCCAGGGGAACATATCCACCGGCTGCACCTCTTCCACCAGGTAGCCTTTTGCGGCCAGCAGGCCAAGGTCCCTGGACAGGGTTCCGGGGTCGCAGGAGATATAAACCACCCGGGGTACCCCCATGGCTGATATGGCCTCCAGAACTTCCGGGCGGCAGCCCTTGCGGGGAGGGTCCAGCAGAACCACGTCCGGGCGCAGGCCACCGGCGGCCAGGGTCAGAAGTTTTTTTTCCACTTCTCCGGCGTGAAACTCTATATTGTATATATCGTTTATCTGAGCGTTCCTGCGGGCGTCTTCCACCGCCTCCCGGACTATTTCCAGGGCATACACCCTGCGGGCATGGCCGGCCATGAACAGCGCAACGGTCCCAATACCGCTGTATGCGTCCACCACGGTATTGGCCTCTCCATCCAGGAGGCCGGAGTACTCCAGGGCCTTTTTGTATAACAACCGGGTTTGGATGGGATTTACCTGGTAAAAGGATGCCGGTGATATTACAAAGGTAAGATAATCAAGGTGGTCGGTGATGTATTCCCGTCCGGCCAGAAGCCTGTTTTGCCCACCCAGCAACATCCCCGGCGGGCCTTCATTTATATTACGGATAAGAGATGTTACCCTGGGGTCGGATGCTGTCAGATCTTTTGCAAAGTGTTCTCCACCCGGCCATTGACCATCCCGGGTAACTATGACAGCCATTATCTCACCGGTAGAAAAACCTTTACGGAGGACCACATGGCGAAAGAACCCTCCTTTATTCCGGTGGTCGCAGCGCCCGCCCCTGCCGTTCAGCAGATTCTTTATGACCGAGGCCGTATGGTTGAGATCCCTGTCCACCAACAAGCAGCCCCAAACTGAGCTGCCGCCGTCCCCGAAGGGGGCCAGTATATGGGAGCCCTCTTCATAAAACCCCAGTTCTATTCCGGCAGATGACTCTTTTACCTGTAAGTGAACCTTGTTGCGATAGTGCCATGGGTCTTTCATTCCCAGCGTCTCTCTTACATTTACCGATGACAGCCCGGCTATTCTGGATAGGCTGTCCCTGACAAGGCCAGTTTTAATACTCAGCTGTTGCTGATAATCCACATGCTGAAGCCGGCAGCCTCCGCAAGAGGAAAAAAGCCCACATCTGGGCTCCCTGCGGGCATGGGAAGGTGAAATGATTTCCAGCAGCCTGGAGGTGGCATAGCTTTTTTTCAATTCAGTAACCCGGGCTCTCACGGTGTCTCCAGACACAGCCCCCGGCACAAATACCGCGAGGCCTTCATATCTCCCCACCCCTTCCCCCGAGTGGGTAATACCATTAATTTCCAGAATTATTTCCTGGTGCTTTTCTATTGGTAGAACATTTCGAGCCAATCTTCATCCCTGCTTATTTTTCACTTTTCACCTATTTTACACCGTTCGGCTGTATAATTTTTGTTTTTTACTCCCTCACTGAACTTACACGGAACCCCTCCTGTTGAATAGTTTCCTTCAAATCCTCGGCCAGTATATTGTAGGGCTCGTATCTCACCCTCATCTTCCCGCCTCCGGGACTGAAATCCACTTCCAGCACCCCGGAATATTTCCTTAGGGCGTTCGTAACCGCCAGCCGGGATTCATCCGAATCAATTCCTTCCACCTTCAGCATAACCTCAGCCAATAAAAATACCTCCCCGAAAAACAATCTTTTCGGAATTAATATAACCGGATTACCGGGTAATAACCCACCGGGGCTGGATCTCACATAGGCCGGCTGATTCTGATTTGAGGGCAAACTGGGGGAAAAACGGAATTTCTGATTTCTCCGGCAGTGCACTTATAGTCATAAGGAAATTCTATGGGAAACCTGCCAGCCAAAGAGGCCTTACCGCTTATAGCTTACAGCTTATAGCTTATAGCTTATAGCTTATAGCTTATAGCTATTTAAAAAGAATACTCTATTTTGGTACTCTGTGCCCATTACCGTATGCCAAATCCAGCACCTGGACAGGGTGTAAAACTTCTGCCCCTGTCCCGTGGCTGATCTGCAGGCCGCACATGCCGCACTCGGTTATAATCTGACTTACCCCGGCCGCATCCACCGCACAGAAAACCTCCCGACCTATTTCCATGCTGATGCGGTACTTTTCTTTTTTAAAGCCGTAACTGCCTGCAAGTCCGCAGCAGCCGGCATCCAGGTCAGTCACCTGGAAACCTGGTATAATTCTCAGTATTTCCAATGAGGGTGATCCACAGCCCGCCGCCTTCAGGTGACATGGCTGGTGATAACCGGCCCTCACCGGCAGCCGTTGGAAGTTTGTATCCAAATCCCCCTTATGATCCATTTCCCCCAGATATTCAAAAATGTCATATACCCTTGAACCGATCCCGCCATCGGCATCCATTTCAAATAAATCCCTGTATTCTTTCCGAAGTGCCAAACTGCAGCTTGGGCATGATGTTATAACAGGGTAGCCCCTGTCCAGGTACTTTTGTACTTTATCCAGGTTATTCCGGGCCAACTTCTGTGCCTGGGACAGCATTCCGGCTGAAATCAGTGGAAGGCCGCAGCATTGAAAATTTCCGGGGATCACCTGAATGCCGTTTCGCTCCAATACCCTGACCAGGGACATGCCTACCAGTGGTTTATGATAATTCACGTGGCAGCCGGGAAAATATACCGCCTTACGGTCCAGGGGGGCCGGCCTGCTGGCATAATATAGCTTGTTGAAGGTTTTGGGGGCAAAGGCCGGCAGTGTCATTTCGGCATTGATTCCAATAAGTTTTTCACCAAGCCCTCTCAGGGGCTTCAGCCTTGCGGCCAGGTTAAACAGGCGCCGGGCGGCGCAGCCGGCCTTTCCTGCCAGTTCCGGGAGGGCCAGCAGCCTGTCCCTGGGGGATGCCCCCTGAGCAGAGACAGATTCTCCTTTGGCCCTGCAATTCATGGCTGAAATTTCCACACCCGAAGGGCAGGCCAGATCACAGTTCTTACAGTTGCTACAGTAGTCAATGGAGGGGTGTGCCGCCGCCAGCCCCTGCAGCCGGAAGCGCTCTAAATCGGGGCCGTTTTGTTTTGGGCCGGCAAATCTTTCACTAACCCTTGCCACCGGGCACCGGGTTGTGCAAATTGAACACTTAATACAGTTGTCCAGGGCGTAATGGGCTGGTTTATTCACAGGTCATCCCCCCTGCCAGCCTTCCGGCCTTGTAGCCGGTGGAAAGGGCTACACCTCCGCCGCACTTTTCCACCGGGTAGTTGCAGCCAGCCAGGATTGATCCCGCCACCAGCAGGTTTTCCAACAGAGGATAACCCTTTTTGTCCACCGGCTGCAGCAGATTGTTTACCTTTATGCCAAATCTGGAGAAGGGCTGGCCCCCGGTGCTCAAAAAATCAGCCGAAGACCACTCCGGGCCGTAGGTTTCCACCGGAAGGTCAAAAATGCTTTCCCTCAGCTTTCCCGGCAAGGCCTGCAGACCCCCGCCCAGGAAGGATCCGGTGGCCAGGACGAAGGCGCCGGCCAATATTTGCATTGTACTTCCTGCACCGGAAGCGGTGACCCAACGGCAATGTTGATTTGAAACCATTGCGCTTTTAACGGTACACCCTGCCACAATCTCCACACCCCGGTCTTTAATGTAGCCCAAAAGCGCCTTGTGCAACCTTTGTCCCGGCAGGGCCGGCGGCATACCGGTGACCTCGCGGGCCAGGCAGCCCAGTTCTCCGGAGAGAGTGTTCATGATGTCCCGGTGCAGGTCTTCCCCCATCACCGGGGGCAGTAAAATCAGGGTGTCCGGGTATACAAACTTCTTAATCCCGGCCGCCACCCTCTGGATTACACCGGGCTGTTCCAGTCGGTGCGCCAGTGTATTGGGCCCCATTTCCTTCCCTCCGGCGCTCACCATACATGAAACCAACTCACAGCCGGGAGTTAGATCGGTATTCCGAGTAAGATTGGCCACCAGCATTCCGGGGAAAAAATCCTTAAGCTCTGTAAAGCCCACCACCACTATCCTGCCAAACCCGGTCAAATTCACAGCCATACCGTCCGGGGCCAGGTAAGTGGGGCGTACGGTGCCCAGGGAGGTGGGCAGAATCCAGTTACCCCCTCCGTTATCCCGGTAAGAACAGCCTTTTTCCCCGCAAATGGCAAGAAAAAAATCGATACTTTCCTCCAACGCATCCTGAGCCACGGCATAGGGATGACCGGGGCTTACTTTTACCAGCCGGGCAATTTCCTCCCGGGGACCTGGACAAAACTCATCTTTTCTGTCGATACGGTAACCCCAAAGGTCAATACAACCCGAGGTAAGTCCCAGAACCCCCTCCCCCCCGGCCACCAGCATGACCTTTTTACCGGCCCGGGCAGCGGCGGCCGCCGCCATGATTCCCGAGAGACCGGCCCCGATAACCAGCAGGTCGGTTTTCTTCCTGATCATTTCATTCTCTCCATTCCCAGCAGGGCACCGTATATGGCGACTGACAGCTGGGCCTCCCTGATCTGCTGTCCCCACAGCACAGGCCGTATTCCCTTCCACCTTTTTTGCATGAAATTCTTCAGCTGCAGATGGTGATCTCCAGTGAACCTCGGATGGTCTCCCAGTATTCCCAGGGTGCGCAAACCGCAAAAGGTTCCCTGGCAGGTGCCCATGCCCATCCTGGTTTTCCGCCGAATATCCCCCAGGTTGTACACATCTTCACTGGAGGCCACTTGCTCGATTTCCGCCTGGCTCACCAATTCACATTCACAAATCAGTCTACCTTTTTCCGGAAACCGCCCGACCTCTTCCATTACCCGGGAAAAGCTCTCACCCAGCCTTTGGGCAGCCATTTTTGCCCCGGGAACTCCAAATACCCTCTTACCCCGGCTGACCAAATCCTCCGGTACCGCTATGGTCAGCGGATCTTCAGCCGTCCGGCAGAGTGAGTTTACCCCCAGCTGCCGGGCCACCAGATCCACCGTTTTTTCGGCCATCAGGCGGAAGGTGGTGAATTTTCCGCCCACTATGCTGTAGAAGCCCGCCAGGCCGTCCAACTCCCGGTGATCCAGCAGTGCAAAGTTCCTGCTGACCCACCTGCCCCGGGCCTCGCCCCCTCTTTTATACAAAGGCCGGACACCCGAAAAGGCCCTCAATAGCCTGCTTTCCATTTCGGGGACCAGCTCTTTTCCCAATCTAATCAGTTCAAGAACTTCCCGTTGAAGAGGCTCGCTGCATCCGGGATCATCCACTGTGGCCGATGTGGTGCCAAAAATAGCAACGGCCCCGTGGGGCACCAGTATATCACCGTCCCCCGGAGGCCTCAGGCGGTTTATTACAGTATTTACAATCCTGTGATTGAAAGCAACAAGAGTGCCTTTATCCTTTATTACCTCCACCGGTATGCCGGCCAGGGACGCCACCGCCCCGGCCCAGGCCCCGGCGGCGTTAATCACGGCCTGGCACTGCACCCGGGTTACCTGGCCGGTCAGGCGGTTGGTCAAATCCACCCTGGTAATACTTCCGCTGTTTTGGTGGATGGCGGTGACCCCGGTATAGGTTATTATTTTTGCTCCATGGCGTCGGGCCGAGGCGGCATTGCCCCAGAGAACCCGGAAGCCGTCCACTGCACAGTCAGGGACCCTGAAAGCCCGAATTATGTTGCGGGACAGAACTGGATTGGACTTTATTACCTGGTCCGGTTCGGTCTCTTCAGCGTTAATTCCAGCCTGGGCGCAGGCCTCCGCCCACCTGCCGGTATAGCCCGGATCATCCCCCGGAAGCTGTACGAACAGCCCCCCGATAGGTTCAATACAGGTGGGAGCAATGCGGCGGAGTATCCTATTCTCTTTTATGCACTCCCGGGCAGCCTCCATATCCTTGACGGCATACCGGGCGCCGCTGTGCAAAAGGCCGTGAAAGCGGGAGCTGGTGCCGTGAGCCAGGTCTCCCTGCTCCACCATTATACCTGCTATGCCTCTTAAGGCCAGGTCCCGTATTATACCTGTACCGGTGGCGCCACCTCCGATAACCACCACCTGAGTTCTTTCCGTTCGCATACTATACCTCCCGGAGTACTATTCTTCGGACCAGTCCAAGGACCTGGCCACCGCCCGCCTCCAGCCACTGTACAGCTTATCCCTGCGGTCAGCCTCCATCCGGCTTTCAAAACGCCGGTCCAATCGCCACCGCCCGGCCAATTCCTCTTTATCCTTCCAGAAGCCCACTGCCAAACCGGCCAGGTAGGCCGCCCCCATGGCCGTGGTTTCGGTTATTCTGGGCCTTTCCACCGGCACTCCCAGTATATCGGCCTGAAACTGCATGAGAAGATTATTTGTTACGGCTCCCCCGTCCACCTTAAGGGCCTTTAGCCCGATTCCGGAATCGGCTTCCATGGCCCCCAGCACATCTTTAGTCTGGTAAGCCAGTGAATCCAGGGCCGCCCTTACTATATGCTCCCGGGTTGTCCCTCTGGTGAGACCCACCATAGCCCCCCTGGCCCGCATATCCCAATAGGGGGCGCCCAGTCCCACAAAGGCCGGCACAAAGTACACACCGTCGGAGTCCGGCACCTTGCCCGCCAGGTACTCGGAATCGGCCGTATTATCCAGTATTTTAAGCCCATCCCTCAGCCACTGTATTGCCGCCCCGGCTATGAAAATGCTTCCCTCCAGGGCATACTCGACCCGTCCACCCATACACCAGGCGATGGTAGTCAGAAGCCCGTTTTGAGATTCGTACAGGCGGTCCCCGGTGTTCATGAGCATAAAGCAACCTGTTCCGTATGTGTTCTTTGCCATTCCGGGCTGATAGCAGGCCTGTCCGAAAAGGGCGGCCTGCTGGTCACCCGCCGCCCCGGCTATGGGCACGGCGCTGCCGAAAAATATACCGGGGTCGGTGAGGCCATAAACCTCACTGCTGGGCCGCACCTCAGGCAGCATGGAGGCCGGGACCCCCAGTTCCTCTAAAATATCCTCATCCCAGCGCAGCTCCCGTATATTGTACATAAGCGTGCGGGAGGCGTTGGAAAAATCGGTTACGTGGACCCTGCCCCCGGTTAGCTTCCAGATCAGCCATGTGTCCATGGTTCCAAACAAAAGCCTGCCGCTTTGGGCCATGGCCCTGGCTGAAGGTACATTGTCCAGAATCCATTTCACCTTTGTTCCCGAAAAATAAGCATCCACCACCAGCCCGGTTTTAACCCTCAATATTTTTTCCAGGCCCATTTTTTTAAGATCATCGCAAATTCCCGCCGTGCGGCGGCACTGCCAGACAATGGCGTTATAAACAGGCCTGCCGGTATCCCTGTCCCACACCACCGTTGTTTCCCTCTGGTTGGTAATGCCGATGGAGGCTATTTCCCCCGGGCCTATGCCGGTCTTGGCCGCCAGCTCGGCCACCACCCCATACTGGGTGTTCCATATTTCCTCGGCGTCATGCTCCACCCAGCCTGCTTTGGGATAAATCTGGGTAAATTCCTTCTGGGCCACACCCACAATATTGCTGTCCCTGTCAAACAATATGGCCCGGCAGCTGGTGGTGCCCTGATCCAACGCCAGAATAAATTCTTTTTCCATAGCCTATTCCCCTTTCTCAAGACTTTACTCCCGGGAGACATATTTATAATTGGCTATAAATTTTTATGAACCTCCACCGCCATACCTTTTTTCACTACAAAACTTATAGGTTAGCTATTGACAATTATATCCTAAAACAATTATTATTTTGGTAAGACCAGGCAATAACAGTTGTTTGACCACAGCAGGGAGGGCTATTTTTGACCGGGGTTAAAGCCTTTGATCGTTCATCAGACCAGGTGGAAAACAGTTTAATAAGCGCCGTTTTAAATGGTGATTTCCCTCCAGGCAGTTTTTTACCGCCGGAGAGAGATCTGGCTGCCAGGATGGGTGTGGCCAGGCCAACACTGCGGGAAGCGCTGCGGCGATTGGAGAGGGATGGCTGGTTCACCGCCCGGAAGGGGCAGCCCACTGCCGTCAATGATATCTGGCAGCATGGAAACCTGAATACACTTGTAAATATAGTTCAAAACACCGGCCGGTTTCCCCGGGAATTCATAGTTTATTTACTGGAGGTGAGGGCTGCCCTGGCCCCCTCTTTTGTGCGGGACGCTGTAACACAAAACCCTGCCAGGGTGGTGGCCTCCCTGGCGGAAAGCGACGATGTGGAGGATAATCCCCAGGCCTATGCAGACTTTGACTGGAAGCTCCAAAAAAAACTGGCTCAGCTTTCAGACAATCCTGTTTACCTTCTTATATTAAACAGCTTCGACGCCATATACATGCAGCTGGCCGGGCTGTATTTCAGCAAGAAACAACACCGTTTATCATCCCGGAATTTTTACCGCCTTCTTTTAGAAGCCTCCATGGCATCAAACCCTGAAGAAGCCGCCAGGGTAACCCGGGAAACCATGGAAGAAAGCATTAAGCTATGGAAAAGCAGCACACCTGACGGGAAATAATAAAAACCCCCGGGGACGGCCTGAAATCCTTAAGCACAGAGTATGTAAATTCACCACAGAGAATGAGCTTATAGCTTATAGCTTATAGCTTATAGTTTATAGTTTATAGCAATTTTAGGGGGTTTTTATATGAAACGTTGGAACGGCTGGGGTGAAGAAACGGTAGGCTTGCCACTACCGCAACAGGCCGGGGTGTTCCTGGAAAAGATACTGGGCCCGGGCACCCCTCCCCGGGATGTCACCCTGCAGGAAGCGGTGTCAATGGTACCGCCCTCCAGGCTGCCGGTCCACCCTTTGATCAGCGCCGATGAGCTGGTCCGGCTCAGGCATTGCGCCGGGCATAGTCTGCAGGACTGGATAAATCTACGAAGCGGCACCGTTTCCACCTTTCCCGACGGCGTAGCCTACCCTTCTTCCGGTGAAGATGTGGAGGAAATACTGCGCTTTGCCCAAAGCACCGGGTCCACGATTATTCCCTATGGAGGTGGCACCAGTGTGGTGGGGCACTTGAGCGCCCCGGACGGTAACCGGCCGGTAATCACGGTGGATATGCGCAGGATGAACGCGCTGCTGAGGATTGACCCCGAAGGATGCCTGGCCACCTTTCAGGCAGGAGTGCGGGGGCCGGACCTGGAAGCCGCCCTCCGGGCCCATGGCTTTACACTGGGCCATTACCCCCAGTCCTTTGAGTATTCAACCCTGGGGGGCTGGGTGGCCACCCGCTCGGCCGGTCAGCTTTCCATGGGATATGGCAGGATAGAGCGGCTGTTTGTGGGGGGAGCGGTGGCAACGCCGGTGGGCAGACTGGATCTCCCGGTTTTGCCGGCGTCGGCCGCCGGCCCGGACATAAAGGAGTTTATTCTGGGATCCGAAGGCCGGCTTGGGATAATAACCCTGGCTACCGTCCGCATAACACCCCTACCGCAGGAGGAGGTCTTCCATGCCGCTTTTTTCCCCGGGCAGGGTCAGGCCATTCAGGCGGTTCGGGAACTGGTTCAGTCAAATGTGCCCCTGGCCATGGTCCGCCTGAGCCTGCCCCGGGAGACAACCACCAATCTTACTCTGGCCGGGCATAGCAAAATGATTTCCCTGCTGAAACGCTGGCTGTCTATTCGAGGTGTGGGAGAGGACAAATGTATGATTATATATGGGGCCTCGGGCAGCCGTAAGAAAAACCGCTGGGCGCTTGCCCGGGCATTGGAAATAATAAAACGGCACCGGGGGGTCCCGGTGGGTGCCAGGCCGGGAAAGGAGTGGCATAAAAACCGCTTCCGGGCCCCTTACCTTAGAAATTCACTGTGGGAACGGGGCTATGCCGTGGACACACTGGAGACTGCCACCACCTGGAATCGAGTGCCCGGAACGGTTGAGGCCATAGAAAGCTCTCTGGGCAGCGGCCTGCAGGAGACGGGGGAAAAGGTTCATGTATTTACCCACCTCTCCCATGTATATCCGCACGGGTCCAGTATATACACCACGTACCTTTACCGGCTGGCGGCAAGCCCGGAAGAAACAGTGAGACGCTGGAGAATTTTAAAGGGGGCGGCCAGCGCGGCCATAGTAAAATGTGGCGGCACAATCAGCCACCAGCACGGAGTTGGGATTGATCACCTCCCGCAGCTGGAGGCCGAAAAGGGCCACCTGGGCATCAGGATGATCGGTTCACTGTGCCAGTCCCTGGACCCGGAGGGCATTATGAATCCCGGAAAGCTTGTGCTTTAGGGGGTGAGACGCCTGTGTCAAGACGCCAATCAATACTGGAAAAAAGAAAAACACCCTGGGATATCATAATAATAGGCGGCGGTATCACCGGGGCCGGAATACTGCGGGAAGCATTACGCTGCGGACTCAGATGCCTGCTTTTGGACCAGAAGGACTTCGCCTGGGGAACTTCCAGCCGGTCCGGCAAACTGGTTCACGGAGGCCTGCGCTATTTAAAGCAGGGTCAGGTGAAAACCACATGGCACTCGGTACGGGAGCGGGAAAAGCTGCTGCTGGAGTGCGGTGGCCTGGTGGAGCCCCTGGGCTTCTTAATGCCCACCTACCTGGGTGACCGCCTGGGACCGCTGCTGTTGCAGGCCGGACTTTCCGTATATGACCTGATTGCCCTGAGAAAAAGCCGCAGGCGCTTCCGACCGGAGGATATCGCACTGATGGCCCCGGCCCTGAAGGGTGACAAACTGAGCGGGGGCTTCTGGTACCGGGATGCCCGCACCGATGACGCCCGCCTGGTGCTTAACGTCATCCGGGAGGCTGTGAATCTGGGCGGATTTGCCCTGAACTACGTCAGGGTGACCAATCTTTGCAGTGTGAGGGGCCGGGTCCGGGGCGTGGCGGTGGAGGATATGTTAACCGGACAGTGCGGAGAAATAGAGGCCCGGGTGGTGATAAACGCCACCGGAGTATGGGCTGACCAGGTGCGCTCCATGGTGCATTCAACCCCTGGGCTTCGCCGCCTGCGAGGCAGCCATCTGATTTTCCCGGGCTGGCGCTTCCCCCTGGCCCTGGCTGTAAGCATCCACCATCCAGGGGATGGCAGGCCTCTTTACGCCTTCCCCTGGGAAGGCGTAACCCTGCTGGGAACCACCGATCTCGATCATGAACACTCCCTGGAAGCAGAGCCCTGGATCAGCCTCCGGGAGGGTAAATATCTTATGGAGGCAGTGCAGCATTATTTTCCTTCCCTAAACCTCTCCGGAAATGATGTGGTTTCCACCTTTTCAGGGGTACGCCCGGTAGTAAACACAGGTAAAACCGATCCCTCCAGAGAAGCCAGGGAACACGTGATTTGGGCCGATAACGGCCTGATTACCATTACTGGAGGAAAACTGACCACCTTCGCTCTGCTGGCCCGTGCAGCATTAGCCATAGCCAGGAAATACATAGGTCGGCCCGGGGTGATACCCCCGAAACCCGGGGAAAAAAAGGCCTCCACCAACCTTCCATCGATTTCTTCCGAAATCGCCGGAAATTGTGAATACCGCCGCCTGGCCGGACGATACGGCACCGGCGCCTTAGATCTGCTAAAAGACTGCAGAGCCGAAGATCTGACAGCAGTGCCGGGCACCGAAACACTGTGGGGCGAAATACCCTGGGCCGCCCGGGAGGAAGTAGTCCACCTGGACGACCTTCTGCTGCGCCGGGTTCGCCTGGGAATGCTGGTGCCCGAAGGTGGCGTGTCAATATTATCCCGCCTGAGGAAGCTGGCACAGCCAGTCCTGGGCTGGGATAACACCCGCTGGGAAATGGAAGAGACCCGATATTTTGATTTGTGGAAGCAGTTCTACAGCCCCGGTTTGATTTATAATTAATGAGTGTTTTCCTCCATAATGGTTCTGTCAGGAGCTGAGTGTATGCGTAAAGAAACGGTACTGGCCATTGATATAGGCACCCAGAGCCTGCGGGCGCTGGCCTTTGACCTGCGGGGCCAACTGGTGGACATGACCCGCATGGTCTACTCCAATCCTTATGACTCACCCCATCCCGGGTGGGCCGAGCAAAACCCTGTCTACTATTGGGAATGCCTGGGTGAAGCTTGCCGCAGGCTATGGGCAGGGAACAAGGTCAGCCCTGAATCCCTGGCCTCTGTTTCCATAACCTCCCAGCGTTCTACAGTGGTGAACCTGGATAAAGATGGAAAGCCCCTGCGCCCGGCCATTGTCTGGCTGGATCAGAGGCGCACCCGAAATCTTCCTTCAATGGGACCGTTATGGTACTCAGCATTCAAAATGGCCGGGCTTACTGGCACCCTTCAGTATCTGCAGGCCGAGGCCGAAGCCAACTGGATAAGAGAAAACCAGCCTGATATCTGGAATAAGACCGCCCATTACCTTTTCTTATCGGGGTACGTCACATACATGCTGACCGGAAGATTAGTCGACTCCACGGGCTGCCAGGTGGGCTATGTGCCCTTCGATTATCAAAAGCAAGCCTGGGCTGCGCCTTCCAGTTGGAAATGGCGGGCCATCCCGATGAGACGTGAAATACTGCCTGAACTGTTATTCCCGGGTGAACAGATGGGCGCCGTAACCCCGGAGGCCTCCCGACTCACAGGTCTCCCGACAGGCCTTCAGGTCATTGCGGGGGCCTCCGACAAGGCCTGCGAGGTGCTGGGCACCGGATGTCTAAACCCAGACCAGGGCTGTGTGGGTTACGGAACCACGGCCACCATTAATGTAAATTTTAATCTATATAAAGAGCCTGTTCCCCTTATCCCCCCCTATCCCAGTGCCTGCCCAGGCTTATATAATCTGGAGATGCAGATTTACAGGGGCTTTTGGATGATTTCCTGGTTTAAGGAGGAATTCGCCAGCCAGGAGACGGCCCAGGCGCTTAGGGAGGGAATAGAGGCCGAAGAGCTGCTGGACCGTCTGGCCCAAAAAATACCCCCCGGCTGCACCGGGCTGGTGCTGCAGCCCTTCTGGTCCCCGGGACTGAGGTATCCGGGATTGGAGGCCAGGGGATCGGTGATTGGCTTTAAAGGCGGACACACCAGGGCACACCTTTACCGGGCCATACTGGAGGGGCTGGCCTATGCCATGCGGGAGGGGCGGGAACGTATACAAAAACGCACCGGACAGACGGTAAGGGAACTTTATATTTGCGGGGGTGGGTCCAAAAGTGATCAGATGATGCAGATAACCGCCGATGTCTTCGGAATCCCGGCAGCCAGACCGTCAACCTATGAGGCCTCAGGCCTGGGCGCCTCGATACTGGCGGCCTATGGAGCAGGTCTTTACCCCGACATAAAAACGGCGGTAAAGGAAATGACGGGTGTAAGCAGCACATTCGAACCCAACCCGGAGGCTGTCAGCATATACGATGACCTATACGGTAACGTCTACCGTAAAATGTATGGAAAACTAAGGCCTTTGTACAGAATGATTCAATCTATTACCGAAAAAAATCTGACGTAATATAAAACCACTGTTGCACAATCAGAGCAATTTAACAGCCTCTCCTTGCTATAGGTTACTGTCAGGATCCTTCAGCCCGGAGAAGGTTAGTATGCGGAACAGTATTGGAGGAGTTGATACTATAGGTCCGGGTGTAACCATGGTTCCTACAAGTAAATGGTTTTTATGTATCGTATATATTTACAATTCTGGCAGTAAATTAAGGTCTCATGCTATGCACCGATGGACCTGACAATTGAGGTAAAAGCCTATATGCGTCCTGAACCCATTCACACAGAAGCGGCCTGGTATTGCGAGGATCTATTATCTCCTCAACACCAAAGGCCTCCGCGGTTCTAAATGGGGATCGAACATGTTCTAATTGCGAAAGCAATTTTTCATACAGGGCCTGCGGATCATCACTTGCCTCCAGTTCCCTACGATAGGCGGCCTGTATCCCCCCTTCCACCGGCAGTGATCCCCAGTCGCCAGAAGGCCAGGCGTAGCGAAGGTGCAGTCCATGTCCGTTAATCATTCCGGCGCCGCCGACGCCAAAAACCCTGCGCAGTATAATCTCAATCATAGGCACGGTGGCCTGGTATATTGCCGCAATGGCCCGGGCAGCCCTACGTATGCTGCCTTTCTTTTCAGCCCTAAGGCCGATGGCGATACCCGGCTGGTCCACCAAATTGACTATGGGAAGATGAAAGGTCTGGCACATATCCACAAATCTTTCCAATTTATCAGCCCCCTCGGAGGTAAGACATGCTGCCTCCACAAATACATCGGGAGCAATTACCCCCACCGGATGTCCATTAAGCCTTGCCAGCAAGGTAACCGTACCGCCTCCATAATAACGACCTATTTCAAAAAGTGAATCTTCATCAAAGATCATAGGCAAAATTCCGCGTATATCATATGGTAAGTAGCGGTTGCGCGGAATTACCGAAATTAGCCCCCCGGCCTTTCTCATCGGGTCATCGGTTGATGCAATAACGGGGGGTATTTGCCATACACTGGACGGAAGATAGGAAAGAAAGCTTCGGATTTGCGTAAAGGCTTCCTGTTCAGAGTTCACGATATTATCCACAGCGCCGCTGGAACGGTGGACGTTAACCCCTCCCAGTTCTTCCTTGTTTAAATCTTCAAAAACGCCGAATTTAACGATTGGTGGGCCAGCCACCATAAGCTGGGAGGTTCCCTCCACCATTATGGAAAAATGCGAGCTGACCACCCTAGCCGCGCCAAGACCGGCTACCGAACCCATACAGGCCGCCACCACCGGTATTCTGCCCATGTTCGCTACAACAAGGTCCCAGGCCGGATTTACAGGGATATAGGTATAGCCGTGGTCATCCTGTAACTTGACACTGCCTCCCCCACCGGTTCCATCTACCAGGCGTACCAGGGGAAGCAGCAGGTCATGGGCCATTCGCTCGGAATACTCCTGTTTACCACGGATGGAACCATCGGCCGCCCCGCCCCGAACTGTAAAATCATCTGCCCCGATTACAACTTTGCAGCCGTTAATCTTTCCTGTGCCGCAAACAAAATTCGCCGGGCGGAAATCATCAAGTTTACCATCTTTGTAGGTGGCCTTACCTGCCAATGCCCCGGTTTCGTGAAAGCTACCGGGGTCAAGAAGTGCTTCTATCCTCTCTCTGACCGTCAGCTTTCCCTGGGCCCGGTGTTTTTCGACCCTCTCAGCACCACCCATTGCCCGGGCCATTTCTTCTCTCCGCAGAAGTTCATCAATCTCTGGCTGCCAGGTCATTTCTCTCCTCCTCAACGGTGTTTTTCCTCAGTTAACAGGGACTTTGCGAAGTTCTATATATTTTTTTCAATGAAGCAGATAGATCTTGCAAATTATATGCCAGGCAGGAAAGATGTCAGTTTGTCGGTAGTTAAAAATTTAACCGGCTTAGATAAAAAAACTGACCACCTGAAAAGATGTCCAGCTTTTTATGAACAAGTCTATCAGAACGACTCCGCCCTGGTGACGTTTCGAACCCGCCAGCCAATAAATATTACTATAGCCGTAATAGCGAGAGGAACGGCTACCTCCCCGAAGATTATCCTGTGTAAATAAGGTGAAACCATCTTGTCGGCTACTATCATTTTACCGGCCGTCCAGGCCAGCACGCCGGCACCGACATATATCAGCCACTGAAATTTTTGCATAAGTTTTGTCAAAAGAGTGCTGCCTGCCAGGACTATGGGTATACTTAAGGCGATACCGAATATCAGTAAAAAAAGGTTTCCGCCGGATGCCCCGGCCACCGCCAGCACATTATCCAGGCTCATAATCACGTCGGCCCATAATATGGTGAGAATAGCCTTTTTAAAATCACTCTCGCAGGTGTCCCGCATGTCCACACCATGGTCCTTCTGCGGAAAAAGCAGCTTTACGGCAATCCATGACAGCAGCAGCCCGCCCCCCAACTGCACAAGAGGAATATTCAGCAAAAGAGCGGCTATAAATGTCAGTGTAACACGCAGCATAACCGCCAGGGCGACTCCCCAGAAAATAGCTTTTCTTCGGTACATATCGGGCAGCCCCATGCAGGCCATGGCTATAACCACCGCATTGTCCCCGCTTAACACAAGATCGATAATGATAATGTTGATTACCCCGCTAAAAATCTCCCAGTCCAATATAACACCCCTCCAAAATTATTATCTTCAGCAAAAAGACCTTTGTACCAGGAAAAACCTGGCACAAAGGTCTTGCTAAACACTTAAGCGTCCCCCCAGGCCAGGCCACAAGGACCGGTTGTTGACCTGAGAGTAAAAGCTACTCCCCTTTGATACATTAATAAAATATCATATTGATTAACCAAATGTCAAGAAAAAACGACACCTTCCACACCCACCAAAAGAGGTGTATAATGTTGAGGAAAAAAACTAAGGAGAATAAATAATGGATAACGGAAAAGACGCTAAAAATGATCTATATCTTCTGGCGGCATTGATTGAAATTTACAGGGGCCAACCGGTTTTCCTTCCGGAAACCGACCCGGGGCTGGAGGCCAATCTACTTAGGGACGTTTTTTCGACAGCAATCAGTTTTGCCCGGTTCGATGAATCCCGCCAGACCTTAAGCGAAGAAATATATAAATGCTCAATGGAGGGCGCCACCATCCGGGATCAGGTTGAACTGTCCAGAATACAGACCCCTGACGTGCTTAACGCTAAAATGGTGGCGGCCGCGCACCTTATGAAAATTATGGAGGGCGGTAGAATAAGACTCTTCTGATCCACTTTAAAAAATGATTATATTGGAGTAACAATATGCTTGAAAAATTGGACATTCTTTATTCGGAAATAGCCTGCTGTCGAAAATGCCCCCTGGCACTGGAAAGAATCAGTCCGGTACGGGATACCGGAAATCCTTGCACTGCGGCGGTTGTTTTTGTGGGAGAGGCCCCCGGGGCCAATGAAATAAAGTACGGCCTACCCTTTGCAGGAGAGGCCGGTAAAAAGCTGAACCTATACCTGGAAATGGCCGGCCTCTCACGAAGCGACGTATATATAACAAATGTGGTCCGGTGCCGCCCCACCTCCAACGGAGGCCGCAAGAACCGAACCCCTGGCAAAGAAATACCGCTCTGTGGCGGCTGGCTCAACCGTGAGCTGGAAATAATCCAGCCCCAAACCGTGGTTACATTGGGTAATGTATCCCTGAAATGGCTCTGCGGAAAAAGCTCCACCATCGGAGAGTGTCACGGGAGGCTGATTCAGGCCGGGAGCCTTACGGTTTATCCCATGTACCACCCTGCAGCCGCAATCTACAACAGAGCGCTGGATGGATTAATCCGTTCCGAGTTCACAGCACTGGGCAGGCACCTGGGCAGATCGGTATAAACAAATTTTTTACAGTAGCAAGTAATGGGGATGGTAACATTAAGACGACACCCGAGTAATTATATGGAAGTCCGGCTTTACATTTATTGGCGATCATACTCAGCAGATCTGATGAACTTGACACCTGCTGATGGTCGCCTTCAATTGTTCACAGTAGGGGGCCAAAACCTGGGCCGGCTGCAATTCAAATATTAATACTACATTAACTTAGAAGTATAAAACACAATAATCAAACCCTTTTCTCTCCAGAAGTTGGCACAAACCCCTGGCATTTTGCTTCTCCTCAAAGGCCCCGGCAAATACCAGCCAAAGATTTCCCTCCTGAATGATACAGGCGTCAAATCCCGCTTTTTTCAGCCTGGAATACATTGAGTCGGCATAACTCCGTATTTTAAAGGCTCCCACCTGAACCCTCCAGTATTTTGTGCTTCCTGACAACGGTTCATACTTATCGGTTATTGACCACAGCTCGTCAATGGGGTAATTGAAAGGTAAGGTGCAGTTGCCCTTATCCCCCCATTCACCCCCCCAGGAGTTGCGCACTATCCACCTGTCATCCTTCCAGCCCATTACGGTCATGGCATGGAACCCCAATAAATCCTCACGGCTAATATCCGGCAGGGGCAGGTCGCCACCCGGGTAAAAAGAAGTATAAACAGGAATACAGATCATTACCGGACCCAGTTGCGTCAGGGCGCTTTTAACATCAGCGGTACTGTAAAGCCTGGCAAAGGACTTAATCCGCTGGGGTTTGGCCTCTTCAAAACATCCGGCCCACACCGGGCCCAGCTTATCCTTCAAATCGTACACCAGACTCATATAAGGAAAGGAATCATAGGTGCACACACCGTCCTTAATCATTTTCTTCAGCGCTTCCCTTGGTACCATACCCTCTCCCTGGTAATCTTCATCATTCCTGTTGGCATAAACAAAACCGGGGGAATAACGGGTACGGACCCCCCTCTCTTTCCACTCCTGCACCTCCTTTATTGTGGCAAGACTGAAGGCTACACACATGCCATAGCCATTCTGGTCATAAACCTCGGGCAGGGGCGAAATGGCAAAGCGGTCAGGCAATTTGTCCGGGGTGGGTACCAGTTTTGAGACAGGATAATCACGGCTGTCAGGAGGGGACAACCTCACTCCCAGCGGCCTGCCGGCGTAATCCACGATAAAAACCTCCTTTTACAACATAATACGCCGGGAATGGATGATCAGTACCTATCTAAGCGGTAAGCTGTAAGCTGTAAGCATTAAGCTTTATTAAATCACAAAAGAAATGGGGCACAGAACTTTCTTTTCATCCCCTAAATACGCCACTGGCGGCATTGGCAACTACGATAAAAACAAATTCAGACCGGACAAGGTCCGGTCTGAATTTGGATATGGCTTATAGCTTATAGCTTATAGCTTACAGCTTACAGCTTTTTTTAGATATAAAAGGAGTCTTCCGGAACATCCAGCACCGAGGTGTCTCCGTCGGCAATTATCCTGGCTGTGGTCATGACTTCCGGCACTATGTTGCGTACGTAGTAGCGGGCGGACTCGACCTTGCCCTTATAGAAGGCGTAGTCAAAATGTCCCTCACCCAACTCTGCTATTTTGGAAGCGGCCAGTACAGCCTGTTCCACTATAAGCATACCACAATACAGTTTTGATGTAGCGTGCAGCACCCGGGTGGCAAATAGCGGGAGCATGTTAAATTTTCCCTCCATGTAGAAGCCCATGGCAGTCTTTTGGATTTGGCGGTAGGCTCCGAAGGCCTCGCTAAGAAGTGCATATTCCTTAGCAAATTCGGGGTTATCCTTGATGGCCTCAATACTTTGCTTTAACTCGGTCATCCAAACCTTGAACACTTCTCCGTTTTTCATTGTCCACTTACGGGCCAGCAGATCCATGGCCTGAATGTAGTTGGTGCCCTCCCAGATGGAGTAAATCTTGCTGTCCCTGGCGTATTGAGCCACCGGATATTCCTCGGTGAAACCATAACCACCGTATACCTGGATGGCATCGGCCACCAGTGTCCAGACCATATCCGAGGGATATGCCTTGATAAGCGGTATGTTAACTTCGATGGTGTTGCTGGCGCTGACTCTCTTTGCCTCATCGGGGTCGTTTTCCATTACGTCATTCAGGAAGGATGTTTTGTAGATCATTGCACGCATTGCTTCGATATGGGCCTTCATATGCATGAGCATGCGCAGGACATCGGCATGCTTAACAATCTGCACCCGCTCACCCTTGAGGTTGGTCATGGGCCTTCCCTGAATTCTCTCCCGGGCGTACTGGGCGGCCTGGTGATAGGCGGCGGCAGCGTTGGCCAAAGACATCATCCCGGTTTCAAAACGTGCGCCGTTCATCATTTGGAACATCTGGGCCATACCCTGGGCACGGCCTTTTTCATCGGCGGGGGAGCCCAGGAGCCAGCCATAGCAATTGTTATTGTCTCCAAAGCTGAGCATGCAGGTGGCCGATGCCTTAAGCCCCATCTTATGTTCCACCGCCACTGTGGTAACATCATTGGATCCTGTGATTTCACCTTCCTCATTAACCCATTGCTTGGGTACAACAAAAAGGGAAATACCCTTTGTTCCGGGGGCAGCCCCTTCAATGCGGGCCAACAGAAGGTGAATTATGTTTTCAGTCAGGTTGTGATCCCCTGCTGTGATAAAGCACTTTGTCCCCTTTATTTTGTACAATCCCGGTGTGTCGGTGGGAAAGGCCTTGCTGGTTATATCCCCAACGTCGGATCCGGCGCCGGGCTCGGTGAGGCACATTGTACCGGCCCAGGTACCCTCCATCATTTTACCCAGAAACAGGTTTTTGCTGTGATCATCCCCGAAAGTCTGGATAAGTTTGGCTGCTCCGGTGCCGGCGCCCACGTAAGGCACAAAAGCCTGGT
>Ga0209347_1002756_pt1 | contig 22292 bp, 10 predicted proteins | sample AutmiccommuBRH23_FD_187382 | JGI IMG/M metagenome (GOLD analysis project Ga0209347, IMG submission 187382) | Deep subsurface microbial communities from Mt. Terri, Switzerland - Autotrophic microbial communities BRH/23 (SPAdes) (version 2) | ecosystem: Environmental > Aquatic > Deep subsurface >...
CAATTTCTATCGGCGAATATACTTCTTGAGCTATTTGCTATCGGATCTACTCTCATCCTTTTTCACTTTATGATTACAAACTTAAAGCTTTCTTCTTTTTAAATTTATAACTTTGCAAACATAGGAGTTATCGGGATCCGACTTACAGCAAATTTTCATCGGCAAAGCTAAAATACGCATTTTCGGTAATAATTATATGATCCAGCACTTTTATGTCCAACGTTTCGCCGGCAAGTTTTAATTTACTGGTTATTGATATATCAGCCTGGCTTGGCTGTAATTTCCCTGAAGGATGGTTGTGGCATAAAATAATGGCGGTTGAAAATAGTTCAATTCCCTTTTTGAACACCAGCCTTACATCCACCAAAGTACCTGTTAATCCGCCTTTACTCAATTGTTCTTTGTGCAAAACTTTGTTGGAATTGTTTAAATAAACAATCCAAAATTCTTCGTGGTGAAGTTCTCCAATCAAAGGTTGCATCATGTCGAAAATAGCTTTACTGCCAGTAATTTGAAGCAATTCCATAGCTTCTTCTAGCCTTCTTCTACGCCCAAGTTCTAAGGCGGTGATAATAGAAATAGCCTTCGCTTCACCTATTCCCTTAAATTTTTGCAAATCGGAAACCGACATTTTTCCAAGCTTGTTTAAATTATTATCAATTGATGCTAATATTTTTTTGGATAAAGCGACCGCTGTCTCATTTCTGCTGCCCGAACCAATCAAAATTGCAATTAATTCAGCGTCTGATAATGCCGCTTTTCCTTTTAATATAAGTTTCTCACGTGGTCTGTCATCTTCTGCCCAAGTCTTTATGGACATGGAATTATTATCATATATCATATGCGAATTTTTTTATCAAATATAAGATTATATCTTTGCCAAAATATTCTGTATATGAAAATTATTATTGCTGGCGCAGGAGATGTTGGTTTCCATTTGGCAAAACTGCTTTCTTTTGAATCTCAAGATATTTATTTAGTTGACACCAACGCAGAAAAACTTGATTATGCCAGTAATCATATTGATGTGATCACCAAAAAAGGAGATGCAACTTCCATTAAGCTTTTAAAAGAAATTAACATTGACAAGGCTGATATTTTTTTAGCGGTAACAGAATCTCAAAACACAAATTTCACACTGGCCGTACTGGCCAAAAAATTAGGCGCAAAAAAAACGATTGCACGCGTTTCAAACCACGAATTCACAGTAAACTCTGAAATTGATTTCGCCGAATTGGGCATTGACAGTATGATTTCCCCAGGGGAATTGGCAGCCGATGAGATTAAAATGTTATTACATCAATCAGCATTTAACGATACGATTGAATTTGAGAACGGAACTTTAAATATTTTAGGGAGTACCCTAGACTATACCTCTCCACTCATAAATTTAACAGTTCAGGAAGGTCGTGAACGTTTCCCTGATGTTGAATTTATTACTATTGCCATTAAACCTGAAAACAGCAGCGAAACCATAATTCCTAGAGGAAATACCGTTTATCATGCCAAGGACCAAATTTATTTCTCCGCACCAAAAGAAAGTATCAAAAAACTTTATAAATTGATGGGAAAAACGCCCTTCGATGTAAAAGATGTGATGATTTTAGGTGCCGGTAAAATTGGAATTAAAGCCGCAAGAAATTTATGCGACCATAAATTTAATGTCAAATTAATAGAAATAGGTAAAGAAAGAGCTAAAGAGGTTGCCGAAAAATTGCCTAATGCCTTAATTATTTGTGGGGACGGAAGGATTGTTGAGTTGCTTGAAGAAGAAAATATTTCAGAAATGGATGCTTTTGTAGCTGTAACAGGCAATTCTGAAACAAATATTATGTCGTGCCTTGTGGCAAAATCCAAAGGGGTTAAAAAAACAATCGCTTTGGTTGAAAATATGGATTATATCAACATTTCCCAAACCATAGGAATTGATACTTTAATTAATAAAAAATTATTGGCCGCAAGCGCCATTTTTAAATATGTTCGCAAGGGTGAAGTGCTTAAACTTGCAAACTTGCACAATGTTGATGCAGAAGTTTTGGAGTTTAGGGTTAAAGAAAATTCTCCGGTTACCAAAAACTTAATAAAGGATATAAACCTTACCAGAAAAGCTGTTTTTGGAGGCGTTATCAGAAATGGAATCGCGATGATGACATTTGGTGATTTTCAAATTTTAGCTGGTGATAAAGCAGTGGTATTTTGTTTGCCGGAAGCCATTAATAAGGTTGAAAAGCTTTTTAACTAATTATGAAGCATCTTAACATAAAAATCATCATTAGCTTTTTAGGGTTAACCTCTATGCTAAACGGCCTATTTATGTTATTTGCGGTTCCCTTCAGCATTTATTATGATGAATTTGAAAAATGGGGAATATTTTATGCTGGAATTACCACCATTGCCATTGGCTTTATATTGTGGTTTTTCAATAGAAACGCTAAAAAAAGCCTGGGGAAAAAAGAAGGCTATCTCATAGTTACTTTAGGATGGCTTATGTTAAGTTTCACAGGAACTTTACCTTACGTTTTTACAGAAACCATTCCTATTTACACCAATGCTTTTTTCGAAACTATTTCGGGATATTCAACCACAGGTGCTTCAATATTAACTGATATTGAAACAATCCCAAAAGGTATCTTATTTTGGCGAAGTGCCACACATTGGATTGGCGGTATGGGAATTATTGTTTTAACCGTGGCTATTTTACCGATGTTGGGCATTGGAGGAATGCAACTTTTTATGGCCGAAGCACCGGGACCATCGGCAGATAAATTACATCCAAGAATTACTGAAACAGCAAAAAGATTGTGGATCATTTATTTTTCGTTAACAATTGCAGAATTCTTTCTGCTTAAAATTGCCGGAATGAACTGGTTTGATGCCATTAACCACGCAATGGCAACGATGAGTACCGGCGGATTTTCAACAAAAAATGCAAGTGTCGCCTATTGGAACGGTTATCCAATTATACAATATATTATTACCTTGTTTATGTTTATTGCAGGTGCCAATTTTGTATTGACCTATTTTGCGTTAAAAGGAAAAATTAGCAGGGTTTTTAACAATGAAGAGTTTAAATATTACTTTTTTGGAACACTCGCATTAACCATTGTAATTACTGTTATCATCGTAAACTTTCAAGACCCTAATTTGGTCACCAGCATTAATCATCCAAAACCCTGGGGTGAAACCGAAAGTGCTTTTAGGCATGCAGCCTTTCAGGTAACCTCAATTTTAACAACCACAGGATTTGTCACTGCCGATTTCACTATGTGGAATTCATTGGCAACGATGCTGATATTTTCTTTATTTTTTATTGGAGGTTCAGCAGGCTCAACCGCTGGTGGAATTAAAATTGTTCGTCATGTCATTATGATTAAGAACACCTTTTATGAATTCAAAAAATTATTGCACCCAAATGCCATAATTCCGGTTCGTTATAACGGTGTGGGAGTTCCTAAAAATATCATTTACAATATCTTGCCTTTTTTTGTTTTGTATATGTTAATCTTTATAGTAAGCTCCATATCATTAACTTTCTTCGGATTGGATTTTGTGACCGCAATTGGTGCCACAGCCTCTTCGTTGGGGAATATTGGCCCGGCACTTGGAACTTTAGGGCCGGTTGACAATTATGCGCATTTAACCATAGGCGCAAAATGGATTTGCTCCTTTTTAATGTTAATAGGAAGGTTGGAATTGTTTACAGTATTAATTTTATTTACGCCTTTCTTCTGGAGAAAAAATTAAATTAACGCTTTAAACTGATCAAAATCCAGTCCGCCATAATTGCCTGAACTCATTAACAAAACAACGGTATTTTCAAAATTCTGGTTGAATAAAAATTCCCTGAACTCGGTTGGATTGGTATAAACAATTAAATCATCTCGTTCAAATGCATCTCTTATTTGCTGCTCGCTAATTTTTTCGAGCCTTTTAATTTCAACGGCATGAGGAGAATAAAAAACAACGGCTCTATCGGCGCTTTTCAATGCGCCTTTGTATTCTCTTAAAAATTCAGCATTTAAACTGCTGTAGGTATGCAATTCCAAACAAGCCAAAAGATTTTTATTGGGATACTGGCCTTTTACAGCATTTGTTGTGGCTTCCACTTTGCTTGGCGAGTGCGCAAAATCTTTATAAACCACGGTTGATTTACTTTCTGCAATTTTTTCCAAACGCTTGCTGGCGCCTTTAAAAGTTGCAATGGCTTCATAAAAATCAGCTTCATCAACACCCATATGCTGGCAAATCCACTTTGCTCCTGCCAAATTTTGTAAATTGTGCTTTCCAAAAATTTCTAAAGGCATTTCTCCCAAAGATGTTTCAATATAAGTAACACCATTTTCAATTCTGAAATTAGGGGTGCAATAAGGATATTTTTTAATGGGATTTTTAGCTTGTTCCACCACCCTTTTCACTTCACTATCTTCTTCATTGTAAACCATAATTCCCCCATTGGTCATTGAATTTACAAAAATTGAAAACTGCTCAACGTAATTTTCATAAATTGGAAAAACATTGATATGGTCCCAGGCAATTCCGCTTAAAAGCGCAATATTGGGCTTGTATAAATGAAATTTCGGGCGCAAATCTATGGGACTCGACAAATATTCATCGCCTTCAAGTACTATAAACTCATTTTCCGCTGTTAAATGAACCATGGTGTCAAAACCCTCCAACTGTGCTCCTACCATATAATCAACGGCAATTTCGTGATAATTAAGCACGTGCAAAATCATGGAGGTAATGGTGGTTTTTCCATGTGATCCGCCAATAACCACGCGTGTTTTATCTTTAGATTGTTCATACAAAAACTCAGGATAGGAATATATTTTTAGCCCCAGCTTTTTCGCTCGCATCAACTCTGGGTTGTCCGCTTTTGCGTGCATCCCTAAAATCACAGCATCTAAATTCGATGTTATTTTTTCTTCAAACCAGCCCTCTTCTTCGGGCAACAAACCTTTTACTTTTAATCTGGATTTTGAAGGTTCAAAAATGGCATCATCACTGCCCGTTATGGTATCTCCCTTTTGATATAATGCCAATGCCAAATTGTGCATGGCGCTCCCCCCAATCGCTATAAAATGATAATTCATGAAACTGATTTTTATAGGCTCAAATGTAAGGAAACTATTAAAAAGAAAGGAAAACATCTCTTGAATCTTTTACAAAGGGTTAATCTGTTTTGAAATTTTTAAATTCATTTTCAAATTATCGAAGATTTATTATTACATTTATACGCTTATTCAACAATATTGTTGATACATTTTAATTAACCAACCCTTAACTTAATGGAAAAAGAAAAATTTCTTTTACCGAAAAAAATTTCACTTTTAATTTTTTTCATCTTATCAGTTTCCTATAACGCAACTTATTCGCAGTGTACTAATCCGACCCCTACAGGCGATACTTCTCAAGTGTTTTGTAAAACCGATAACAGCACTATTTCAAATTTAACTGCAACCGGCGGTACCATTGTTTGGTACGATGCGGCTTCTGGAGGAGAATTATATGGCGCAACAGAAGTTCTTGTCAATGGCATAACTTATTACGCCGATGATATTTCCGGCGGTAGTTGCAGTACAAGCAGATTGGCAGTTACTGTCAGTATTTATGGTGATTTTCCAACAAACGTTGATGTAGCCGTTACGAAATGTGCAATAGATAATCCAACAATTGGCGATTTATCTGCAACAGGAGAAAATATCGCCTGGTTTGATGCGCAAACTGGTGGGAATTTTCTTCCGCTTTCAACACTTCTGGTGAATGGTATGACTTACTGGGTGCAACAAACTGAAAATGGTTGCACAAGCGATCGATATCCTACAACGGTAAGTTTAATAGATCCCATAACGCCCACTACAGCACCTATACAGTCATTTTGTTTTCCGCCAAATCCTACAGTTGCCAATTTAGTGTCTTCAGGAACTTCTGTTCTTTGGTATGACACTGAAACCTCATTAACTCCTTTAAAAACGACAACACTCTTAATTAATGGAGAAGACTATTGGGTGGCAGAAGTTTCTTTTCCTTGCGTAAGTTCCGTCAGAGCGCAAACGACAGTTGTTTTAGATGCAGCTCCAAATGCCGGTGAAAACAGTTCATTGGAGGTATGTGAAGTAGATTTGGTGACCACAAATTTATTTGATTTATTAGGCGGTACTCCTGAAACAACTGGTACTTGGACTGGACCAAGTACACTAACAAACGGCTATTTAGGGACTTTTGAACCTGGAATAAATACCAGCGGAACTTATACTTACACTGTTTCAAGTATTTTAGGCATTTGCCCTAATGATTCAGCAACTATTTCAGTAATAATTACAATAGTTCCTCCACCGACTACAACAAATGCAATTCAGGTTTTTTGTGAAATTGAAAATGCGACCATCGCAGATTTAAGTTCTAACGAAAACAATGTTGTTTGGTATGATACCGAAACTTCTACAATTGAATTAAGCCCTTCGGAAGCACTTGTTGACGGTGAAGATTATTGGGGAGTGCTACCTGACACCTCAACGGGTTGTTTAAGTGCCGCTAGATTAAAAATAACGGCGAACATTACGGTAATTCCTCCGCCAACAACGGATAATGTTAATCAAGTTTTTTGTGAAATTGACAATCATACTGTTGAAAACTTAAGCGCCAATGGAAGCGATATTAAATGGTATGATACAGAAACTTCCACAACGGCTTTAAGCCCTTCAGAAGTATTGATTGATGGCGAAGATTATTGGGCAAGTCAAACGGACCCAACTTCTGCTTGCGAAAGTGCAGTAAGACTTGTTGTCAATGTTACCGTTATTACTACGCCTCCACCAACTACAACAGCCGTTACACAAATTTTTTGTGAAATTGAAAATGCCACAGTTGCAGATTTAACCGCAAGCGGAAGTGGAGTGCTTTGGTACGAAACTGAAACTTCAACAACACCATTAAATACAACAGATCTTTTAATAAACAATGAAGATTATTGGGCAAGCCAAACAGATCCTGCTTCCAGCTGTGAAAGTGTTTCAAGACTGGTGGTTACAGTTGTTATAAATACAACACCTCCGCCAACTACAACATTAACGAACCAAACTTTTTGCGAAATTGACAATCCTACCGTCGCTACTTTAAGCGCTAACGGAACCGGAATACTTTGGTATGCCAGCGAAACCTCAACAACGCCATTAAATACAACAGATTTATTGGTAAACGGAGCATCGTATTGGGCAACGCAAACTGATGACACCACTGGATGTGAAAGCGTAAACAGATTGGTTGTAAATGTTTCAATTATTGCGCCGCCAGCGCCGACAACAAATGAACAAAATCAGATTTTTTGTTCAATTAACAATCCAACCATTGCTAATTTAAATGCATCCGGGACCGGAATACTTTGGTATGCCAGCGAAACTTCAACAGCAGCATTAAACACTTCTGATCCACTGGTAAACGGAGCCTCTTATTGGGCTTCCCAAACCACAGCCTCAGGATGTGAAAGCGATAGCCGATTGGTCGTGAATGTTACCATCATTACACCGGATCCGCCAATTACTATTGAGCAAAATAAAACTTTTTGCGAAATTGAAAAAGCCACGGTTGCTGATTTAAGCGATCCCGGAAACGAATTGCTTTGGTACGCTTCTGAAACTTCTACAACAGCTTTAAATGTTTCTGAATTATTAGTTGATGGCGAAGATTATTGGGCAACACAAACCATCTCGGCTGAAGGCTGTGAAATTGCAAACAGATTAAAAGTAACAGTGACTATTAACAAAACACCACCGCCAACAACAGCACAAGCCAATCAAACTTTCTGTGAAATTGACACTCCGAAAGTTGAAAATTTAAATGTCAGCGGAACAGGCATACTTTGGTATGCCAATGAAACCTCTACTTCGGCTTTAAATCCGACAGATTTATTGGTAAACGGCGCAACTTATTGGGCAACACAAACTGATGTAATTTCTGGCTGTGAAAGTGCTTCAAGATTGGCAGTAACCGTTGTTATAAACACAACGCCACCACCAACTACAACCAACGCAAATCAATCTTTTTGCATCAAAGATTATTTGCCCGGAAACCCAACTGTTGCGAATTTAAGCGCAATTGGAACAGGTATACTTTGGTATGCATCTGAAACTTCCGCAACACCTTTAAATTCAACAGATATATTGGTAAACGGATCCTATTGGGCAACGCAAACCAATCCAACCACTGGCTGTAAAAGTGCTTCAAGATTGGTGGTGAATGTGACTATTGTCAATCCTGCAACACCAACAACCTCGCAATCAAATCAAGCATTTTGTGCAGCGGACAAACCAACTGTAGCAAGTTTACAAGCAGCCGGAACTTCCATTAATTGGTATGCCAATGAAACAGCTTCAATGCCATTAAACAGCACTGATTTATTGATAAATGGAGAAGATTATTGGGCTGCGGCTTCCGATACTTCCACAGGATGTGAAAGTATTGAAAGATTAATGGTAACCGTAACAATTACTGATGTTGCCCCTGCCACAATTGTTAATGTTTCACAAACTTTTTGTGCGTCTGATTTCCCAACAATTGCAAATTTGGCGGTAACCGGCAACGGAATACTTTGGTATGCTACACAAACAAGTACAGCGCCATTGTTGGTTACGAATCCATTAATGAATGGCGTATCGTATTGGGCAGCGCAAACGAATGCTACAACAGGATGCGAAAGTTCCGTGAGGGTTGTTGCCAACGTTACATTGACATCCATCGCAACACCAACTTTAATTTCATTAGGAAACGAATTTTGCAAAATTGACAATCCTACCATTGCAGATTTGAACCTGAATGTTTCCGCAAACAATGGCGGCACCATTTCTTGGTATGATGCTTATCCGAACGGAAATCTTTTAAATGCTTCAACTGCATTGATTGAAGGCAAAACCTATTATGCCATAGAAACCAATGTTAATGGCTGTAAAAGCATCAATCCGCTTGAAGTCACTATTACTTTGGAAGCGTGTGATGAATATGATATTGTGATTTATGACGGGTTTTCGCCAACTGGAAACGGCATGAACGATACGTTTAAAATAACCAATCTTAGAGAACTTTATCCCGATTTTAAAGTGGAATTTTTTAACCGTTGGGGCAATTTAATTTATACAGCCACTGCCGGAAATTCCGATTGGAACGGCAGATTGAATGGTGACGGAGAATTGTCGCCTGCAGGTGTTTATTACTTTGTTATTTATTTTAACAAAAACGACAGAAAACCTATTCAACGAAGATTATATTTAAGCAGATAATCAATAGTTTAAACAAATACATTTTATACCTAAAAAATGAAAAATATACTAATATTATTTATTGCACTTATGACAACCGTAGTAATGTGGTCTCAACAAGATGCACAATACACACAATATATGTACAATATGAGTGTCGTAAATCCCGCCTATACCACTGGAAATATTGGCGTTGTAAATTTGGGTGCCTTGCACAGAACACAGTGGGTTGGCGCAAATGGCGCACCTAAATCCTCCAATATTTTTGCTCATACCCCAATTAATGAAAATGTTGAAGTCGGATTTTCTTTGATCAACGACAATATAGGCGATGTGGTAAAACAAAATGACCTTTATGCCGATTTTGCCTATAAATTAGATTTGGAAGAAAACGGCAAATTGTCTTTCGGTTTAAAAGCCGGAGTCACTTTTTTTGATGTTAATTTTAACGGCTTTGTGTTGGAATCGGGCGATGTGTTTACCGATCCTGATTTTGCCGAAAACATCAATCAGTCTTTTTTAAATTTTGGGGCAGGAGTTTATTACAATACCGAAAACTATTATATAGGTTTATCAGTTCCGGCAATTCTAAACGCAAAACATCTCGACAGAAATAATGGAAAATACCAAGGAACTGAGCAAGCACACACGTATTTAACCGGAGGCTATGTTTTTGAAATCAATGAGTTGTTTAAATTTAAACCGGCATTTATGGCGAAAGCGGTAAAAGGAGCGCCAATTTCTTTGGATTTAACCGCCAATGTATTATTCGACAACAAGGTTGAATTTGGCGTTGGCTACAGACTGGAAGATGCATTTAGCGGGATGGTAAATTTTAAAGCCACACCCGAATTGCGCATCGGTTATGCTTACGACCATACCATTTCTAACTTAGGCCCGTTTAGTTCAGGTTCACACGAAATCTTTGTTTTATACGATTTAAACATTATAGGCCTTCATAAAGGTTATGATAAATCCCCAAGATTCTTTTAAAAAAAAGCCTTTCAACATGAAAAAAATACTACTTATACTTTTAATATTTCCTTTATCAATACAACTCTCAGTTGCGCAAAATTTAAAACGCGCCAACCATTTATTTGAAAAAAGAGCGTATTTAAATGCCGCTGAATTGTTTTTAAATGAAGAGCCTAAAACACAGGAAGTGTTAGAAAAATTAGCCGACTGTTATTATTTTAACACCAAAATGAGTGAGGCTGAACAATATTACAAAATGCTGCTTCAAAACTATGAAGCCAGTGTTGATCCAACGTATTTGTTTCGCTATTCTCAAGCGCTAAAAGGCGTTAAAAAGTTTACGGAAGCCGACAAATGGCAACAAAAATATTTGGCAATAAAACAATTGACAACTGCTGAAAAGCAGGAAACATTGCCCTTTTTTGACGCTTTGAACAGCGGAAACAGAAAACCATATATTGTTCATAAAGTTTCCATAAATTCAACGTTTTCCGACTTTGGTCCAGCATATTTTGGTGAAAAAGTGGTTTTTGCATCGACAAGAAATAGCGGTAAATTATATGATTGGAACAATCAGCCTTACTTAGATTTATATCAGGCTGATGTTGCTGAAAATCAATATTTAACGAACGTTATTCCTTTTTCCGGAAGTATCAACACTGAAATGCACGAGTCAAATGCCGTATTTACAAAAGATGGAAAAACGATGTATTTTACCCGAAACAGCATTCCTTCGGGCAAAAAATTACTTTCAAAAAACAAGGTAAATCATTTGAAAATTTACAAAACACAATTTGTGAATAATGAATGGACTAATATTGCAGAACTTCCCTTTAACAGCAACGATTATTCTGTTGAACATCCCGCACTTAGTCCGGACGAAAAACAATTGTATTTTGCATCTGATATGCCGGGAACCATTGGGTCTTTTGATTTGTTTGTTGTGGATATCAATGCTGATGGAACCTACGGAACGCCAAAAAATTTAGGTCCGAAAATAAATACCGAAATGCGGGAACAATTTCCTTACGTAAGCGCTAAAAACAGGCTGTATTTTGCTTCAGACGGACATTTTGGATTGGGCGGTTTGGATATTTTCAAAAGTGAAATTGCTGATGAAAGCTTTTCTAAACCAACAAATTTAAGTGACATTATCAACAGCAATTTAGATGATTTTGCTTTTGTGATTGATGAAGAAAACGAAATCGGTTATTTTTCCTCAAACCGAGAAGGTGGCATTGGCGATGATGATATTTACCGATTTACCCAAAAGAAAATTTATGAAGTGCACGGATTGGTTCAAAACAAACGCACTTTAGAGTTACTTCCCGGCACCTTGGTTTCTTTATTTGATAAAAATAATGAGCTCATCAACAAAATAAATGTTGGAGAAGACGCAAAGTATTCTTTTGATGTTGAAAATAATAAAAACTATAAATTGGTTGGAACACGCAAATTGTATGTTCCTGCCGAAATTGAATTTTCAACAAATTCAAAAGGAGACATTGATAAAAACATTCAAATGTTGATGGAATTGTACACTGATGTTGAAAAAGAAATTGTTGTAGAAAACGATAAAACCCAAATTAAAATAAATCCAATTTATTTCAATTACGACAAATGGAATATTCGAAAAGATGCAGCAATTGAACTTAATAATGTGGTCAACATTATGAAAAAATATCCTGATATGACTATTGAAATTGGTGCGCATACAGACGCGAGAGGAACCAATAAATACAACCTGAAATTGTCAAAAAAACGCGCAAAATCGGTTATGGATTATTTAATTAACCAAGGAATTTCCGAAAACAGATTAAAATCTGAAGGTTTTGGAGAATCGCAACCTTTAAACCATTGTATCCATCCAAAAATGTGTACAAGAGCGCAATACAGCATTAACAGGCGGTGTGAGTTTGTGGTCACCAACTAACAATACTAGCATTCATTTATAAAAAAGCCGCTGATTAGCGGCTTTTTTATTCCCCTTTTCCCAACAGTATCATAAAGTTCTCGACCTAATTTAATACTTCAAAGGACTTACCTCAATTTTAGGTATAACTTTTGTTAACTTTACGTTTACAAATTACATCTTATGAGAAAAACTGCAGTCATACTTTCAGTCATTATTTTATTTTCAGCAAACGCACATGCACAGCAGTCCAATAAAAATTATGATGATTTATGGAAAACCGTTCAGAAATTTGAAGAAGGCAATCTGCCAAAATCAGCTTTAATTGAAGTTGAAAAAATTTACACGAATGCAAAAAAAGAAAACAATGCACCGCAACTGATAAAAACATTGCTATTTAAATCGAAATATGCTTTAATTCTTGAAGAAGACGCGCAACTGAATATCATCAATTCCTTCAATACAGAAATTTCAAAATCAGCATTTCCAACAAAAAATATGCTGGAAAGCGTGCTGGCCAATTTATACTGGCAATATTATCAGCAAAACAGGTGGAAATTTTACGAAAGAACCACAACGGAATCAAAAGTTGACATAGCCGATTTCAGAACATGGGATTTGCAGACCCTTTTTGCCGAAATTCATAACCATTTTCAAAATTCGCTTCAAAATGAAGTATTGGCGCAAAAAACAGATTTGGCCAAATTCGACGCTGTTTTAGAACTGCAAAAAGATTCCAAAATATTTCGCCCGACACTCTATGATTTCTTAGCTCACAACGCATTGGATTTCTATAAATCCTCAGAAACTTCCATCGCAAATCCGGTTTACAAGTTTGAAATTTCCGAGGAAAAATATTTGGCAAATTTTGAGGAATTTTCAAAAATAAAATTGGAAACACCCGACAGTTTATCGCTTCAATTCAATGCCTTAAAAATTTATCAAAAATTAGCGGCATTTCATCAAAAGGAAAATAACAACAACGCTTTTATTGCCGTTGAACTGGAACGGCTTGAATTTGTAAAGCAACATGCGACTTTTAGCGAAAAAGAAACGCGCTTTTTAAATTCATTAATCGGCTTAAAAAACGAATTTAAAACACACGAATCGTCCACTTTAATCGATTTTGAAATTGCTTCCTTATACAACAACCAAGCGAATGATTATGTGCCTTTAACAAAAACCGAAAATCAGTTTAAACGCGTAAAAGCACTCGAAATTTGCGAAGAAGCCATCACTAAATTCCCGAATAGTTTTGGCGCCCAAAAGTGCAATTTGCTGAAACAACAAATTTTCAACTTGTCCTTAAATATAACCGCTGAAAAATATGTGCCCATTTTAAAAGACAACAAAATACTGGTTTCCTATAAAAATGTGCCCGAATTGTATTTTCATATTTTTAAAATCGGTGAAAAAGACAAAGCGGAATTCGCCAGAATTTACAATGATTCGGACAAAATAGCTTTTATTAAAAAACTGGATTTGGTGACCAATTTCCGTCAGTCTTTAAAAACGGAAAACGATTATCAGCAGCACAGCACAGAAGTTTTAATTCCGCCTTTTTCCAACGGCAATTATTTAATTTATGCTTCAACCTTTGAAACTTTAAACGCAAACAGCATTTACGCCACAGCAATTATTCAGGCAACGGATATTGCCGTGGTTGAAAACCGACAAAATAACAGCAATAACTATCAAATTGTCGACAGAAATACCGGAAAACCCTTCGTTGGCGCAAAAGTGAACATCAAAAACTACGATACTGGAAAGTATAATAATCCGATTAATGAAAATTTGATTACTGATAACAAGGGCCAGATAAATTTTACCACGAAAACCAACTACAGAAATGTTGTGATTACGGTCAATCACAACAAGGAAACTGCCACTTTTGGCGACTATTATTTGAATGAAAACAGAAGGGTTGATCAAGAATCTGAAAATATCACAATCAAATCTTTTTTATTTACGGATCGAAGCATTTACAGACCCGGACAACTCGTTTATTACAAAGGAATTGTGCTAAAAAGCCTCAAAAATAAATCGGAAGCCGTTGCCAATGAATTTGTCGATGTCACTTTGTACAATGTCAATCGGGAAATCGTAAAATCCGTTGAATTAAAAACCAACGATTATGGTTCATTTAGCGGTGAATTTATATTGCCAAACAATGGTTTAACCGGGATTTATGCTATTGAAGTTGATGAAGGTTCAAAAGAAAGTGAATTGTATGATTTAATCGATGATTTCAATTATTCATCCACAGAAATCTTGGTCGAAGAATACAAACGCCCAAAATTTGAAGCCGAATTTAAGTCCATTACAGAAACCTATAAACTAAATGATTCCGTTACCGTAAACGGAAGTGCAATTGCTTTTGCCGGAAGCGCCATTACCGATGCCAAAGTTGCGTATCGCGTGCACAGAAAAGTACAATACCCAAAATGGTATTACTGGTACCGGCCAATTTTTCCAGGCTCACAAGGCCAGGAAATAGCGCACGGAGAAACCACGACAGATGCTCAGGGGAATTTCAGCATTTCCTTTAAAGCCATTCCCGATAAAAGCGTTAACGCTGCAAATTTGCCAATATTTATTTATGAAGTTACCGCAGATATTACAGATGTCAACGGCGAAACCCGCAGTGCCGTCACCGAAATAAAAGTCGGTTACCACGCCCTAATTGCAGAAATTAAAATCACTTCGGAAATCGATAAAAACAAAACGGATAACGCAATTACCGTTGAAACCAAAAACCTTAACAATGAAATTGTTTTCGCGAAAGGAAATCTGAAAATTTACAAATTGCAGGCTCCTAAAAATGTATTGAGAGCGCGCCCTTGGAATGCGCCGGATTATCAGGAAATAAGCGAAGAAATCTTTAAAAAGAAATTTCCCAATGATGCCTACACCAATGAAGATGATATTAAAAACTGGCCAAAAGGCGCTTTGGTTTTTGATGAAAATTTTGATACATCAAAAAACACCAAAATTCAGCTGAAAAAAATTCAGAAATGGGAATCGGGCCAATATGTTGTTGAATTGGAATCCACAGATAAATTCGGACAAAAAGTGACCGACAAACAGCTATTCACCGTTTTTAGCAAAACTGACAACCAAGTTTCCGACCATCAGCTATTTGTGATTTCAACCGATAAACAAAGTTACAAACCCTCTGAAAATGTAATACTCAAAATTGGATCGGCTTCAAAAAATCTATTTGTTACCATAGATATTGAAAAAGACCATAAAATAATTGACACGCAAATTATTCACCTGGAAAACAATTCGAAATTCATTCAAATTCCGGTCACTATTAAAGATTTGGGCGGATTTGCCGTTCATTACAGTTTCAGTAATTTTAACGCTTTCAAAAGCGGCACATTGCCTATTTCCGTTCCTTATGAGAAAAAAGAACTCGAAATTGAAACTTTAACTTTCAGGGATAAATTGCAACCCGGAGCACAGCAAACCTGGAGTTTTAAAGTGAAGGGAGAAAAAGGCGATAAAGTTGCCGCCGAATTGTTGGCAAGTATGTACGACGCTTCTTTGGATGAATTTAGACCGCATACCTGGGAATTTAATCCAACCGATCAACCAATTTATTATTCCTACAACCATAGAAATGCCAACAACACTTTTGGAAACAGGCATTTTAATATGGCCAATTTACCTCAGAATTATAATGAAAACCTGCAACAATTTTTCGATCAATTGAATTGGTTCGGATTTCATTTTAACAATTCTTACCGGATTAGAGGAATGAATGCTGAAAAAATGATGCAAAAAGGAAATATTGAAGTTAGTGAAGATGAAGAAGTATTGGAAGATATACCCTTCAGTGTAATTTCTGAAAATGCATTACAAGAAGTGGTCACTGTCGGCTATGGAAAACCAAAAGACGTCAAAAAAGAGGAAAATATTGAAAAATTGAATCCGTCTTCTGTAAAAATTCGAAAAAACTTTCAGGAAACTGCCTTTTTCTATCCGCATTTGACAACCGACAAAGAAGGAAATGTCAGTTTTAATTTTACCATTCCGGAAGCGTTGACACGCTGGAAATTGCAATTGTTGGCGCATACCGCAGCATCGGCTTCTGCCACCAAAACATTGACCACCGTTACCCAAAAAGAACTGATGGTTTTGCCAAATCCGCCACGATTTTTGCGCGAAGGCGATACAATTGTGTTTTCAAGCAAAATTTCAAATTTAACAGAAAACATACTGAATGGAACCGCTGTTTTAGAGTTGACCGATGCGCTTACAGGAAAACAAATTAACGAGCAATTGGGAAATAGTTTAGCCACACAAAATTTCAAAGTTGACGCAAAAGGAAACACGCAGGTAAGCTGGAAACTGCAAATTCCGGAAGGTATTCAGGCAGTGCAATATAAAATCATGGCAAAAGCAAATGATTTTAGCGACGGAGAACAAAATGTATTGCCTGTATTGTCTAACAGAATGTTGGTGACTGAAACGCTGTCCATGTGGGTTCGCAGCAACCAAACCAAAACGTTCACTTTAGACAAGCTAAAAAACAATGCATCAACCACACTAAAAAACCATAAGTTGACATTGGAAATCACTTCGAATCCGGCCTGGTATGCGGTGCAAAGTTTGCCATATCTAATGGAATATCCTTACGACTGTTCAGAGCAAACATTTTCTCGTTACTATGCAAATTCACTGGCCAGCCATATTGTAAATTCAAATCCGCGCATTCAGGAAGTTTTTAATCAGTGGAAATCGAGTGATGCGCTGATTTCAAATTTGGAAAAAAATGAGGAATTGAAATCCATTATTATACAGGAAACGCCTTGGCTGCGAGATGCGCAAAGTGAAACGGAACAGAAAAAACGCATCGCTTTGCTGTTCGATTTAAACAAAATGACGAACGACCAGCAAACTGCCATCAACAAATTAAAAGAAATGCAGTTCAGCAATGGCGGATTTCCTTGGTTTAAAGGAAGTAATTACCCAAATCGTTACATCACGCAACACATTGCTGCCGGATTCGGGCATTTGAAACAATTGAATGTTGCCATAAACGAAAAGGCTGCTTCAGAAGTGATTTCAAAAGCCGTGAACTTTTTGGATGATGAAATCCTGGACGATTATAACAAGCTTTTGGCAGAAGCCAAAAAATTAAGAGACAAAGAAAAATCCAAAGAAAAAGGCCTGAAAGCTGAAACAGATTATCTGGCTAAAAATCATTTGGGACAAATTCAACTGCATTATTTGTATATGCGCAGTTTTTACAAAGAGGTGAAAATTTCTGAAAATGTGCAAAAAGCCGTTAATTATTACACAAAACAATCGGCCAACTATTGGAAGGATTTCAATTTGTATTCAAAAGGAATGATTGCTTTGGTGCAACATAGAAATCAAAATAAAACCGCGGCATCAGCCATTTTAAAATCGCTGCATGAAAACAGCATTACAAGCGAAGAATTAGGCATGTACTGGAAAGAAAATACTGCGAGCTGGTTTTGGCACCAAGCGCCAATTGAAACTCAAGCTTTGCTGATTGAAGCTTTTTCTGAAATTGAAAACAATACCGCAACGGTTGATGAATTAAAGGTTTGGCTGTTGAAAAACAAGCAAACAAATAGCTGGAAAACCACAAAAGCAACCACAGAAGCCGTATATGCATTATTGTTGCAAGGAAGCGACTGGCTGTCCGTTACTGAATCTGTTGCAGTGACTGTTGGCAACCAAAAAATTGAACCTTTCAATCCCGATAGCCATCGGGAAGAAAATGTTAAAATTGAAGCCGGAACCGGCTACTTTAAAACGTCTTGGAATGGCACTGAAATCACTCCAGAAATGGGAAAAGTAACCATTTCCAAAAAAGGAGAAGGCATTGCCTGGGGCGGATTGTATTGGCAATATTTTGAGGATTTAGATAAAATAACATCCGCAGAAACGCCGCTTAAACTGCATAAAAAACTGTTTTTGAAAACCAATTCGGATAAAGGGAAACTGTTGACTGAAATAACAAGTAACAGCAAATTAAAAGTCGGTGATTTAATTACCGTGCGAATTGAATTAAAAGTGGACAGGCCGATGGAATTTGTTCATATGAAAGATATGCGCGCCAGCGGTTTAGAACCCATCAATGTGTTATCGGCTTACAAATGGCAGGACGGATTGGGTTATTATGAAAGCACCAAAGACACTTCAACAAATTTCTTTTTTGAGAATTTGCCAAAAGGCGTTTATGTTTTTGAATATGATTTGCGTGTAAACAATGCCGGTAATTTCAGCAACGGAATTACGAACATCCAAAGTATGTATGCGCCAGAGTTCAGCAGCCATAGTGAAGGAGTTAGGGTAGATGTTGGTTATTAGTTGTTTGAAAAGAGAAAAGAATAGAGAATAGAGACAAAAAAATTAGTCAATTTCAAATAATCTGTTTTGAATTTTGAATTTTAAATTATTAATAGTTGCTTTTAACATTTCAACTTTTAACGATTAACTTTTCAACTTGAAAAAATAGTACATTTGCATAAAATTAAATAAAATGAATTTAGATTTAGTTCCAAACATAAAACATACCAAAAGCAACAATTTCTTTTTACTGGCCGGTCCTTGCGCCATTGAAGGTGAGGAAATGGCTTTGAGAATTGCCGAACATATTTTAAAAGTGACAGATAAATTAGAAATTCCGTTTGTTTTCAAGGGAAGTTTCAAAAAAGCAAACAGATCGAGAATTGACAGTTTTAGCGGAATTGGAGATGAAAAAGCGTTAAAAGTATTGAGAAAAGTATCGGAAACATTTAACATTCCAACAGTTACCGACATTCATGAAGTCACTGATGCAGCGATGGCGGCTGAATATGTTGATGTGTTGCAAATTCCCGCTTTTTTGGTGCGACAAACCGATTTGGTGGTTGCAGCGGCTAATACGGGAAAAGTTGTCAATCTGAAAAAAGGGCAATTTATGAGTCCGGCTTCCATGAAACACGCCGTTCAAAAAGTAAAGGACAGCGGCAATAACAAAGTGTGGATTACCGACAGGGGAACGATGTTCGGGTATCAGGATATGATTGTTGATTTTAGGGGAATTCCGGAAATGCAACAGTTTGCGCCAACTATTTTAGACATTACACATTCTTTGCAACAACCAAATCAAAGCAGCGGCGTTACCGGCGGAAAACCGGAACTGATTGAAACCATTGCCAGAGCGGGAATCGCAGTTGGGGTTGACGGGTTGTTTTTAGAAACCCATTTTGATCCGTCAAATGCAAAATCGGATGGTGCCAATATGCTGGATTTAAAATATTTAGAGAAATTATTGACCCGTTTGGTGGCCATCAGAAAAACGATCAATTCATTCTAAAAAATTTCTGTATTGTTTTGGAAGTTCTCCAAAATATTTTTTAAATGCCGCGCTAAAATGTGTGGCATTTTTGTATCCTATATCTTCGGCAATCTGATAAATTGGTGTTTGCGTGCCTCGCAATAAATCTTTGGCATACGTCATTTTTTCAGTTTTGCAATAATCCGCAATTGAGCAACCAAATAACCTCATAAATTCCTTCTTCAACAAGGTTTCATTAAGGCCAGCTTCTTTTGACAAATCTTTAATTGAATAATTTTGATTCAAATTATCTTTTAAAATTTGTTTTATTCTATATAATTTTTTGATGGTATTGCTGCTATTTATGCTTTTTTTGTTCAACCCATCATTTGTGTAGTTTTCTATCTGAATTGCCAGCAATTCAAGCACTTTTGCTTCCATAAATATTTTACGGGAAATCCCTTTTAAACTGCTTTCCTCAAGATTGGTCAAAACTGAAAAAAGCTCGTTGGTAATCGGCAGGATTAAGTTTTTTTCTGATATTTTTTTAAATTCAAAATCGGTTGAAAATCCATGTTTTGACAAAAACATTTTTGAGAGCCTAATTTTAATTTCCTTAAAGTTTTTTGTTGATGAAATTCGAACACTTCCTTTAAGTTGGTTCATATTGGCCATATATGATTCCTGGCTCTCCAATAAAATTTCATGGTCAATATCATTAAGGGATATGATTTTTTCTCCTTCTAAAAGAAATGATAATTGCGTAAAATCGGCATCACAATCATAATTTATGATTAAATCTTTGTTAAGTTTAAACCTGCTTATTGAAATTTTTACTTCAGAAAAATAAAAATTCATGATGCAGCCGCCCCCATATTTAGGGAGAATATGATGTTTTGTGTACTGGACCCTTCCATCATCCAAACAACAAGTTTGTATGGCAATTAATTTATTGAGGTCTGTTGCTGTCCCTAACAATTCAACAAACTCGCAATTGGTAAAATCCCGTCTTTTTTTATCCACAATACGTCATTTTATAATACATACCTCGTATTAAATTTGCGGTAAATTTATTTAGACTAAATCAAAATAACAAACAAAACATGAAATATATTTTTACATTGCTCACATTCATTCTTTCCATTGTCGCAATACAAGCACAAAATGGTATCATAAAAGGATTTATAATTTCCGAACAAAACAAAACTTTATCAAACGTAAACATCTCCATCTTATCATCTACAAAAGGCACAATATCAAATGAAAACGGAGAATTTGAAATCAAAAATATTGCGCCAGGCAATTACACGCTGTTAATCTCCTTTATTGGATATGAAAACCATGAAGTATCCGTAAAGGTAAATCCAAATGAAACCACTGTTGTTCCAGCCATCTTTTTAAAGGAAAATGTAAACCAATTATTGGAAGTAGTCCTAAGTTCTAAAATTGGCGTTACCCAGGTTGAACCTCAAAAGGTTATTTTTTCAACAAAAGATTTACCCTCACAAAATGGAGGAACTGCCGGGGATATTTTAAAAAATATGCTAAGCGTTGCGATGGGCGGAAGTCCGAACCACAATCGTGATATTCGCTACAGAGGATTAGGAAATGGCTACACAACCGTTTTAATTAACGGAAAGCAATCTGGAATGTCAGGAAATAACAGAGAAACTGTTTTGGACATGATTCCTGCTTCCCAAATCGATTTTATTGAAATAATTTCAAATCCGGGCGCCGATCAAACTTCAAATGGCATCAACGGAATCCTAAATGTTGTATTGAAAAAAGGCACAAATTCTGATTCAAACGGTCAAATTTCATTCTTTACCGACAATCAAAATGGTTATAACGGAAACGTTGCGTTAAAACATACAAAAGACAATTTTGCAATTTCAGGAAGTTTTGATAAACTTACCCGAAATGCCAATAAATTTGATGATGGCTCAATCATAAAATATAACAATGACGGCAGTTTGAAAGAAAGCAGTATCGTTTCATCATCAGAAAATAAATCATTTGACAACAATACGGCATCAGCAAAAATTGGCTATTTCACAAAAAACAATTGGAATTTTAAGGCTGATTATATATTTAGCAAACAATATGAAGACAAAGATAAAGAGGAACTAAATCTTACCTATAAAAATGATGATTCGTTTAAAAATGGCAAAAAAACACAAGAAACAGAAGATAAAACCATAAAATTCAACAATCCATCTTTGAGCCTCACAAAAAAATGGGATGTTTCAACGCTGGATATTGAATTCAGCGCCAATTTTTCTGATGAAAACAAGGATAAATTGAAAAAAGACTATGCAACAGATATTTCAGGAACAATCAATTATAAAAATCTGCCAAATCAAGAGACAGAAGCAGAAAAAATAAACTTTAAAAATTATTTTCCTTCCATCGCCTTTAAAGCAAATATTGGTAACAAAATTTCTATAAAAACAGGATTTCAAGGATTTTTAACCAATAGAGCTTTGGAAAAAGAAAGCAAAAAATTAAACAATTCAACCAATGAATGGGCACAAATTCCAACCCGAACATTCCTATTTGACTTAATTGAAAACACCTATGCCGGTTTTGTGACCACAAACCTGTCTTTTGAAAAAACAAAAGTAACTGTAGGATATCGCCATGAATTCACAAATATTTCAACAATTGCAACAAGTACAACCAGAGAAGAAAATAAATCAAATTACCATTTGGCATTGCCTAATTTAAATGTAACCTATTCCTTAACAGAAAAAAGCTATTTAAAATCATCTGTCGGAAGAAGAGTAAGAAGACCTGCTTATAATGATATGAATCCTTTTGAAGAAGTAAAAAGCAGCACAGAAATAAAAAT
>Ga0209347_1002757_pt1 | contig 22292 bp, 19 predicted proteins | sample AutmiccommuBRH23_FD_187382 | JGI IMG/M metagenome (GOLD analysis project Ga0209347, IMG submission 187382) | Deep subsurface microbial communities from Mt. Terri, Switzerland - Autotrophic microbial communities BRH/23 (SPAdes) (version 2) | ecosystem: Environmental > Aquatic > Deep subsurface >...
GTACCCGCCACGATCATCTGTCGCGGACACCTTCCGGTATCGACGTGCCGATCACGGTCACGTCTGAAATGGCGGGAAACGTGAGCCTGGGCAAGCCAGGTCAGTTCCCCTTCACGCGTGGCATCTTCGAGAACGGCTACCGTGGCAGGCTTTGGACGATCCGGCAGTATTCGGGCTTCGGCACGGCGGAAACGACGAATGAACGCTACCGCTTTCTGCTCGATCGTGGCCAGACGGGGCTTTCCGTCGCGCTCGATCTGCCGACGCAATGCGGCTATGATCCCGACGACGAAATGGCGATGTCGGAGATCGGCAAGGTCGGTGTTTCGCTTTCGACATTGGCGGAAGCGGAAATCCTGTTTGACCAGATCGATCTGTCGAAAATTTCGACGTCTTTCACGATCAATGGCACTGCCGCGATCATCTATGCGATGTACCTCGCGGCCGCCGACAAGAAAGGCGTGCCCCGCGCGCAGCTTACCGGTACGATCCAGAACGACATCCTGAAGGAATACGTCGCCCGCGGAACATGGATTTTCCCGGTGCGGCCCTCGATGCGGCTGATCGCGGATTCCGTGCTTTACGCGAACGAGCAGACACCGCGTTTCAACCCGATCTCCATCGCCGGCGCGCATGTGCGGGATGCCGGCGCCACCGCGGCGGAGGAAATGGCCTATACGCTCGCCAACGGGCTTGCCTACGTGGATGAATTCAAGCGGCGGGGGGGCGATATCGACCATTTCGCCAAGCGCCTCAGCTTCTTTTTCTACGTCCACATGGACCTTTTCGAGGAGGTCGCCAAGTTCCGTGCCGGGCGTCGCATGTGGGCGACGATGCTGTCGGAACGCTACGGCGTGACGGACGAGAAGGCGTTGCAGTTCCGCTTTGGCGTGGTCTGCGGCGGCTCTTCCCTGACCGCTGCACAGCCCATGAACAACGTCGTGCGCGTAGGCATCGAGACCATGGCCGCCGTGATGGGCGGCGCGCAGTCGATCTTCACCTGCGCCTTCGACGAGGCTTACCAGATCCCGACCGAAACGAGCGCCGAGATTGCTTTGCGCACGCAGCAGATCGTCGCCGAGGAAAGCGGTGTGGCGCGCACGGTCGATCCTTTGGGCGGAAGCTACTACGTTGAGTGGCTGACCGACCGGATGGAGGAGCTGATCGGCGAGATCATGGACGAGCTCGACGCCTACGGTGGGGTCGTGAAGGCGATCGAGGACGGTTACCTGCAAGCCAAGGTGGCCGAGCGCGCCAAGGAGCGCAAGCAGGCCACCGACAGCGGCGCGCGCCCGGTCGTGGGCGTTAATGTCGGCACCCGGGATAAAAGCGAGAGCGACCGGGGGGAAATGTTCAGCCAGGATCCGGAAACGGTCAAGCAGGTCCTGGAAAAGCACAGGCGCACCTTGGACGGCCGCGACCAGGCTGCCGTGGAAAAGGCGCTCACCGCCTTGGGTGCTGCCGCTGCGACGGACACGGAAAACGTCATGCCGCATCTCGTCGATTGCTGCCACGCCTATGCCACCGTGGGCGAGATGGTGGCGACCCTGAAAAAGGAATGGGGCGAATTCCAGGAACCCATAAGGTTTTGATGACATGACACTCGAGAAGAAACGCATCCTGATCGCCAAGCCGGGCCTCGACGGCCATGACGTCGGTGCGAAGGTCATCGCTCTGGCCCTGCGGGACGCGGGAGCCGAGGTTATCTATACCGGCCTGCGCCGCAGCCCCGAGCAGATCGTACGCATCGCGGTGGATGAAGACGTGGACATGCTGGGCCTGTCGATCCTGTCTGGCAGCCACAAGGAACTGGCAGCTTCCGTGATCGAGCGGCTGCGCAAGGAAAATGCGGGCGACATCAAGGTTTTCGTGGGTGGCACAATTCCGGACGAGGATTTCGAGGCGCTGCGCGCGGCAGGGGTTTCCGGCATCTTCACCAGCGAGATGACCATTGCATCCGTAATCGCCGAAATCGAAAGCCAGCTTTCCTGATGACAGGCCCGCTTACAGGCAAGACCATCATCGAAATCGGGCACATGCTGGCCGGACCGTACTGTGGAATGCTGCTGTCGGACCTTGGTGCGCGGGTGATCAAGGTGGAATCGCCCGAAGGTGACATCGGGCGCAACATCGGGCCGCATAATGTGGGCGGACACAACACCTACTTCGCCTCGCTTAACCGCGGCAAGGAAAGCGTGACGCTCGATTTGTCGTCCGAGGACGGAAAGGAAGGTCTTACTCGGCTCGTCGGCATGGCGGACGGGTTGCTGACGAACCTGCGCCCGGCCGCAATCAAGAAACTGGGGCTGACCTATGACAGCCTGAAAGGCATCAAGCCCACGATTTCCTGTCTTGCGCTGACCGGCTACGGGCTGGAGGGCCCCTACGCGGATTCCCCTGCCTACGACTACGTCATCCAAGCGATGACGGGGGTGATGCTCTTGACCGGAGATCCGGACGGACCGCCCGTCAAGCCGGGCTTTTCGGCGGTGGACAATTCGGCCGGGATCATGGGCGCGCTGGGGCTGGTCGCGAAAATGCTGGAAGGCAAGGGCGGGCAGGTCGACGTTTCGATGTACGACACCATGATGTCGCAGCTGAATTACCTTGGCAGCAGCTATCTCAACACCGGCGAACCGACGACTCGGATAAAGGATGGCGGCCATCCCTACATCGTGCCCGCGCAGCTGTTCCCGACCAAGGACGGCTATGTGGTGCTCTTCATCACGCACGACAAGTTCTGGCGGCTTTTCGCGGAATCGCTGGAGGAGTCGGAATGGCTCAGCGATCCGCGGTTTTCCAAGATGTCCGGGCGATCCGCTAACCGCGACCTGGTGATTGCAGAGATTTCCGGCCGGTTGATGGAAAAGACCGCCGAGGAATGGGTGGAGCAACTCGCGCCATTGGGGCTCGTGGTTGCTTCCATCTGTTCGCTTCCCGACGCGCTGGAGGGGCCCTTGGCCGCCTCGCGCGACATGGTGATCGAGATCCCCGTGGACGGCGACAAGCTGCGCCTAATCGGCGCCGCCATAAAGATCGCGGGAGAGTCACCAGATTTCCGGGCACCGCCCACCCTTGGCGAACACAACGCGCTGATTTCAGGATAAGGCGCAGATGAGCACCAAGTCCTCCCTCGACCGCCGCCGGATCTCTCGCGAGTTGACCCGCATCGCGAACGCATCCCTGGGCGAAGTGCTGGACACGATTGGCGACAGCGAGGCGCCTGCCGCCTATCGCATCGGCGTGACCGGTCCGCCGGGTGGCGGCAAGTCCACCCTGATCAACGCGCTGGTGAAGGAACGGCTGAAGGACGACTCCGACAAGACCCTCGCCGTGCTGGCCATTGACCCGTCGAGCCCCGTGAGTGGCGGCGCGATCCTTGGTGACCGTATACGGATGGATTCCATCGCCGACCTTCCGGGCCTCTACCTGCGCTCCCTCTCGAGCCGAGGCGCGCGCAACGGGCTTTGTGACAACGTGGTCGACCTGCTGACTTTGCTTGAGACCCATGGCTTCGACGAGGTCATCGTCGAGACCGTGGGTGTCGGTCAGTCCGAAATCGCGGTGCACGAGGTCGTGGACACGCTGGTGGTGATAGTGCCTCCAGATGCGGGTGACAGCGTGCAGACGATGAAATCCGGCATCCTTGAAATGGCCGATATCGTCGTCGTCACGAAGGCCGATCAAATCGGCGCGCGGCGCATGGCCTCGGACCTTTCCGCGGTTCTGCGCAAGCGAGGTGACCGGGACGTGCCGGTGTTGCAGACCGAAGCCGCGGGGGCAGGGGTCGCGGCGCTGAATCAGGCCATCGACGATCATCGCGACTGGCTCGCGAACAATCATCCGCAGGCGCTGACGCGGGACAGCCGGCGCCATTACCACTTGCAGGCGTTGATCGACCGTGAGGTGCGGGAGGCACTGAAGGCAAACGCGGAGATCCTGAGGGGGACGCTGACCACATCTTACGACCGACTGCTCGCAGTCTTGCGGGCGAAGTGAAGCATAATGGGAGGAGACCATCATGACCACGACGATGAAAACACTCACACTGGCGGCGACGCTCTTGGTCGCAGGCGCGGCACAGGCGCAAGACCGTCTGACGATGGGGGCTACGCATAGCGCCTCGTCGTTCTACGCCTACCAGGTGGGGATAACGAATTTTCTCAATACGGCCGTCGAGGGCGTGAACATCAACGTCCGTGAACTGGGCGGCGCGGAGGTTTCGACCGAGGCGTTGCTGCGCGAAGAGGTGGACATGGGCATTTCTGTCACGTCCTCCGACTTTGCGGCGATGAATGGCTTAGAGCCGTTCCGGGGCAACGCGGACAATCTGCGGACCCTCTTCTTTTTCGCACCTCTGCCGCTGAACTTCGTGGTGGCCGCTGACGCGGGTGTCGACAGCGTCAATGCGCTTGCGGGCAAGGCCTTCAATCCCGGAGGGCGCGGCACCTCGACCGAGCGTCAGGTGGAGCAGATCATGGAAACCGTCGCGATCACGCCCGACTGGCTGCGTGCCGAGGGCGGCGATGCGCTGGACGCATTCCAGAACGGGCAGATCGCGGGCTTCGTGAAGGGCGGCAACCATCCTGACGGCTACATCCAGCAGGCCTCGTCCGCGCGGGATATCATCTTCCTGTCGCTGGACGAAGAACAGCGCAACAAGGTGATCGAGGCCTATCCCTTCTTCAGCGCTGCTACGAGCACGCCAAGCGAGTTCTACGGCGAGACCGAAGGGGAGGTGGCCACGTTGCAGACCGCCATCGGCATCAACACGACGACGAACCTCGATGAGGAAACCGCTTACCAGATCGCCAAGGCCGTGTTCTCGGATGCAGGCAAGCAGGCGGCGTCCGAAGTCTATGCTCCGGCCAAGACAATCGACGCGGCGCAACTGACCATCGACGCGGCCGTCGCGCCGCTGCACGAGGGGGTGATCCGTTACCTGGAAGAGGCTGGCTACACCGTGCCTGACGACCTTAAGGCGCAGGGCTGACCCTTGAATCATACGGCACCCGAAGCAATGGCGACGTCCGGGGAAGGCCCCCCCCTGAGACTTCCGGCGCGCGTCCTAATTGGCGTCGCAATCGTTTGGGTGCTGTTCCATCTCGCCGCCGCCGGGTTCGGACTGGTGGGCAGCCACGTGCTGCGCAGTGTCCATCTCGGCGGTGCGATTATCCTGACGATCTGTTTCCAACCGCTTGCTTGGAGCTGGCGGTGGGTGGACGTGCTGATCATCACAGCCGTCGCGATCGCCACGCTCTACCTTGTCGTGCGCAGTGATGCGATCCTGCTGTCGAACTGGTTCACCTATCTGTGGCCTGAACGCATCCTTGGCGCGCTGATGTTCGCCGGACTCGTCGAAGGTGTCCGCCGTGCGCTCGGCTGGGGTTTCGTGGCCCTCGTCGCCATTTTCGTCGGCTATGCGGTGCTTGGTCCCTACATCCCCGGCGCCTTCGGCCATCGCGGCCTGTCGTTCGACCGGCTCATCTTCAGCTTCTACCTCGGCAGTCAGGGCGTCGCGGGCATGCTGATCGGCATTTCCGCCAGCATCGTGGCGCTGTTCCTGATCTTCGGCGAGATCCTGAACGCCAGCGGCGCGGGCAACACTTTCATCAACATCGCGCTGCGCATCGGCGGGTCGTTCCGCGGCGGGGCGGGCATGGTGGCGGTCATCGGCAGCGCCTTCATGGGGATGATCAACGGCAGCGCCGTGGCGAATGTTGCATCGACTGGTGTGCTGACGATCCCTTTGATGCGCCGCCTTGGCTTCTCCCGCAACCTCGCCGGCTCGATCGAGGCCGTCGCCTCCACCGGCGGACAATTCATGCCGCCGATCATGGGGCCAGGTGCCTTTCTGATGGCGGAACTGCTGGGTATCTCCTATCTCGACGTGGCCGTGGCCGCGCTGATCCCCTCTACACTCTTCTACATCGGTCTGCTGCTCGCCGTCTGGCTTTTTGCCGGCAAGAACAGGCTCAAGCCAATCCCCGCCGACATGATCCCCAGCCGTGCGGTCGCTTACGCGCCGCTCGCGATGCTGGCGCTTCTGCTGCCCATCGGCATGTTGGTCGGCCTCGTCATCGCGCGCTTTACTGTGCAATACGCCGTGCTCTGCGCAATCCTGATCGCGGTCGCGCTGTTCGTCGTGCAGGCGGTGCTGCGCCGCAAGCCGCGGCAGGCCGACCCCGACGCGGTCTCCCCGGCGTGGAAGCTTGGCCGCGCGCTGGAATTGTCGGCCCGCAACATCGCCTACGTGGGAATGATCATCGCTGCGGCGCAGATCATCGTCGCGGTCATTAACCTTACCGGACTCGGTGTCACCTTGTCGCAGATCATCGTGAGCCTCGGGCAGAGCAATCTGATACTGTCGCTGGTCCTGACCATGGGGGTCGCAATCTTGCTTGGCATGGGCATGCCGACCCCGGCGGCCTATGCCGTCGCTGCAGCGGTACTCGGCCCACCGCTCGCGCGGCTGGGGCTCGAGACGCTGCCGTCGCATCTCTTCATCTATTACTTCGCCTGCCTCGCGGCAATCACGCCGCCAGTCGCCTCTGCCGTCTTCGCGGCCTGCGCGATCAGCCGGGGAGCGGTGATTCCAACCGCCGGTCATGCGATCCTGCTGTCGCTCAGCCTGTTCCTCGTCCCGTATCTGTTCGTGATGGATCCGGTGCTGCTGTTGCAGGGAAGCGTGCCCAACATCATTCTGGCGGTCGTGACGAGCATGCTCGGCGTGGCGACGCTGACGCTGGCAACCATCGGCTACCTGATGGCTCCGATCCCGGTTGTCGTGCGCCTGGTGCTTGGCTGTGCGGCGCTGGCGCTGCTCGTGCCGGGGTGGGTCAGCGATTTGATCGGTTTGACGGTTGCCGGGGCGGTGATTGCACTACTCTTGTTGGGAAAGGTGGGAGGCCGCAGCCATGCGTCCTAGCGCGGGACCTTCAGCGCGCCCTCTGCGATCATGGCGTCTGTTTCGCTTTCCGAAAACCCGAGGCTTCGAGCCACCTCGACGCTGTGCTCGCCGAGGCGGGGCGGCAACAGGCGCAGTCGCGTCGCGTCGGATTGGCTGTTAACGGGGAATCCAATCATCCGCAGGTCACCTTCCGTCTCGTGCGGGTGTACCGGAAACATGTCCCGCGCCTGCAGATGCGCATCGTGGAAAAGTGAGTCGACGCTTTTCACCTCGCCGAAAAGGATGTCGTTCTCCAGCAGCAGTTCTGTCCATTCCGCATTGGTCCGCTTCGGCACTTCGCTTTCAATGATCCCGTAGAGCGTGTCATAGTTCCTGCTGCGCCCCGCCGGGGTCGCGTATTCCGGATTCTCCGACAATTCCGGCTTGCCGACGGCCGCGAAGAAGCGAATCCACTGCTCGGTTGTGTAGGGCAGGATGCACATCAGCCCGTCCTTCGTGCGGAAGGGCCGACGATTGGGATTTATGATCCGCGCATAGCCGCCCTTGCCCTTGCTGGGTTCAAAGGAATGACCTGCCATGTGTTCGGGCATAAGGAAGGCCACCATCGTCTCGAACATCGGCACTTCGATCGCATCGCCTTGGCCGGTCCGCATTCGCCGGATCAGTGCAGCCATTACGGCGTTCGTCAGCATCAGCCCGATTGCTTTGTCCGCCAGGATTGTGGCCACGAAAGAAGGTGTTCCACTAGCCTGTTCCTGCAGGTCCACGATGCCCGACATAGCCTGAATGGTGTCGTCCGCCGCCGGGCGCCCGGCATAGGGGCCACTTTCGGCGAAACCGTAAGCCGCGCAGTAGATCAGCGCGGGGTTGTCCAAGCGCAGGCTTTCATAGTCCAGCCCCAGCCTTGCCATGGCGTCGGGGCGAGTGTTGGACAGGAAGATGTCGGCGTCCTTGATAAGACGGCGGATCAGTTCGCGCCCTGATGCCGTCTTCAGGTCGCAGGCCAAGCTTTTCTTGTTGCGGTTCAGATGGAGGAACGTGTGACCCATGTCTGGCGAAACGGAGGGAGAGTTGTAGCGGAAATGATCGCCCGAGATGCTCTCGACCTTGATCACGTCGGCACCGTAATCCCCCAGAACTTGACCGGCGAGCGGACCCATCGCGAGCGTGGCCATCTCCACCACCTTGATCCCTGTAAGCGGTTGGTCCGTTGATTTCAGGTCAGACACGCTGCTCTCCTTCTTTCGTTGCTGGCCGCATGATCTGCAAGCCCATGACCACCGCGACCGCAAGTATGCCCGCCAAGTCCGTCCAGGTTCCCGGCTTGATCAGCATCAGCGCGCCCGCTAGCAGGATTGCGGATTCCCAGATCCGACTCTTGCGCAGGAAATGCCCCATCACGGCAGAGGCCAGGGCCACAACCCCGATGCTGGCTGGCAGCGCGGTCCAGAGTATCGAGGGTACGCTTCCCTGCATTAACAGGCCGGGCGTGTTGACGAACATGAAGGGGATAAGGAATCCGACCAGCCCCATCTGAGTGGCGATGAGCGCGGTCTTGAACCATCCCGCCTGCGCAATGCCGGCGGCCACAAATACGGCGGCGCAAACCGGAGGCGTGATCGCCGAGATGATGGCAAAGTAGAAGATGAAGAGGTGGGCGGCCAATTCGGGGGCTCCCAGCCGTGTAAGGGCGGGCGCCAGCACCGAGGCGGCAATGAGGTAGGCGCCCGTTGTCGGCATGCCCATGCCAAGGATCAGCGCAACGATCATCGCGATCACCAGACCGAGGGCCATGTCCCCGGAAGTAATCGAGATCAGGATGCCAGTAAACCGCACGCCGATCCCTGAAAGCCCGATGATCCCGATCAGGATCTGCGCCGTCGCGGCCAGTACGGCAATGAGTATCAGCGCGTAGCCTGATGTTTCCAGTGCCTTGAGGAGGACGCGCGCCCGTTTAGCCAGCCCCGTGCGTCGGAAATCCCCGGCGAGGTAGATGGCGGAGGCGACCAATGTTCCCATGAAACCCGCACGCTGTGGGCTCGACCCCGTCAGCAGCAGGTAAAGGAGGACGCCGATCGCCGCCACCAGCGGCAGCGTCGCGCGCCAGCGCAGTGCATCGCGCAGGGTCGGGATGTTCTCTGCGGGCAGGGCATTGTATCCGCGCAGCTTCGATCCCTGATGGATCGCTACGAATACACCGAGGTAAAAAAGCAGCGCCGGGATAGTCGCGGCCAGCATGATGTCGACATAGGGCATCCCGAGAAGCTCGGCCATTATGAAGGCACCGGCGCCCATGAGCGGCGGCATGAGTTGCCCCCCGGTTGAAGCCGTTGCCTCGACCGCAGCGGCGAAGTGCCTGTCGTACCTTAGCCGCCGCATCATGGGGATCGTGAAATTGCCTGTGACTGCGACGTTGGCCACGGCGGAGCCCGAAACGGTCCCGAAAAGACTGCTGGCGATGGTTGCGACTTTCGCCGGGCCACCGACGCTGCGGCCCGCGACGACCAGCGCGAGGTCCATGAAGGTCTGGGCACCGCCTGTAAGAAGCAACACGGTGCCGAAGACGATGAAGATCGACACGACCGACGCAGTGACGCTGGTGGTCGTGCCCCATAGACCAAGGTCGCTGGTATAAAGGTGGTTGACGATCACCGTCAGGTCGAAGCCGCGATGCGTGAAGGGCATCGGTACGTAACGCCCCAGAAAGGCGTAGGCCAGCGCAACAATTGCCAGGATTGTGAAGCTCACCCCGATCACGCGCCGCGCAGCTTCAAGGATCGTCAGTATCAACAGGGTGCCGAGCGTCACGTCGACGTACGATAGCGCCTGTCGCGACATGAAGCGGTCGAAGTTGAGGCTGACCCATGCGGTAGCTGCGAGCCCGATGGCGATCAGAAGCCAGTCGAGCAGTGATGGCGCCGTCCCGCCCTTGCCCCGCGCGGAGTAGAGCAAAAAGGCCAGCACAAGTGCAAAGCCGACGTGCGTGCTGCGCTGCATCAGGCTGGGCAGATTGCCGAAGCCCGCAGTGTAGACGTGGAAGAGGGCATATACTACCGCAATGACTGCGGCGATGCGGCGCAGGTAAGGCGCGAGCGTGCGGTCGCCCGCGCCTTCGGCGGCATCATCGGTATCCATCAGTGGAGCCCTGGTCATCTTTCGGCCTTTTCTACCCGGGGACTGACTGGCGACCGGTTCACTCTGCCTTCAGGTCTTGAGGCACATCAACGCCGATTTCGGTCAGATACTTCAGCGCGCCGGGGTGCAGCGGTATGGTGGCGAGGTCAGTTGTCAGCCGACCGAAATCCACCGCCTTGGCTGCCGGGTAGGCGTCTTCCTGGATGCTCTTGTTTTCGAACACGGCCTTCATGATGTCATATGCCTGCTCGTCGGAAAGCAACTCTGTCGTGGCGACGCCGCAGGCCGCGACAGCCAGAACCGTGATCGGCGCATCCTGTCCCGGATAGGTACCCGAAGGCACTTCGATCGAGGAATAGTAGGGATACTTCTCGGTCACCGCGGCGATCTGCTCGGCGTCCATCCCGACAATCTTAACATCCAGCGTCGTGTTGACCTCCATGAAGGAAGCGTCGGCGACGTTTGCGCTGCTCGCGGCCTTCGTGAAGCCGACGATCTGCCCATCGCGCAGCGAATCCACGGCGTCAGCTGTGGCGCTCGTCTGGATGTCGGGCGTGATGCCGAGGGTTTCGAAAACCGTGCGGGTCTGCGCCTCGGTCGAACTTCCGGGGATACCGACGTTGTATGCCTTGCCTTCGAGATCTGACAGATTGTCGATCCCGGCATCCGTGCGCGTCACGTAGATGTTGGGCAAGGCGGCATAGCACCAGAGCATTCGCAGGTCAGACATCTCGCTTTCGCCGTCAAATGCCCCTATGCCGCGATAGGCCTGACCCGCAGCCTCTGCGGTTGCAAGGCCCAATTCGATCTCACCGCGGCTCATGCGGCGCAGGTTGTCGACGGAAGCGCCGGTTTCCATGATCGTCGGAATGATCATCCCGCCGGTGCCCGCCTCGATCGATTGGCCGACCGAAACCCAGTAAGTATATTGGCTTGAAGCGGATGAACTGGTGCCGACGTTGAGGAAACTCTGTGCCATCGCGGGTGTGCTGGCCAACATCAGCGCGGTGCAGATGGCGACGTGACTTGCCTGGGTCAATTTCAAATGTTGAGCTGCTTTTTTGTAGTTGATCATGGAAAGGCCCTCCCAAACCTGACCCCGCAGGGCCCCGACACCAAATCAATCAAGGAAGATTAGTTCGGCAGAGATTGTCGCGTCAAATGCGATAAAATTATTGATTGATCTGAATATAAGATCAATTAGGCGTAGTGATGGTGCTGAACCTTGTGTCGCTTTGGAAGCGTTCAGTGATTAGTGCGATCAACTCCCGCGCGATTCTAGACCGGACGGCGCCTCTTGCCGAGATGAGACAGAGGCTGCGCAGCAGCGGGGGTGAAACGACCGGCAAGACCTGAAGGTGGGGGTCAGGCGGTACGGGCAGTGTCGTCGCGGGCATCAATGCCACTCCCAGACCGGCACGGGCGAAGCCGAGCATGGTCTGGACGTGGGTCACCTCGTAGCTACTCCTGATGTCCACGCCCTTCTGCGATATTTCGCGATCCAGGTTGCCCCGGAGGGCCGCTGAGTTGGAGGCCATCACAACCGAGTTTGCTGCCAGATCCTCCAGGCTGATCGACGTGTAGCCTTCGCGCCGGAAGGGTGAGGGAAGTACGGCGAAGATCGGCTCGTCGACGATCGGTTCGAACAGGAGGCTAGGTTCGTTCTCGACCAGCGGTCCAATGCCGAAGTCCACTTCGCGTTCCGTCACCGCAGCGAGCAGCGCGGTCGATGTATGCTCCACGAGGCGGAGCTTGATCCGGGGGTGGACGTCGATGAACTCGCGTAGCACTGGGGGCAGGACGGAACCTGCGATGCTGGGTACGCAGGCCATTGCGATCTCACCCAACTCCCCCGATGCCGCCTGTCGCAACTCGCTCAGGCCGGTCTCGATCTCGTTCAGTGCGCGACGCATGTGTACCAGCAGTTTCTCTCCGTCCGGGGTCAGCTTGGTGCGCCGGGTCGTGCGTTCGAAAAGGATCAGGCCGATCTGGCCTTCCAATTGCATGACCTGCGTGCTGACCGCGGATTGTGACCGATTGAGCTTTTCGGCAGCGCCACGAAAGCTGCCTGCGTCGGCCACAGCCACGAAGCTCTGCAATAGTTTGAAATTGTACATTGCGTCTCCTGCCAGCGTTTCAGGTGCCGGTGCTGCAAACAGCAGCCATTGCGCAGGGGGTGATGTCAATGCCGACCGCCGAGCCACGAAAGCCGGCTTGACCGATCAAATTATTTCGATATGCTGAAAGTAATTACAATAATGTGAAATTAGCGACGTACCGAAGGAATGACGATGCCCAAAACTGAAACGTACCGAACCGATATCGCTTCAAGCACACCGGACAGCATCACAGTTTTCGGACGCGATCTGCCGTCGGAAATCCTCGGGACGCTGAACTTCGGTGACATGGCATTTCTGGAGCTCACATTGCGCATTCCGGACGAGAAAGAATCCCGCATGTTCAATGCGATGCTTGTTACTCTTGTGGAGCACGGTCTGACTCCAAGCACTCTTGTTGCGCGCCTGACATACCTCGGCGCACCCGAGTCGCTGCAAGGCGCCGTCGCTGCCGGTCTGAACGGTCTGGGCAGTGTTTTTGTCGGCAGTACAGAGGGCGCTGCAAAGATGCTCTACGAAGCACCGGAAGCGTTGGAGGGCGAGGATCTTCGCAAGATTGCGGAGCAGGTCGTCGAGCAGTTCGAACTGGAAAAGAAGCAGATTCCCGGAATTGGGCATCCCTTTCACAAACCCGTCGATCCACGAGCGCCACGGCTTATCCAGATCGCGCAAGAAACCGGTTTCGATGGCCGTTATCTGACGTTGATCCAGGAAATCGCGCATATCGCTGGTGAGCGGAAAGGCCGCGACCTCCCCGCGAATGCGACCGGCATCCTCGGTGCGCTCTGTTGCGAGATGGGGCTGGATTGGAAGATCTGTCGCGGATTGGGCGTCATGGCACGGGCTGTGGGGATCGTCGGGCACCTACTGGAAGAGGCCCGGGAGCCGATAGCGCGTAAGCTCTGGCTGGAAACCGAGGCCCGCGCGACCGAGCATTTGAGATAAGGAGCGAAAACAACATGAGTGAAGCCCGTTCGCTGGAAGGCAAGGTCATTATCATCAGTGGCGCGGGACGCGGCATTGGTCGCGATATTGCGTTGGAATGCGGTCGCGCTGGTGCGCGCGTCGTGGTGAATGACATCGGCGCAGGGCTTGATGGTGAGGGGACTGATTCCTCCCCCGCCAATGACGTCGTACAGCAGATCAGGGACTCTGGCGGCGAGGCTGTCGCCAGCCTCGATTCCGTGGCCGAATGGGAGAGTGCGAACAGGATAATTGCAACCGCGCTCGAAACATTCGGGTGCGTCGACGCGGTCGTGAATAACGCCGGGATTTTGCGCGACCGTTTCTTCTTCAACATGAACCCCGAGGAGTGGAAGGCAGTAATCGACGTCCACCTCAACGGCGCGTTCTTCCTGTCGCGTGCCGCAGCGCCGCACATGAAAAAGCAGGAATCGGGCGCCTTTGTCCACATCGTCTCCACCACCGGGCTAATCGGCAACCTTGGTCAGGCGAACTACGGAGCGGCGAAGCTGGGGATCGTGGCGATGTCGAAATGCATCGCCATGGACATGGCGCGCTACAACGTGCGTTCCAATTGTGTTTCTCCTTTCGCAATGAGCCGGATGATCGGTTCGATCCCGTCAGAGACGCCAGAACAACAGGCACGGCTCGACAAGCTCAAGGCGATGAATCCGGGCAAAATCGCGCCCTTCGTGGGCTACCTCGTCTCCGATCTGGCACATGATGTGTCCGGCCAGATCTTCGCTGTGCGCGCCAACGAGATCTTCCTGATGAGCCAGAGCCGCCCGCTTCGCTCCGTTCACGCCGATGGTGGCTGGAGCATCGAGAGCATCGCCGAGCGGGCGATTCCCGCGATGAAGGCGAATTTCTATCCTCTCGAGCGTTCCCAGGACGTGTTCTCCTGGGACCCGGTCTGAGAAAGGCCAATGACACTCGACTATGACAGCGTGATCGCCTACCGGACAGCATGGATCCCTGTGCGCTACGATGCGCGGGACGTGATCCTCTACGCGCTTGGCGTGGGCTACGGTCGCGATGACCTTGATTTCCTTCTGGAATCGCGCGGACCCAAAGTCCTGCCGACGCTCGCCACGACGCTAGTGGAAAGCATTTCCCGGGATCTGGGCCTCGACATGACACGGGTTGTACATGCAGCGCAGCGTATTGATATCCTGCATCCCTTACCCGCGGTGGGCGATATCGTCTGGCAGGCCGCCGTCGTTGACGTGATCGACAAGGGGCTCGAGAAGGGCGCCATCGTCATTTTCGACACCACGGCACGGCGGACTGAAGAGGGTCCCGACCTGTTCGTTTTGCGCAATACCCTTATGGCGCGGGGTGATGGCGGTTGCGGTGGTGACCGAGCGGCCTCGCCCGAGCGGTTGTCCGTGCCCGACCGTGACGCTGACATGCGCAATGTCATCCAGACCCACCCCGATCAGGCTCTGCTCTACCGGATGAACGGCGATATGAATCCGTTGCACGTGGACCCTGAGATGGCCGAAAGGGCCGGGTTTCCCCAACCGATTCTTCACGGCCTCTGTACGTACGGCATCGCCTGTCGTTCGATCGTCGAGACGGTTTGCGCAGGCGACCCGACCCGCATCCGGCGCTTCGAAGGCCGTTTCACGGAACCGGTCTACCCAGGGGATGCGATCACAACCGAAATCTGGGATGAAGGGGCGGAGGTCCGCTTTCGCTGCTTTGTTTCCGACAGGAACGTGACCGTCTTCGATGACGGCTACTGCCTGCTGTCGACCACAGGAGAGAACTGACATGTACGATGGTCCGATCATCGACACCTTTCTGCATGGACCGTGGATCGGAGATTCGGCGGATACTACGCGGGCCGACCGCGTTGACTGGGGGCATGACCGGCGCCTGCAACGGGTGATGCAGACATTCAGCCACTTCGGAGACGATGGCGTAAATACGCAGTTCCGGAGCGTCGATGCCGTTTTAAACGACATGCAAGTGGCGGGGGTTTCGAACGCTGTACTCGCGGTCAAGATCTATTATCCGGCCAGGGCCGACGCCGTGATCGAACTCAACCGGTCCTTCGGGGAAATTGCGGCAACATCCGGCGGCAAACTGAAATGGATCGCGACACTGATTCCGCCTGAACTCGGCGCCGGCAGCTATTGGGACCTGTTGGAAAACTGCCGAATGTTGGATGCGCTGGCCAATTTGCCGGGCCTCTGCGGGGTACATATCACGCCGTCGCCTTGGGGCCTTGCGCCGAATGACCGCTGGTATTATCCGGCCTACGCCAAGTGTGTGGAACTGGCCCTGCCGATCTATTCCTATGTCGGCGCGCCCGGCCCTCTCTGGCCGATGGAACCCAACAATCCCACGCATCTCGACGACGTCGCGTTGGCGTTTCCGGACCTCGGTATCATCGCCCACCACATCGGCGACCCCTGGACGGACATTTCTGTCCGGCTCGCGGCGCGGCACGAGAACTTCTATATCTGCACCTCCGCCTGGGCGCCGAAGAGCTATCCGGACGTACTTGCCGACTTCCTGTCTGGCAGCTGGCACGGGGTGCGTGGTTGCGACAAGGTGCTCTTCGCGTCTGACTATCCTTTGATGGACATTGCGCGCTGCGCGGCGTCGGCCCGCAGGATGTCGCTTGAGGAAGACCGCATTAGGCCTTTTCTGCACGGCAATGCCGCTCGCCTTTTCGGGTTCGCACCATGACAGCGATCTTGAGCCAGAACCTGACCGGCGCAGGCTGGAAGAAGCGGGACGACGACGGGTTTGTCGGCCTGGTCGGTCCATTCTGGGCGCGGTCGGGGCCCAGTGGCGAGATGCTGCACGGGTTCCTGGCTGAGGACCGTCACGTAAACCTGCTGGGTGTGGTGCAGGGCGGCATGCTGATGACCTTCGCCGACCGGGCACTGGGTCTCGCGGCTTGGCATGCGGCGGGCGACAAACCCTGCACGACCGTCCAATTCAATATGAACTTCACCGCCGGCGCGCAGATCGGCAGCTTCATCGAGATCACCCCGCGAGTCGTGCGCGCGACCCGCAGCCTGATCTTCTTGGAAGGGTCGCTGATGTCCGGCGAAACGGAATTGGCCACGGCGCAGGGGCTCTGGAAAGTCGTCTGGCGCGGTAATGCCACGAACACGTAATAACAGGGAAGAGGACCGGATGGGCCGTGTAGAAGGAAAGATTGCATTCATCACCGGCGCCGCCAGCGGCATTGGTGCGGCCTGCGCGAAGATACTTGCACGAGAGGGCGCGACCGTGGTGATGGCCGACCTCCAGGACGAGATGGGACAGGGTGTCTTGGCCGAGATACGCGATGAAGGAGGCGCCGGGCATTACCTGCACCTCGATGTAACGTCCGAACAGGGTTGGGCCAACGCCATGGTCGAGGTCATGTCGAAATTCGGCGAACTCCACATCCTGATCAACTGCGCGGGCACCACCCATTCCAAATCATCCTTCCCTAGCGAGGCGGAGTTCGACGAATGGCGGAGCATCGTCTCGGTAAACCTTGACGGCACCTTCCTTGCCACCAAGCACGCACTTGGCGCGATGAAGAAATCCGATCCGGTGAACGGTTCTATCATCAATATCTCGTCGGTCTATGGAATGGTCGGCCTTCCCGGCATCGGCGCCTACAACGCTTCGAAGGGCGGTGTACGCATATACAGCAAGTCCGTCGCCCTGTCCTGCGCGCAGGAGGGGGTGAATGTGCGCGTCAACACGATCCATCCCGGCATCATCGACACACCGCTCCTTCAGCGCGCGTTGTCGCGGAACCCGGATCCGGAAGCGGCGCGGATGCGGTACGATTCTCTGCAACCGGTGGGACATCTCGGGCAGCCCGAGGATATTGCCTACGGCGCGCTATACCTCGCTTCCGACGAGGCGAAATTCGTGACCGGAGCGGAGCTGGTAATTGACGGCGGATACATCGCGCGCTGAGGTGGGCAGGGAGGAAAAGCATGAGACAGTTCAATCATTTCATCGGTGGCCAGTGGGTCGCGCCGGTGTCAGGCAATTATCTCGATAGCGAGAACCCGGCGACCGGGAAGCCTTGGTCTCGGATCGCACAGGGCACCGCGGCAGACGTGGAAAAGGCGGTTGCCGCGGCTCAAGTGGCCTTTGATGGCGCATGGGGCGCCATGACCGCCACGAAACGCGGCGAGATGATCTGGCGAATGGGCGACGTCCTGCTCCAGAACGTCGACAAGCTGGCGGAACTCGAGACCTCTGACAACGGGCGCATCCTGTCTGACATGAAGGGAATCGTCGGCTATCTGGCGGAGTTCTTCCGCTATTACGGCGGACTTGCCGACAAGATGGAAGGCGCAGTGCCACCCGTTGAGAAACCCAATTATTTCAACTACACGCGCCACGAACCCTACGGCGTTGTGGCGGCGCTCGTGCCATGGAACAGCCCGCTGCTGCTTACAGTCTGGAAGCTGGCGCCAGGTCTGGCAGCCGGAAACACCTTTGTCGTGAAACCGCATGAATTTGCCTCCGCAGGCACGCTCGAACTGGCGTCGCTGATGTCGGACGCCGGGTTTCCCGACGGTACGGTCAACGTGGTCACCGGGTTGGGGCAGGATGTGGGCGTGCCGCTGGTGGCGCATCGCGATGTGCGCAAGATCGCCTTCACCGGCGGCGACGTGGCGGGTCGTGCCATTGCCAAGTCCGCGGCGGACGACTTCAAGCCGATCACGCTGGAATTGGGCGGCAAGTCGCCGAACATCATCTTCGAGGACGCAGATTTGGAAGCAGCCGCCAAGGGCACAGTCATGGGCATGTTCACCACCAATGGCCAAGCCTGCGTCGCCTGTTCCCGCGTGCTGGTCCACAAGAACGTGGCGGAAGCATTCAACGAACGCCTGATTCACCACACCTCCGCCGCCCGGCTGGGCGATCCGATGGTGGCGGGCACCGACATGGGGCCGCTCATCTCGGCGGCACATTTCGATCGAGTCATGGGTTTCGTCGAAGAAGCGCGGGCGCAGGGGGCAAGCTGCATCCTTGGCGGTGAAAAATCGAGGCGCGAGGGGCTGGAGGCGGGACATTTTCTCGAGCCAACGATTCTTGGCAACATCACCAACGACATGCGCATCGCGCAGGAGGAAGTCTTTGGTCCGGTAATGGCATCAATGACTTTTGAAGACGAGGAGGAGGCGGTGCGGATCGCCAACGACACGCGCTACGGTCTGGGCGCCGGGCTCTGGACCGAGGACATGCGCCGGGCATTCCGGGTGTCCAGCCGACTCCAGGCGGGATCAGTCTATGTGAACTCTTTCCGCGTCGTGAGCTACATGTCGCCTTTTGGTGGCTACAAGCAGAGCGGCATCGGGCGGGAAAACGGGATCGAAGCGATCCGGGAATATCAGCAGACGAAAAGTGTTTGGTTCAACCTTAACGAGGATTCTCCGGCTCCGTTTGGAAAACCTTACGGATAAAGGCTGAAAGAAGGCGAAAAAGCTATCATTGCCAAATCAATGGTATTACCTTTAATTTGACAAAGCGGGTGATTCAGGTTGCTGCGATGTGGCGTACGTGGAGGAGTTCGTACCAGCTGGGGAGGCTGGCGAAGCGCAAACAACGCCCTGAACGGGCACAAAGGGAGGAACAACATGACATTCAGGCTTACCACGATTGCGGCTGCGGCAATGGCGATGATGCCTATGGCCGGCCATGCGCAGGAACTCACATGGGCGTCAGGCTGGCCTCCGGGCGGCTTCATTCCCAATGCCGTCGACAAGGCAGCAGCTTACATAACCGAAAACTCAGATCTCCAGGTCAAGCACTTTCCCTTGTCGCTGCTCAGCTTCACCGAGACGGTCTCCGGCTTGGGTGACGGTGTGGTCGATTTCGGCTATGTCCTGATGCCATATTTTCCGGCCGAATTTTCCGAGACGAACTTGGCATCTGACCTTACAATGCTCGCTACCTCTGGCACGCCAACCAAGGCTCCGGGTCTCGCGATGACAGGTGCGCTTGCCGAATACATCATGCTTGATTGCGCTGAGTGCCAAGCCGAGTTCGCAGTGCAGAATCAGGTCTATCTAGCCGGGGGCGCGACCACCGAATATCGCAACCAGTGTGACCGACCGGTCGCGACGGTGGCGGACATGAAGGGCCTCAAGATCCGAAATGGCGCTGCCAACTTCGGGCGCTACGCCGAGAAACTTGGCGCAGTGAAGGTCGCAATCTCGGGTGGCGAGATCTACGAGGCGATGTCCGCGAACGCGATCGACTGCGCCATGGTCGCCATTCCCGAACTCTTGAGTTTGCGGCTGATCGAGGTTGTCAAGGCGATCACAATGGGCGCTCCGGGTGGCGTCTTTGCCGGCACGGGCAGCGCCAACGTCAACATGGACGTCTGGAACGAAATGTCGCCCGAACAGCGTGACGTCGTGCTGCATGCCGCGTCGCAGCTCAGTGCGGACATTGCGGTGGGCTACGTCCTGACCGAGAAGGACGCGATGCAGCAGGCCAAGGACGCCGGTATCGAGTTCATCGATGCGGCACCCGACCTGGTCGCCGCGACGGAGGAGTTCGTCAAGGAAGACATCGACACGATTGGCGAACAGTACAAGTCGAGCTACAACGTCGCCGACGTGGACGCCAAGATCGAGAAGATCACCGCGCTTATCGAGAAGTGGAAAGGCCTGGTCGACCCGGTGGCCGAAGATGCTGCAGGATTCGAAAAGATCCTCTGGGACGAAATCTACTCCAAGATCGACGTCAACACTTACGGCGTCAACTGAGCCGGAAATCGGATTGGCGTCCGCCTCTTTACTGGGGTGGGCGCCTTCTGATCGAACCGGGGAAAAGGCTAGATGAAACAGATCGAACGCATATTGAAAGTGGTGCTGGACGCAGTGACCGTCCTTGGAGCGCTCGCGGTGTTTCTCATGATGGCGCATATCACGCTGGATGTGGCGATGCGGTTTCTGTTCAACGACCCGCCGCCGGGCACGCTGATCTTCGTTTCCCGATACTACATGGTGGTGGTGGCTTTCGTCTCCCTCGCCTTTGCCGAGCGCCGCAGCGGTCATATCAACGTCGAAATCGTTTCCGAACTCATGCCCATGCGGATGCAGAACACCTTCAACGTGCTGGGTGCGCTTCTGTCGGCGGTGATCTTCGCGATGCTGGCCTGGCGCGGGCTGGGCGAGGCCGCCAAGAAGCACGACATCGGTGCCTTCGTCCTGGAACAGGGGATCGCGATCCCTGTCTGGCCTTCCTACTACCTGTTGCCCATCGGGGCCGGATTGATGTGCCTTACGCTGCTGTTCAAGATCGTAAGGCACTACACCAACCATGAAAACAAGACCGTCTTGGACCCTTTCTGAAATGAACCGACCATTGAAAGCGAGCACACGTGACTGACGTCCAGATCGGATATTCCGGCATCGCCTTGCTACTGGTGCTGATTGCATTGCGGGTGCCGATCGGGGTCTCGCTGATCACAGTTTCCTTCGGCGGCATCTGGCTTCTCGTCGGAGAGCGTGCGGCCTGGGGCACGCTCGGCGTGGTGCCCTATGAGTTCGCGGCCAGCTGGCAGTTGAGTTCAATCCCGATGTTCCTGCTGATGGGGTTTTTCTGCTTCCATGCAGGGCTGACCAAGGGGCTGTTCGACGCAGCTCGTGTCTGGCTGGCACGGTTGCCGGGGGGGCTGGCTGTTGCCGCGGTTTTCGGCTCGGCTGGGTTCGCCGCTGTCACCGGCTCGTCGATAGCGTGCGCCGCTGCGATGGGGCGGATCGCAGTGCCCGAAATGATGCGGCATCGCTATGACCCCGGCTTTGCCACGGGCACTGTCGCGGCAGCGGGCACCATAGGGGCGCTGATCCCGCCGTCTATCCTGCTGATCCTCTACGGCATCATCGCGCAGGTGCCGATCTCGCAGATGTTTCTCGGTGGCACGGTCGCAGGTCTCATCACCGCGCTCAGCTATGTCGCCGTCATCATGATCCGCGCCAAGATCGATCCGACATTGGCGCCGCAAGTCCACGAGAAGATCGGCTGGCGCGAAAGGTTTTCGGCCCTGGGAGAAACTTGGCCAGTCATCTTGTTGATCCTGGGGGTCTTCGGCGGATTGTTCTCCGGCATTTTTTCGGCAACGGAGGCTGGTGCCGTGGGCGCCGCCCTCGCGATGGTCATTTCCATGCTGAAGGGCAGTCTGAACTTCAAGGCGGTCAAGGATGCGCTTGTCGAGACGCTGCTTACCTCCGCGGCGCTTTTCATCATTGCCATCGGCGCCAGTATGCTGTCACGCTTCATGGCTTTTAGCGGTGCGGGTGATCAGTTCGCTGTACTGGTTGGAGGTCTCGGCGCGGACCCGGTCGTGCTGTTGATCGGCATCGCCTGTATCTATCTCGTTCTAGGCATGTTCCTCGAGCCAATCGGGGCCATGCTGCTGACCCTTCCGATCTTCCTGCCGATTATCGGCGCGGCGGACATCAACCTCATCTGGTTCGGTGTCCTGCTGGCGAAGTTTCTCGAGGTCGGGATGATTACTCCGCCCATCGGTCTGAACGTCTTCGTCATCAAGAGCGTGGTGGGTGACCTCGTCAGTACGGGCGCGATCTTCCGGGGCATCCTGTGGTTTCTGGTCGCGGATGTGGTCGTGGTTGGCCTGCTGATCACCTTTCCTGAACTCGTGCTCGCCCTGCCGAGGATGATGCAATGATGCGCGGGCTTCAAACGAAAGATCTCAATCTGAAAGGAATGACATCATGACCAGGGATACATCGCAACGGAATGGCAAGCCGCTAGACCTTGTCATCGTTGGCGCGGGGTTTGCGGGCCTTTACATGCTCTACCGCGCCCGGAAATTGGGTCTTTCCGCCAAGGTGTTCGAGGCCGGCGCGGACGTGGGCGGTACCTGGTATTGGAACCGCTATCCCGGTGCCCGCTGCGATGTGGAATCCATGCAATACTCCTATTCTTGGGATGAGGAACTCCAGCAGGATTGGGATTGGACGGAGCGTTTCGCGACGCAACCCGAAATCCTCGCCTACGCGCGCCACGTTGCCGATCGCCATGACATGCGCCGAGACATCAAGTTCGACACCCGTATCCAGTCAGGCAACTACGACGAGACCGCGCATCGCTGGATTGTGGTGGAGGAGGACGGAACCGAGACGAGCGCCCGCTACCTCGTTCTCGCCACCGGCTGT
>Ga0209347_1002758_pt1 | contig 22291 bp, 15 predicted proteins | sample AutmiccommuBRH23_FD_187382 | JGI IMG/M metagenome (GOLD analysis project Ga0209347, IMG submission 187382) | Deep subsurface microbial communities from Mt. Terri, Switzerland - Autotrophic microbial communities BRH/23 (SPAdes) (version 2) | ecosystem: Environmental > Aquatic > Deep subsurface >...
GATCGTCAGACTCCCGTTCAACAGTGACCAAATGCGCGTACCCACTTCATTTAAAACTTTGATCTGGCCGGCCTGCGGCAGCACGACAACGGCTTCGCCATCTACGATTTGATATACCACACCGGGATGCGGCCTGCATACCTTCTCTAAAGTTAACATATCTGTACCTCAGGTTGATTTTACTCTACCCCGCAGCCTGCGCAAGTGATAAAAAATGGTACCTAACCAATAATGGTGCAAACCCAAATAGCGATTAACCCACGGCCATGGGAACTGCTGTAAAAGGATGGTCCGATCCTGGCGATTGATCTGGATTACCCGCCCGATTAGAGCAAGCGGCTCGGCCGGCCTGTCAAAAGCACGTAAGTGATCTCCTTTTGTCATCCAGCCCTGTATGGATTTTCCCACCAGGCGATGAACGACCCAGTCGCCAGAGGGAGCGCCTGGTGGTGTTTCCTCCAAACGCACAACGATATCTCCCCGCCGGAATGGCTTTTCCTGACGCGTCTCGACCAGGATGGTATCCCCGGAACGAATCAAGGGTGTCATACTCGTGCTGGTTACGCGCAGTTGAATTTCCGTAGCCTCTGATTGAGCGATCAATCCAGCAGCTATCTGCTGAAAGAGTTTCCGGTCATCAATAAGTGGTTGGGGGGTGGTTGGAGGACGGTTCATGGAAAGATTCAGGGGATGAACTGGTTGGGTAATACCGGTATATAGACGCGACTGCCGGTTAGTGTACTTACCAGTGTGGCTGAAGCGATGACACGTCCTTTTGCCTCAGAATAGACCTGCACTTCATCGAGCAGCCGGGTTACCGTCCCGGAGTTGAGTGGTAAAAGCACCTCAATCAGAATATCTGCAGCTTCTCCTGGCTGGAGAAGGAACTGCGTTTGAGGAATGATCACGGCGCTGTCATGATTGGCGAGTGTGACGGTAAAGGTATCCACGACTTCGCTGATGTTGCTGATCTGCAAAGTATATTCGAGCGTCTCACCCACCTGCCCGCTCTGCTCTGCCCGCACAGGCGCCAGGGTGGTCAGCAGGCGCATGGCAGGGTCGCCAAAAATCGTGTAGGTGTGCACCAGGTCCAGATTTTGCCCGGTTGCATACAGCGCCACTTTACTGGATGCAACCGTGCTGCCCAGCTCCTGAACGCCTTGGTCATATAGCGCATCGAAAAAGGCGCGGTTGAGGATATCGTGTCCCTGGGCCACGCCCAGACCGGTGGGAGAATAAGCCGCAGCCACACCACCATCAGGTTTACGCAATAGATTGACTGCCAGACTGGGTCTATCTAATGCAGGATAAATCCAATAGCCGTCCAGGCAGGTCATCGATAGCAAGATCGGCAGCTGGTTCGAATTTGTCATAGACACAAGATCATTATAGGCAAGGTCATCCATGCGATCAGGATGGCTGGAGGTTACCAGCAACCACTCATTCGCCCAATAGTTTATGGAAGCATGGCCAATATAATTCAGGAAGTGCGCACCATCAATGTTCATTGTATCCACGATGGCTTGATTCACCTGGGGGCAATCTTTGGTATCCTCCGGGGTGCAGAAATTACCATCCACTTCAGATAGATAATCATTTAAGTAAATCTTCTCGGTATGCTGGTGGTCTGGAATACTTGAGTTAATCACCAACTCCGACAGATCCATGAAAGCCCCGGCCGGGTCCGGTTGGTTATCGGCAACGAAAGCCAGGCGATTTTGCCAGGCCTTGCCGGGGCTTTTCTCGTAACTTATGATCTTATCGATCACAGCTGACAACTCCTGCGGGGTATCCACCGGGATGCGGCCAATCGCCAGATCGGGCAAGGGATCGGGGCCGATCACAGCCGCCAGATCCGAAGAACTATCCACCTCGCCCTGCCAGGGATCCACCCAGACCAGATGGGGCGGCATATAGATTGGGGCATCCGAATAATTATTGGCAGGTCCAGGGCGGCTAAAAAAATTCCAATGCCCGCTGCCAACCAGGACCGCGTAGGAAGGCAGGCTATAAGCCAGAAAACTCTTGATCGCCAATGAATGGTAGATGCCATCATTGAATTCATTGATGATATCTTCCAAATCAACGACCATGCTGCGCAAGCCCTGATCCGCACGATAGTCAGCCAGAACTTGAGCTGCCTGGATGAATTGGGCGTGGGCGATAATCAGGTAATCTGCACCAAGAGAAGTTTCGTGCAGGTTTTTGAATGTGTAACTCGATAGCAGAGGCGTTTTTAATGCGCTGCCAGAAACCAGATAGCTGGCTTCCTGTGGGTGCTCAGCCTGAAATTTCACCTGGTAAGTTCCCGCTGCGTCCACATACTCCGTCCGCCCCAGGATGAAAACCGGTTCAAGCGGAATGGATATATCCAGCACCTTGATCTGGTCCGATGTAAAACCATCGATCTCATACTGCCAGATGATGCCGGCTTCATTGAAAGAAAAGAAAAGCTGGTCATTCTCAGCGTGAAAATTGCGCGCATAGCTGAGCTCGAACCAATCAATATCATATTGAGCCGATGTTGTATTGGCGGCTAGTAATGCAACCAATGAGAGCTGATTGGTTCCCGCGTTTAAGAGCAGCGGATCGATTTCTGCCTCAAATGCGTGCCTGCCGCGGCCATCCCAGAGACTATCCAGGATAGGTGTAGGGTGATCATTTACAAATAACTGGATGTGATGGTCTGGGTTTACAGTATTGGTATCTGTAGCTGAAAATAACTCCCCACGCAGGACTGCTGGAATTGTGGAGTGGGCCAAACCTGGCAAATCCAATATATAGGTGCTGGTGACCACTGAACTGGAAGAGTTGACAGAAATTCGCTCCCCCCAGAACCAGGTATCTTCGTCTGAAAGATGAGTGGTATTCCAACGATCATCTTCTTCGAAATGCCAGGTATCCGTGAACAGCAAAGGCTGGGGGCGGTTAACAATCGGTATCCCGCTGATTTCCCCTATGCGCAATCCAGCTGGCCCATCTACATCCAGCCAATAAACATTCTCAGCGGTATATTTCTCGAACATTTCAGCTGTCATGTGGGGCTGCCAGCCCGTGGGCATTATCGGCCAAAAGTCATCTTCAGGCGCATAGCGTTCAGCCATCCGGTCGCCGCGAAAACGCTCCCCGTAAAAAACCACCCGATCCGTTAGCGCAAAGCTCCCATCCCCTTCACCATCCCTGCCGCTGGCATCCTGAACTTGAATGGCTACCGGCGCACCTTGATTGGTCAGGCGAAAATCCAACGGATTGACCCGCGATAGATCCAGGCCTGCGGCACTGAGGTCTGCGCCAGTCACCTGATACAGCCCATCTTCGAGCACAGTGATCTTATAGCGAGTTTCGTCGTAATCGTCAGCAGCAGTCGCATTTGCCAGGGAGAGTTCTTGAGCAATGCGTGAGGGCTGGCTGCGCCAAAGCCGTGCGCTCTCAGGATTGATGACCAGATTCTCGGCCAGCCAGTCCAGAGGACCTTCAGGCATTAACCCAGAAGAGACCGACCAGGCGTCGTCTGTGGTACGGGGCTCGAAACTGATCACAACTTCCAGTGCTGAGTGCCAGCGTAAACGACCCGATGTTAAGTCATACTGAAAAGGAAATAAATCGACGCGCAGCATACGCTGGCCGCGCATCCAGGCTTCTTCTCCAAACTGCACCGGTTGGACCGGGTAGAAACTTTCGAACTCAAGAAGTGAGAATTGAAAAGCCGGAAAATCCTCCAGGTAAGTTCCAGGCTCCCATTCGCCCTCCAGTGCTTGCGGGCCACCTGCAAGTGCCAGATTGAAATTTCCGGGCAATATCAGTGGATCAAAAGTGTGGAATGTCATCTGTACATCCACGCCAGGTGGTATCGCTACCAGTCGTGATAGTCGAGGCAGGCGGGGCTTGCCTGGGGTACCATCATTCGGTATGCCGGGAACTTGCAGTGAAATCGTCTCAAGAGCAGCAGTTTCAGTTGCCAGGATCTCGTATTCTGGAGTATCCAGGCGAAAGCGCACCTGGTGGATATCTGAATTTAAGAGGGTTAAGCCTGCCCGGGGAGATTCAGAGGCCACAACTTGAGTCTGATGGACCCCTAAGGTTCCCGCAAAGATGGCAAAACAAAAGATGATGCGGAAAAAACGAACAAGCATGGTCAACTCTGGCACATGTGAATCATTGGCAGTATAAGATCCCCTGATTAAAAATTTCCAGCAAATTAATTATAGCAGATTGCATTCCCGTGCTCGGAAAATAAAAAGCCGCGCAGCATTCGCGCGGCTTTGGTTGTTTTGAACTAACAGGACCAATTAACCGGTCAAATCGGGTCTTTTACCCGAGGCCCAGTGGATTCAACGGATCAGGAAAATTCAGGGGAGATCCAGCTCGAATTTCAAGCTCCAGCTCGTGCTTGACCGCGGGTTTCTCATAAGGTTTGCGCTCGTCTGATTGTGGTTCGGGATTTTTGTGTTTCATCGTTGTTCTCCTGCTGCTACTGAACATTACATCTTGCAATGTTATTATAACGAATAATTCATCTTAATGCAAGTTAATTTGGTAAATTGATTTGGATATTTTATATCCAAATCTCAATTAATGGAAGGCCAAAATGAAGAGTCGGGCCTAAAATGCAGTAATTGGACAGGGAATTTTGCCAGGATTTTTTGCACGCGCCGCATTAACTCCTGACTGCTTTCAGGATCTGCCAGCATAACCGGCAAACAAGAAATTATTTCTGCGAATGCCAGCCCTTCACCTACTGGTTCCAGGTATACGGACTGATCTTGAACTAAACGGTACAATCCACCTAACGGCGCTGAACGATTGGATGGACGAACCTGGGTGGGATTGGTGAATGGCGTGCCATAGACTGACCAGGACTCCCCCTCGGGTAGAACCAAAACCAGATCATCATTCAATATACTATCCGGTGGAGAATTGCGGGCCACAGTGGTCTTGCCACTGCCAGAGTGACCAAAAAAACAGAAAGCCTTACCATTCTTTATAACCGCAGCTGTATGGAACATAAATCCCCCGGCTTGATATGCCAGCAGAGCAAATGCCGAACGCAGAAAGTAATCTACGGCTTCCACTGAAGCCTGAGGGGCCAGATACAGCTCTCCAGTATCCAATGCACATGCCAACCAACCCACTCCACCAGCTTCTGAGATAATCATGCGCTGCTCAATAAAGTGAATACCCTGTGGATAGCCCGCAACCGGTAATCCGATTTTAATTTTTACCTGCACCTGCCTTTGTGCAGCTTCGGGCAAAACGAAATCTTGGTATTTTTCAATCAGTCGCGTTTTGATTAGCGCATTTGGGCAGTCCAGTTGGATCCCCAGATTGGCTATTCCTAGTGTGAATTGGTGATGATGACGATCAATCATATTGTGGATTGTTATTTTCGCGTGTGGAAATAATTCCTGCCAGGGCAAATATTCCCAAAGCAATGGCAGCACCTGCCTCAACAAAACCCTGCTGAGCAACGCTGACGGAGGTATGCCAGCTGCGATTTGTCACGCCGTCCATTTCAACATCTTCCAATTCGTAATAGTATGTCAGACCAGGTTTTACCGATTTATCGATGAACTGATAGTTTCCACCTTGTAAGGGATCGGTTGATGCTGGAATTAACTCTGGATTGATACGTGACTCCGGCCCCTCCAAGGAATCTCGGCGGTAGACATTGAATCCGACTGTATTTAGCTCGCTGGCGGTCGTCCATTCAATTTTCACACTGGCATGCTGTGACAACCACCAGGCCCAGATTCCTAATCCGAGTGCGACAAGCATCAGCCCTCTAAAGATCCAACGTGGTTTATTTGAAATATGTGACTTCAAATTATCCCTCAATGAACGCATGATTTAGCAATACCATTTGCAATTATACCAATCCCAATATCTATTCGCGGCGGTTAATTTCTGGCAAAACCTTGCAACTACATACGTTATGCGAAGCAAAGCACTGACTGGGGCAATCATGAAACCACCAGCATAAGTCCCGGACTTAACAAAAGTGTTGCGTGATGATCGCCAAATTCAGGCTATGATTAGCAGGGTACATAAATTACCCATCTTCTAAAACAGGTATTGGTATGCGATTAATTCCTAAATTCCATTTATTCCTTATCCTGGCTGTAATCAGCACCAGCCTCTCTTTTTCCACAGCTAATCCGATCCTGGCGGCGCCACCACCGCCCGTAAAACCCGATCTAGTTGGCCTGGCGGAAGAAGCCCAACAAGCCATCGAAAATGCGATCCTATCGCAACCTGAACGATCACTGGGCTTCCTGGTATATGACACCCGCATTGAAAATATAAAAATTTCCAGGGATAGCATTTGGGCAGCCGGGTATCTCGTGCCACATGATCCGCTCACTGGAGAAACTCTGCCCATAGAACCCGGAGTGGCGATCACACATCAAACCGAGCAAGGCTGGGAGGTGTACTTCCCGGGTGATGAAGCATATCAGGAAGCTTTAACTTCGCTGCCTGCGGAAGTCCTTGATCCCGGAATCCTCGAACAACTGCTGATCATGGATCAGATCCAGGAAACCACAGTTCCCTCAGGACCATTAAGCGGCTACCGGCTGCCCTGGGAAGCTGGTAAAACCACCTACGTTTCGCAAACAGTTGCGCATGATCGCTATACCCCCAGTGGGAACGCCCATTATAGTTTTGATTTTTATGTACCCCAGACCATGTTCAACCTTTACGCCGCCAAAGCCGGCACAGTCTGGTCATATCGCGATGACGTCCCGAATGGAGACCCAACGGCTGGTAACTACATCGTCCTGGAAGATACAACGACCATCCCCACCACATACCAGCTTTATCTCCACCTGGCACAGGACAGCATCCCGCCAGATCTTAAAGTGATTGGGGCGCCTGTCCAGCGCGGCCAGTACGTTGGGATTGCTGACGACACGGGTGTGAGCACAGGACATCACCTGCATTTCCAGGTACAGACCTTTCCCTACTATACTGCGTATTGGGGGGTATCCGTCGATATCGTTTTTGAAGAGGTGAGCATCAATGGCGGCAGGCCGCGAGTTAATATCGACTTACCCTACTGTACCTGGGAAGGCGATGTATGTGACGAATTTCAATCTGCATACGTTTCAGCCAATACAATCACCGGTGATCACACTGCTCCCAGTGGGGATTTTACGAATATAACTACCGGCGCCAAACTCACCAGCCAGGAGCTTATGCTGGAGGGTTGGGCGTACGACAACGAGAGCGAGCTTTATTCTATACAGGTGATCGCTAATTACGACGGCCTGTGGCGAGAAATCGGGCCCAGCTATAACACCAGCCCTTTCAGTACGACGCTGGACTTATGCAGCCTGGGTATCCCCGACGGCCCGCTAAGCCTCGCCTTGCGCTTGCGGGATAGTTCTGGAAATGTAAGCCTTGATCTGCCCGGGCTGCGCCAGATTATTAAGGAATATAGCTGCCCCAGCCAGCCGCCTGCCTGTACCCCAAGCAGCACTCAGGTAGCATTATTTGCTGAAACAGCCTATGGCGGCGCCTGCACAATTTTCAATCCTGGTACCTATTCAGGCAGCACCACATTGGGTGCGGTTGGCTCCAATAATGCTGCCTCGATTATGGTAGGAAGCAGTGTTCTGGCGACCCTGTATTCCGCTGAGGACTATACCGGTCGCAGTGAAACTATAGAAAATTACGATCGCAATCTCAGCGATAATCGTACCGGTAATGATCAGCTATCATCGCTAAAGGTTGTATCGCGCAGCTCGCTCCCGGCTGTACCGCAGCCGGTTTGGCCAGATGATGGCAATGATGATTACACATCTGATCGCAGCCTCACCTTGAGCTGGCGCGACCAGGGCGGGGGAACGCGTTACAAAGTCCGCTTGAGCGGTCCCAATGGCACTCAAGAATCAGAATGGTTAGAGGAACCCCGCTGGCGGATCAGCACGCTGTCAGCCGGTGCGTACTCATGGCAGGTTCAGGCAGGCAATGACTCTGGCGTAAGCGCCTGGTCGGAGACTAATACGCTTTCCATTCAAACCAGCAGCCTGCCCGCACCTGCTTCGGTAAACGCCCCATATGTAGATGATATGGAAGATACCAATCCAGGATGGCAGCACAGCAATTATTGGGACCGTGCATACATCACTGGCAACCCTAATGGTGGTGAAATCAGCTGGATCTATGATACCGGCATTCCCGATAGTTATGCCACCGGAGCACCAAACGAAGGTGATTTAACATCCCCAAGGGTGTATATCCCTTCATCGGGTTATTACTTGCGCTTTTCCTATCGGTATGAAACTGAATCACCCGGCACTCAGTGGGACCAACGCTGGGTGCAGATCTCGACTGGCGGCCCGTACACAAACCTTTTACAACTAAACGATGACACACCGAACAAATGGCTGCAAAGCCCTGCAATCAACCTGGATGCTTACGCAGGAAAGAATGTACAGGTGCGATTTTATTTCACAACGATTGATGACCAGCAAAACGATTTTCAAGGATGGACCATCGACGATGTTAGCATTACCAGTACTTCCCCCGATGTATGTGCAGATAACGATGGCTTAGAGATAGTCTATGGACAGAGTTACGTAGGCACGCTCTGCCCGGGCGGTGATGTGGATTATTTCCAGTTTCAAGGCCAGGAGGGAGATCGCATCGGTATTCTCGCCGAAGCTGATCCAGAGTCTTCCCCTGTAGACAGCGTCTTGTACTTGCTGGACCAGGATGGCTCATCAATTCTGGCTGAAAATGATGATATCGTTTATGCAGTCCAGACCGATTCCTTTGTTCAATACCGCCTTCCTGCAGCGGGTACTTATTTCATCAAGCTCAAAGATTGGGCTCATCCAACTGCTGGCGGCGAGGAGTACACCTATAAGCTCACCCTGACCCGCGATGCAGACCTACCCAAAGTCAGTTTGATTTCCCCAGAAAGCAGTATCTACTTACCTTCAAGTCCATTTTCCATCCAGGTGAATGCCAGTGACCTGAGCAGCGGGGTCAATCAGGTTGAGTTCTACTTGCATGAAGGCAATTGGATCAGCGACAAGTGGGTTTACCTGGGCGCCGACAGCGAGGGCAGCGACGGCTGGTCCTGGCTGATTGACCCAGGTATCTATCTGGAACAGACAGAAATGGCGATCTATGCCCGGGCGTTAGATTGGGCAGGTAATTCAGCCTATGCTGCTGCCTGGGGATTGGCGCTCGATCGCACGGCTCCGGTCAGCGAGCTTGCCGCCCTGCCAGCTCTCACAGCCAACACTGCAATTGTTCTGGATTGGACAGCCACGGACAATCTCTCAGGGGTGGGATCATTTGACCTGCAAGTCCAGCCGAGCGGTCTGAGCTGGCAAACTTTCGCAACCGGAGTGAGTGGAACTCTTCGACAGGCCGTATATATAGGGGAAATCGGCCAAACCTACAATTTTAGAATGCGCGCTGTCGACCTGGTGGGGAATGTAGAGATTTACTCAATAAGCGCCGAAGCATCTACCTCAATATCCAATAGCATTTGTACCTATCCCGATATTTGGGAAAAATCCAGTGGATCAACCAACGACAATCAGGTGGGAACAGCCAATATGATATCCACGACATTTGCTGAACAAGTTCATAATCTGTGCAATCCCTTATCCACCGACCATCTCGATGACGAAGATTGGTTGAGTATCGACCTGAAGGCTGGAGTGCAGCTGATCGCCAACGCCACCCCCATGTATCCTGGCGCGGCGATCGTACTGGAGTTGTTTGACAGCGATGGGGTAACGCTCCTACAGCAAGGTACTCCGCAAGATTTTGGCTATTCAACGCTCCTCTTATGGCGATCAGATCAGAACCGGCGGGTTTACTTACGAATGCGGCACCTACATACAGGCGTGGCAGGCGAGGGCATCAAATACACCATCCAGGTCACACAAGGTGAAGCGATCTTCTTCCCCATTTTGAAGAAGTAGCCTAAAATATACGTGTGAAACTTATCATTCAGATTCCATGTTTCAACGAAGCGGATAACCTGCCGCATACCGTTGCCGCTTTGCCGCGCCAACTGGACGGGATCGACAGAATCGAATACCTGGTGATCGACGATGGCAGCACAGATGCAACGGTCACTGTTGCCAGACAAATTGGGGTCCAGCATATCGTGCAACTTACCGCTCATTCCGGCCTGGCAGCCGGTTTTGCCGCAGGTCTTGAAGCTGCCCTGCTCCAGGGGGCAGACATTGTTGTCAATACCGATGCCGATAATCAATACCAGGCTGAGGACATCCAACGACTGATCGAACCTATTCTGGCCGGTCGTGCAGACCTGGTGGTTGGTGACCGTGGTGTTGCCAGCCTGGTCAGTTTTTCGCCAGTCAAGCGCCAGTTGCAGCGTTTAGGGAGCTGGGTAATCGGTCGGGCATCCGGTGTAACAACACCCGACGCCACCAGTGGCTTTCGCGCTCTCAGCCGCGAGGCTGCCCTGCGCACCCTGGTGCTGAGCGACTATTCCTACACACTTGAAACACTTATCCAGGCTGGGGCAAGCCATATCGCTGTGGAATATGTGCCTGTCCGCACCAACCCCCAGACCCGGCCATCGCGTTTGATGCGCAGTATCCCACACTATCTGGCCCACTCTGGCGCCACGATTATCCGAGCGTATACCATGTACAGACCTTTACGCGTTTTTTCCTCACTGAGCCTGGTTTTCCTGGTGGTGGGGCTGCTGCTCAGCCTGCGCTTCGTGTATTTTTTCCTGCTCGGTCAGGGCAATGGTCATATCCAATCTTTGATCCTGGCCGCAGTGCTGTTGATTGTTGGCTTTCAAACCTTTTTAATCGGCCTGGTTGCCGATCTGATCGGTTTTAACCGCAAAATCCTGGAAGACCTGACCTATCGCATCCGGCGGATTGAACTAGACCGCAATCTCCAGGATCGCACTCCACGTCAATGAACAACCGCTCTTTTGGCTGGATCTTGATCAGCGCCTGCTTGCTGCTCCTCAGCGGCTGTGCACCGTTGGTCCGATTTGAGCAGCCTGCCCATACAGGCTGGGTTGCCCTGGATGCTGAACACAGCTTTGGACAGACATTTACTGCTCGCTATGCTGGTCTGGAAGCTGTTGCATTTCTATTGGATCCTGGAGATACTGCGACTGGCATACTGGAATTCAGCCTGTTCGTGCATGACCAACGTAGCACACCACTGGAAACCGTACGTATCCCACTGAAAGAGATTCAGACAAGCGGATTTCAACGCATCGACTTTAGCGCCTTGCCCCTCTCAAACCAACAAGATTATTACGCCAGGATGGTCATCACCGGTGAAGGAGAAATCCAGGTTGGGATCGGGCCGGGTGCAAGCTACCTGAATGGCGCAGCCTATACTGATGATATTGCCCAAGACCAGCAGGCAGTATTTCGGTTGATTTATGATCCGAACACTACGGTACGGGGATTGATCCAGGAAGGTATAGGCTGGCTGCTAAATTTGAGCATAGCTGTTATATTATTCATTATTCCCGGATGGGGAATACTTACAGCAGTCTTGCCTGCCTGGCGCAGCTTATTCTGGCCGGAGAAATTGGGCCTGGCGGCTGGTGTGAGCCTGGTAGTTTACCCGGTTTTGGTGCTGTGGACCAATCTAATCGGGGTGCAGCTAGGCATGATTTACGCCTGGCTGCCGGTGGTAGCCGGGATAAGCCTGATCTTCTGGAGTTTTGCCAGGCGACCCCATACATGGCAAGTTGTGCACAGGCCTTCCTTACCCGACCTAGTTTGCAGCCTGACTTATCTTGGAATACTGGGTATTCTCCTGATTTCTCGATTATGGCCTGTACGCGGCCTGGCTGCCCCGATGTGGGGTGATTCCCTGCACCATACAATCATCAGCCAGCTCATCGTCGATCATCAAGGATTGTTCACTTCATGGGCTCCTTATGCCGAAATGACCAGCTTCACGTATCACTTCGGCTTCCATACGCTCACAGCAGCTTATCACTGGTTAACAGGCCTGGAATTATCTCAGGCAGTTTTATGGACCGGACAAATCATGAATATCTTGAGCCTGATTGTCCTGGTTCCTTTGGCGAATCGCTTGAGTAATCATCGCTGGGCCGGGGTTTTTGCCCTGACCACTGCCGGGCTGCTCACCTCCATCCCACAGGTTTACGTAAATTGGGGGCGCTACACGCAGTTAACCGGGCAGATCATCCTTTTGGTTTTGGTATATTTGAGCTGGGTGTATTTTCACGAGCATCCAGGGGACCGTCGTCTGGGGGCGCTGGTGGCAGTCCTGCTGGCGGGTTTAGGTTTAACGCACAACCGTATCCTGGTTTTCGCGGCAGCCTTCTTTCTGGTGTACTTTTTCGCATATGCGCGTTCAACCGGTTTCTGGCGTACAGTCAAAATTATGGGTCTGGTAAGCCTGGGTGGATTGCTGTTTTTTTTGCCCTGGCTGCTGCGCGTATTTCCCAGTACCATCATCCAAATCCTGTTTGCCCAAATATCTACACCTGCATCCCATCTCTCAGCTTCTGTGATCCAGGGTGAAGATGTTTTTCAATATGCAAACTATATCCCAACGGTCATCTGGTATTTGAGCGGCGCGGCGCTGCTTATGGCGATCATCAGGCGTGATAAAGCCATGCTGGTGGTCAGCGCCTGGTGGCTGTTGGTTCTGATGATCGGCTACCCACACTGGATTGGCTTACCTGGATCCGGAGCGATCGGCGGATTCACGGTGATGATCGCTGCATATATACCAGTATCCGTGCTGACTGGCTATCTGCTTGGCAGTGCGCTCATATATCTCCGCCAGCAACGCAGAATACCTGGCTTTGAACTGGCAAGCTCAATCCTGGTTGCTGTGCTGACCCTGGGGATCGGGCTAAGCGGGCTGCGGGGACGTCTGCTGGATGTGCATGTCAGCGAGAGCGCCTTATTCACGCGCTCCGACCAGCGTGCCGCTGAATGGATCCGCGAGCATCTTCCGGACGGCAGCCTGATTCTGGTAAACTCATTTCTGGCTTACGACAACACCGTAGCAGTGGGTTCGGATGGAGGATGGTGGGTGCCCTTTAAAGCCCTACGTGCGGTGACACTGCCCCCCATCAATTACAGCCTGGAAACCGGACCTGATCCAGAATACCGGCAGAGAGTTAACCAAATCACGTCCGCTATCCTGGAAAAAGGGATCATGGATCCAGACGTACAGGATCTTCTGTCAGAACGCGGTGTCACACATATTTATCTTGGGCAGCAGCAGGGCAGCGTCAATTACACAGGCCCACCGATCCTGGCAGAAGAGATACTGAGCACGGGCAACTACCTTCCTGTTTATCACGAGGACCGGGTATGGGTCTTTGAACGCATCCAGCCATGAACGTGTCTGAAAAGAAATCCTTACGCGTGTGTTATTTTGGCACTTACCGGGCCAATTACGAACGCAACCGGTTAATGATCAACCGTCTTCTGTCTGGCGGAATCGATGTGATCCCATGCCATGCGACACTGTGGCAGGGATTTGAGGACCGCCAGCAAGCTGCCAGCGGCGGGTGGAAAAAACCTGCCTTCTGGCTGAGGGTGCTCAAAGCTTACATAAGGCTGCTGAACGAATATCGTAAAGTTGGTGATTATGACGTGATGCTGCTGGGCTACCCTGGACAGGCCGATGTGCTCTTAGGGCGCATACTATCTTCCTTACGGGGCAAGCCTTTGGTCTGGGATGTGCTGATGTCGATCTACCTGATCGCCCGTGAACGGCAGCTGGAACAGCGCAGCCCATTCACAATAAGGTTGATCCACTGGCTGGAAAAGACAGCTATGCACATGCCGGACTTATTTATCGTGGATACTCCAACTTATGCTGCCTGGTATCAGCAGGAATATCAGATCCCAGGCGAGAAGATTCGCCTTCTACCACTGGGAGCAGATGACCGGATCTTTCAGCCACTGCCTGATATCCAAAAAACCAGCTCTGACTTTGTATGTTTATATTATGGAACCTACATTCCCAATCACGGCGTACCGATCATCATCGAAGCGGCGCACAGACTGGCAGATCACCCAGCAATTCGCTTTGAAATGGTGGGTGTAGGACCCGAGCGCCAAAAAGCCGAACAAATGGCAAAGGAACTCGGTCTCCAGCAGGTTACATTCATCGACTGGCTGGAGAAGGATGCATTGGTCAAAAAGATTGCCGAAAGCGACGTGATCCTGGGCACATTTGGCAGCACCCCCCAGGCGCTCATGACCATGCAAAACAAAATCCATGAAGGTCTGGCAATGGCAAAACCGGTGATCAACGGCGATTCACCGGCGATGCAGGCCATTTTAAGTCATGGCGAGGAAATTTACCTGTGCGAGCGGGAAAATCCGGATGCCTTAATGGAGGCAATTCTGGCCTTATATACGCAGCCCGAGTTGTGCCAGACTCTTTCCCAACGCGGGCACCAATATTATCTGAAGCATTTATCCTTCGACCATCTGAGCCAGACTTTATGCGCAATCATGTATTCACTGATGTCTTGAGGCGGGCTCTGCTGCCCAGTATTCTTTTGTTGGCAACAGGCCTGCGCATCATTGCGATGCAGGGCAAAAGTCTCTGGTACGATGAATTGCAATCCGTCACCTATGCCAGCCTATCGATCCCAGATCTTCTGGCAGCCGTCCGCGCCTATGACCCACATCCGCGTGTGTATTATTTGCAGTTACACTTCTGGTTGCTGTTGGGGACCAGTGATGGGTGGATCAAGCTAAATAGTGTTCTATGGTCATTGTTGACCATCCTATCTTTATATTGGATAGTTCGCAAACATCTCAACCAGCGCACTGCTCTCCTGGCGGCTATGTTCCTGGCAATCAGTCCATATGCGGTTAACTATGGTATCGAGGTTCGTAATTACAGCTTGTGGATGCTGCTGGCTGTTTGGGCGTATGAGCTTAACCACCAATTACTCCTGAATAAACGCAAATTCCCAGCAGGCATCGGGTTATTCCTGGTAACCACTGCCTTTCTTTATCTACACGGGATCAGTTTTCTCATCCTGCCCGCTCTTTATGCGCATGCCTTGATCTTGTTACTCCAATGTAAAATTAACTTGAACCAGCTTTGGAACTGGGTGATTGTGCAGATCGTGATTGTTCTCGCATATATTCCGTGGCTGCTGCGCGCCTGGACAATTAGAAATGTAGGACATGCTGTTATTCCAGGATTGGACGACCTCGTAAGTACGATTTATTTCCAATTACTTGGTCATTGCAGTCAATGTACTACTGGTTTTCAGGCCAGCTTTGTCATCGCCTGGATATCAATCTGTATCTTTGTGGCTTATCGCTCGTCGTATGCTCGTCTGATAATCCTGGCGTACATCTTCATTCCAATTCTGGCGACCATCATAATCAGTTATTTCTTGCGTCCCATCTGGTTGTTCCGCGGTTTAGGTCTGATTGTGCCATTTATGTTATTGATTCTGGCAATATGGCTTGACAGTCTAATGGACCTTGCTAATTGGCAAAAATGGATCGCTGTGAGTGAATTAATCCTCATCATCAGTTTGTTTGCTGTAACCTTACTCAATCAATTTCGTTCATTGGTTTATCCCTGGGATTTCAAACGGGCAGCTGAGCATGTCGCATCTCACATCCAGACAGGTGAGGTAATCTTACTTTCCCATGAGCGAACCTTCTGGTGCTGGAACTGGTATTTCCTTGGCCCCGGCACAATTAATCCCATCCAAAGGGTTAATTCGATAAACAGTTCAAATAGTATTAGAATCACTACTCTTCCTGCCTCGCTTTCGCCTCCGAAAAATGGCGGCTATTGGCAAGTTTATCGGGATATCGATTTTCCTCCTGTGAGTTCATCCAGTCCCAATAAACGAATTTGGGATTTTGAAGGTTTAAATGTTGTATATACACCTATCCAGCCCTAGCACAAGACAGTGCACATCATGAAGGTCTTGCTAGTGACCCTTAACCAGGTGCATCAGGGGACCTATTGGCGCGCCTACCATTTAGGCCAAAACCTGGCAAGGCGAGGACACCAGGTCACGCTGGTGGCAACCGGGAGAAATAATCGCTTTAATATCTCGGTTACATATACTGAAGGCATGGAGCTGGTCGAAACCCCCGACTTATGGCAGGGCAAGCTGCGTGGTTACGAGCTTTGGAATACCATACGCCGGATGATCTGGCTACGCGGACGTAACTATGACATTGTACACGGATTTGAAGCCAGGCCAACGGTTATCTATCCTGCCAGAATGGTCGCCAGAAACAATAAAGCGCCTTTGATACTCGATTGGGCAGATTGGTTTGGTCGCGGGGGTTCTGTTGAAGAACGATCAAATCCCCTGCTTAAAAATCTATTAAGGCCAATAGAAACTTATTACGAGGAGAATTTCCGTCCAGGGGCAGATGGCAATACTGTAATTAATTCTACCCTTTTCCAACGCGCGCAGAGTCTGGGTGTAAATTTGTCCCAATTATTACTGCTTCCAAATGGTGCAGATACTCAGCGTATTCAGCCTAGTTCCAAGAATGCGGCACGAATTAGGCTTGGTCTACCTTTAGATGCAAGAATTATCGGGTACATCGGAACGATTTTTCTCCGCGATGCACAGCTGATGTCAGAAGCCTTCGACCACCTTCAGACAATCTCTCAAGAAACGCGCTTGATAATCATGGGGAACTGCCCAATCGACCTGGGTCAAATGGTCAAACAGCCTGAACTCGTGCAACAGACCGGCTTCTTGAAAGATGATAAACTTGTAGAACTGATGGCTTGCTGCGATCTGTTTTGGTTACCATTAACCGATTCACCCGCCAACAATGGCCGATTTCCATTAAAACTGACCGATTACCTGGCTGCTGGCCGTCCGGTGGTGGCAACGTCTGTTGGTGATGTGGCAAAAATCATGGAAGGCGGTACAGTTGGGGTTCTTACTCCACCAAGTGCGCAGGGTCTGGTGGAAGGTACCGTCTCCTTACTGAATGACGAAGGCAAATTACAATCAATGGGGTTGGCCGCCCGAGAGCTGGCGGAAAAACATTATCGCTGGGATCACCTTACCGACGGGTTGATCGATTTCTATACGCGCATCATTAAACATTCCGGGAATACTGGAGGCTGAACAACTTGGAAGAAATCAAGTACTGCGCTATATGTGGCAGTTCAGATACACGCTTACTCTATACCGGCCATGACCGCCTCCACAACGAAGAAGGTGAGTTCAATCTTGTTGAATGCCAAAATTGTGAGTTAATCTACCTTAATCCAAGACCAAATCGAGAAGAAATCGACCGGTATTACCCCCAAGACTACATCTCGTATCCAAATGCCATCGAGGACGAACCTAACTGGATCAAGCGGCTGGATCGCCAGTATGGCCTGCACAAACGCGTTAGCCAGGTCATCCGCCGCGTAGGCAGATCTGGCAGAATCCTGGATATTGGATGTGCTACTGGTATTTTCTTAAATGGAATGCACCAGAAGGGTTGGGAGGCGTATGGTGTAGAGCCATCACACTATGCAGCCGAATATGCCCGGCAGCATTTCAATTTAGCCATAACCAACGGCTATCTCGAAGATGGCAAATTCGCCGACAGTTTTTTTAATGCGGTCAGCATGTGGGATGTACTTGAGCATGTCCCTGATCCTCTGGATACCCTTACCGAAATTTCGCGTATCCTGGCTCCCGGGGGCTGGTTAGTTCTGAGCCTTCCCAACCCTGAATCCTGGGAGAGAACCTGGTTTGGGCAGTACTGGGCAGGTTGGGATGTACCGCGCCATTTTCATCTCTTCAACCGGCATGTCCTTGCGAACATTTTGCAGCAAACTGGTTTCCGGATAAAAGAAATCGTTAGTTTTACAGGTAGACACGGGGTTTTGGTCCTTAATCTCCAATTTTGGTTGGGATCGACCAGCCTGTCAACAGGAACTCAACAGAGACTAGTGAAATTAGCAAGCTCTATACCTGCACGCATACTCACCTATCCATTTTATGCGATAGCAGACTCCCTGAATAAGAGCTCCACCATGGTCATATTTGCTGAAAAAGTAAATGACTAATACTAGGAAGACCTCCCAATCTGCAGATGTAATACCCGAAATCGGACCACATCAATTTGTGGGATGGTTTTTCGAACCCCATCCTAGCCTGGGTTGGAAAATGCGCGCCAACCAACAAGCCATTTTTCACAAACCAGATATTCACACTCACGTTTCGACCAATCGCCAGGGTTTTCGATGGCCTGATTTTCCGGTTAATAAAGCAATAGATAAACAGCGTATTCTCATTCTGGCAGATTCGTTTGGCGTAGCGATTGAAGTGGAACAAGGCCAGACATTCGCAAGCCGCTTACAGGCTGCTTTTGACCTGCATTCATCTACCGAGAAAGAGCCATTTGTGGAAATCTTGAATGCGAGTGTAGGTGGCTATGGTACAGAACAAGAATTTCTCTATCTCCAAGAAAATATAACAGCACTGGAACCAGATCTCATTTTAGTTTGTTTCCACTTTGGCGATGATCTGATCGAAAACAATCCAGAACTGCGCGCTCGCATCCACTGGCGGTTGGTAAAGCTGCCAAGGCCATATCTGGTCAGCCAGAAATTTGGCGAATTCATCCGGGTGTCTGATCCAGGTACTGAACAACAGGCCAACCAGGCATGGATGCGATATTATGATTTCCTGCCTCACCATCTGATAAAAAAGGTTGTTCCCCAAAACCAACTCAGTCAACATTCGCTCAGCAAACGTTTATTTCGCAAATTTGCCGAAAGGCTCAACAATCGATCACATAACCGTAAGGACAATACAATCCCATTGGATCTATTGATTTATGCCAGTCAGCAAGACACAGTGTTTGAAGAAGCATGGCAACATACAAGCGCCTTGTTGGCTGGTTGCCTCCATCTGGCAAATCTGCATGGGGCCAGGCTGGCTGTGGTAGGTATCTGCACAAAAGAACAAATCGTGCCAAATTATTTAGTAAAACGTGTTCAGAACGCACCTGACTCGTCCGCTTACTCTTTCGATCCCTATTATCCAAACCGGCGCCTGGCGGAAATCCTAAATATTCTAGATATTCCTTTGATTGATCTAACCCCGGTTTTCGAAAAAGCCCAGCATGCCGGTGAATGCTTATTTTTTGACCACGACTTGCACTGGAACCCTCAGGGACATGCACTTGCAGCCAAAGCATTATTCAAGGCACTAAGACAATTATCACTGGATAAAACCTAACCGTGAATAAACCCTTGAAGCGAAACTGGATATGGTTCTTAATCAGTGTGGGAATTTCACTGTTGAGTTTTTACCTGCTTTATCGCCTCATCACCCCAAACCTGGATGTACTGGTTGAAGTCCGTAATAATTTAAGAATAGGTCCTCTATTACTTACTTTCCCGGTTTTTTGCCTGGGTCTCGTTGTTTCTTCATTGGTTTGGGGACGGATGATGAATGACCTTACTGACCCACTGCCAATAAGTCAACATCAGATTATCTATATCGTTACACACGCCGCGCGCAGGATCCCAGGTTCAGTATGGCACGTTTTCGGACGGATTGCCTGGTATGAGCGTTTAGGCATTCGCAAAGGCGTCACCGCTTTTACCAATGTCCTGGAAACTGTTTTAATTCTTCTGTCTGGGCTGGTGATGACTGCGATATTTCTCCCTTTTCTCACAACCAACACTGGTGCGTCGTTCTGGCAAATCCTGGTTTGGATCTCCCTGGGCTTGCTGGTAATTCATCCACGGTTGATTAAGGCGATAATGATCCGGCTGGGGCAGGATAATCCACCAAAGACGATTACCTACCGGCTTGTTTTAGGCTGGTTCGTATATTATTTGCTAATCTGGTTGGTCGGAGGGACAATACTTTTTTTAATCATACAAGGCTTGTTTGGCACCACATGGTCCTTGTGGCCTGTATGTGTCGCTGCATGGTGTGTAGCAGGTGTGGCAGGTACGCTCATCCTTCTACTGCCTTCGGGTCTCGGCTTAAGTGAAGCGACTATTAGCTTATTGCTTGCTGCTCACATACCTTCTTCCATCGCTGTTGCGGCAGCAATCATAATGCGAATTATCATGACCGCTTATGATATTCTATTTGCTTTATTGCTCTTTTTCCTAAGGGATAAAATAGCGATATTGTCAGAATCCCTTTCAGATAACCAAACAAAGGGCCATTAACCCGAATGGGTTATGCGCCTGACCTGAATATTATCGAAAATACTGACAATAAAAAATAATTTTGTTCTAAAAACCACATAAATAACCCATATTAGGTATTTGTTTCCCAGTTTGAATCAAGTAAGATAAGCACAGATATGAAGTTCCGATTCCAAACAGAATCCTTTATGGAGGAAAAATGAAACAGATCGTCCGTATTACTTTAGCTCTAGCATTTATTGCAGCCCTTTTCGCTGGTGTTACCAGCAGCCAGGCTGCCCTGGTTTCATATGATTCAGGTTTTCAGGTGCAGAACCTGGAAGCCCTCGAAGCCAGTGTCACGTTATCCTTCTTCAATCGTGATGGCTCCAGCGCTTTGCAGGTGACTGATACTGTACCTGGGAACAGCTCAGCTACCTACTTCCCCCTTACTGACATCGGGCTTGAAGAAGGTGACGTTCCAACCGGTTTTGATGGCTCGGTGGTCATTGCTTCAGATCGCAGAGTCGCCGCCATCACGAATGTGCTGGGGAGCGATGGCACTAACCCACTCGCGTTCGGCGCCAGCTACAGCGGGTTCACCGGTGGTTCTCCGAGTGTCAGCCTGCCGCTGCTTATGAAAGGCAACTATGGTTTCGACACCTGGTTTAGCGTCCAAAACGTAGGCTCTGTTGCAACAGACGTTTCCGTGACTTACAGTGACGGTGTGGCAGTCGGACCGATGACTGTACAACCCGGTGCAGCAGCCAAGTTTGAGCAGTCGCTGGAAACCCACGCTGCTGGATGGGTCGGTTCAGCTACTGTGAACTCCAGTGCTACAGATATTGCCATAGCAGCACTTGAGGTTGGTCCCACTACATTGTTTGCATATAACGGATTTCTGGGTGGTTCGACTGCCCCAGTAATGCCGCTGGTGCAGGAGAATAACTTCGGTTACGTAACTGGTGTCCAGATCCAAAATACAGGCGCCGCGACGACCAACGTCACCGTCCAGTATACACCAGGCCCCGGACAACCAGGCACAGCCTGTACAGAAACCCGCTCGATTGCAGCTGGACAGTCAACTTCGTTCGCATTGTATGTCTTCACCAACTTCGTCGATCCTGCTCCAAGCACCTTGGTTTCTGAAGATTGCAGTATTCAGCAATTCGTTGGTTCTGCAAAGGTAACCGCCAACACTGGTGGTGGTGATTTGGTTGCGATCGTCAACCAATTAAACACCGGTGCCAATAAAGGCGCTGCATACAATGCCTTTGACCCAGCTGCGGGATCCAGTTCAGTAGTCTTCCCGCTAATTATGGATCGCAACTACGGTTACTTCACCGGTTTCAATGTGGTCAATGTCGGCACCACGACCATCGCTGCTGCAGACCTGACCTGCACCATTAGCGGCCGAGATGGCGGCGGCGCTGCAGTTACCGAAACTTTCAATCCACCCAGTCCTTTAGCCCCTGGAGCTGGCTGGAACCAGGTGAACCTGAATACCCTGGCTAATGGTTTTGTTGGCTCAGCAAACTGCGTCGGCCCTGTTGACTCGATGATGGTCGGCACTGTCAACGAAGTCAATGTCAGTGGTACAGGCGACGCCTTCCTGGTCTACGAAGGCACCAACCCGTAATATTGATCATCCCCTCGTCCTGGCGAGCCGCCTATGGGTGGCTCGCCTTTTCTTATCCCACCCATGGCTTCTGCCAGCTCACCGTCTTCTGAACCAAATCCAACAAACCATGCCATTGGAACAAGAATTGTTTCCACCAGTTTCTGGTTAATTCTCCAGGAAATTGCTGATCTGGCGTTAGCCTTCACCTTTACCTGGATTGCGCTGCGCCGCTATGGTCCAACTTATTTTGGCCTGATCACGCTGACCCAGGCTGTCCTCAATCTCAGTAGTCTGCCTACTTTGAATCTCGAACAAGCATTAATCCGTTTGATACCCGAATTTCAATCTTCGGGTTATTGGCGGACAGCGCGCTGGTTAGTGAAAACCATCGTCACGGTAAAATTTAGCCTGGCAATCCTCTTCTCCACTGCTCTGTTCGGATTCAGCCCGCTAATCTCCAGTATTTTAAAAATACCCGAGTTGATCGAGATGATCCGGATCGGATGTATCTCCATCCTGTTTGCAGCATTGACAGAAGTA
>Ga0209347_1002759_pt1 | contig 22287 bp, 17 predicted proteins | sample AutmiccommuBRH23_FD_187382 | JGI IMG/M metagenome (GOLD analysis project Ga0209347, IMG submission 187382) | Deep subsurface microbial communities from Mt. Terri, Switzerland - Autotrophic microbial communities BRH/23 (SPAdes) (version 2) | ecosystem: Environmental > Aquatic > Deep subsurface >...
CGGCCGAGCTTCTCCACCGACAGGTCGCCGCGCTCCAGATACACCCGGTTGACGTCGGTGATCTCCAGCTCGCCGCGCGGCGACGGCCGGATGCTGCGGGCGATCTCCAGCACGTCGTTGTCGTAGAAATACAGCCCCGTCACCGCCCAGTTCGACGTCGGCTGGGACGGCTTCTCGACGATCTCGGTGGCGCGGCCGTCGCCGTCGAAGCTGACCACGCCGTAGCGCTCGGGGTCGCTGACATAGTAGCCGAACACCGTCGCCCCGGAGCTCCGCGCCGCCGCCTGCTGCAGCACCCCGGTCAGGCCGTGGCCGTGGAAGATGTTGTCGCCCAGCACCAGGGCCGCCGGGTCGGCTCCCACGAAGTCGCGGCCGATCACGAAGGCCTCGGCCAGCCCGTTCGGCGCGTCCTGCACCGCGTAGGCGATCTGCAGGCCCCATTGCGTGCCGTCGCCCAGCAGGTGGCGGAACGCCGGCTGGTCCTGCGGCGTGGTGATCACCAGGATCTCGCGGATCCCGGCCAGCATCAGCGTCGCCAGCGGGTGGTAGATCATCGGCTTGTCGTACACCGGCAGCAGCTGCTTGCTCGCCACCAGGGTCAGCGGGTACAGCCGCGTGCCGGAGCCCCCGGCCAGGATGATGCCCTTCATCGCGTCACCCGCTAGATCGTCAATCTCAGATTGACAATCTAGCGAATGGCGCGCATCCGGGCAACCGTTCCCTGCCGCTGCTTGCGCCGCGCCGGCGCGAGCTGCGCGGCCTCGGGCGCTGCGACCTCCGGCGCGCCGGCAGACGCCGTGATGGGCAGGTCGCGGCGTTCGGTGATCGACACCGCCAGGGTCTCGCCGGCGCGCTGCACCGGGACCGTCAGCAGCTCCACCTCGTAGGTCGGCGAGCGGTGCCGGCGCAGCACCGGCAGGCCGGAGCCGGTGGCCGCGAGGATGCGCAGCCGCGACTGCTCCGCCTGCGCCCGCGGCAGGATGTCGTCCAGCCGGGCGCCGCGGGCGTCGCGGGCGCCGAACAGCAGCGCGCCGCCCAAGCTGACGAGGCGCGGCTCGCCGTCCTCGATGCGGAACATCGAGATGTCCTTGGCCAGGCTGGGGACCGCGGCCGGGAAGGAGGGGGCGGTGCCGCGCCCCCACAGGCTGAGGAAGGCGGCCATCCGCGGGTTCTCGCGCACCCGCGTCAGCGGCAGTTCCTCGGTGGTGACCCGGTCGATCCGCTGCCGATGCAGCAGGAACCTGCAGGCCTCGATCTCGTCGGCCCGTTCGATGCAGCGCAGCAGGTGGTGGCAGGCCTTCAGCGGGTCGTCGAAGCCGGCCCGCTCCACCTCGCCGCCGTCGTGGATCCGCACGTCGAACCGTGGTGCTGCGCGGCGGGACGACGGCAGGCCGCGGGCGCGCAGCGCGTCCAGTGCGGCGGCGACGGCGGTCGATCCGGCGCAGCGGATGTCGAGGGTGACGGCGATGCGGCCCGGCGTGCATTGCACCAGCACCCAGCCGGCGTTGCGGATCAGCCAGTCGGCGTCGGCGCCCGGCTCGGCGCCGCGGCTGCTGCCGTCAGGCGAGAACCAGAGGTTCTCGACCACCAGGTCGAAAGAGAAGGTCACGGTGCCCCCACAACCCCGCATTGCTCGAAAGCATTGCAGAGTTGCGGCGGCCGTTCAAACGCTGTTTGCGGAAGCCGGGTGGCGCTGCACGCAGTGGCTTCAGATCAGGGCGTTGGGTGGATCCCGGCTCTTCGCGGCTCACATATCTCGGAGCGGCGGGTGGGTCCCGGAGCCGTCCGCTCGCGCGGACTCTCCGGGATGACGAAAGAAGGAGGGCCGAACCTGAGCAACTCAGCCATTTCGCCCCCAATCTTCGTCATTCCGGAGGGCGCGCGTGAGCGCGCGGCTCCGGAACCCACCCGCTGCTCCGAGATATGTGAGCCGCGGAGAGCCGGAACCCGGCGAGCGACGGGCAGCTCGGCCGGCGGCCTCAGCCGGTGGAGGCGGCGGGCTCTTCCTCGGTCTCGGCCGGGCGCGGGGTCTCGGTGCTGAGGTCGACCATGGAGCGCACCAGGTCGACGACGCGGCCGCGGGCGTGGTCGGGCAGCTGCTGCCACAGCCGCAGCAGCTCCAGCGTCTGGCGGCGGGCGTAGCCAGTGGTCGCCGGCAGGTCGAGCTCGATCGCCGGGGCGCCGCCCAGGATGTGGGCCGGCGAGGAATCGCGGGTCTGGTCCGACATGTCGTCGAAGAAATGCGACACCGGCACCTTCAGGCAGTTGGCGACGTCGAACAGCCGCGATGCCGAAATGCGGTTCTCGCCCTTCTCATACTTCTGGTACTGCTGGCCGGTCACGCCGATCTGCTGCGCCACGGCACTCTGCGACAGGCCGAGCAGCAGCCGCCGCTCCCGCACCTTGCGGCCGACATGCTGGTCGACCGGGTTGTTGGTGGTGACGTGCTCGTAAGTTCCCTTGCGGCCCGTCGTCGACACCATCTTCACCCTGGCCGATGCGGCGGCCGGCTCTTCCTCCGTGGCCCGGGGCGCCTCGTCCGGCCCCTTCTTAGATCGCATTGGCCAAGCCTTTCACGCACTCCAGAGTTGGAAGGGAGTATTCGCCGAGGGATTTTCTCAAGTCAATACGCACATGCCCGCAGCTCTGCCGTTCACGAGGATTTCAATCGCCGGCTATAAATTAAAACAAATACCCCAACGGCCGGTTCCGCAGAATTTTCATTCCGCAAATGTAAGGTTGGATCGACGCTGTGCAATATCGGACACACCACGATCTGCTGTGATCGTTGCGTGACTGCCTGTGCCGGCGCCGCCACGATGGCGTGCCGCATGACCAGCACCTCGCGGATCCAGTCGCCGACTTGCGGCACGGTCGTCTGCGCCGGCAGGCCGTCGGGCCGGTGATGGTCCCGGTAGCGGAATGGCGGATCCTGTCCTGCGGTTCCGCCCCCAGCGGTTCCACGCCGGGTTCCGCGCGCCGCCGTGCCGCCCGCCGCCGGCACGGCCTCGGCCAGCACCGCCTCGACCGCGGCGGCGTGCCGGTCGGCGGCGGCCAGCAGGGCGGCGGCGCTGTCGAGCGGCTGGCCGGCGACCTCGAGGATCCACGGCGGCAGCGCGATGCCCTTGTCGGGCCCCAGGGCCGCGGCCCGGCCCCCGGCGACGGCGAAGCGCGACGTCGACCACAGCGGCGGCCGCGCCAGGCCGGTCCAGGCGGCGGCCATCTGCAGCAGCGCGTCGATGCCGCCGGCCGGGATGTCGTGCCAGCCCGCGGCGGTGGCCAGCCGCAGCACCAGCGCCGGACCCTGCCCATCGGGGGCCGCCGGTGCTGCCGGCCCGATTGCCGCCGACACCGCCAGCCGCAGCGCCTCGGGCTCGTGCGGCCATGCGGGATCGAGGGCGAAGGCCAGCCGGCCGCCCTCCTCGGCGACCAGGATGGCGCCGCAATGGCAGCGGGCCAGCACCTCGTCGTCCGGAAGCCGCCCGGCGGCGGCCGGCAGCGGCAGCCGGCCGGTGGGCGACGCTTGCCACCAATTCGAGATCATTGTGGGGTAGCCATGAAACAGGGTAATGACAATCTGAGATAATAATCATCACGGCGGCCCCGTCCATGCCGGATCCGGATCAGCGAAGCGACCGCCGCAAAGAATCCGACTATCTGGACCGGGAGAGCCGGGCGATTCAAGTCCTGGCGCAATGTATCGGCGACATCGTGGGCGTGCGCTCGGAGGCGTACAAGACCCTGGTGCGGGCGTCGGTGTCGGACAACCCGCTCGACCTCCACCTGGCGCAGGCGGCGTTCGAATCGCTGGCACCGGAGGCGCGGCGCCGCATCCACGCCCGGGTGCGCGAGCTGGGCGAGCGCCGGGTCAGCAGCGGGGCGGAGCCGGGGTGAGGTTCCTACGTCAGTGAGGCAGCGTCCTCCGAAGGGGATCCTTCCGCGAAGCAGTATCTGAAGTGAAATTTTGCAAAATTATTCCTATGAATCAACGGCATAACGACATCCTAAATTTAGGGTTGATAAGGCAATTAAAATCTCAGATCGTCAGCTGGGGACGCGGACTGCATCGCAGAGCGAGGCGTCCGATTTGCGGGGAGTGTAGTCGGTGGCAAGTCAAGTGCCGCAGTTGGGAGACGACCGCAGCCGATTGTGGCGGAAGCAGTCGGTCCTCGCCGCCGATCGATCCGGCTGCTCCTTGACGCTGGCGGAGCAGCAGCTCGCCGCGCTGAAGCGCACCATCTGGCTGACTCGACCCGATCTTCGCGCGAGCCTCGACGGCCATACCGAAGATTTTGATCTGTGGCTCCGTGTTTTCGGTGGACGGGAATACAAGGCGCTGCTGGAACTGCCGTCCTCGTCCGATCAGGTGGATCGCACTTGGGACGCAGCGTTGCCCGGAGTCACGCCGCCGCTTACGGATCTAATGGTAGGCGTGTGGCGACTCCGCGGGGATCTGCGGGCGCGGTTCGATATCCGCACCGCCGACGGGCAGCAAGCGTTGGCGTGGTGGATTATAACCTACGGCTCCAGAGAATGGCCGGAGCTAACGACTGCCGCGGAACAGGCTTGCAGTGGGCTGGCCTCAGCTCTCGCCGACGAGGCGCTGCCCGGCGTTCAGCCGGGGCTAACGCGGCTGATGCGCCTCGCGTGGAGCATGCGCCGGGACCTGCAGTTAGCGTTCGACCTTATGACGCCATCAGGGCAGCAAGATCTCGCTTGGTGGTGCTTCGTGCATGGGCCGAGCGAACTCGGCCTCGATCGGTATATAACCCCGGCGCAACAGCGATTTCTGAATGAGCCGGCTGAGTACGTGCCACAATCAGCGGGGCTCCCAGTAACGCGTTTGATGGCGCGAATCTGGTCGACCCGGCCAGACTTGCAAGCTGCATATTCACTGGATTCACACGAAGGCCGCGTTCGCTTCGGGGGGTGGTTCTATGCGGAAGCCGCCAAGGCGATGGGACTGCTCGGCCTACTGGATGCCCCGTTGGCCGAAATGCTGTGGCGGCCGGCGGGCACATCTATCCACGTCCCAGTGATACTGTCGCTTCTGTGGGTCGGTGACGAGATCATTCGCGCTCGGTTCCCGAATCCGAACGACCCTGCTCTCGTTGCTTGGGGCGAGAGTGAGGGTGTGGACCTTTGTCCAGTCCTGCGGCGCATCCGCGACCTGCGTAGGCCCGCCGGTGTGGCCGCTCCAGCGATCACATACACCCGCCGCCCGGCACGGCCCGGGTACAACCTAATCGGCTACGCACGCGGCCAATTCGGAATCGGTGAGGATGTCCGGATGGCGGCGCTGGCTCTAAGAGCAGCCAAAGTACCGTACTCAATATACAACGTGGAACCTGGCCGAGAGGTCTGTCAAGGCGACGACAGTGCGGTCGCCGACCTGTCGGACGCCCTTCCGTACTCGACCAACCTATTCTGCACCACCGGGATTGAAACTGCACGCTTGGCTGCGGTCGAGGGAGGTCGATTGTTCGACGGTCGGCGCCGTATCGGCTTGTGGCCATGGGAGTTGCCAAACTGGCCATCCGACTGGCTTCACGCATACGCACTTGTGGACGAAGTCTGGGCAGCGAGCCACTTCACATTCGAAGCATACTCAAAGACCAGCCCAAAGCCCGTACGCCACATGCCTATGGCTGTGGTAACCGACGCAAGCGCAGGACTGACCCGCCGCGACTTTCGGCTGCCGGCCCGCCAATTCCTATTCATGTTTTCGTTCGATGCCCTCTCTGGATACAAAAGGAAGAACCCGCAAGGATGTATTGCGGCCTTCCGAACGGCCTTTCCACTCGGCACAGAACCGGTCGGGCTCGTGATCAAGGTTATGCGGGGTCAGTCGAAGGACCCCCAGTGGGAGGAAATAAAGCAAGCGGCAAAAAAAGATAAACGAATCACGATAATCAACAAAACCCTCAACCGAGGGGCGACGCTTGACTTATGTCGTGCGTGCGACTGCTACCTGTCACTTCACCGCGCCGAAGGGTTTGGTCGCGGGATCGCTGAAGCAATGCTGCTGAACCGCGCAGTAATCGCGACTGCTTGGTCGGGGAACATGGACTACACCACGCCAAGTTCCGCAGGACTGGTATCGTACGATCCGATCCCGGTCGGACCGAATGAATATCCATTTGGAGAAGGACAGATTTGGGCAGACCCAGACCTCGAACACGCCGCATGGCTGATGCGAAAAGTGCACGGTAACGGAATACAAAATCGCACTTGGGCAAGCTCTTCGGATCGCCTCAATAAGTTGTATGGGGCCGCAACTGTTGGTGAACGATACAAACGCGTACTCCGCAACACCACACCGTAGGCTGAAAATGAACCAGGTCCTCGATTTAACAAAGTCACTAAACACTGGATACGTCGTGCGTGCCCGCGCGCCACTGCGGCTAGGATTAGCAGGAGGAGGGACCGACGTCTCCCCCTACTGCGACCAATTTGGCGGAGCTGTTCTCAATGCAACAATAAATCTGCACGCGACGGCGACATTATATGAAAACAACGAAAACATTGTGCGATTTGTCGCTACCGACATCGAAAAATCGGAAGAGCATCAATGCCGGGACGGATACAACGTGACTCAGGGCCTGCAGCTGCACCGCGCCGTGTACAGTCATTTCGTCAAGAATTACAATAACGGAATTCCCATCCCCCTCACGGTCATCACGAACGTCGACGCCCCTCCAGGCTCCGGTCTCGGATCATCCTCCGCTCTTGTCGTTGCAATGGTGCAAGCTTTCGACGAATATTTTTCCTCACGAAAAACCGAGTACGAGATCGCAAGAATAGCGCATCACATTGAAAGAAATGACGCGAGACTAAACGGTGGACGTCAAGATCAATATGCAGCAACGTTCGGCGGAGTCAATTTCATGGAATTCGGAAACAATGAAAGCGTATTAGTAAACCCACTCAGAGTTAAGCCCCGAATATTGCACGAGCTAGAGGAGTCGATCGTCACCGTATTCTCTGGTGTATCACGCGACTCCGCTGCAATCATTGACAGACAGACGGATGCCATAAAGACAAGCAGCAAATCCCCGCTGGATGCGATGCATCAACTAAAAGCCGAAGCGGTAAACATGAAAGAATCTCTCCTACGTGGAGATCTTCGCGAGGTCGCGAGCATAATACACAGAAGCTGGGAGGCGAAAAAGAGGACCAGTACCGCCATCAGCAACGAATTGATCGAAAAAATCATAAAAACAGGCGCTCGACACGGAGCTGTTGCGGCAAAAGTGTCCGGGGCAGGTGGTGGTGGATTTATAATGTTCATAGTAGAGCCAAGTAACAAGAAGACGCTAGCGCGGGCACTCGCCTCGGCGGGGTACGTAGTTCAGCCGTGCCAGTTTACGGAAAGCGGCGCGAAAGCTTGGCGTACGACCCCATTTGCCAGGACACATCTCTTAACACAGGCAGTGTGATGAACGCGGATGGCCCGCAATGCGTAATCTTGGCGGGCGGCGCCGCCACTAGGCTAGGTTCAATCGCCCAGAAAACACCAAAACCTCTTCTCCCGGTCCATGGCAAACCCTTCTTGTGGTATATTATCTTACAACTTGCTAGAGAGGGGGTAAGGCGGTTTACGATTCTTGCCGGCCCGGATCCCAGTCCGTTCACTGAATTTGTTTCTACACCAGAGTTCCGAAAGTTGGGGTTACACACACGAATAATACAAGAAGCTAAGCGACTAGGAACGGCTGGGGCCTTGATGGCAGTAGAGACTGAATTAGACGAACGCTTCTATCTCTGCAACGGGGACTCTATGATTATCGGCGACATCAGTTTATTCTTCAATCAATCAACCTTTTTCGCGCTGGAGACGTTCGTGGCGGCGGTGCAGGTATCGGATGCGGGCAGGTACGGAACGTTGAAAATAGATCATCAACATCGCGTGAGTGCATTCGCTGAGAAGCGCGCCTCTGCCGGACCTGCGTGGATAAACGGAGGACTATACTGCACATCCCGTGGGACATTCTCCGAAACGAAGAAGACATCCCAGTTAGTTTCGCTGGAGACAGATGTACTGCCGAAGCTAGCGCGCAAGCAGAAACTTCGGGCTATAAACCTACCGGGAGATTTAATCGATATCGGAACGCCGGAAAGTTATCGCCTGTCGCAGATTGACGCAAAAATTTCGGAATTTCAAAGGTCTCTAGATCAGAGTGGAGGCTGTCATGGGGCTAGATGATTATCTTCGGGATACGGCAGGACGAGTGACGCTTGTTGCCGGTCAAAATCTGGTGCAGGACGCAGAAATGGCGATCGCGCTCTTAGTCGAAGCGTTTAATAACTATGCCCCCGTACTAATTTGTGGAAATGGCGGGTCCGCTGCCGACGCACAGCATATCGCAGCGGAACTGGTGGGGAGATTCCGCCGCGACAGACGAGGGCTTAACGCTATAGCGCTGTCCACTAATTCGTCCGTCGTAACAGCATGGTCCAACGACGTAGATTTTTCTTCCGTGTTCGAACGCCAGGTCGAAGCACATGGAGCATCAGGCGGAGTGCTTTGGGCAATTAGTACAAGCGGAAACTCGGAAAACGTGGTCAGAGCCGCAATCCAAGCTCACAAAATGGACATGAGAACAATTGCACTTACTGGACGCGGACCAAATCGGCTGACACAAAATTCACAAGTAGCGATTGCGGTAGAACTCACAGATACGGCCCACATTCAAGAGTTACACCTACCAATCTATCATTATATCTGTGAGCGGGTGGAGGCGGCAATTGGCCTAGCGTCACGAGGAGAAGCATGAGAAATGCGAAGTCTATAAATAGCTTACGGGATGTCGCTTCTCTTCTGACGTTGTGCAAAGCAGAGTTAGGCGGCCTGGATAAGGCGACTTCCCGTGAGGTTGTCGAGTGGCTCATACGCACTGGGCACCTGCACGCCGTGGATCACAGACAATTATATCAGGTGTGTCTAGATCGGCTTCCCGAGAGCGCGGCCTGGTTTTCAAAAGCGGACAAAGACATTGGAAGCGTGGCCGAGCATCTGGTGGCTTGCTTAAACTGTGTGGAGTTCGCAGAACGAGCGCCAGAAATAATCTCTCGAAACTTCGCTGAAAAAGACAGACTATTCTTCATCCACGTACCGAAAACAGCAGGCACTGCAGTAAGGCAGGCATTTCAGGCGCGAGATCGTTTCGCGTTATGGGATACATCTTACTCGACCGCCGACGTTTCTGACGACCAGAGATTTTCTAGAGTACTTGGGTTGCTGGAAAGCCTCGCTTCTGGTGAAGCAGAGACAATTGTGATCTCAGGGCATTTTGGCGTAAATGACCTAATACGGTGGAGGCTGCTGAGGCCCAACGATCGCGCTTTTTCAGTAATCAGAGATCCCATGGAGGTCGCATTGTCGAATCTGAATTATGTGTTAACGGTTGTAAGTGATTATGCGATCCGTGCTGACGCTCGGAGATGGACGCAGAATCTAAGTATAACAGACTTGCCTATCCAGCCACACGCTGTTCCGGTGTTGGCGCATAAGTTACTTAACAACAAGGACTACTTTGCAGAGTTCAACAATGTACAGTCACGCGCACTCGGCGGAGATTCGGAACGAAGTTCCGCTCTCAACGCGCTGTTAATAGCGGATGTGGAGTTAGTACCTGTACAAAATATCAGGGAATATCTGCAAACACAATGGCAGATAACCATGCCGGACGGAGCCCCAAATCAGTCGGACAAATTTATATCCAGCGAAAGAGAATTGAACTGGGACACGAGATCTTTGATATACGAGCGATACATTGATAAGGACGTTCTTCTGCACGACTTTCTCCGCAGAAATACGATTAGTGGAGACGGTAGAACGATAATACCGTCGAGAGATTGGATTTAGCTGGTGGCTCAAAGTGCTTTGGTCAAAACAAGACGCAGCAATATTGCTCAAGCGTGGGACTTCGCAAAATGACTGCCGATCTGGGAATGTATGCAAGAGAACAGGACGAAGTGTCACATGGCGCGGTCCATGCGTCAAGAAGGCAGCGTGTGGCCTTTGTCGGCCCAATGCCCCCTTCTGAGTACGGTGTTCCTGTTTACTGCGGTGAAACCGTCAAAGCGCTCTCGGTGTATTATGATGTAGATGTAATTGCGACCACACAGGTCGACGAAGGCGTTGCACGATACGCAAAGCGAGTGCTGGATGCGACTTGTATCGATCGATTGGATCAATATCACGGTGCTCTTTTCGTCTTCGGCAATCACCCGCAGCACTTTGACGCGCTAAGACTGTCACTTAGCTATGACGGCGGAGTGGGCATCTTTCATGACGCTCAGCAACTAGATTTCGCGCGGTACGCGATTGGAGCCGACAGCGTCAAACGGGTGATTGGCGAGTATATCTCCGACGACGTTGATGACCGTGATTTAGAATTGTGGCATCGCAAAAGACATCGACTACCACATCCGGTCCTTGATCCGTGTGCTCAGGCGATTTCATGCGCTATAGTGCACAGTCCGACACAGTTGGAGCATTTTCGAAAGTACTACAAAACTCCCGCGCGGTACATTCCAGTAGCTATTCAGCATAGTTTTACGGAACGCGAGATATCAAGTGATTGCCGCATGCGGGCGAAGTTGCGGTGTGGAGTGCATGAACGTCGCATCGCGGTCGGTAGTTTTGGTTTCGTTCATGACCAGAAGTTAAGCTCTCTGGTCGTGAGCGCGATGCGTCACCTTCACGATCGTGGGTGCAACGTGCATTATTATCTCGTGGGCGACGCTTCTGCCGAATCAAGCGGCGCGGTCGTAGAATATGCGAAGCAGTTGGGCGTCGATGGGTTTCTACACTTTACAGGCAGACTCTCGGAAGAGCAGTACTTAGATTGGCTACTCGCCGTTGATGTGGCGGTGCAGTTGCGTAGGCCCATGTTCGGCCAGCTATCTGGTGGATTATTAGATTGCGTTGCGGCGGGGGTGTCCGTAATAACCACGGAAAGTCTAGCGGAGTCTATTGAGGCGCGAGGATTCACACGGATAGTGAAGGATTCGTGTTCTTCACTTGATGTCGCGGATGAGGTTTACGGTGAATTGACTTCGCAGGCGAGGCCGGAGCGGGGGGGGACTATGTGGCAGCGATATGTGGAGCAGCATTCATTCGCCGAGTACGCACGACAATTGCACGAGCTTATTCAGCGGCAGGGGAGATACTGAGATGAATTTAGATGCTCTCGCTGGGGTCGTGCTTCTTGATGTCTCAATGTTCGCTAATCATCCGACCCGGACCGGTATACAACGGATGCTTAAGGCGTTCTGTGATAGCGCAATTTCGAACGCCGTCGTCCCGTTTATCGTTGTTGATCGAGATTCGATTGGGCTGCTTGATATTCAATTTTTGTCGGACTGTCAGGAGTATTTTTCTTCCGAAGAAGACTGGGTTTGCGATATGCGTCGAGAGTACCATCCAGGTTCGGAGGAACTGGGTTACTGGTACGTCCGATTGCGCTCGTCGCGTGAGAATGCAGTGGTTGTTGAGGCCGAAGAAGCGTTTCGCTTAGCGGCGGGAGTGTTGCATTGGGATTATAATTTTTACGATCTCAATCTCGATTTTTATTTCAAGAGATTGGTCCGCTTTTCTGAAAAGATCGTGATGGTGGCTATTGATTTTCTGTACTGGACGCATCACGAGGAGTTCTATGCATCGGGATCCGAATCGCACCAGCACACTAAGTATTTAATGTTGTTGCGGCGGTCTAGGAGGGTCTGCTTCATCTCGGAGTACACGAGGGCGCAGTTTTTTGCCCGAATAGCGCCGGGGTGGCTAGGTGATTCAGTGGTTGTGCATCCGGGTGCGGACGCCTTAGGTTCGGCGAATGGTGTAATTATCGACGGAGGTTATAAATTTGTTGTTGTCGGAACTATTGAACCGCGCAAGCAAAGTCCGGGTATTCTGAGTGTGTTTGAGGAATTGGTGCGGAGTGGACACGACGTGTCGTTGCAGTTTCTCGGCGGGTTATCGCCGTTATTGTCACCGACCGACGCCGTGAGATTCAATCTCGTGCGAGATAGTGATGGGCCGATCTGTTGGACTCCATCGCCAAGTGATACTGTAATCCGGTCGGCCATTAGATCGGCGCGTTGCGTTATAGCGCTGTCGTCGGGAGAAGGGTTTGGGGCCACTGTTATGGAGGCCCTTGCGCTCGGTGTCCCCAGTATAAGTTCGGGGAACACCCCGAGTGTGAAAGAAGTGACTGCAAAAGGCCAGGTAAATATCGATTATAGTGATGTACATGCTCTTACCAATGCGGTTTTGATGTTTTGCGACGACATTTTCGTCGTCGAAAAAAGACGCGAGATTGACGGAGTTCAGTTGCCATCGTGGAAAGGATTTGCTCGTACGCTCCTGGAGTGGGTGGCTGCCGGCGCTTCCTGTGGTCCAGAGACGTTCGCCGGGAGGTGCGTAGCCGAGCTATTCGGGAGCAGGGTACCTCTAAGTTTTTCGCCGACCTCTTTGATCAAGCGAGGTGAAATTTCGGCGCGCGAATTCGTATCTGAAATCCGAAATGGCGTTCGGAGTTTTAATCAGGATCGGAGCGCTCTGCCGTTCGATGTGTTTGATGCTAGTTCGGAGATTGCGAGACAGTTTCGGCGTCGACGCGCGGCCGAAGTGTCAGTGGTGGAGGGGGTGTTATTTCGCGCGGCGGAGTTGGTGGCCCGTAGACGTTGGCACGAAGAGATTATCGAGTTGCGTCCCGAGGATTTTGTTGATCGACTATCACTTCGATATCTAGAGAGAACGCTGTCGGCGCTTGAGCGCAGTGGACACGCAGAGGATGTTCGCGCTAGGAGAAGGCCGATTTCGAAGATTATTGAGTTTGCGGATTGCGGTGAGGCCAAGGCGCTGAGAGGTGGGTTGGTTGAGAAGGAGTGGAACAGGTTTCTCCAAAGTTGGAGCGAGTACGAGTTTATTTTGGCGTTGGATCGCTACGATGACCCGGTTCGGTTAGTGCGCGAAGTGTATACGCGGTTATTGGGGCGCGAGCCATCACCAACGGAGAATGAGGAGTATGCGTCCGTTGTTGCGCAACATAGCAGCGGGCTCATTGCTGCGCAGAGTGTGCTGCTTTCTGCTGAACACATTCGTCGTGTCCGCTCAGTGGACGCTTACGTATGGGCGTTGAGATGGACGGCGGCTGTTTACGGACGTGGTATCAAAGAGCGGGAGAGGACGAATGAGAGAGTGTAGCAAGGCGGTGATGCGGAGAGTCCATGACTCGAGATTTGTCTCTAGGTATTTTCGGGGCGCGGCGATCGATATTGGTGGTGCACCTGATCCTTTGTCGCTCTATGTAGAGCTGTTTCCTAGGCTCAGTTCGGTCAAGGTGTGGGATATTGATGATGGCGATGCGCAGTACATGAGTGGTGTCGAGGACGGGTCGTTTGATTTGGTTCACAGCAGTCACTGCCTTGAGCATTTGGTAGATCCCGCTGTCGCCATCGTAAATTGGGTGCGGATTTGTCGTCCGGGCGGTTATATTGTATTTACGGTTCCGGATGAGGATTTGTACGAGCAGGGTATTTTTCCAAGTAGGAAGAATCATGATCATAAGTGGACGTTTACCGTATGTAAGAAGCGTTCGTGGTCATCAGCGTCCGTCAACGTTGTTGACTTGGTATCGCGGGTGGCAGATTCCGCGGTGGCAGAGCGGATTGAGCTTGTCGATGCGACGTACCGATACTCACTTCCTGCATTTGATCAAACGAAGTCACCCGTGGCAGAGTGTGCGATTGAGGTTATTCTGCGGCGTCGAATGGAAGCGGAGCTAGATGCGGGAGGGAGACTGCCAGCCGTGGAGCAGCCGCCCGCCGAGCTGCGAGTTCATTTCAATCAATATTTGGATGATATGATCACGCTTAAGTCGGCAAACCGACATTCACCACCATTTTCGAACGATAAGGAATTGTAAGAACCAATTCGCATAGTGCAGGCTGGACTGTATTACCGGCCTGCGTTTTGCCTGAAGACGGTTCAGCCGATACGCCGCTGTGGAAAGATCAGGTGATAACACTCTGCTAGCTTTGCTACAACCGCACTTCACACGCTTCTATTGATAGCAGCGAGAAGCGGGTTAGGCGACGGCTTCATTTGCGGTGCCCGCTATCTCGGGGAATTGGCCGTCCATCGCCTCGAGCCACTCCCCCACGCCCTTCAGTGCCCGCGTCGCCGCCATCGGGCTGAGCGGCACCTGCGCCACGATCGTCTTCGGATCCGCCGCCTCGATTGCGTCGAAGGTCAGCCCGCGGCTGGCCAGCGCCGAATATCCCTCCGACGGCAGCCGCGGCACCCGGGCGAAGCGGATGGTTCCGGCCTTCTCGTGCTCGATCAGGCGTTGATAGGCCGGCAGCCCCTTGAAGCAGGCGACGTCGCCGTCCTTCAGCACCACCGGGACCAGGATCCGCGCCCCCGGCAGCACGTCCTGGGCCGTCTCAACCACGTAGTTGACGCCATCCAGGGATTCGATGTCGGCGGTCAGCGGGCTGACGATGGTCAGGGTCGCCGGCTTCACCAGGTCCTTCAGCCCGGTCAGCTCGGCCCAGAACGCGAACTGGTGCCAGCCCTGGGCGCCGAAGTCGATCACGCAGGGCTTAGTGACCTTCAGCCACTTCACGATCGGGTCGAAATGCTCCAGCACCTCGCCGAGATGCTCGTCGGTGGTGGTCGGGATCTGCAGCCCGAAGGTCTGCACCGCATCCTTGCCAAAGAACCGGTGCAGCTTCGGCTGGAAGTCCCACTCGACGATCCGCACCTCGCCCACCGCCCGGCGCAGGCGCACGATGAAATACTGCGCGATCGTGCTCTTGCCGACCCCGCCCTTGTCGTTGGCGATCAGGATCTTCATCGGCCCCACCCCGCTCGGCCGCGCCCGGCTCCGGGCCGTCCCGGCCTTCCGGCTGCTCATGTCCGCGTCACCACCACGATGTCCTGGAACGGCGCGTCGGGGTCGTGGCCGCGCCGCCAATGCCCGAAAACCACCGTCTCCAGCCGGAAGCCCAGCGCCGACAGCACCTCGTCGAGCCAGATCCGCGACACCCCGACGGCGGCGGTGAACGGCTCGCCCAACAGGGCGCACAGCGGTGCCGCCTCGCGCCAGGCCGCCACCGGGAACACCGCACCCGCCGCCGGCGCCGGCGTGCCCAGCCCGGTCAGGAAGGCGGTCAGGAACAGCCGGCCTCCGGGCCGCAGGATGTCGTGGGAATCGGCCAGCAGCCGCACCAGCGGGGCGCGCTCCAGATGCGTGAACACCGACACCGCGGCAATGAAGCTCGGCCGCCAGCCGAGCGGTGCCGGGATGCGGCCGAGGAAGCCGGCCGAGGCCGGCACGGCACCGCCGGGATTGTACAGCGGGTGGTGGAAGTCGACATGCTCGAAGGCGAAGCCCTCCCGGCGCGGTGCCACATGGGCGCGGCACCACTCCACCGGCTCGGGCACGATGTCGAATCCGACATAGCGGGCGCGCGGCGCCAGCCAATGCGCCAGCGGCAGCGCCATGCGGCCGAAGCCGCAGCCGATGTCGAGCACATCGTCGTTCGGCGACAGGCCGCCGGCCTGCACGAAATGCCGCAGGAACTCCGCCCCGATCGCCCGGAAGTCGCCGTCGCCGATCTCGTGGGCGGCGGCGGCCGGAACCGGGTCGTCGGAGGCGAGATAGGATGCCAGGGCGCGGTCCAGGCGGCTCGCGGCCGGCGGGGCGGTGGCGGCGGTCACCAGGCGGGCGGGCGGCGTCGGCGGGTGCGTCACATGTCCCGGCGCGGGAATTGCCGTGGTGTCCGGGGCGGCGGATGATGTGGCACTGGTGGGCGCTTGCGGGGTGCCCCAGTCCACGCGGTCGCACGGAGCCATGCTCACGTGGCCGTTCATGCCGCCGCCCCGAACAGGGTGCGGTATTCGGCGGCCACCGCCGCGACGCCACGCGGCGCCGGGAGGTTGGCCGCCAACCGGTCCCATAATTCCCGATTTCCCGTGCAGGTGGAGATCGCGTCGGCCCAGGCTTGGCTGTCGCCGGCCGCCACGTGCCGGCCGTCCACACCGTCGGCCACCGCCTCGGCCATGCCGCCGATGCCGCTGGCCAGCACCGGCCGGCCGGCGGCATGCGCCTCGCGGATGGTCAGCGGCGCGTTCTCCCACCAGGTCGAGGGCATGGCGATCCAGTCGTTGGCGGCCATCAGCGCGCCCACCCGGTCGCGCTCGTAGCGGCCGTGCCGCACCACCACGCCGGCGAGCTCCGCGCACAGCGCCTCCAGGCGCTCCACGAACTCCGGCGGCTGGAACAGCGGCTCGCCGTAGAGGTTCACCTGGAAGCGGTCGAAGCCGTCGCGCACCAGCCGCCGCGCCGCCTCCAGCACCACCAGGGTGCCCTTGGTGCGGCGCATGTTGCCGAACACCCCGAAGCGGTCGACGCCGTCGCTGGGTCTCCGGGGGCCACCCTCCCCGGTCTCCGGCAGGCCGTTGGCGATCACCCGCACCCGCGCCTCGGGCACGCCCCATTCGACCAGCCGGCCGGCGACCAGCCGGCTCGGCGCCACCACCCAGTCGACCAGATCCAGGTGCCGCAGCAGGTCGGCGCGGCGGGCCTGGAAGAAGCCGACCGGCCGGCCGGGAAAGCACTGGCGGCAGCCGTCATGGCTCTGCCGGCGGCACAGCCGGTCGCCGTCGGTGGTCACCATCAGGCCGTCATTCGGGCACATCAGGTAGAAGTCGTGCGCCACGAAGATCACCCGGGCCTTCGGCCGCACCCGGCGCAGCAGCGCCAGCAGCTCGATGCCGAACCAGTTCAGGTGGTGCAGCACCACCACGTCGGGCGCCAGGTCGCGCAGCAGCTCGCCCAGCTCGCGCACCAGCCGCGGCAGGTCGCGGGTCATCATCGACATCGGGTCGAAGCCGGCGCCGCGGTACAGGAACACGTTCGGCTCGCCCGGCCGCGCCTGGATCGAGGTGCCGGGATGCGGGTTGCGATAGGCCGGATCGATGGCGGCCAGGAAGTAACTGGTCACCTTCGGCCAGGCCGCGAAGCTGCGGAACAGGTCGTGCGCCAGGATCTCCGCCCCGCCGGGATGGAAGGCCGGGTGGTTGTGGGCGATCGTCAGGACGCTGGTGGGGCGGGCATTCGTGGGGCGGTTGTTCATGACAGCAGCCCCGCGCCCGGGCCGTAGTGCAGCGTCGCGAGGGCGGCCACCGCCGCCACCAGCAGCAGGGTCAGCGCCAGATGGGCGTGGCCGCGCCGGCGCAGCCCCTGCAGTTCGGCCCGCAGCTCGGCAAGGTCGGCTGCCTGCTGCTTCAGCGCCCGGTCGATGCGCAGCTGCGCGTCCTCCAGCGCCGCCAGGCGCGCGTCGCGCTCGGCACCCGCCACCTCGCGCAGGCCGATCTGGGTGAGGGCGGCGGCCCGCGCCGTCGACACCAGGGCGGTCTCCAGGTGGCTCAGCCGCGCCGCGATGGGAGTAAGCCAGTCGGGGGCGCCACCCGGGGATCGAATGGCGGCGCCCCCTGGCACGCCCGGGGTGGTGGCCCCGGGCGAACCCGCGTGAACGTCCATCTCCGCCGCCGGCACCTTGCGGGCGCCGCCGTCCAGCCGCACCAGCGGCACCGACGAGCCGGCATGGGTGACGTGGAAGCCGGCCGGGTCGGCGTCCCACAGCGGCTTCGGCAGGGTGAACACGAAGGCGTGCTTGCCGGAGCCGTCGCCATAGCGCCGCAGGTCGTCGCGGTGGCGGTCGGCGACCACGGTGCCGAGTTCCTCGTCGCCGTGGAAGATGGTCACGCTCAGCCGCTCCGATGGCGCCGCCGGGTCGAGCGCCCAGCCATAGATCCGGCCGGCCTCGATGGCGTCGACATGGCCCTCGAACAGGGCGGCGTCCACGATGTCGTCGTCGGGCATGTCATGGGGCATGTCGTGGGGCCCGCAGGGTGAAGGCGTCGGCCGGTCCATCGTCACTCCTCGCGAAACGAGGTGAAGAGATAACGGGTGATCGGCTTGGTCAGGTATTCGACCACGGTGCGGGCACCGGTCTTGATGACCACGTCCGCCGGCATGCCGGGCAGCATCTCCACGCCCGGCTGCCGGGCGAGCGAGCCCTCGTCGATGCGGATGCGGGCCTCGAAATAGCTCTGCCGCGTCGTCGGGTCGACCAGCCGGTCGGCCGACACCGTCACCACCTCGCCCTCGATCGGCTCGATGCTGCGCATGTCGTAGGCCAGCAGCCGCGCCTCGGCGGGCAGGCCGACATGGATGCTGTCGATGTCGCTCGGCTTGACCTGGGCGATCAGGATGCGGGCGTCGCGCCGCGGCACGATGTCCAGGATCGGCTCGCCGGCCGCCACCACCGCCCCGGGACCGAAGAACTTCAGGTCGACGACGAAGCCGTCCTCGCCGGCGGTCACCACGGTGTTGTCGAGCAGCTGCCGCGCCCCGCGGCGGCGCTCCTGGATCTCGTTCAGCTGCGCCTCGACCGTGGTCAGCTCGTCCACCACCTTGCTGCGGCGGTCGTATTCCAGGTTGGCGAACTCCAGCTCGGCGGCGGCCAGGCTCTCGCGGGTGCGGCGCTCGTCGGCCTGCAGCCGGCCGCGCTCGCCCAGCAGGGCGGCCTCGGTGCGCTGCAGTGCCAGCATCCGCGGCTTGCGCTCCAGCCCCTTGGCCAGCAGGATCGCCACACCCTCCTGCTCCTCGCGGATGAATGCGATCTGCTCGGCCACCGACTTGATGCTGCCGGCATAGGACGACAGCTGCTCCTGCAGCTCGGCGATCCGCCGCTGGGTGATGTCGCGGCGGCCGCGATACTCGCGCCCGCGCGCCTCGAACAGCATCCGCTCGATCGCCAGCAGGTCGGCCACCACCGGCTCGGCCCGCCGCTGCGCGGCCTCGGCCGGCCAGGTTATCGACGCCGCACCCGCGGCCTCGGCCTGCAGCCGGGCGCGCTGGATCAGGCCCTTGAGATACTGCTTGTCGTGCACGTCGTGCTGCGCGGCCGCCTGGATGCGGTCGAACTCCAGCAGCACCTGGCCGGCACGCACCGCGTCGCCCTCCTTCACGAACAGCTGCCGGATGGTGCCGCCGGCCTGGCTCTGCAGCGGCTTGCGGCTGCCCTCGACGGTGACCACCGCGGGGGCGACCACGGCGCTGTGCAGCGGGATCAGCGTGCTCCACAGCCCGACGAAGGCGATGCCGGCGCCGAGCCAGAGGATCGCCAACCGGGCGATGCCGCCGCAGGGCGGGCCGGCGGGCAGGGCCGGGCGGTCGAGGACCAGCGGCCCGAAGGCGGCGTTGCGGGGGACGAGGGCGCCGGTCATCCGCCGACTCCCGCCGACGGCAGGGCGCGCGGCCCGGTGGCTGTCGGTCCGGTTGGTGCCGATCCCGGGGCAGCCGCGCCGGCGCCGCGCAGCAGCGCGTCGGCGGTGGTGATCCGCTCGATCGCGCCGTCGTTCATCACCACCACCCGGTCGGTGGTGCTCAGCAGCGCCGGCCGGTGGGTCACCAGCACCACCGTGCAGCCGCGCCGCTTGGCCTGGGCCAGCACCTGCAGCAGGGCGTCCTGGCCCTCGGTGTCCAGGCTGGCGTCGGGCTCGTCGAGCACCAGCAGGGCCGGGTCGCCATAGATCGCCCGGGCCAGGCCCAGGCGCTGGCGCTGTCCGCCGGTCAGCAGGTGCACGTTGTCACCGAGGTCGGTGTCGTAGCCGTTGGGCATGCGCCCGATCAGGCCGTGGATGCCGGCCTGGCGGGCGGCGTCGATCACCGCCGCCGGGTCGCCTTCCTCCAGCCGCGCGATGTTGTGCCGCACGGTCGCCGGGAACAGCTCCACCGACTGCGGCATGTAGCCGACATAGCGGCCGAACAGCGCGCGGTTCCAGGTGGCGACGTCGTGGCCGTCGAGCCGCACCGAGCCGCCGGTCGGCTCCCACACCCCGACGATCAGCCGGGCGAGCGTCGACTTGCCGGCCCCCGACGGGCCGACCAGGGCGATGGTCTCGCCGGGCCGGATGTCCAGGCGCACGCCCTTGATGGCGGCACGCGACTGGCCGGCCGGGATGAACACCACACGGTCGAGCTCGACATGGCCGGCCGGGCGGGCCAGCTCGGTCGTGCTCTCGCGGCTGTCGCCGCCGGCCCGGGCCAGTTCGCGCAGCCGGCGCAGCGCGATGTTGGCGGCGACGAACTGCCGCCAGCCGCCGATCAGCCCCTCGATCGGGCCGAGTGCCCGGGCGATCAGCATGGACGCGGCGATCAGCGTGCCCAGCGCTGCCTCGTTCTGCAGCACCAGGAAGGCGCCGAGGCCGAAGGTCGCGATCTGCAGCATCAGGCGGATGGCCTTGGAGATCGACTGCACCACCGAGCCGACCCGGCCGGCCCGGTCAGCCGATTCCAGCGTCGCCTCGTTCTCCGCCCGCCACATCCGCATCACCTGCGGCATCATGCCCATGGCTTTGATGGCCTCGGCGTTGCGCAACGCGCTGCCGATGCGGTTGTTGGCGTCGACCGCCCGGTTCATCGCCTCGCGGGTCGGCGCCCGGGTCAGCAGCTCGTTGACGATCGCCAGCACCACCAGCACGACGCCGCCGCCGACGCACAGGAAGCCGTAGGCCGGGTGCAGGATGAACAGGAAGCCGACGAACAGCGGGCTCCAGATCAGCTCCAGGCAGGCGGTCAGGGCCGAGCCGGAGACGAAGGACCTGAGGTCCGCGATGTCGCGCAGCGACTGCGAGGGGTTGCCCTTGCCGCGCAGCGACTGGTCGACGATGGCGCCCACCAGGTCGTCGCCGAGCCGGCGGTCCAGCCAGCGCCCCAGCGTCATGTACAGCCGCTCGCGCAGGAAGCCGAAGACGCCGTACAGCGCGATGCCGCCGAAGGCCAGCAGGGTCAGACCGCCCAGGGTGCCGATGCTGCCGCTGTTCAGCACCTTGCCGAAGATGTTCAGCATGTAGATCGGCGGGATCAGCATGGCGAGGCTGCCGACCAGGCTCAGCCCGGCCGCCAGCACCACGCCGGGCACGCAGCGCCGCAGCGCCTCGTGCAGGCGGGCCTCCCGTCCAGCGGTATCGGCGCCGACGCCCATCGACCGGTCCCCTCTCATGCAGTGCGAGGATGAAATCACTATCTCAGGTTGGCATCAACAATCTTCTGGAGTTGATTTCGCCACCGCTGCGTATGGATATGCTGGTTGAACCGGCAGGCCGCGGTTTCCGAGTAGCTGGCGTTGCGGGTGATCGATTCCCGCTCATAGTGGTAGAGCTCGGCGGCCGGCTCGTACCACAGCTCGCTGCCGGCATCCGCCAGGCGCAGCGAGAAGTCGGAGTCCTCGAAGTCGCCGACCACGTAGTCCTCGCAGATGCCGCCGACGGCACGGAACACCCGGCGCTCGAGCATCACGCAGGCGCCGGTCAGGCCGGGCACCCGGCGGGCCCGGTTGGCGGCGGCGAAGCAGCGCGGGTAGCCCTTGTAGAAATGCGTGTTGTAATAGCGGCCGTGGTCGTCGGTCGCGAAGGTCAGGCCGGCATGCTGCAGCGAATCGTCGCCATACAGCAGCTTCGGGCCGACCGCCCCGGCTTTTCCCGCGGCCAGCCGGGCGCGCATCGCCGGCAGCCAGCGGTCGTCGGCCGGCACCACGTCGGAGTTCAGCAGCACCAGGACGCGGCCGCGGGCCTGCGCGGCCCCGGTGTTCACCGCCGGCGCGTATCCCAGGTTGGCGGTGTGCACCACCACCCGCCAGGTGATCCCGTACAGCGCCTGCAGGCCGCGCAGCACATGCAGCAGCTCGTCGCGCTGGTCGGGCGAATCCAGCACCACCACGAACTCGGCGTCGCGGGCGTGGCGGTCGGCGGCGAAGGCGGCGGCCTGGTGCCGCAGGAAGCTCAGCACCTTGTACAGCGGGATGACCACCGTCACCTCGGGGCGGCGGGGCGGCCGGCCGATCTCGACGATTTCGGCGACGCGGTCGCGGCGCAGATGCTCGGCGTGCAGGCCGGACACCACCGGGGCGACCAGGGCCAGGCTGTCGTCGTCGACGTCGATGTCCTTGAGGAAGCCGAGCAGGCGGTCGCGCCGCGCCGCGGCGGCCGGTGCCACCGGCGGCGAGGTCAGGGCGAGGCGGGCGCCGCTGCGCAGCACCAGCTCGACGCCGTGCTGCGGGAAATGCGCCGCCGCCGCCGGCACCGGCGTCACCGCGAGGAAATGCGTAGGGCGCTCGATGCGGCGCTCGCGGCCGGCCTCGTCGACCGCGGCCGGCGGGCCGGCGACCAGCCGCAGCGAGGCCTTCGCGATCCGCACCGGCGGG
>Ga0209347_1002760_pt1 | contig 22280 bp, 20 predicted proteins | sample AutmiccommuBRH23_FD_187382 | JGI IMG/M metagenome (GOLD analysis project Ga0209347, IMG submission 187382) | Deep subsurface microbial communities from Mt. Terri, Switzerland - Autotrophic microbial communities BRH/23 (SPAdes) (version 2) | ecosystem: Environmental > Aquatic > Deep subsurface >...
GGCCGAGAAGGATCACCCTCTGCGGCCTGACGTCAATTCGTCCAAGGGCGCCGTAAGTACACACCAGTGCTGCCGGAGACCCCGAGGCAAAACCCTCCCGCAGGGTGGAGACCTCTCCGGGAAGCACCCCCTGGTGCATAAAGGCCGCCGGAGTGCCTGACCGGTTTAAATAAATGGCCAGTTCCACCGCCCGGGCCGGCTCGCTGACCAGCACCAGGCAGCCGCCGCCCCGGGCGGCCAGGGCTTTCAGCCGGAAACAGCGCTGTTCCGGTTCCTTTAGCATACGCAGGCCCTGCCGACTTTGCCCTTCACCAGCCCCGCCGGCCGGAGAAAAAAAGCCAAGGTAGCCGTCCGGAAAGAAGAAATGAGGTGATTCAGCCCGGTAACGGATCAGCGCCGCAGGGACAAATTCAGGCAGCAGCGCCAAAGGGCCCAGTCTTTCCAGTGATTCCAGCGGCCCGGCGCAGCCGGCCGCTTCCTCAGGGCTGCGGGCTGCCGCTGTCTGATCCTCCCAGTCCGCCCCGGAAGGGCGGATGTCCTTAACTTCCAGCTGCAGTGACCGCCTTCCCGCCCACTGGTTGATGGAGGGCAGGAAGGCCAGGTCCACCTCTCTGGCGGCGGCTATTTCATCCAGGCAGGAGGCCTGCTTGAAGGCAATGGCATCAAGCACGGCGCCTTTCTCCCTGATGACCATTTTCAGGTGCCCACCATTTTTGCCTATCTCCCGGCAGGATAGAAGGGTGGCCTCCCGGCAGGCCAGGAGAGGCCCGGGATTGCAGTGCCCAAAGGGTGCCAGCTGGTTTATTTCCTCCACCAGTCCGTCGGTTATTTCCCCCAGGGAAACCGAGGCGTCCAGGTCCATACCCGGCACAAAGGCCTCTTCCGGTATGTACTTTTCCGCATATTCATTAATGGCCCGGCGCAGCAGATCCACCCTTGCCGCCGGTATGGAAAAACCCACCGCCTGGGCGTGCCCGCCAAACCTGGTGAGCAGATCCCCGCAGCTGTTTACAGCGCTATAAAGGTGAAAGCCCGGTATACTCCGGCCCGATCCCTTGCCCTCTTCTCCCTCCAGGGCAATCAGCAGGACCGGCCGGTAATACCTGTCCGCCAGCCGGGAGGCCACAATGCCCACCACTCCCTGATGCCAGTTGGGCGAGGCCAGGACGATGACCCTCCCCCCTGCCAGTCCGGGATCGGCATCCAGCATGCCCATGGCCTCGGCCAGGACCAGGCTTTCAATCCTCTGCCTCTCCTGGTTGCCCCGGTGCAGTAGTTGAGCCAGTCCGGCGGCCTCCCCGGGGTCGGTGGTGAGCAGCAATTCCACCGCCTTACTGGCGTCCCCCACCCTGCCGGCGGCATTCAGCCTGGGCGCCAGGGCAAACCCCACCTCCCTGGTGTCAAGGTGATCGGGCTTTATTCCGGAGACCTCCATCAGCGCCCTGAGACCCGGGCTGCCAGTGTTTAATAAGGCCGGCAGCCCGTGCTTAACGATAATTCTGTTTTCTCCGTGAAGAGGGACAATATCGGCCACGGTGCCCAGGCAGGCCAGGTCAAGATGTTCGGTCCAGGCTGCCGGATCACGGCCCAACTGGATCAGGACGGCCTGGGCCAGCTTCAGTGCCACCCCCACCCCGGCCAGTTCCTTGAACGGATACGGGCAGTCGGCCCGCTTGGGGTTGACCACCGCCACGGCCCCGGGTAATTCCCCCGGGGGCTCGTGGTGGTCGGTGATTACTACCTCAGGGCCACCGGCAGCCCTGTTTTCCTCGATTTCATCCAGGGCACTAATGCCGCAGTCCACCGTGACCACCAGGCCGTAACCCTCCCCGGCGGCCCGGGACAGCGCCTCCAGGTGAATCCCGTAGCCATCCTCCAGCCGGTTGGGGATATAATACCCCACCTGCCCCCCGAGGCCGGCCAGCACCCTTACCAGCAGGGCGGTGGCGGTGGACCCGTCGGCGTCATAGTCGCCGTAGACCAGTATTTGCTCCCGGTTTTCCAGCGCCCTGACAACCCTTGAAACCGCCCTCTCCATATCCGCCATCAGGAAAGGGTCGTGCATCTCCTCCAGGCCGCCCTCCAGGAACAGCCTGGCCTCCTCCACGGTGGCTATCCCCCGGTTGGCCAGAAGCCTGGCCAGCACCGGAGACACCTTCAGATCATGCTGAAAAATATAGAGCAGGGCGGGGTCGGCCGGACGCACCCGCCAGACTTTTCTTTTCCTCATTTTACCCCCGGTTTTAATTGCGTTAATCAAAATTATATAAGAGCAGCCCCGGAGAAGCAATGTTTAAGTGGCTTAAGGGTCATGGCAATGGGGTCAGGAATTAGGGGTTGGGGATTGGGGGGTGGATTGGGTTGAGAGAGGCTTTCGGCAGCGGAGCAGGAAAAACAGGGCTGGGCAAGTAAATATTATATTTACGGCCTAAAAAAGATATACACGGCTGAAAAAAGAACTGACTTATTCAAACGGGCCGCTTCAGTATAAGAACTTCATTCAACCCTAACCCCTAATCCCTAATCCCCAACCCCCATATTGAGAGGTGAGTCCATTGACCAAGGAAAGGCTTTCGCTGGGGCGGGCCGGCGAGGACGCCGCCGCCTGTTTCCTGGAAAAGAAAGGGTTCAGGCTGCTCCAAAGGAACTTTCGCTGCCGCATGGGGGAGTTGGACATTATCGCCCGGGATGACCGCTGCCTGGTTTTTGTAGAGGTCCGGACGGTGGCCGGGAACTCCTTCGGCCCTCCCCAGGAAAGTGTCGGAATTAAAAAACAGTTCAAATTGAGGCAGCTGGCTCAGTACTACCTGCAAACCAAATACACCGGCAGTGTGCCGGCACGCTTCGACGTGGTGGCGGTAACCATGGGCAGGGACGGCAGGGTAGTCAGTCTTGAGCACATTATCAACGCCTTTTAGCGGCCGGTGGTCAGTCACGGCCGGGGAATCATTTCGATGAACTTGAAAAGCCCGAAAATAGCCGTGCTCACCAATCCGGCCACGCCAATAATGGTGGCTATGGCGGTCCTCAGAATCCATTTGTTCTGGTCATCCTGTTTTTTATCCATTCTGGTCATCATATCATCCATTCGGGTATTTATACTCTGGTACTCCCGGTGGCGCTGGTCACTCTGCAAATAGACCTTCTGCATGGCCTCCCGGATGGCCAGTGAAATCCTGTCCTCGGACTGCCGGACCTCGTCCTTGATGTCTTTTATATGCAGCTCAATGTTGTCGAAATACTTTTGCTGCCAGTCCATGCTTCCTCCTGCTTTCCTGTTATCAGTGATTTTGTCGGCCTCATCAAAAAGAACGGAAAGTGACATAGCCATGCACCCATTATCCTTTTTTTTACAATATATTCCTGCGGGAGCTAATGTTGCTATGCAGGTCTTTAAGGCAAAAAATTACGAAAAAATAAAAATATAAGACCACAGTCCTATAAAAAGGGGGAATTTTGACTGTTTACCAAACCCTTATTTAACGAAAAAATATAATTAAGAATAAAATGGTACGCGGGTGTTGCGAGATGACCATCAAGTTCCTACGGTCAAGGCTGATTTCCTTCGGCTACCACCCACAGGAGGTGGAATACACCCTGAGCGAGGTGCTGCAGCACAAAAAGCCGGACCTTCTGGACGAGGCCGACCTCAGGGTTCTGATCACCATGCTGGAGGAGAGATTGCAGCTGGAGCGGGCCAAGGCGTGCCAGCCCAAAAGGCATGAACTGTAGTAAGAAGACAATCCTGCCTTCCTGATCACCATAACCCCTTCCTGTGGCAAAGGCTCCGGCATTAAAACATGCCGGGGCCTTTGCTCTCCGGCGGCTGAAAAGGCCGTTGAATATCAGGCCGTAATTTTGGTATGGTAATAATGGATAAAAAAAATACTGGGAAGGGGACCGGAAAATGGAATTAGCCGAAGCAGTATTGGGCCGGAGAAGCATCAGAAGATTTATGGACAGGGCCATCCCCGAGGAAACCATCACCGGAATAATCAGGCTGGCCTCCCACGCACCCAGCGCGGGCAACCAGCAGATGTGGCACTTCACCGTGGTCACCAGCCGGGAGGTAAAGGAAAAAATGGCCACGGCCATAACCGGGGCCTTCAAGAAAATCGCAGTTGCAGCTGGGCGTGAGGAAAGCTGGCTGGAGGGGCCCACCAGGTCGGCCACCTTTTTTGTCAAGGCCCCGGCGGTGATTGCCGTATCCACCTACAGGTACGCCTCCAAGGTGGACGAAGCCTTGCAGCCGGCCAGGAGCCAGGCCGAAATAGACAATCTGAGGTGCCGGCCGGACCTGCAAACTGTGGGGGCTGCGGTTCAGACCCTGCTGCTGGCGGCCTACGAAAAAGGTCTGGGCACCTGCTACATGACCGGCCCCATGGGGGCCAGGCCCGAACTGGAGGAAATACTGGCCGTCAAATCCCCTTTTTCCCTGGCCTGCCTGGTTGCCATAGGCTACCCCGGGATGGAGCCGCCTGAGAAAAAGTTGAAGGAAGTCAGCGAGATAGTTACCTTTATAAGATAGCTATAAGCGGGCATTGGGAATTGGTTGATAAACTTATGCGGCAGTCGGATTTTACTGACTGCCGCATAAGTTGTTTTTCTTTGTACTCTTTGGTGGCTTTAACATCTTAGCGGATATGATTAGGCAATTCGAAAGGTATCTCCATGATCAGCTCCACAAAACCCATAAATTCCCCGCCTTTATACCAGGGGGTCTGGTAAAGCATCTTTTTGACCCCGTTTTTTTCAATGGTGTAGCAGTTCGGCGTCTTCGTCACGAACATTTCCTCAATCTTTTGACGGGACTTTTCCGAATGGCAGTCCAACAAATTGGCGCCAATCAGTTTGCTGCCCCCGTTTTTGGCAAACACCCGGCAGGACTTTTCATTCATTTCGATGATCGTCCCCCTGGCGTCGCAGACCGTAATCGCCACCGGCAAATCCTTAAACCACTGCCCTTCGGTCATAACCCATCAACCCCCTGTTGTTAATTTGACTATAAATTCGCCGGGGAGGCTGTTCTATCCTCTGTTGCCAGGGAGGCTTTATTGAACCAATAACTGATTGATGAATGATCCCGTAGCCCGGTCTATAATATTGAACAGGGGTGTTGCAAGTGGCTATATTTAACATTCTGAAGGGCTTTATCAATGTTTTCTTTGAGGGGACCGGCGCGGTCAAGCTGGACCTGGTGCCCGAACTCAGCAAGCCGGAAATACGCATAGTAAAAGAATAATTTATTAAAAAACCGCTTCCTGACACGAAGCGGTTTTTTAATGCCCTCACCCCCCAGGCCAGGGCCTTTAATCAGATATGCCCCAGAACAGCCAGCACCAGCACCGCCGTCAGCCAGCAGTGGGTCTTGCGGAAAGGGCTTTGCTGAAACGCCCTGAAGGCCAGCAGCACTACGGCCAGCAGCAGCAGCCAGGCCAGAACGCCGGTAAGCACATCCTCCCGGAAGCCCCCGCCCCGGCCCCCCCGCGCCAGGAGTGCCAACAGACCGTGCAGGGTCAACACCCCCAGGCTGCCCACAGCCAGGAACCGGTGCTGCCGGGAGAAAAAGGTCGTCCTGTTCGGCCCGGGCCGCAGTCGCCTGGTCACAAAGGGCAGCAGGGTGCCCGCAAAGAGCAGAAAGCCGATCCAGCCGAGGTGTTCAACCGCTTCAGACATAAATATCCCCTTTTCCCTCCCGCCAGGAAGGAATTTTACTTTCCCTATAGTATCATAATAGCCACCCGTTATTTTCAGCAAGGCAAAAATATCCAAAGAACATAAAAACACTTCCGGAAAAGAATAGATTAAAGGAGGTTACAGTAACCGTGCGTTTTTTCTCTTCCTGGCAAAAAATGAAGGTGGGGGATGCGGTGACTTTCTGCCGTGTCTTCAGCGAAGGGGACATCACCAGTTTCACCGGGATCACCGGCGATTTCAATCCCATTCACATGGACCCGGGAACTGCCAAAAAATGCGGCTTCAAAGGCCGGGTGGTGCCGGGACTGCTCACTGCCGGGCTGCTTACCCACGCCGGGGGCACCCTGCTGCCCGATCCTTACCCGGCGGCCGGGATGTCCTTCCGCTTCCTGGCCCCGGTCTACGTGGGCGAAACTATAAAGGCCACGGTCACCGTGGCGGAAAAGGACCCCGTGAAAAACAAACTCACCCTGCAGATGACCTGCACCAACCCTGAAGGCAGGGTGGTCCTGGAGGGTGAGGTTTCAGGCAAAATAATTCCCATTTTCAGTGCCGGCCAGTAAGCATAATCTAAGGCCCCCGGCGGGGCATCTCTCAGGCGGGCTGCCGGCGGGCCATTTCCTCCCTCCCGGGCAGGAACAGCGCCAGCAGCGCCCCCAGCAGGGCCACCGCCACCATGGATTGCAGTGCCGCCGCCAGCCCCCAGTGATCCCCCACCCAGCCAAAAAAGGTGGCCCCGACCCCGCCCATGCCGATGGCAAAGCCGAGCATCAGTCCCGAGGCCAGCCCCACATGGTTGGGCAGCAACTCCTGGCCGAAGACCACGGTCACCCCAAAGGTGGAAATAACCAGAAAGCCTGCCAGGGCCACCGCCACTGTCAGCCCAAAGCCCGTAAGCACGCTGGTCAGGTAGATAAACGGCAGCAGCAGGGCCAGAGAACCTACGATGACGCTTTTTAATCCCCAGCGGTCGGCGGCCGGCCCCCCCACCACTGTGCCCACCGCCCCGGCAAATAGGTACAGCGAGGCCAGGGAGGCGGCGTAGGTCTCGCTGTAATGAAGGTTTTGCACGCAATACAAGGGCAGAAAAGTAACCAGGCCCAGATGGACCCAGGCCCTCATGAACACCACCAGCAGCAGCACCGCCAGCGGGACCATGGATTTCAGCGGGCCCAAGCCCGTTCCGCCGGGAACGGCGGATCCACCCCCCGGGGCCATGGGGTGACGTCCTCCGGAGACAAGGCTGTTGAAATAAGCAAGGTAGCGCCACAACAGCAGGGCCGCCACCCCGTTGATCAAAAGAAAGCCACCGGTCCCTTTTAATCCGGCCAGGCTGTAAAAGATCCCCGCCAGTACCGGCCCCGCCGCAAAACCCAGATTCCCCCCCACCGCAAACAGCGACATCCCCGAGGCCTTTTGGGCGCCGCTGACCAAGCGGGTAAATTTGGAGCCCTCCGGGTGAAAGGCCGCCAGTCCCAGCCCGCTGACCAGGGCGGCCACCAGCAGAAGCTGATAGCTTTGGAAAAAACCGGTAAGCGCCAGCCCCAGCCCGGCCAGAAAACAGCCCAGGGGGATCAGCCAGGAGGCCCTGACCCGGTCGCTTATGACACCGAAGACGGGTTGAATAACCGAGGAGCAGGTGGTAAACACCAGCATCACTACGCCTATTTGCAGCGGGCTCAACCCCAGCACCGGCTGCAGAAAAACCAGCACAATGGGCAGCGCCCCCTGGTTGATGTCGGTAATGGCGTGCCCGGTACTGAGAAGGGCGATGGCTTTACGGTTTGCTTTCATTTCCTGTCTATTCTACCTATCTCTACCGATTTTTCAGGCCAACAGGCCAAAAAGATAACTTATGCAAAATCCATTCCGGCCTTATCAATAACACCGTTCGGCATTTAACGCGGCCGCAGCCGGATTGCCTGGCCTGCCCGGGCCTTACTACTTTCAGATTTGAAAAAGTTTATCAGTCTGAAAATTTATTATGAGAAAGCAATCCCATGTGAAAAAGTTCATCTTTGACCAATGTCCAGAATTAACTTCATTCCTGGCCATTTCCCAACATTAAAACATTTTCAAACTTTGGCACATTAATTGCAAATTCAATAGAGCCGCCTTAATCGTACCGGGAGGGAGGTGATCCTGTGAGCCTGAAAGTAAAAATTATGTATGGGATACTGGCAATAAGCTACTTCTGTCTGATCGGCCCCGGCTTGCTGCTGGGCAATTCAATCTATCCCCTGGTGTTTGGCTGGCCTTTCTTCTACTTTTGGACCGTTCTCTGGACGGTTACCCCCGCTGCACTACTTCTATATATGAGTGTAAAAGTCTGGAATCAGGATTAACAAGGGAGGCACAGTCATGACTTCTGTTCAGTTTATAGTAGTTTTGGTATACATGGTAATAATGATGCTGATTGGCTATTATACCATGAAGGCCCAGGGCGGCAACGAAGTAACCCAGGAGGATTTCTTCCTGGCCGGGCGCAACCTGGGCTGGCTTCCCCTGACCTTTACCATCGCCGGCACGTACTTCAGCACCTACGCCATGATGGGCGTGGCCGGAGCACTGTTCAAGCAGGGCATACCCTGGATCACGGTGTCGGTCTCCACCCCCATCATCGTCAGCCTGGTCATGTGGCACATAGGCAGGCGCATCTGGTACTTGGGATCAAAAAACGGCTACATCACACCGGCCGACATGCTGGATGACTACTACAGCTCCAAAACCATGCGGGTGCTCACCGCCCTGGTCAATATCGCCTTTTGCATACCCTACGTCACCATTCAGATCATCGGCGGCGCCAAAATACTCCAGATGGCAAGCGGAGGAGCTATCCCCTTTTCCACCGGAGCCTGGATCATCCTTTTTGTCATCCTGGCCTACGTGATGATGGGAGGCATGGCGGCGGTGGCCTGGACCGACGTCATCCAGTCCTTGCTGCTCCTGGGCGGCATGTACATCGGCGGGGTTTACGCCGCCTATTACATGTTCAACAGCCCCACCGACTTGTGGGCTAAAGCCATTCAGGAAATACCCAAACACCTGACCATGCCCGGGGGTCTCGGCAACCTGACCTGGCTGGGCATCTTCTCCACCTCGCTGATGATTGCCATCGGCATGGTGCCCGGCGGCGCCCCCTTCTGGATGCGCTGCTACGCCTCAGGGGGCCTCAAGGCGATTAAAATCAGCGCCGGACTGCAGCCCCTGCTGCTCTCACTGGCCTACCTCTTCGCCACCACCCTGGTGGGCACCGGCGGCCGGCTGACCTGGCCCAGCATCTCCAACCCGGACAACATCTTCCTGGAGCTCATGGCCAATTACGCCTCCCCGCTGGTGATCGGCCTGGTCTTTGCGGCCATCATCGCCGCCGGCATGTCCACCGCCGACTCCAACCTGCACGCCATCAGCTCGGTGCTGAGCATCGACATCTACAAGCAGTTTATCAACCCCAACGCCACCGACAAGCAAATTGTCTGGGTGGGACGGCTGGTCATCCTGATTATCGGCCTGGCCTCGCTGTGGGTAAGCATGAAATGGGCCGGGATGATCGTGCCCCTGGCCTTCATCGCCATGTCCATCAGCATGCAGCTGGCGCCGCCTCTGGTGGCAGCCCTGTTCTGGGAGAAGGCCAGCACCAGGGGGGCCGTCATCGGCCTGGTGGCCGGCCTCATCGTCACCTATCTGACCCTCTACATCTGGCCCCACCCTCTAAAAATACACGGAGGGTTCTGGGGCTTCGCGGTCAATACCTTCATTCTGGTCTCCATCAGCCTGCTGGAAAACAGGCCCCGGCCCAGGGAAGTGATCAACCGCTTCAGGCTTGGCGCCAGCGCCTAAAAGCTGCTCTACACTTTAAAACTGCTTTAAATTTAAGCCAACTCCTGCTGGAGTTGGCTTAAATTAGTGCAGGTAGTGCTGCTGGAACTTCACCAGAACAAGTAGACATAAAGTGCCCCACTAAAAATGCCCGGGATTCCCTACCCGGACTTTCAGTTGAGAGGATTGGGCGGCTTTTCAGTTCAGCTTGAGATCGGTCTCCCGCAGCCGCCGGTAAAGGGTGGAGAGGCTGATGCCGAGATAGCGGGAAGCCTTCTCCTTGCCCCCGGTGGAAGTGCCGAAGTACTTCAGCGCCTCGTTAATCAGTTCCAATTCCAGGGCCTTAATCCTGGAACTGAGCTGGGGCCTGCTTCTGGCCGCCAGCAACTGCTGCCTGGCCTCATCCAGCCACTCCGGGCCCGGCAGGCCGGCAGGACTTTCCGGCTGGCCTTCACCTTGGGCGGTGGCCTTCAGTTCTTTGGAGATAGCGAAGTAATTTTTGTCTCCGGTGATCCTCTGGGGGAGGTGATCGACAGTTATGGTCTGGCCGGGCTCGCTCATATTAATGGCGTACTCAATGGCGTTCTGGAGTTCCCTGACATTGCCGGGCCAGTCGTAGCCGATCAGTGTCCGGGTTGACCGTTCATCCAGTTCCTGTGTTCCCCGGGCCAGCTTCTGGCCATATTTTTCCAGAAAGTGATCGATCAGCACCGGGATATCCTCTTTCCTTTCCCGCAGGGGAGGGATAAAGACCGGGATAACGCTCAGGCGGTAATACAGGTCTCCCCGGAATTCATGCCGATCCACCATTTCCTCCAGGTTTTGATTGGTGGCCGCGATAATCCGCACATCCACCGGCAGCGGTTCGGTTCCCCCCACCCGCTCGATGCTTCGGTTTTCCAGCACCCTGAGGAGTTTTGACTGCAGGTGGATGGGCATATCCCCTATTTCGTCCAGAAAAAGTGTGCCACCCTCAGCCAACTCAAACTTGCCGGGCTTACCTCCTTTTTTGGCCCCGGTGAAGGCCCCCTCCATGTAGCCAAAGAGCTCGCTCTCCAGGAGTGATTCGGGTATGGCGCTGCAGTTTATGGCCACGAAGGGCCCCTTTGACCTGTAGCCGGCGGCATGAACGGCGTGGGCGAAAATCTCCTTGCCGGTGCCGCTCTCACCCCGGATCAGGATGGTGGAGTCGGTCCTGGCGGCCCTGCCCAGGCTGGCCTTGGCCTGGAGTATGCCGGGGCTGACGCCAAGAATGTCGTCAAAGCTGTACTTGCTGTACTCTCCCACCAGCCTGGCGGCGTAGGAACGCACCTCCTCAATGTTCCGTAAAGAAACGGTAACCCCCCGGGGGGTTACCGACCCCTGGGCCAGCACCGGCACGATGGTGGCCAGAAAGTAAACCTTCCGGCCTTTGTACCGGTAGCAGACCTCGGTTTCCAGCGGCTGATTCTTATTCCTTATCTTTTCCGGAGGCAGGTCGGGGAACAGTTCGTTCAGACGCCGGCCAATGAACTGATCCGGCCCGGACCCCAAAAGGCTGCAGGATGACTGGTTGCAGTGAATGATCCGGCCTTTCTGGTCGGTGGAAATTATTCCCTCGTGTACTGAATTGACCACATTATCATAACGCTTCAGCAGCACATTAAGCTGATCCTGGGCCTTCTTCTCGCTGACGGCGTTGCCGATTAAAAGGCACATCCGCTCAAGGAAGAGCAGCAGATTTTCTTCATTGGCCAGTATCCTTTGCCTTTGCTGCTCGTCAACGGCCACCAGGCAAAAGCTGCCCAGTATCTCCCCTTCCGCCTTAATCGGAAAGGCCACCACCATGTAATGTGGACAGGCGCCGTAATTATTGCACGGCAAACACTCCGGGGACCGCCCGGGCAGCCTGGCGACAAGGGTTTTGCCGGTCTCTAGCAGCCGCCCGGTGAGACTTCCTTTATTGTACCTGCTGCCGACCTCAAATTTTGTCTCCCCGGTGCCGGCCACAATACTCCGGTTCAGGTCAAAAACCATAACCTCAACACCAATGGCCGCAGCTACGGCCTCCACCACCTGCTGCACAAAATCTTTAATTGTTCCCAAAACCGGCTCCATTATTTTAGGATCACCCGCCTCCCATAAATGCGCTGGCCCTTGGGAGATTAATACTGCCGGTAGACCATGGGGATAATTATCTACCCCGCCATAAACCTCAGGTATATAGAACTTGTTTAAAAAGTGAGCCTATCCACCTTATCGCAGATTAGGAGCCAATAATTAATATTTATAAGGGCTGCATCTCCAATATATTATTTATTTAAAATCTTGTCAATTGTTATACAAAATTACGCTTGATTCGACAAACAAGTTATAAAATTAAACGGCAGCCATACTTATCCTTTGTCTGGCCACTGCCGCCGCCCGCCGGACCAGCACCCCGATCATCAAAAGGCGGTACTCCGCCGTACCCCGCATACTGGTGCGCGGGCTGGCCTCCGCGGCAGCCGCCTCGCCGGCCGCCCGGAACAAATCATCACTGATGGCCGCGCCCTCCATCATCCCCTCGGCCTTCCTGGCCCGCAGCGGGGTAGGGGCGGCGGTGCCAAGGGCGATCCGGGACTTAAGGCAGGTCTTGCCGTCGGGAGAAACCTGTAAAAATACCGCCACCCCCAGTGTGGCCAGGTCCATGGCCCGGCGCCGGGCCAGCTTGAGATAGCACCCGGCGGCCGGCTTTTCGGCCCCGGGGATGATAATGCCAGTCAATATTTCATCGGGCCTGATCACGGTCTTGCCGGGGCCGGTGTAAAACTGGTCCAGGGGCACTTCCCGCCGGCCTCCGGGGCCGGCCAGCAGCAGGCGGGCGTTTAAGGCCAGCAGGGGCGGCGCGGTATCCGCCGAGGGAGCCCCATTGCAGAGGTTGCCCCCGATGGTGGCCAGGTTCCTGACCTGCACCGACCCCAGTTTGATCAGGGCGTCGGTGAGGATGGGATAATCCCGCCTGATTAGCGGAGACATTTCTAATTGCCGGTGGGTGGTCAGGGCGCCGATGACCAGGCCGCCGTTCTCTTCTTTAATGCCGGCCAGTTCCTCAATCCCGGAAAGGGAAATTAGGTACTCAGGACGGTATTTTTTTTGTTTCATTTGCACCAGCAGGTCGGTGCCGCCGGCAATGATCCTGGCCCGGTCACCCAGTGAGATCAGCAAACTCAGCGCCTCTGAGGTGCTTTTGGGTGTCAGGTATGAAAAACCGGGTAGCATGGAAGACCACTCCTTCTGCTTTTTGTATTCAGCCGGCGGTGACCGGCCCGTTGCCGTCACCGCCGGCCGGACTGTTGTACAGGGTTATGCGGACGGCCCGGCGGGGGCACAGAGAGGCGCAAATGCCACACCCGTCGCAGCGTCCCGAATCTATGGAAACCATCTCCCCGCCGTCAAGCCGTGACCGGGAGATGGCCTCCCGGTCACACCAGCTCAGGCAGCATCCGCAGCCATTGCACCTTCCGGCATCCACCAGGGAGATCGCCCGGTCCTCCTGGCCCGGCTTATCCCGGGGTAAAATCTGAGGCAGGGTGATCCCACGCATCTGGGAAATGGTGCGATACCCGTGATCGTCCATGAATTTATCCAGCCCGCTGACCAGTTCGGCAATTTTTTTGTACCCGGCAGGGCTGTAGATCAGGGAGTTGGAGGCCTGTACCGTGCTGGCCCCGGCCATGATCGCCTTGACCACGTCCTGCCACTCCCAGATGCCATTGGCGGCCGAAACCGGGATATCTATCTCCCGGGCTATCCTGGCCACCCATTTGAGCATAATGGGCCGCATCCAAGGCCCGTCCAGGCCGGCAAAGCCGTGCTGCAGCAAAGGCCGGCCGGTCTCAAGATCAATTTCCAGGGCGGAAAACCGGCTCACCGAGGTTATACCGCTGATCCCCTTTTCCTGCGACTTTCGGGCAACCCTCACGGGGTCGGCGGCCTCGGTGGCTATTTTTACATACACCGGCACCTTCACGGCGCTGACCACCGCCTCGGCCACCTCGGCGGCGGCCTCGGGCTCACCTCCGGGATTCCGGCCGCTGTGGCCTTCCAGTCCCCGGGCATGGCCCTCAAGGTCCCGGGCATGGGCACAGCCAAAGTCCAGTTCCAGCATATCCACCCCGGCATCCTCCACCAGCCGGGCCAGATTGGTCCAGCCTTGCGGGGTGCCGGAATAAATTCTGCCCACCAGTATGACTTCATGCTCATGGCAGTGCTTCACCGCGAACCTCAGGCCGGCCAGCCACTCACCCGGCTGGCCGGCCACCGGAAAGTCATGGTAATAATTGGAGAACACGTGGGGCCAGCCCTCCCGGTGCAGCAGCGCATACCTTGAGGAAAGACACTGGCCCGGCACCGGATTATCGGTCAGGGTCCCGGCCACAATGCCGCCCGCCCCGGTCTCAACGCATCTTTTAATCTGCCCGGCGCCGCCCAGTTGAGCCAAAGACACCACCACCGGGTTTTTAAAGCGCCGGCCGCAGATGTGGATACTTAAATCTGGCTTCATATCATCTCGCGTCCCCTCAACCCCTTCTAAAATCCCCGTGTTTTCCCACTGTTACCGGGAGATACCGCATACACCCTTACAGCCTGCCTGCCTCCCGGACTGCCGATGTATCAAGGCGCTTTCTCCTGACCCACTGCTGCAGGTAGACCACGGCGCCGGCGCTAATACCGATCAGGTTGTATAAATAGTAGTCGGTGAAGAACAACATGCCGGCAGCCAGAACCAGTATCCCGGACTCCAAAAGATTGCTGGGCAGGAAAATCCGCCGGTTCAGGGCGGCCACCAGCAGGAACACGGCAATAAATATTTCCAGGGCGGTGATCACAACCTCCCCGGTGGTGCCGTTAAGCAGTATTTCCGGCCGGAAAATTATGCTGAAGGGAAGTACATAGGCCACAATGGCCAGGCGCATAGCCACGAAGCTGACCCCCCAGAACTTTACCCCGGCAATGGCGGCGGCGGTATAGGCGGCCAGAGCCACCGGAGGCGTGAGCACCGACATGGTGGCACAGTACATAACAAAAAAGCTGGCCGAAAAAGCCGGCACGCCCAGCATGATCAGCGCCGGACCGGCCAGGGAGACGGTCAGAATGTAGGTTGGGGTGATTTCCATGCCCATCCCCAGGATAATGGCCACCACCGCCGTTAAAAGCACCACCGGCACAATGCTCTCCCCGCCCACCGAGAGTATAAGGCTGGTAAATTTGTTGCCCGACCCGGTTATCTGGATGACCCCCTGGATCAGGCCGGCCACCACGATGGCCGGGCCGATGGACATCAGGGACCGGACACCCTGCTCCATGCCCTTCAAAATCTGCAGCAGGCTGGGACGACTGGGGGTCAGCAGGGCCGCCAGGATAATCAGACCCGCAGCCTCAAAGCCGGCCCTGGTGGGGGTTATCTGCATCATCAGGCGGTAAATCAGCCAGCTAATGGGTAAGAGGAAAATCACCAGCCGTTTGAGGGCTGGAATCAGCTTTGGCAGATCCTCCTTAGCCAGACCCTTCAGCCCCAACTTCAGCGACTCGGCGTCAATGGCCAGAAACACTGCAAAATAGTACAGGAAGCCGGGGATAAAACCGGCCAGCATGACCTCCCTGTAGGGAACCCCCACCACCTCGGCCATGACAAAGGCCACCGCACCCATAATGGGCGGCAGGATAACCCCGCCGGTGGAGGCAGTGGCCTCCACACCCCCGGCAAAGTTGGCCGGGTAGCCGGCCTTCTTCATCATCGGGATGGTGATTGTGCCGATGGTGGCCACGTTGGCCACGGCGCTGCCGTTGATCATCCCGAACATGGTGCTGCCGATGCAGGCTGTTTTGGCGATGCCGCCCCGGTAGCGGCCGGTGATTAGCTGGGCCAGTTCAAACAGCGTCTGGCCCACCCCGGAGACGGTAAGATAGGCGCCAAAAAGGCAGAACGGAAAGATAAATGTGGAAAGCACCCCGCTGGGCATGCCGAACAGGCCCCCGGTGGTCAGAAAAAGGGAGTCGGTGGCGTCACTGAGACTCACCCCGCCGGCCACCCGGAACAGGCCCGTGATTTGGCCGGAAGAAAACATATAGACCAGCGCCAGGATGCCGATCAGGGCGAGCACCCAGCCCACCGTGCGGCGGGCTGCCTCCAGGGCCAGGAGCATGGCCAGGGCGGCGAAAATCATGTCCGCGGTCACAACGTCATCCATGAAGGCCACCCGGTGCAGTATGCGGTCAGCGTTAATCTGAAGGTAGGCCCCTATGGTCAGGGACAAGGCCGCCAGCAGGTAGTCCGCCGGCAGAGGAGTGGGGCTTTGCTTCTGAGTAGGGCTGTACACCAGGAAGGTCAGGGCCAGCATGGCCGAGATAAAGGTGCCCCGGTAAACCAGCATGGTGGGAAAAACGAACAACTGTGAAATAACCACGTAAAAGGTCAGGGCAACCGCTCCGACGAAGACAACCTGCCCAGGCCACCCCGCAAGGTCACGCGGTTTTCCCTCCTGCAGAATCAGCCTAAGATTCATACGGTCTCCCCCAATTATCTATTACTGAACAGCCTTAAGAAATTTTCAGCCTTACGGCGGATTGAAAATACCCGGGGGAGAGGCCGGCGCCGCCGGACCCTCCCCCCCGGCTATAATCCTGGAACTACTTTATGGCCCCGACTTCTTTGTAATATTTTTCGGCCCCCGGGTGCAGCTTGATCCCGGTGCCTGATGCCATCAGCTGCGGAGTCAGTTCACGCAGATTGGCATGAACCCCGCGCAGGTATTCGATATTCTCGCACATGGCCTTGACGATGGCGTAGGCCTGGTCGTTGGTCATGACGTCGTTGGCGATGATGATCACCCTTGATCCGAAGGATTGATAATCCTCTTTCAGGAAGGGATAGGCCGACTTGGGCACAACCTCTTTGGAGTAGCCGTACTTGCTGCACATCCGGTCAATTAAATCCTGATCCATCTTCAAAAAGCGTATTTTATGGGTGGCCGACACCTCCTGGATGGGACCCTGGGGCGCCGGGCCGAGGATGGGGAAGCAGTTGACAACGCCGTCACCCATCAGGTGGGAACCTTCCTCCTGGCCCTTCAGATAGATCTTTCCGCCCCAGCTTTCAACGTCCTTGTAGCTCGCCCCCAGCAGTTCAAACATCCTTTGATTGGCCAGGTGTTGGGTGGATCCAGGCTCATCTACAGCGGCCTTGAGGGGATACTTCTTCTCAACTATCTCCTTGAACGAATTGAGGGGGAAATCCTCGGTGACAGCTATCTGCTGCTTGGTCACATACATGGAGAAAAGCGCCTTGACATTGGTTATTTTTTGTTTAAACGGGTCGGCCCCGTTCTCGGCCGCCACGGCGATGACCGAGTGGGTCAGACCCATCATGGGCTCGGCGGACTTGGTCACTATATTGACATCTGAAACACCGCCGCCGGGAACCAGAGTCACCGAACTGCCGGGCATTCCCTTTTTAATGGTCTGGGCCACACCCCCGCCCATCAGGTCCCAGACACCGCCGGCGCCGGGGTCGGCCCCGCAAAGCTTCATGTCTATCTTGACCGCAGGCTTATCGGCTTTGGCGGCAGCCTGATCCTTGGCCCCGCTTTTTTCCTTGTCGGTGGCCGCCCCTCCGCCGCAGCCCGTGGCCGCCAAAGAAACAGCCAGCAACAGCAGTAGCCCCAGGCAGGCAAATTTTTTAACACCCCGGCCTTTTTTGATCATTACATATCCCCCCGTATTATCATTTTTTTGGATTACCCGACCCGACAAAAAGCCGCCGTCTGCCCTCCTTCCATATTTTCAGCCCCCTCCCGGCTGATTCACCAGGTGAGGGGAATTTCCCTGGAACGCCAGGGGTCGATAATTATGGCTCCCTGCTTGCAGTCCAGTTCACACAAAAAACAGGTCATGCAGTCAAGGGGGTAGGCCACGTAAACCTTGCCCCCCGAAGAGCGGAAAACATCCATGGGGCAGATCTCGAAACACCGGCCGCAGCCGCTGCATTTCTCATAATCAATCCCCTTTACGGACAAGGCTTCTCACCTCCCTCCCCTGGCAGTGCGTCCTGCCTCAGGCTGCGGTGCCGGTAATAGGGCAGGTGGGGCCTAAAATAGGGAGTGGGGATAGCCTCGGTCCAGATCCGCAGCTTCCCGTCCCTTTGTTTCAGCAGCACCCACTTCAGCCAGTCAACATTATCGGTCAAAGGGTAGTCCTCCCGGAAATGGAAGCCCCGGCTGTCTTTTCGAAACAGCGCCGCCCGGACCATCAGTCCGGCCATTAAAGCCAGGTTTTTACACTCATTGGCCTTAACCAGTTCGTGCAGGTCGCGGGCTCCCACGCCGGCCACCTTCTCCCCGATCTCATCCAGCTGCGCCAGGCATTTTTCCAGGGTACTGCGGTTTTTAATCAGTGAAACACGATAGGGAATCACTGCCCGCTGTATTTCCCCGATCATCTCGTCCGCCGCGATGCCGTCCCGGCCAAGAGGGCCAAAGGACCCGGCCAGGAGTTCCCCGGCCCGGGCACTGGCCTCTGCCGCCCCGCCCCCCGGGGCCGACCCCAGTATCCCCGCCGCTGCAGTCTCCCCGGCCACCCGGCCTGAAACCGCCGCAAAGGCCAGGTTGACACCCCCGAAGCAGTAGCCTCCGTGCGGAGGAACCGGTGTAACATCGCCGGCGGCCAGCAGGTTTTCAAGATCGGTGGCGCAGTCCAGCCCGATGCGCACCCCGCCGCCGGACTCGGTGGTGCCGTGAAAGGCGGTGACCCACTCCACCTTTTCCCGGAAGGGGTCAATGCCGGCCTCGTCCCAGACGCGGAAGGACTCCGGCAGGGTCTGCCGGCACAGCGCCTGGTCCTCCGGGCTGGCCGCGGTCACGTCAAACAGCACCGGCCCCCGCCCCTCATGGACCTCCCGGGCCAGGGCGATACTCATGGTAGGCTGGTTGCAGCGGTTGCCCAGGACGCGGTCGTAAGCAGGCATGAATTCCTCACCCAGGGAGTTGACCCACTTGCCGCCAACGCTCTGATAGGTGCCCATGCCGTGCACGTCCATGGCCCGGGCGGTGGTGTTGTGACTGATGTTCTCCATGTTTTGCAGGGTCCCGCCGGCCCTATAGACGGCCGCCTGGAGATCCCCGGTGAGATTGCGGTGCCCCACGTAAATAGACTTGAAGCCGGCCCCGGAGGCCGCCGCGATGGTCCTGGCGGCCCGGAAAAAGAAGGTCTCCCCGGTGCGGTAATTGAAGCCCACCGCCCCCTGGCAGGAGCCCTGGGGGCAAACCAGGTCGGTAACCATGACCCGGTCAAGTATTTCCACCCCAAGGGCCAGGGCCTTTTTACGCAACCCCTCCATCACGGCCAGGGAATTGATCAGGCCGTGCCAGGTCTCAATGTGCCCCCGGCCCTTCCGGCGCAGGTATTCACCGTTGGAGTTTTTCCTGAAGGCCTGGGCGCCGGACTCGGCGCACCATTTTTCCAGCTCCGAGGCCACCCCGAAATTTCTTTCCCAGAGCAGCCTGACCCACTGCTGGTCGTTGAGGTAGTCGCCGGTAACCACCGACTCCTTAACCCAGGTCTCCAGATCCTCACCGGGCAGGTTGAGGGCATAGATGCCGGCGGCGAAGACACTCTGCCCGCTCTTGCCCACCTTGCCCTTGTCGGCCAGCACCACCCTGGGCACCCCCAGCTCCCGGGCGGTAATGGCGGCCACGCAGCCGGCCAGCCCGCCCCCGATGACCAGCAAATCGCACTCCACAGTCCGGCTGATCTTAATTTTCATACCTATCCCTTCCTAGTCGGCTTTTAGCTATTGGCAGACGAAGTTTATCACAGCCCTTTAAGTTCCCGCATAATCTTGTCCGGGGTGATGGGCAGATCCCGGATCCTGACCCCGGTGGCGTGGTAGATGGCGTTGGCGATGGCCGGGGCCGCCGGAATGATGGTGGGCTCGCCTAGGCCCTTGGCCCCGAAGGGGCCGGTGGCCTCGTTGCTTTCCACCAAGTCCACCTGCATCTCCGGCATATCGGCCATGGTGGGGATCTGGTAATCCAGGAATTGGTCATTGACCAGCCGGCCGCTTTTGTAAATCATCTGTTCGGTGGTGGCCCAGCCGAGGCCCATAACGATCCCGCCCTCCACCTGCCCCTCGGCCATGACCGGGTTGATGGCCCGGCCCAGGTCGTGGGCGGCGTAGACCTTCTTCACCTCGAAGTGGCCGGTTTCCAGGTCCACCTCCACCTCCACCGCCTGGGCGGCGTAGGTGTAGCCGCCGGAGACATTGCCATGCTTGCGCTCATCGGGGTACTCCACCTCCGGCACAAAACTGCCGCTGGCCAGCAGGGACATGCCCCCGTTTTTGTAGGCATGATCCCGCACAACCTCGGCCAACGCCAGCTTCCGGCCGGGATCAGCCTTCAGGAAAACTACGCCCTCGTCAATGTCCAGCCCTTCCGGGGCAACCTCAAGAAGGCCGGCTGAAAATTCAAGCAGCTTTTGGCGGGCGTTTTCAGCCGCCAGCCTGACCGCGTTGCCCCCCAGGTAGGTCACCCGGCTGGCAAAGGTGCCCAGGGCCATGGGTGAGATATCGGTGTCGATGTGCTCCACCTGGACCCTACCCAGGGGGACCCCCAGCACCTCGGCGGCAATCTGGGCAAAAACCATGCGCGCCCCCTGGCCCATGTCGGCCTCACCACTGTACACAAAAACGGTACCATCCAGGTCAATCCTGACCATGGCCGCGGATCCGTCGTATTCCTTGCGGGCTCCCCGGTTCCCGGAAACGTGGATACAGCAGGCCAGCCCCACTCCCCGGCCCTTGCCGCCGGCCGCCCGCTTGCCCTCCCAGCCGGCCGCCACAGTCACCTTTTCCAGGCACTGATCCAGCCCGCAGCTGTTTATCCTCCAGCCGTAAGGATTGACATAGCCCGTGCTGACCCCGTTTTTTACCCTCAACTCCAGGGGGTCCAGGCCCAGGGCGGCGGCCACCTCGTCCAGTTCACACTCCATGGCAAAGTGCATCTGGGGATTGCCGTAGCCCCTGAAGGCCGCCGTGGGCGGCCCGTTGGTATAGACCAGATCCCCCACCGCCCTGAGATTGGGAATCTTGTAAAGGGCGTCGATGCGGTAGCAGGAGGTTAATAGCACACTAATCCCCTTCCGGGTGTAAGCCCCGTTGCCGGCGACGATCCTGGCCTCCTTGGCGATGATCAGTCCGTCCCTGGTGGCCCCCAGCTTGATCCTGACCACCATGGGCACCCTGGGCTGGCTGCCGGTGAAATCATCCTCCCTGGTGTTGATTATTTTCACCGCCCTGCCGGTGCGCAGGGCGGCCAGGGCGCAGAGCAGGGGCGCCTTGGGCTGCAGCTTGCCGCCGAAGCCCCCGCCCACGTGCATCTGCTTGATCCTCAATTTCCCCGGGTCGATCCCCAGAGCGTAAGAATACCCCTGGCGGGCCGCCATTGGGTCCTGCAGGCCGCTGTAAAGAACGATCCGGCCCGAGGCGTCGATGTCGGCCACCGCCGCAGTGGGCTCCATATAGGCGTGGTAAACCATGGGCGTGCTGTATTCATGCTCGCTAATCAGGTCGGCCCGGGCAAAGGCCCCGTCCACGTCCCCCCGGGAGAGTTCGATGCGGTGCGCCAGATTGCCCGGAGCGCCATGGATCTGCGCGGCGCCTGGCCCCAGGGCCTGAACCGGGTCGATGACATAGGGCAGCTCCTCATACTCCACCTCTACCAGGCCCAGGGCCTCCTCCGCTGCCCCGGGGCCGGCGGCCACCACCACCGCCACCTCGTCCCCGGCAAAATTAACCTTCTCTTTGGCCAGAACATACTCATCGGCGATCTGCGCCCCGTATTTGTGGCCGGGGCAGTCCGCCCCGGTCAAAACCGCCACCACCCCGGGCAGGCTTAAGGCCTTTTTGGTGTCGATGGACTTGATCCGGGCATGGGCTAGCGGGCTGCGCAGCACCCTGGCGTAAAGCATGCCCGGTATTTTAACGTCCCCGGCATACCTGGCCTTCCCGGTGACCCGGTCGGCCGCGTCGATATTAGGCAGGGATTTTCCCACCACTTTCATCTGGACGCACCTTCCTTTCCGGCGGCCCCGGCTTCCAAACGCCGGGCGGCGTCCTGCACGGCCCGGATAATCTTGGCGTAACCGGTGCAGCGGCAGAGGTTGCCCGAGAGGGCCAGCTTTATTTCTTCCGGCCCGGGGGAGGGATTACTGTCCAGAAGGGACTTGGTGGACATAATCATGCCGGGGGTGCAGTAGCCGCACTGCACCGCCCCGTTTTCCAAAAAGGCCTGCTGGATGGGGTGCAGTTCCCCCTCCCGGGCCAGCCCCTCGATGGTTAATATCTCGCACCCGTCCGCCCGGACGGCCAGGGTCAGGCAGGCCAACACGGCCTGGCCGTTCATAATTACGGTGCAGGCTCCGCACTCACCCATCCCCCCGCAGCCTTCCTTCGCCCCGGTCAGGCCCAGTTGATCCCTTAAAACCTCCAGCAGGGTAAGCTGAGGGGGGATCTCCAGCTGATGATCCACACCGTTTACCACTAAGTTGATGACAACTCCCCGCACGGATATCCCCCTTACCAAATGATTAATCAGATTTTGAACGCTACTTGCCGGCCAGATAGTCCTCAGGGTTAATCAGGTCGGTGCCCGGGACCCCGATCTCCTCGGGATAGTTGGCCTTCCTGGTGGCGTCGACGCCCATCTTGGTAACCAGATGGGACCCGCCTGCCGGGTCGTAGGAAGCCG
>Ga0209347_1002761_pt1 | contig 22258 bp, 21 predicted proteins | sample AutmiccommuBRH23_FD_187382 | JGI IMG/M metagenome (GOLD analysis project Ga0209347, IMG submission 187382) | Deep subsurface microbial communities from Mt. Terri, Switzerland - Autotrophic microbial communities BRH/23 (SPAdes) (version 2) | ecosystem: Environmental > Aquatic > Deep subsurface >...
GCTTGCACGATGCGCCGCATCGCGCTGCGCCGCTCTCCTGGCGGACGGACGCAGGAAGCCGGCGCAGACCCCACCGGGATACATTCTCACGCTCTCAGGCGGCACGAACGCCCGACAGGAACTCCTCCACCGCGTTGCGAAGCGTCCCCGACTGCTGCGAGAGGTCGCCCGCCGAGGTGGTGACCTGCCCGGCGGCGGCGCCGGTCTCGGCGGCGGCCTGGGTGACCCCGGCGATGTTGCGCGAGACTTCGTGGGTGCCGCGGGCCGCTTCCTGGACGTTGCGCGCGATCTCGCGGGTGGCGGCGCCCTGCTGCTCGACCGCCGAGGCGATGCCGCCGGCGATCTCGTTGATCTCGGCGATGGTGGCGGCGATGCCCTCGATGGCCGCGACCGCCTCGCCGGTGGCGGCCTGGATGCCGCCGATGTGCTGGCCGATCTCCTCGGTGGCCCTTGCGGTCTGGGTGGCCAGGGTCTTCACCTCCGACGCCACCACGGCGAAGCCCTTGCCGGCCTCGCCCGCCCGCGCCGCCTCGATGGTGGCGTTCAGCGCCAGCAGGTTGGTCTGTGCGGCGATGTCCTGGATCAGGTTCACCACCTCGCCGACCCGCCGAGCCGCCTGGGCGAGGCCCTGCACCTGGCTGTTGGTCGCCTCGGCGTCGCCGGTCGCCTTGATCGCGATGCGTGCCGACTGGGTCACCTGCCGACCGATCTCCTCGATCGAGCCGGTCAGCTGCTCCGACGCCGAGGCCACCGCCTGGACGTTGGCCGAGGCCTGCTCAGAGGCGACGGCCACCGCGGTGGCCTGGCGGTTGGTCTCGTCGGCGGTCGCCGTCATCGAGGAGGCGGTCGACTGCATCTGCACCGTCGCTGCGCCGACCTGCCCGAGGGCCGATGCCACCGCCGCGTCGAAGCCGCGGGTCAGCTCCTCGATACGCTGCGCCCGGCGCTCGCGGACTTCGCGCTCGCGCGCCTGCTCGGCGGCGAGCTGATCGGCGCGGATCATGTTGTCCTTGAACACCTGGACCGCCTCGGCCATCTCGCCGACCTCGTCGCGGCGGCCCTGCGCCGGGATCTCGATCGTCTTGTCGCCACCGGCCAGCCTGCCCATGGCGGCGGTCATCGCCGCGATCGGCCGCGAGATGCCCCGGCCGACCAGCACCGACGACAGGATGCCGGTCAGCAGCGCCGCCGCCGAGACCGCGACGCCGATCCACAGCGCCCGTTGCAGATCGGCGGTTGCCTGCGTACCGATGGCGAACTGATCCGCCTTGTTCTCGACCCGGACGGCCTCCAGCCCGGCGGCGATCCGCGGGCCGAGGGCATCGAGCCGCTCACTGACGATGCGGTTGCGCTCGGCAATGACCGCCACCGCCTCGGCGAAGCCCTTCTCATAGCCGACGAGCAGCGGTGCGACCTTCTCGATCGACGCGACATCGGACGCGATGGCGCCGAGGGTGTCGACCTTCTCGCGGAAGGCGGCCAGTTCGGCGGTGACCCGCTCTGCCTGCTCGGGTCGGTTTTCGACCAGGTAGCGGCCGGCGTTGCCCTGGGCCAGCGACATGTGGCGAAGCGCCAGCCCGGCCAGATAGACGCCGGCCGAGTTCTCCAGGTTGCGCTCATTCTCCATGGTGGCGGCGACCAGGGTCTCGGCCTCGGCACCGGCGCGGTTCAGCTCCTCGACCAGCCTGTCGAGCCGGTCGCGCAGCGGCACCATCGCCTCGAAGGCCGTCAGGTAGCTCCTGATGTCGCCGCCCGCCGCCTCCATGCGGGCACGGAGGTCGGAGCCGTGGAACAGCTCCAGCGCCGCCGCGACCGCCTGGTCGGCGAAGCCGACGCGCTCGCGCACGACGGCGACCGCCTCTTCCCGGCCGGTCTCGATGAAGTCGTTGACGCCCAGCCGGGCGGCCAGAAGCTGCGCCTCGACCTCGGAGGCGGTGTTGGTCTGCTGCGCCAGCAGCCGGTATTCCGCGAAGCTGCCCTGCGCCGAGGCCAGGCCGTAAACGGCAACGCCGCTGGCGACCAGCAGCAGCACCAGAATGGCGGCTGAATTCAGCCCGACCTTGGCGGACACCTTCAGATTTCCGAGGAACGTCATCTCGCAGCTCTCACAGGGGGCGCGGCCCGTGGAGGAGCGCCTCCATCCGGGCCTGGCGCAACGGCAGGTGGAGCGACGGACAATCGGCGGCAATGGTATACGAAAGGTTAACCGGGCAACGCATACCACCTATGCGAACGCCGACGGTTGCGATGCCGGCAGGCCTTACGGTCCGGTATCAGCGGGGCGACTCCCCGGCGGGCTCCTCGCCACCCCCGAGCGCCGCAGCAAGGCGCGTGGTCGCCGAGCCCGGACGCAGCGGCTTCGGCTGGCTGTCCGCCGGCGCCCAGGCGGTCAGGTACAGCACCTGGAAGCGTGCCGGCACACGGCCGTCCGGCAGGGCGAAGCGGGCGGCGTAGATCTCGGCGGCGCGGGCGAAGACGGCGCGGCGGGTCGGCGTCCGGCGGCGCTCCAGCACCGCGTTGCCCTCGCCCATGCCGCGCAGGTCGCGCATCAGGTGGAAGGCGCTCTGGTAGGTCACCGGGATGGTGTCGGCGTCGGCCACCGGCAGCGCGAAGCCGGCGCGCTGCAGCAGGCCGGCGGCGTCGCGCAGGTCGGCGAAGGGCGAGACCCGCGGGCTGACGCCGCCGGTCACCTCGGTCTCCGCCTCGAACAGCGTGTCGCGCAGTTCCACCAGGGTATCGCCGCCGAGCATCGCCGCCAGCAGCAGGCCATCCGGCCTCAGCGCCCGGCGGATCTGCGCCAGCGCGCCCGGCAGGTCGTTCACCCAGTGCAGCGACAGCGCCCCGAACACCGCGTCGAGCGACCCGTCGGCGAAGGGCAGCGCCTCCTCGTCGATCGCTGCGGCCGGTCCGTCGGCGGATCGCGCCCGCGCCCAGGCCGGCGCCAGGTCCGTCTGCACCAGCGTGTCGACCCGGCCGCTCGCCCGCAGCAGCCGGCCGAGCGCGCCGGAGCGGGCACCCAGCTCCACCGCCAGCGGAAAGCGGCGGCGAATGTCCTCCAGCCGCTCGGCCACCCGCTCGGCGACCGCCTCCTCCAGGAAGGCGAAGGCCGGGTAGCCGTTGATGGCCCGCTCGCGCCGGAGGCGCACCAGGGGGCGGTCGAACACGATCATCGCGTCGGTTTTCACGAACGGACCATAGTATAACGCTCCCCGCAGGAAAGACGCTGCCTTGGAGTGGTGAACCTGGGACCGATTGAGATCATCGAAATCTACATATCCCACTTCCGCACGGCCGAAAGCCCGATCGTGGGTTTGGTTGGCCGCTCAAGGCGGAGCAACCCGTTCCAGCGACCATCCAGTCCGTGTATTCGGCGGTTCAGGAGCCGATCCGCCGGGTACAGGAACGACAACATCCATGGTGCGCGGAGGATCGGGGGCTATCAGGAGGGAGTGGAGCCCGTCATTGGCTAGCGGCAGGGCTCGCCGTCATCGAGGCGAACAACTCGATCGTCCTGTTCACTTCCTCCCCGGTCACCGGCCACGTGGTGACGTCGTCGACGAAGAACAATGCGCCGCGCCAGGCGTGTATGGCCTTCACGACGGTGTCGCGGACCAGGAAGACCCGCATGAGACCAACCTCGCCCACGCTCGGCCCGTAGCCGGGGGCGCCGGGCGAATTCCCCGTGCTCTCACAGTGGAACAGCGTGGTGTAGGAATTCTGGTCCCGATCGATGAGCTTCGCGAACAGACGCTTCGGGCTGCAGATACGCTGGAAGCTGTCGGTACTGGCGATGGCCGCGGAGTCCAGCGTTTGCCCGTGCCCGGGGGCGAGTTTGACGCCGCTGATCGAGTACAGCCGCGTCCACGCCTCCAGGAAGTCGCCCTTCGGAATCTGCCGGATCGCGTAGCTCGCCCCCAACTGCCCGCCGCTGAACGTGCTGCTGTCGGCCGGATCACCGCCGGTGTACCAGCTGGCGGGCGGAAAGCTCACGAGGGCGTCGAATATCCGCACACTTTGCAGGAGCGTCTGAGGGGCAGCCTTCGACTGCGCCCGGGCGCAGTCGGCTAGCAATACCAACCACACCGCCAGCGCGATGGTCGTCAGAGTGCGCAGGCCGGCTCCGGCCCGGAGGTTCAACGTCGATGCCATCCCGCCCACGCTGCTTCCCCGTCACCTGGGGCGCTCAACCATGCATGGGACATTTGTACCTGCGGACGTCACTCCCGGACAACAAGATGGCATCATAGGAGGGCAACCGGGGATTCGGCGCCGATCTGATTGCACGGCTGCGCGTCCCGGCCAAAGCGAACGTGGAGGACCCAGATGCCCAGTGGCAACGGCGCCGGTGCAGCGGGTCGACCTGCTCGTGCCGCCTGAGCCGCGACGGCTCTCCTGCTCGGCGAGGTATCCCGGCGGCAGCGGGGCGACAGACCTCTGCGTCCGGCATACGATCATGCAGTGAACCGGTGCTGACGACGAGGCTTGATCCGATGCGCGTCATAGACCATGCGGGACTGGAGCGAGAGCTATGGCGGCCCGGCGTGGTCACGCGCATGCGGGTTTCGGCCGCGACCGGCGCTGAGCACCTTTGCGTCTTCGAGCAATGGTGCGACCCGGGATGCGGGGCACCCGCCCACTGGCACACGGTCGAGGAGGTTCTGACCGTGCTCGCCGGTCGCGCCGAAGTCTGGGTCGGCGAGGAACGTTCGACGGTGACGGCCGGGCAGTCGGTCGTCGTGCCAGCGGGCCACCGGCACGGCTTCAGCAATTCCGGCGAAACCACGCTGCACGTGGAGGCCATCCTGGCGGCGCCACTGTTCGACGCGGTCACGCACCGGGAATGACCGACAGGTCGGCCGCTCCGATCGGGCCAAGCCATCAACGACGCTATCGCTTGTCGTCCATATGGCGCAGCCGAGGCCTGGTCGCATCCGGAAAAGCCGCCAGCGCCTTCCATAGCCGGCGCCATGGACCCGATGACCAGACCGATGGCGATCCTGCGCAGCGCCGCCACCGTCGTGCTCGACGCCCTGCTGCCGCCTCGCTGTGCGGCCTGCGGCGAGCCGGTGGACCAGCCGCGCACGCTGTGCCTGGGCTGCTGGTCGAGACTGGTGTTCGTCACGCGGCCCTGGTGTGCAGTCTGCGGCGACCCGTTCGAGACCGCACCGCCGGGCGAGCCGGTGTGCGGCGACTGCCTGGCGTCGCCGCCGCCCTGGAGCCGCGGCCGCTCGGCCCTGCGCTACGACGACGCCAGCCGGCCGCTGGTGCTCGGCTTCAAGCACGGCGACCGGCTGCACCTGGCGCCGCTGCTGGCCGGCTGGATGCGCTCGGCCGGGGCCGAACTGCTGGACGGATGCGAGGTGATCGTGCCGGTGCCGCTACACCGCTGGCGGCTGCTGTCCCGACGCTACAACCAGGCCGCCGTGCTGGCACATGCACTCGGCCGCACCGCCGGCATCGCGGTCTCCGATCTTGCCCTGACCCGAGCCAGGCGCACGCCGAGCCAGGGCCAGCTGACGAAATCGCAGCGCGCCCGCAACGTCCAGGGCGCCTTCCGGGTCGACCTGGCCCGGCGGGCAGAAATCGCGGACAAGCGGGTGCTGCTGGTCGACGACGTGCTGACCTCGGGTGCCACCGCCGGCGCCTGCAGCCGCGTGCTGCTGCGCGCCGGCGCCGCCTCGGTCGACCTGCTGACGCTGGCGCGCGTGGTTTAGGAGGACGCCGGTGCTGGCGAAACGGCCGGGGCGGCCCTATCTTCGGGCGATACCGACGGAGACGCGAATGGCCAAGAAGATCGAGATCTACACCACCATGTTCTGCCCGTTCTGCCATCGCGCCAAGGCGCTGCTGAAGAACAAGGGCGTCGAGTTCACCGAATACGATGTCGGTGGTTCCGGCGAGGCGCGCGCCAAGATGCGCGAGCGCGCCGACGGCCGGCACACCGTGCCGCAGATCTTCATCGACGACGTCGGCGTCGGCGGCTCCGACGACCTTGCGGCGCTCGACCGGCAGGGTAAGCTCGACGCCATGCTCGGGCTGCCGGCCTGAGCGGCCTCCGACCACCCGCTTCCCGGAGATCCGCCATGACCAAGCTGACCGTCGCCTGCGTGCAGACCAACGCCCAGCGCGACCCGCTGGAGAACATCGAGCGGGTGTCGCCGATGATCCGCGAGGCGGCAGCCCGCGGGGCCCGGCTGATCACCACGCCGGAGATCGTCGGCATGCTGGAGCCGAAGCGCGACCAGGCGCTGGCGAAGGCGCGGCCGGAGGAGACCCACGAGGTTCTGGCGGCATTCCGCGGTCTCGCCGCGGAGCTTGGGGTCTGGCTGCTGGTCGGCTCGATCTCGATCAAGGTCTCGGACGAGAAGATGTCGAACCGCAGCTTCCTGCTCGACGACCGCGGCCAGATCGTCGCCCGCTACTCGAAGATCCACATGTTCGACGTGCAGGTCGGCGACGGCCAGACCTACCGCGAGAGCAACACCTACCAGCCCGGCGGCGAGGCTGTGATCGCCGAGACCCCGTGGGGCCGGATGGGCATGACGATCTGCTACGATATCCGCTTCCCGTACCTGTACCGGGCGCTGGCGCATGCCGGGGCGGAGGTGCTGTTCGCGCCGGCCGCCTTCACCAAGGTCACCGGCGAGGCGCATTGGCACGTCCTGCAGCGCGCCCGGGCGATCGAGACCGGCTGCTTCGTGATCTCCGCCGCGCAGACCGGCGAGCACGCCGAGGGCCGGCGCACCTACGGGCATTCGGTTATCGTCGACCCGTGGGGCCGGGTGCTGGCCGACGCCGGCGAGGAGGTCGGCGTGATCACCGCGGAGATCGATCTCGCCGAGGTCGCCGCGGCACGCGCCAAGGTCCCGTCGCTGACCCACGACCGCAGCGTCGGCACGCCGGTGGTGTATGGCGGAACGATGCTGAAGGCGGGCGAGTAGCCGGGGGCTAGGAAGGCGAAAGCGACAGCACTTTCAGTGCTGTGACACTGCACGTCGCTTGGTGGGTCCCGGAACCGTCCGCTGGCGCGGACTCTCCGGGATGACGATTAGGGGGTGCAGGCTGCCCCAATAGCTTCGTCATTCCGGAGGGCGCGCGTGAGCGCGCGGCTCCGGAACCTACCCACCGCTCCGCACGGTCCGTGGTCGCTATTCCGCCGGGATAACCTTTAGCGCCGCCCGCGTCGCCGGCGGACGAGACTGCGGCCGCGCGCTGACCGTCGGCACCGATCGTCGCGCCGCCACTGGCCGCTGCCGCACACCCTCCTCCGCGACGCCACGGGCCCTCGAAGGCCCGTCCCGGCGCATCGCCTCAACCAGGGCCGGGGCCCCGACCATCCGTTGGACCGTCACGCGTGCCTCTCCCGAGGGGCCGGTGCCCCTGCCGTTTGGACCTGCGCGGTTCGTACTGCCGCTCGACTCTTCTAACGATAATGCGAATGACTTGCAATATTTCTCATCAGCTCGCTCCATAATGATGCTTGACATATCACTATCCCATGTTGAAACATTAGTTATCATCATCAATACCTGAATACCGTGCCGATATGATCACCGCTGCCCAATTGCGTGCTGCGCGCGCCCTTCTCGGCATCGACCAGAAGCGCCTGGCCGAGCTGTCGGGGCTGTCGGTGCCGACGATCCAGCGCATGGAGGCGAGCGGCGACGTCATCCGCGGCAACGTCGACTCGCTCATGAAGCTGATCGCCGCCCTCGACACCGCCGGGATCGAGCTGATCGGCGAGGGCAGCGTCAGCACCGAGGGCGGCCGGGGCGTCCGGCTCAGGATCGGTGCCGCCGCAGACAGCGGCCGCTCCCCCGACCCCGCGAAATAGGAGCCGGATGCCATGCCGCTGACCGTGCTCCTGTGCTCCGTCGCCGCCCTGCTCGGTACGGCGGTGCTGGGAGTCGCGGCAGGCGACCGCGCCTGGGGCCGGGCCGCGGTGTACGGCGCAACCATCATGCTGACCGCCGCCGCCTTCGCCGCGGCGGCCACGCACCTGCTGGGCGGGACCGGCAGCCGCGCCGTCGTCCTGCCGCTCGGCCTGCCCTGGCTCGGCGCGCATCTGTCGCTGGATGCGCTGTCGGCCTTCTTCCTGGCGGTGATCAACCTCGGCGCCGCCGCCGCCGCCCTGTATGGCCTCGGCTATGGCCGCCACGAGCCATCCCCCGGCCGCGTGCTGCCGTTCTTCCCGGCCTTCGTCGCCGGCATGAACCTGGTGCCGCTGGCGGCCGACGCCTTCAGCTTCCTGCTAGCCTGGGAGTTCATGTCGCTGGCATCCTGGGCGCTGGTGATGGCGCAGCACCGCGACGCGGACAACGCGCGCGCCGGCTACGTCTACCTGGTGATGGCGAGCTTCGGCACGCTGGCGCTGCTGCTGGCCTTCGGCCTGCTGGCCGGCAGCGGCGGCGACTACGCCTTCGAGGCGATGCGCGGCGGCGAGCGCGGGCCGCTGGTCCCGGCGCTCGTGCTGGCGCTGGCGCTGCTCGGCGCCGGATCCAAGGCCGGCCTGGTGCCACTGCATGTCTGGCTGCCGCTGGCGCATCCGGCGGCCCCCAGCCACGTCTCGGCGCTGATGAGCGGCGTCATGACCAAGGTCGCGGTCTACGGCTTCCTGCGCATCATGTTCGACCTGCTGGGGGAGTCGCCCTGGTGGGCCGGCATGGTGGTCATGGCGATCGGCGGCGGCACCGCCGTGCTCGGCGTGCTGTACGCGCTGCTGCAGACCGACCTGAAGCGGCTGCTCGCCTACAGCACCATCGAGAACCTCGGCATCGTCTTCGTCGGCCTCGGCCTGGCACTGGCATTCCGGTCCAACGGCATGCCGCTGGCGGCGGCCCTCGCCCTCACCGGAGCGCTGCTGCACGCGGCCAACCACGCGCTGTTCAAGAGCCTGCTGTTCTTCGGCGCCGGCGCCGTGCTCGCCGCCACCCATGAGCGCGACATCGAGAAGCTCGGCGGCCTGATCCATCGCATGCCGGCGACCAGCGCCCTGTTCCTGGTCGGCTGCCTGGCGATCGCCGCCCTGCCGCCGCTGAACGGCTTCGTGTCGGAGTGGCTGACCTTCCAGGCGATCCTGCAGAGCCCGGAACTGCCGCAATGGGGGCTGCGGATCATGGTGCCAGCCATCGGCGCGCTGCTGGCGCTGGCCGCGGCACTGGCCGGCGCCTGCTTCGTGCGGGCGTTCGGCGTCACCTTCCTCGGCCGGCCGCGCTCGGCCGCTGCCGCGGACTGCGCCGAGGTCGACCGCGTCTCGCTCGCCGCCATGTCGCTGCTCGCCCTGCTCTGCCTGCTCGCCGGCGTGCTGCCGGGCCTGCTGATCGACGCAATCGCGCCGGTGGCCGAGGCGATGGTCGGCGGCCGCATGCCGCCGCAGCGGACCGACGCCTGGCTGTCGATCGTGCCGGTCGCGGAGAGCCGGAGCTCCTACAACGGCCTGCTGGTGTTCGCCTTCATCGCCGGCTCGGCCTGGCTGGCGATGACCGTCATCCACCGCCTCGCCGGCCGGGCGACCCGGCGCGGCCCGGCCTGGGACTGCGGCTTCCCGGTTCCGACCCCGGTGACGCAGTACACCGCCGGCAGCTTCGCGCAGCCGATCCGCCGGGTGTTCGGCAGCCTGGTGTTCGGCGCCCGCGAGCGCATCGACATGCCGCCGCCGGGCGATCCGCGGCCGGCCCGGCTGGCCGTCGAGCTGCGCGACCCGGTGTGGGACGGGATCTACGCACCGCTCGCCGCTGCGGTGCAGTGGGTCACCACCCGGATGAACGGCCTGCAGTTCCTCACCATCCGGCGCTACCTGACGCTGGTGTTCCTGTCGCTGGTCGGCCTGCTGCTGGGGATCGCGATATGGGGCTGATCCTCGATCTCCTGGTGCAGGGCTCCCAGATGGCGGCGGTGCTGCTGCTGGCACCGCTGCTGACCGGGCTGGTCCGCAAGCTGAAGTCGCGGCTGCTGCGCCGCCGCGGCCCGCCGCTGCTGCAGCCCTATCGCGACCTCGCACGCCTGCTGCGCAAGGAGGCGGTGCTCGCCGACAACGCCTCCTGGCTGTTCCGCGCCGCCCCCTACCTGATCTTCGCCTGCACCTGGGTGGCGGCTGCCCTGGTGCCGACCTTCGCCAGCGGCCTGATCTTCAGCTGGACCGCCGACCTGATCGCCATCATCGCGCTGCTCGCCAGCGCCCGCTTCCTGCTGGCGCTGGCGGGGATGGACGTCGGCACCAGCTTCGGCGGCATCGGCTCCAGCCGCGAGGTGATGATCGCCTCGATCGCCGAGCCGGCGATGCTCATGATCGTGTTCACCCTGGCGCTGGTCGCCGGCTCGACCCAGCTGGCCACCGTCGCCGGCGTGCTGGCGTCGCCGGAGGTCGGGCTGCGCGTCTCCCTCGGCCTGGCCCTGGTGGCGCTGCTGATGGTGGCGATCGCCGAGAACGGCCGGGTGCCGATCGACAACCCCGCCACCCACCTCGAGCTGACCATGGTGCACGAGGCGATGGTGCTGGAGTATTCCGGCCGCCACCTGGCGATGATCGAGTTGGCGGCGTCGCTGAAGCTGCTGCTCTACGTCTCGCTGATCGCCGCGGTGTTCGTGCCCTGGGGCATCGCCGGCCCCGGTGCCGGGATCGGCGGCCACGCCCTGGGCCTGGCCGCCTGGCTCGGCAAGCTGGCCGCCGGCGCTGCGATGCTGGCGCTGTTCGAGACTGCGATCGCCAAGATGCGGGTGTTCCGTGTCCCGGGCTTCCTCGGCGCCGCCCTGATGCTCGGCCTGCTCGGCACCCTGTTCCTGTTCGTGTCGCGGAGCTTCTGATGAGCGGGCCGGTAACCGATGTGGTGACGAGCGGGCTGGCCTTCGACGTCGCGCACATGCTGGCCGGCGGCCTGGTTCTGCTCAGCTTCGTGATGCTCTACCAGGACCGGCTGTCCGCCCTGCTGAACGTGTTCGCGCTGCACGCCGTGGTGCTGTCGACCTCGGTCGCCTGGCAGGCCTTCGCGCAGGACGCGCCGCATCTCTACGTCACCGCCGCCATCGCGCTCGCGTTCAAGGCCATCGTGATCCCGACGGCGCTGCACCGGATCGTCCGGCGCCTGGGCATCCACCGGGAGATCGAGCGGGTGGTCGGCACCGGGCTGACCATGCTGGCCGGCATGGCGCTGGTGGCGCTGTCGCTCGTGGTGATGCTGCGGGTCACCGCCGAGGCCGACCCGCTGGCCCGCGAGGACCTGGCCTTCGCGCTCTCGGTCGTGCTGCTCGGTCTGCTGCTGATGGTGACCCGCCGCAATGCCGTCAGCCAGGTCATCGGCTTCATGGCGCTGGAGAACGGCCTGGTGCTGGCGGCCGCCGGTGCGAAGGGCATGCCGCTGGTGGTCGAGATCAGCGTGGCGTTCTCGATCCTGATCGCCTTCATCGTGATCGGGATCTTCCTGTTCCGCATCCGCGAGCGCTTCGACACCGTCGACGTGAACGCCCTCGACCGGTTCCGCGGGGATCGCCGATGAACGCCTCCGGCCTCCCCCTGGGCCTCGACGCCGTCTCGGCGGTGCTGCTGGTGCCGCTCGCCGCTGCCGCCCTGCTGGCGCTGCTGCCGGGCTATCGGGTGGCCGCGCGACTGAACGTCGCCGCCTCGCTGCTGACCCTGCTGGCGGCGCTGTCGCTGTTCACCGGCGAGCGTCCTGCCCCCGGGGCGTATCTGGCGATCGACGACCTCAACATCGTGTTCGTGGCGCTGAACTGCTTCGTCGGCTTCACCACCAGCGTGTTCAGCGCCAGCTACATCGGCCACGAGGTCGCCACCGGGCGGCTCACCCCCGCCTACCTGCGGTTCTACCACGCCATGTACCAGGTCATGATGTTCGGCATGAACCTGGCGCTGGTCGCCAACAACATCGGCCTGATGTGGGTCGCGGTCGAACTGGCCACCCTGTCGACCGTGCTGATGGTCGGGATCTACCGCACACACGAGGCTTTGGAGGCGGCCTGGAAGTACTTCATCCTCGGCAGCGTCGGCATCGCACTCGCCCTGTTCGGCACCATCCTGATCTACATGGCCGCCCGGCCGGTCATCGGCGAAGGCATGGACGCCATGGTGTGGACCACGCTGCTGCGCCACGCCGCCGGCTTCGACCCCGCCCTGGTCAACGTCGCCTTCGTGTTCCTGCTGCTCGGCTACGGCACCAAGGTCGGCCTCGCCCCGCTGCACGCCTGGCTGCCGGACGCCCACGCCGAGGGCCCGACGCCGATCTCGGCGGTGCTGTCGGGCCTGCTGCTGAACGTGGCGCTGTACGCGGTGCTGCGCTTCAAGCTGCTGCTGGCGGCCAACCCCGGCGCCATCGCCACCGGGCCGCTGATGGTGGCGATGGGCCTGCTGTCGGTGCTGTTCGCCGCCGCCATGCTGTACCGCCGCCGCGACATCAAGCGGCTGTTCGCCTACTCCTCGATCGAGCACATGGGCATCATCGTGCTCGCCTTCGGCATGGGCGGGCCGCTCGCCAACTTCGCCGGGCTGCTGCACATGGTGATGCACAGCCTGACCAAGTCGGCGATCTTCTTCGCGGTCGGCCACATCGCGCAGATCAAGGGCACGCAGCGGATGTCGGAGATCGGCGGGCTGACCGTGACCCACCCCTGGCTGGGGTGGAGCCTGGTGGTCGGCGTGGTGGCGATCACCGGCCTGCCGCCGACCGGCATCTTCATGAGCGAGTTCCTGCTGGTCAGCTCGACCTTCGCCCGGGCGCCGCTGCTGGCGGTTCTGCTGGTCGCGGGGCTGCTGCTGGCCTTCGGCGCGCTGATGCTGCGGCTCGGCGGCCTGGCCTTCGGCGAGCCGAAGGGCAGCGCCGCCCCGGCCGAGGCGTCCTACCTGCCGATGATCGCGCATCTGGCGCTGGTGCTGATCGCCGGGGTGTGGCTGCCGGCCCCGGTGGTCGCCTGGTTCCAGAACATCGCTGCCCTGCTCGGCTGATGGAGGGGAAAATGCCGGCGCTGGTCGACCTGATCCTCGAAGGCCTGGCGGTGCCAGGGCACCGGCCGTGGCCGCGCGCGGTGGTCGGCCGGGAGGTGTGGAACTTTGCAGCCGGGCAGCTGGCGGCGGGCCGCTGGAGCCTGCTCGACCTGTGGGGCGAGCCCGGCCGCGTGCACATGGCGCTGCTCGACGAACCGGCCGCCGGCATCGCCGTGATCAGCCTGGACTGCGCGGACGGGACATTCCCGTCGGTCGGCCGGCAGCATGCGCCGGCGCAGCGCCTGGAGCGCACCATCCACGACCTCTACGGGCTGCAGCCGGAGGGCGCGCCGGACACCAGGCCATGGCTGGACCACGACCGCTGGGGAGTGCGCCACCCGCTCGGCGCCGCCGGGACTGCGGCGCCGCCGCTGCCGGCCTACGACTTCCTGCCGGCCGAGGGCGAGGGCCTGCACCAGATCCCGGTCGGCCCGGTACATGCCGGCATCATCGAGCCCGGGCATTTCCGATTCACCGCCAACGGCGAGGCGGTGGTGCGGCTGGAGGCGCGGCTCGGCTGGGTGCACAAGGGCATCGACGGGCTGCTGGCGGGAGCGGAGATCGGCCGGGCGGCGATGCTGGCGGGACGCACCTCCGGCGACAGCACGGTGGCCTACGGCATCGCCTTCGCGCGCGCCGTCGAGGCCGCGACGGGGGCGGAAGCGCCGCCGCGCGCCCGGCACCTCAGGGCGCTGATGGCCGAGTTGGAGCGGCTCGCCAACCATTTCGGCGACATCGGCGCGATCTGCAACGACGCCTCCTTCGCGATCATGCACGCGCATTGCGGGGTGCTGCGCGAGCGCGTGCTGCGCGCCGCCGACGCCGCCTTCGGGCACCGGCTGATGCGCGACCGCGCGATCCCCGGCGGCGTCGCGACCGAACTGGAGCGCGGCGGCGCCGATGCCATCCTGGCGCTGGTCGCCGAGGCGCGGCGCAGCTTCCCCGCACTGGTCGAGCTGTACGAGGAGACCGCGTCGCTGCAGGACCGCACCGTGACCACCGGCTTCACCTCGCCGGCGCTGGTCCGGCAATTTGCCGCCGGCGGCTATGTCGGCCGCGCCTCGGGCCGCGGCTTCGACGCCCGCCGCACGCTGGGCTATGCGCCCTATGACAGCCTCACTTTCGACGTGCCGGTGCGCGAGGCCGGCGATGTCGACGCGCGGGTGTGGATCCGCATCCAGGAGGTCGAGCAGAGCCTGGCGCTGGTCGAGCAGATCATCGAGGGCCTGCCGGACGGCCCGCTGCTGGTCGACCTGCCGGCCGCCGACGGCGAGGGCATGGCCCTGGTCGAGGGCTTCCGCGGCGACGTGCTGGCCTGGGTGCGGCTGGCCGGCGGCCGGGTCGAGCGCGCCCGGCTGCGCGACCCGTCCTGGTTCCAGTGGCCGCTGCTGGAGGCGGCGATCGAGGGCAACATCGTCGCCGACTTCCCGCTCTGCAACAAATCGTTCAACTGCTCCTACAGCGGGCACGACCTCTGATGCGCAAGCTCCTGCTCGACGGCCTGCTGCGCCGGCCGCTCACCGAAGCGGCCCCGGTCGCCGCCGACGCCGCCACCGCCGAGCTGGCGACGGCGCTGGAGCGCGCCGCCCGCCGCCGGCTCGGCCGCAGCCTGTCGATCCGCCAGGTCGACGCCGGCTCGTGCAACGCCTGCGAGCTGGAGATCCACGCGCTGAACAACGCCTTCTACGACGTCGAGCGCTTCGGCATCCGCTTCGTCGCCTCGCCGCGCCATGCCGACGTGCTGCTGGTGACCGGCCCGGTGACGAAGAACATGGCCGAGGCGCTGCGGCGGACATACGACGCCACGCCGGCGCCGAAATGGGTGGTCGCGGCCGGCGCCTGCGCCCTCGACGGCGGGATGTTCGCCGGCAGCTACGCGGTGGCCGGCGGGGTGTCGGCGGTCATCCCCGTCGACCTGCACATCCCCGGCTGCCCGCCGTCGCCGACGGCGCTGCTGCAGGGGCTGCTGGCGCTGCTGGAGGCGGTCGACGGGTAGCGTCGTGGGGAAGGCGGAATGGCTGTAAACTTTCGCGTCTGCCCCCACGCTCGTCCCGGAGGAGCCACGCGAGCGGCTGGCTCCGGGACCCACGAAGCGACGGGCGCCCCCGGCGGACTGAGATCGTTCGCAGTCCTGAGACTGTGAACACCGTCGACGCAGCGACGGACCTTCGCAGACAACTCAGTTCAGCCGATTGCCCTGCCGCACTAGGGTGGAAAACAGGGCGGATACAGGGAAATCGCATGCGCGCATTGCGGGTCCGCGCATCCCAGACGCCCTTCACGGCGCGCCGAGCCGGATGCCCCAGGCGGCGCAAGTGTTGTGATTACAATGCGTTGCAGGCCCCCACCTTACCCGTCCCGCGGTGGCGTGCCGCACGGGGAGCGCCAGGAATGGCCACCACGCTCGCGCAAATAACAGGGAACTGCTCCGACGGTATCAGGGATGCCGACCGGGCCTATCAGGGAAATTTCTTCGCCGTATCACCGCTCCCGTCCCAGCGCACCGGAGCGTGCCCTGTTGCACTTACTTTTGGAACGCGCCCCCGGCGCTGGAGCGGGCCGCAGCCGTTGGATCGAGGGCGTCGGCCGAGAGGTCGACGACTTTGCCTTTCAGGGTGCCGTAGCGCAGGTGGTTGAAGACATCGAGCTTCACCACAGCCTCCTGACCTTCGGCAACGAAGCCGATGTCGCGGTTCGGGATGGTCCGCTGCGGCGTCAGCGAGACGATATCCGCTCCGGCGCGGCCGGCCCGGTCCCGCCGAACACGACGACGATCCGGTTTCCCGGCTCGGATTTCTCGTCGCCGGTGCGGATCGGCAGCGCATCCTCGCCGTAGCCGTCGACGGACAGGAACTGCCAGGTCGGAACGCCGCCGTCGATCAGCGCCTGCTGCACCGCGATCGCCCGCCGCAACGAGAGCGCCTGGTTGAACATGGGGTTCCCGATCCGGTCGGCGAAGCCGCGCAGGACGATCCGCCGGCCCGTCTCGACCGCCACTTTGGCGATTGCGGAAATTTCCGCCGAAGCCGATGGATCGAGCGCGAAACTGCCACGGCCGAAGCGGACCTCCCCGAGGGCGATCCAGCCTGCTTCCGCCGGCGCCCCGGGCAGTGCAACGGAGCCGGAGGCGGCCGATGCAGCTGCCGCGGTGCGGTCCGCCTCGAGCGAAGAAAGCCGGCCGAGCACCCCGGTCATCCCGGTTTCCAGTGCCGCGACCGCCGCCGGGTCGCTGCGCGGCGCCGCCTCCAGCGCCGAGACGCGCAGGACCGTCGCGTCGAGGCCGGCGGTCAGCATGTCGAGGGCCGCCGGATCGCCGGGCGGCCGGGCCTCCAGCCTGTCGGTCCGGTCCGACAGCGCCGTCACCCGGGTGTCGAGGGCCGCGACCATGCCCGGATCGGCGCGCGGTGCCGCCTCCAGGATGGCGATGCGCCTGGCCGCAGCGTCCAGCGCGGCGGCCAGGGCGGCCAACGCCGCCGGGTCGACGGCGGGCCGGGCCTGCAGTGCCGCGGCCTGCTCCGACAGCGCGGTCACCCGGGTGGCGAGCGCCGCCAGAACGTCCGGATCTGCGCGTGGCACCGCCTCCAGCGCGGCGACGCGCGCGGCCGATGCGTCCAGGCCGGCGACCAGTGCAACGAGGGCCGCCGGGTCGCCGGCGGGGCGGGCCTGCAGCGCAGCGGCCTGCTCGGACAGCGCCGTCACCCGATTGTCGAGCGCCGAAAGGACGTCGGGATCGGTGCGCGGGATCGCCTCCAGAAGCGCGACGCGCGCCACGGAGGCATCCAGGCCGGCGGCGAGATGCCGCAGGGTGTCGGGATCGGCGCGCGGCGTCGCCTCCAAGGCCGCAATTCGCTCCACCGAGGCGTCCAGCCCGGCGGTCAATGCGGCCAAGGCCGCCGGGTCGCCGGTCGGCCGGGCTTCGAGCGCCGCAACCCGGCTCTCCAGGGTTGCCTGCACCTCACGCAGGCCGTCGGTTCTCGAGCTGAGATAGACGATCACCGCCATCAACGCGCCAGCCGCGACCAGCGCCGCGGCGGCCGTCTGAGTCGGAACACCCCTCCAGGACGGGAATACCGCCCTCCTGCTCCATCCGACTATATCGTCCTTGGGCAATTCATGTCTCGCACCGGCCGCGCTCTGCGCCCGAGCTTAGACGAAATCCGCGTTCCGGTAACGCTCCGTGCAGCGCACGAGTTGGCCTGTCTTCGGGGAATAGGGAGACCATGTCGCGATCGGCGGCTCGTCCCGTTCCAGCGCCGCCTATCCGCGCTGGCCTTCAACCGGCTTGATCGCGCCCTGCGGCGTCGCTGAAGGCTAGCCCTTCACCGGCACAGGGCCGCCGCGCCAGCAGCCGAGCATTTGTCAGTGGCCGTGTTGAGCCAGTCGCTGGACGACAACGTCGACCGTCTCGAGCACGTCCTGGTGCGACTGGTTCCGAAAGACCAGGCGCGTTCCCGTCGCGGAAGGTCCCATTGCCGGGCCAGAGGTCGGAACCGGAGCGAGGTGGACGATCTCGGCCGCATTGACCGCCACCGGACTGTTGTCGGCGCGCGTAAACATCACGAATGCCATGGCTCGCCTCCCCCAGCGAGTTCACGAAAACTCACGACCGATGATAGAGTAAAGTCAATCTTACATCAACGAAGCTACGGTTCGCCCGCCCGATCGGACCCGCCCCCTTGGCATCCCTGCTCCCCATGGCATGATGCCGCGCCCGCATCGCCACCCCCCACGGAGCCGTCATGCTCGAGCGCCTCGGCGGCGACACCCGCCTGTACTTCACCGTCGGCTACCCGATCGCCCAGGTGAAGTCGCCCGGCGGCATCACCCGCGGCTTCGACGCACGCGGCGCCAACGCGATCGTCGTGCCGATCGAGATCCCGCCGGACCGCGTCGACGCCTTCCTCGACGTGGCCGCGCATGCCGGGAACGTCGACGGCCTGGTGGTCACCGTGCCGTTCAAGTTCCGCGCCCGCGAGGTCTGCGCCACCGTCTCGCCGCGCGCCGCGCTGCTGGGAGCGGCCAACGTGCTGCGCCGCAACCCCGACGGCGGCTGGCACGGCGACATGACCGACGGCCTCGGCTTCTGCGGCGCCGTCGCCAAGGCCGGGTTCGAGATCGCCGGCAAGCGCTGCCTGCTGGTCGGTGCCGGCGGGGCGGGGTCGGCGATCGCATTGTCGCTGCTCGACGGCGGTGCGGCGCGGCTCTCGGTGTTCGACCTCGACGCCGGCCGCCGCGACGCCCTGATCGCCAAGCTGCGCACCCGCCACGCGCAGGTCGACGCAGCATCCGCCGCCGACCCCGCGGGCTACGACCTGGTCGCCAACGCCTCGCCGGCGGGGATGCGGGCGGGCGACCCGCTGCCGGTCGACGTCACGCGGCTGGCGGCGGGCATGCATGTCGGCGACGTCGTCACCGCGCCCGAGGTGCCGCCGCTGATCGCCGAGGCGCGGGCCCGCGGCTGCTCGACCAACACCGGCACCGAGATGTACCTGGCCCAGGTCGACGTGATCACCGACTTCCTGCTCGGCCGCGACTGATCCCAAGAAACCGGAGGAAACCATGCAGCGCCAAACCCGGGCGTTCCTTGCCATCTGGCACGACATCGACCCGGCCATGGAGCCGGAATGGCACCGCTGGCACACCTATGAGCACCTGCCGGAACGGGTCGGCATTCCCGGCTTCCTCGCCGGCCGGCGCTACATGAGCGACGACGCCCCGCTGCAGCGCTGCTTCACCCTGTACGAGGGCGCGGAGCTGTCGGTGTTCAACAGCCCGGCCTACCTGGAGCGGCTGAACAACCCCACCCCCTGGACCCAAAAGATCTCGCCGGCGTTCCGCGCCTTCATGCGCGGCGCCTGCCGGCTGGTCGCCACCGCCGGGCACGAGCATGGCTATGCCGGCGCGGTGCTGACCATCCGGCTGCTCCCCGAGGGCGACACCCCCGGGGCCGAGGCCCAGCAAGCGGCCGCCGCTGCCCTGGTCGAGCGACTGGCCGCGCTGGACGGCGTCACCGGCGCCCATGTCGGGCTGTGCGCCCAGGACGTCACCCGGGTCGAGACCAACGAGCGCAAGATGCGCAGCGGCACCGCCGAGCAGCCGCTGGACGGGGTGGTCGTCGTCGAGGGCTTCGACAAGGCCGCCCTGGCGGCGGCGACGGACGAGATCGCGGCGATCGTGGCGGGGGCCGGCCTCGGCTTCCGGCCGGATCACCGGCAGGTCTACCACCTCGCCCACATGCTGCGCGAGGCGTAGCCCTCAGCGGGCGGCGGCCTGGCTCGCCTTGGCGGCCGGGCCGAGGATGTAATCGTAGGCCCACATCGAGGCGGCCCCGCTGGCAACCGCGGCGGTGATCGCCGACATGGTGACCGGCATGACCGCGAACATGTAGCCGGCCATCGCCCCGGTCATGATGTACATGCTGCGGACCACCTCGTCGTCGGGTGCGGCGGCTGGGGCACCTACGGTTGCCGGGACGTCGGGCGCCGGCACGCTGGTCGTCGGAGCGGCGGGCGAGGCGGCGGTGGGCAACGCCGTCTGGGCCACGGCGGACCCGGCACAGAGCCCGGCCGTTGCGATCCCGATCGTCAGCAGCAGCACCTTTGCCTGCATGGCGTAATCCTCCACGGCGCCGCGGTGGGCGGCGAGCCGTGTTATCGCCGCTTTCGCCGCGTTCGCCAACCCGCTTCCAGAGGCTCAGCCGCGCGCCTGCCGTATCGCCTGCCACACCCGCTCCGGCGTCGCCGGCATGTCGATGTGCCGGATGCCGTACTCCGACAGTGCGTCGACCAGGGCGTTCATCACCGACGGCAACGACCCGGCGCACCCCGCCTCGCCGCAGCCCTTCGCACCCAGCAGGTTGGTGGTCGCCGGCACCGAATGCGGCTGCATCGCGAAGAACGGCACGTCGGTCGCCCGCGGCACCGCGTAGTCCATGTAGCTGCCGGTCTGCACCTGGCCGTCGCCGTCCCAGGCGCAGCGTTCCATCAGCGCCTGGCCAATGCCCTGGACGATGCCGCCATGCGCCTGGCCCTCGACCAGCATCGGGTTCACCACGGTGCCGAAGTCGTTGACCATGTGGTAGCGCACCACCTCGACGACGCCGGTGTCGGGATCGACCTCGACCTCGGCGACATGGCAGCCGTTCGGGAAGGCGGAGGGCGCCTCCTTGTGGACGTGGCTGACGTCGAGGCTGTGCGGCACGTCGGCCGGCAGCTCGACGCCGGCGCGCAGCCGCTCGGCGATCTCCATGATGCCGATGGCGCGGTCGGTTCCGGCGATCGCGAAGGCCCCGCGCCGGAACTCGATGTCGGCGACCGCCGCCTCCAGCAGATGGCCGGCGATGCGCCTGCCGGCCTCGATCACCTTGTCGCTGGCCTCCAGGATCGCCGCACCGCTGGCCATGATCGACTTCGAGCCGCCGGTGCCGCCGCCGGCGATCAGCTCGTCGCTGTCGCCCTGCAGCAGGCGGATCCGCTCGAACGGCACGCCGAGCTTGCTGTGCAGCACCTGGGCGAACGGCGTCCAGTGGCCCTGTCCGTAGTCCAGGGTGCCGGTGATGATGGTGACGCTGCCGTCGGCCTCGAAGCGGATGCCGCCCATCTCGTTCTGCGGCGGTGCCGTGACCTCCAGATAGTCGCCGATACCGCGGCCGCGCAGCTTGCCGCGCCCCCGGCTCTCCGCCTTCCGCGCCGCGAAGCCGTCCCAGTCGGCGAACTTCAGGGCGTGGTCCATCAGCGCCGTGAAGTCGCCGCTGTCGTAGACCATCCCCGAGCAGGCGCTGTAGGGCATGGCAGCGGCCGGGATGTGGTTGCGGCGGCGCAGCTCGACCGGGTCGATGCCGAGCTCGCGGGCGGCGGTGTCGACCAGCCGCTCCATGTAGTAGTTGCCCTCCGGCCGCCCGGCACCGCGATAGGCGCTGACCGGCGAGGTGTTGGTGAACACGCATTTGGTCGCCACCTCCATGGCCGGCACCCGGTATATGGAGGTCACGTTCTTGGCGATGTTCAGGCTGGCCATCATCGGGCTGACCTGGCCGACATAGGCGCCCATGTTGCCGTGGCCGGAGATCCGCACCGCCAGCATCCGCCCCTCGGCGTCGAGCGCCAGTTCGCCCGTCATCCGGTGGTCACGCCCGGCCTGGTCGGCGAGGAAGCTCTCCGAGCGGTCGGAGGTCCACTTCACCGGCCGGCCGAGCGCCCGGGCGGCGTGGAACAGTGCGGGGTACTCGGGGTAGACAAAGGCCTTCATGCCGAACGAGCCGCCGACATGGCCGGTCAGCACCCGCACGCGGCCGCGGTCGACCTTCAGGATGTCGTCGGCCAGCAGGTTGCGCAGCCCGAAGGCGCCCTGGCTGCCGACCCGCAGCGTCCACTTGTCTTCCGCCGGGTCGTACTCGGCGATCGCCGCGCGCGGCTCCATCGCCGAGACGATCACCCGGTTGCTGACGATCTCCAGGGTGGTGACGTGGGAGGCGGCGGCGAACGCCTTCGCAACGGCCTCGCGGTCGCCGAAATGGTAGTCGAGCACCACGTTGCCCGGCGTCTCGTCATAGAGCTGCGGCGCGCCGTCGGCGGCGGCCTCGGCGGCGTCGGTGACCGCCGGCAGCGGCTCGATGTCGAGCACCACCGCCTCGGCGGCGTCGCGGGCCTGGGCGGCGGTCTCCGCCACCACGATCGCCACCGGATCGCCGACGAAGCGCACCCGGTCAGTCGGGAAGGCCGGGCGCATCGGGTTGCGCATCGCCGAGCCGTCGGCGTTCTTCAGCGGGACGCCGCAGCGGATGCGGCCGTAGCCGGCGGCCTCCAGGTCGGCCCCGGTGAACACCCCGAGCACACCAGGCATGGCCAGTGCTTCCGAAGCGTCGATGCCGCTCAACACGCCATGCGCCACCGACGACCGCACGAACCAGCCATAGGCCTGGCCGTCGCGGTTCAGGTCGTCGGTGTAGCTGCCGCGGCCGGTCAGCAGCGTCGGATCCTCGTTGCGCGGCACCGGCTGGCCCACGCCGAACTTCATGGTGGCGAGCTCGGCCTCGTCGAAAGTCGCGTTCACGGAATGCCTCCTGCGTAGCGCACCGTCCGGTCGCGGCGAAAGCTATCGGGATCGGGGTCGCGGTTCCACCCAGACATTCCTTTTGCCGTCATCCCGGCCGAAGAGGATGTGAAGAAATCACCTGCCCGCCGTTGCACGCGCCATGATGTGACTTTGGCGGGTGTATTGTCTATGTTTTCTTCGCTATAGTTGTCATCGATCGATTCCCTTGTTTGA
>Ga0209347_1002763_pt1 | contig 22248 bp, 16 predicted proteins | sample AutmiccommuBRH23_FD_187382 | JGI IMG/M metagenome (GOLD analysis project Ga0209347, IMG submission 187382) | Deep subsurface microbial communities from Mt. Terri, Switzerland - Autotrophic microbial communities BRH/23 (SPAdes) (version 2) | ecosystem: Environmental > Aquatic > Deep subsurface >...
TTTTCACCACTGCCCAGTATGTTTTATCCACCTCCCCGTTACGGAACATATCATTGAGGCGCGAGAGTGCTTTGCTTGTCTTGGCAAACACCACCACACCACTCGTTGGCCGGTCGAGTCGATGGGTTACACCACAAAAGACATTGCCCGGCTTGTTGTACTTCTCTTTCAGGTACTCCTTTATGATCTCCGACAAAGGTTTATCGCCTGTTTTATCACCCTGCACAATCTCGGATGGTGCTTTGTTGACAATAATAAGATGGTTGTCCTCGTGTAAAATTTTCATTGCTTACCAGGATGAAGTGTCATCAATACCCAATCAGGTATTCATCCCGCCACAGACGTTGATCACTTGCCCGCTAACGTACGAAGAGAGATCAGATGCAAGGAAAAGAGCTGCATTCGCAACATCCTCCGGTGTACCTCCACGCCTCAATGGTATTTGTTTTGCCCACTCATTGCGTACCTCTTCAGAGAGAGCACCGGTCATCTCGGTAATGATAAATCCGGGAGCGATGGCATTGGCGCGAACACCCCTCGAACCAAGCTCTTTGGCGACCGACTTAGCAAGGCCAATCATCCCTGCTTTCGATGCAGAATAGTTTGCCTGACCGGCATTCCCAGATACACCCACAACAGAGCTCATGTTCACAATGCTTCCCGATCTCTGGCGCATCATCACGGGCGTAACAGCGTGAATAAAGTTAAAAGCTGATTTCAGGTTCACGTTGATCACAGCATCCCATTGCTGTTCACTCATCCTCATCATCAAACCATCCTTCGTGATTCCGGCATTATTTACCAGTATATCAATCCGTCCAAAATCATTCATAATCGCCTCCACAACCTTGTGTGTCTCATCAAAATTGGCAGCATTAGAGGCATAACCCCTGCATTTCACACCCATCGCGGCGATCTCTTGCCGGGTTGCTTCCCCTGCTTCATCTATCGTTAAATCTGTGAACGCTATGTTTGCCCCTTCAGATGCAAATTTCAGCGCGATAGCTTTTCCAATTCCACGTGCGGCGCCGGTGATAACGGCTGTTTTTCCTTCTAATAGTTTCATATGATCTGTTTTATAAATGCTATTTGGTATATAATCCTTTCAATAGGATATTAGATATTATATCCCTGTCTTCTTTCTTATTATAATCGAGCCTCATTGCACCCCGGATGGTAGGTACCTCCAGTCCCTTGAAGGCATAATGCAATATCTCAGCCGTCTGTCTGGCATCACTCAAATGGAAAATATTCTTTTCGCATCCATCCTGAATGATTGTTTCCAGATAATTGATCTCTTTCCTGTCGAACTCTTTACGTACATTCTCCACTTGCCAGATATCTCTAAAGAAATCTGCCCGCAGGTTCCCGTTTCGAGTGACAACCTCTTTGATGGCACCCAAACGGGTGAATGCCATTAAGATTAATTTTTCATCAGCAGGGATATCACGATTGCTCACCTCATCCAGTTTACTGTAGAGGACATTCAGCTCCGATTCAATCACAGCCTTGAAAATGTCGTTCTTACTGTTGAAATAGGTGTATAAAGTCCTCCTGCCACGATGCGACGCCTCTGCAATATCGTTCATGGTTGTGTTCTCGACACCCTTCTTCGCGAAAAGCTGCCGTGCTACATCTATTAAATTCTTCTTTGTCTTTGAGATCGTTTCAGTCACTTTACCTGCACATTTTTAATACATGTGTGCAAAAATAAAACAAAGATTTCATATATCGAAAGTAATTGCCATAAAAAATGACAGTGACTTGCCGAAAACAGGATGAAAAACAAGAAAATGGTGACTCTTATTTCTCTATTTTCAGCATCAGTGCTGCAGCCTCACACACCTCCCTGTACCACTCCTCTCCAAACCTCCTTATCAGCGGCTCCCTTAAAAAACGGTAGAGCGGTAATCCCTCTTTTCTTCCCAGTTTAACGGCTGGCTTACATACCGACCAGCGGTGATAGTTCACCGCCGTAAAATCAGCGTACTCCGTCAGCCTGATAGGATAGAGATGGCAGGATACCGGCTTCTGCACGTTCGTTCTTCCATCCCTGAAGGCAGTGTCTATCGCACACTTGCACACACCCTCGGCATCGAACCATGTGAAAACACACTCTTCACCTTTGATGATGGAGGTAACCAGCTCCCCGTCGTAATCAGTATAGGCTATACCCTGCTCGCTGATCAGTTCCTGCGCTTTGGGTGAGAGCTCCTTCCATATAACCGGCAGGATCTTGTTTATCTGTACAAACTCTTCCTGTGTGAGTGGCGCCCCCGACTCACCATCAACGCAACACTGCCCTTTGCATTTGCAGAGGTCACATATGAATTGTTCCTCAAATAGTTCGTCTGAAACTAACGTTTGCTGTATCTGTATCATATTATTAAACAGAAATATCTGTCCGTTGTGTCGTTTTTGCAGTTTTTTTAAGATAGATCCAAAACAGAAGAAATGTGAGCAGCGCACTTGCGACTGCTCCGGCAACAAAAGGGAGGGTAATTGGCATATCCTCCATACTTCTGTACCATTCGGCATCACTCCAGATGTAATTTATCACCAGCACCGTAGCATTGTTAATGAAATGGAAGATGATGGGTATCCACAGGTTCCCTGTGTAGAGAAACAGATAGCCGAGCAACGCGCCGAGAAAAAGTCTGGGCATAAAACCATAAAACTGAAAGTGTACCATACTGAAGATCAATGCCGATAACCATACGGCAGCATGTCCGTTACGGAACTTCTCCTGCAGGAACTGTTGCAGCGCACCGCGGAAAAAAAGTTCTTCGGAGAGAGCTGCTAACCCCGCCACTATCAGCAGGTTCAGAAGCAGCCCACCTATTGTATCGACAGATAACAGCAGATCGGTGGTCTCCTGTGCCGCATCTTCCATAGAGCGTATCGTCTGTTCAATGCCACTCATCGATTGTGGTAGCGCTATACCTCTGTTCCATTGTGAAAGGAAAGAAGCAAAAAGATAGGAAAAGAGAAACAGCAACAGTACAAAAATCACCTTCTCTGTCATTTTTCTGCTCTTCTTGATCTTCAGATAGTGCATTGGTGCAGGATGAGTCATAGCTGCCACTAAAAACGCAGGTAGTGCAACGACGAAGACCGATTGTATGACCGCACCGATATATATCGAAGTCAGCTCATCGCCATTGCTCAGACCGGGAATCATCAATATAAAAGGGATAAGAATCCCGGCTGTGATTAATCCGATCAGCAAAAAAAGAAACAGATAAGCAATTTTGGTGCCTGGTGTTGCTGATGTCAGAATTTGTCGCATTTCTTTTTTTTTGAAGTGCAAAGATAGCAGAATATTTGCGATTCAACAGATCATTGGTAATGATTACAATGAGATAGATGGAATATTTCTTTGCAAATTGAAAGAATAACACTAATTTTGCACTCTTATTTCAAAAATATTTCAATCGATTGAAATATACCCACTTTCAACAAAAAAAATCATTCATTCAAATGAAGTCAACACTGAATAAAACGGACGATGTGAACGGAACCATCGTCATTGAACTGGAAAAAGCAGATTATCAGGAGAAGGTAGATAAGTCATTGAACCAATACCGCCAGAAAGCAAATATTCCGGGCTTCCGTCAGGGTAAAGTACCCAAGAGCGTTATCCAGAAGATGTACGGTAAAGCCGTTTTAGTCGACGAGATCAATAAAATAGTTACAGACGAGCTGGGCAATTACATCCGTGAGAACAAGCTGAAGATCCTGGGTGAACCTATCTCTGATGACAGTGAAGAGAAACAGGTTGATCTGGAGAATGACGAATCGATGAAATTCTATTTCGATATTGCGCTCACGCCTGAGTTTGAACTGGTTCTTGATAAGAGCACCGACCTCACCTGGTACAATGTGAAACTGGAAGCTGATCTTTTCGAAAAACAGATGGATGCCTACAAGCAAAACTACGGCACCTACACCTCTGTTGAAGGTGAAGCAAAAGATACAGACCTGATCAAGGGAACGCTCACGGAAGTGCAAGAAGGTGTAGAGACAGAAGGCGGCCAGGTGATCGAGAATGCTATCCTGATGCCCTCCTACCTGAAAGATGAGACTGTGAAGAACAGTTTTGTCGGTGCGAAAGTGGGTGATAGCGTGGTTTTCAATCCCAAAACAGCTTACGATAACAACGAAGCAGAGGTGGCATCACTGCTGCAGACCACAAAAGACAAAGTAGCAGATATCAATTGTGATTTTCGTTTCGACATAAGGGAGGTAACCCGTTATCAGGAGGCTGAATTGAACCAGGAGCTGTTCGATAAAGTGCTGGGCGAAGGTGTGGCAGCAACGGAAGAGGAGTTCAGAAGCAAGGTTGAGGCTGAGTTAAGCAATCAGTTCAAACCCAACGTTGATCATCTCTTCATTCACGAAGCACGCGATATCATCGTAGACAAGATGAAGGATGTACAGTTCCCCGACGCGTTTCTGAAACGCTGGCTGCTCGAATCGAGTGAAGAGAGAACAGCCGAACAGGTTGAAGAGGATTACCCAAAAATACTGGAGGATCTCAAATTTCACATTGCCAAACAGAAGATTGTGGAAGAGCATGAGATCAAAGTTGAGTTTGCCGATATTGAGGCACTGGCCGCCGAGGTGGCCAAAGCGCAGTTCGCTCAGTACGGGATGACCAACCTGCCGGCTGATGTGTTGCAGAACTATACCAAGAGCCTCCTCGAAAAAGAGGAAACAGTCCAGAACCTGGTAGAGAGAGCAACTGAAGATAAAATTATCAACTGGCTGAAAGAGAATGTGACAGTATTGGAGAAAGAGATCTCATCGAAAGATTTTAACGGTATGATGGGTGAACACGCTCATCTGCACGATGAACATTCAGTAGATGAAGCAGTAGATGAAGCAGTGGAAGAAGCGGAAGAAGCGGAAGCAGCTGAAGATTAATCATTGTAGGTTTATCAATCCAAGTTGAATTATTGAAAAAATAATATGAAAAACGATTTTAAAAAATATGCGGTGAATCATCTGGGCATGAACAGCTCCAGATTAGACAGTTATATCAATATAACAAGTCAGGGCGGTTATATCTCCCCCACAATCATCGAGGAACGTCAGCTCAATGTGGCACAGATGGATGTTTTTTCCCGATTGATGATGGATCGTATCATCTTTCTCGGAACAGCTATAGATGACTATACAGCCAACGTTATCCAGGCACAGTTGCTCTATCTTGATTCTGCCGATCCGGGCAAGGATATTTCAATCTATATCAACTCTCCCGGCGGATCTGTCTATGCCGGATTGGGAATCTATGACACCATGCAGTTCATCACCAGTAATGTAACAACCATCTGCACAGGTATAGCAGCATCAATGGCAGCAGTATTGCTTGTTGCAGGTACCGAGAAGAAACGATTTGCCCTCACCCACTCCCGTGTGATGATCCATCAGCCTATGGGAGGTGTACAGGGACAGGCTTCCGATATAGAAATCACATACCGTGAGATCGCTAAAATAAAGGAGGAGCTTTATGCCATCATCTCGAAACACTCCGGGAAACCGATCGAAGATGTATCGCGTGATTCTGACCGTGATTTCTGGTTGACGGCGGAGGAGGCCAAATCTTACGGAATGGTAGACGATGTACTGGTTAAGAAGTAATTGATTAATATGGCAAAAAAAGCAAACAGTAGTAATCATTGCAGTTTCTGCGGAAGAAGCGAACAGGAAGTCAATCTCCTTATCTCTGGTATGACCGGTTATATCTGCGATATGTGTACCGAACAGGCTCACGAAATAGTGAACGACTCGTTCAAGAGCAGCGGCAAATCAGACATGGACATCACCCTTTCCACCCTCCCCAAACCTGCTCAGATCAAAGAGTTTTTAGATCAGTACGTCATCAAACAAGAGAATGCGAAGCGTTTTCTGTCGGTGTCGGTCTATAATCACTACAAGCGTGTTTTGCAGAAAAACCTGAAAGATGAGATAGAGATTGAAAAATCAAACATCATCATGGTAGGTGCTACAGGTACGGGAAAAACACTACTGGCCAGAACAATAGCCAAGTTACTGCATGTTCCTTTCACCATCGTCGATGCGACTGTGCTTACCGAAGCGGGATATGTGGGTGAAGATATTGAAAGCATCCTCACACGGTTACTCCAGGTAGCTGATTACGATGTAAATGCTGCCGAAAGAGGAATCGTGTTCATCGATGAGATAGATAAGATTGCCCGTAAAAGCGACAATCCTTCAATAACCAGAGACGTTAGCGGCGAAGGTGTACAACAGGGATTGCTTAAGCTGCTGGAGGGTTCCGTGGTGAACGTCCCCCCGCAGGGAGGACGTAAACATCCCGAACAGCGCATGATTGCAGTGAACACCAAGAACATATTATTCATTTGTGGTGGTGCATTTGACGGGATAGAGAAAAAGATTGCACAGCGGCTTAACACACGTGTGGTGGGTTATGCAGCCAGCAACGACAAAGTGAATATCGACAGAAGCAATCTGATGAAGTACATCACACCATTGGATTTGAAATCGTTTGGACTGATCCCTGAAATCATCGGTCGTCTGCCTATCCTCACCTACCTGGAACCGCTGGACAGAGATGCCCTGTTACGCATTTTGGTGGAACCCAAAAACTCAATCATCAAACAATATCAGAAACTGTTTGAGATGGATGGTGTGACACTCACCTTCGAGCAGGAAGCATATGAATATATAGTGGATAAAGCCATTGAATTCAAACTGGGAGCACGCGGGTTACGTTCTATCGTGGAAGCAATCATGATAGATGCAATGTTCACCCTGCCTTCAGAAGAGAAGAAAAAACTGCACGTAACACATCAGTACGCTTTACAGCAACTGGAGAGTTCCGATCATCACCATTTGAGAGTGGCTTGACTCACTTTCCCCCAATGTATAGAAAATCCGCTGGCGGGTAAAAACGTGCCGGCGGTATGTTGAAAACGCATGTTTAGCCTGCGTTTTTTTCATGGGAAATAATATCGCGGAGAATGGTGTGATAATTCATTTTGAATTTTGAATTTATTATTGGATATATGAAATACTTTTTTAATTTTGTAACAACCTTTCGGTGACAACGTTTTTATCGCAGGCCAATACGCTCAATGGAAAAACAGGATATACTGCACAAAAGATTAAAAAAATATTTCGGGTTCGATACATTTAAAGGCAACCAGCACGCCATTATCAACAGTATCTTATCCGGGAAGGATACTTTTGTATTAATGCCAACCGGCGGAGGTAAATCGCTATGCTACCAACTTCCTGCGTTAATGATGGAAGGTACGGCAATTATCATATCACCGCTCATTGCACTGATGAAGAATCAGGTTGACGCTATGCGCAGCTACAGTGAAGAAGACGGTATTGCCCATTTCTTGAACTCGTCGCTCAACAAACAGGAGATTGAACAGGTAAAAAAAAATATTCTCTCCGGGAAGACAAAGATGCTTTATGTAGCTCCTGAATCGCTCACCAAGCTGGAGAATGTAGAGTTTCTGCGAAATATCCCTATTTCATTTTACGGAGTTGACGAAGCACATTGTATCTCTGAGTGGGGCCACGATTTCCGGCCTGAATACCGGCGCATAAGACCTATCATTGGTGAGATTTGCGCCCGTCCAATCATAGCTCTCACGGCCACTGCAACACCCAAGGTGCAACACGATATACAGAAGAACCTCGGCATGAACGATGCTGTGGTCTACAAATCCTCTTTCAATCGTCCCAACCTCTATTACGAGGTGAGGGATAAAACCGAGAAGATCGACAGGGAGATCATCAAATATATACTCTCACAGGGTAGGAAATCGGGTATTGTCTATTGCCTGAGCCGTAAGAAAGTGGATGATTTCTCAAAGATACTACAGGCAAACGATATACGGGCTTTGCCATACCATGCCGGAATGGATGCAATTACACGCAGTAACAACCAGGATTCATTTCTCATGGAGAAAGCTGATGTGATTGTGGCAACCATCGCATTTGGGATGGGCATTGATAAACCAGATGTGCGTTATGTGATCCATTACGATATCCCAAAAAGTCTGGAAGGGTATTACCAGGAGACCGGTCGTGCCGGCCGCGATGGAGGAGAAGGAAAATGTATAGCCTTCTATTCCCCCAAAGACCTGCAGAAACTTGAACGTTTCATGCAGGGCAAGCCCGTTTCGGAGCAGGAAATAGGCAAACAACTATTGCTGGAAACAGCTGCATATGCTGAGACATCAGTGTGCCGGAGAAAAATGCTGTTGCATTACTTTGGCGAAGACTATAACCAGGTGAATTGTGAACATTGTGATAATTGTTTAAATCCAAAGAAAAAAGTGGAAGCGAAAGAATTACTGATTACTGTTTTAGAAGCAATTATTGCTCTTAAGGAAAAACAAAAAGCCGATTATCTTGTCGATTTTCTCATCGGAAAAGAATCATCCGATATAGTAACATACGGACACAACGAACTGGAAGAGTTCGGATCAGGTTCGGACGAAGAATCAAGCACCTGGGAAGCGCTCATACGCCAGGGTTTACTCGACAACTATTTGAAAAAGGAGATTGAGAACTACGGTATACTCAAAATCACGAAAAAAGGAAAAGAGTTTTTAAAAAAACCCGTCTCATTCAAAGTCACTAAAGATGATGAGTATGAGGATGACATGAACGATATGGAAAGCGGAGATTCAGATGTACTGGGCACAGCTGCAGGAAGTGGAGGTGCTGCCGATCCTGTGCTCTTCTCCATGATGAAAGATCTGAGAAAGAAACTGTCTAAAAAACTGAACGTCCCTCCCTATGTGATTTTTCAGCCCTCGTCGCTTGAAGCGATGGCCACCTCCTATCCCATCACGCTGGATGAACTGCAAAATATTCCCGGAGTGGGTGCAGGTAAGGCAAAAAGGTACGGGAAAGAATTTGTGGATCTGATCAAGAAGCATGTAGATGAAAATGATATTACCCGTCCCGAAGATCTTCGTGTAAAAACCGTCGCCAACAAATCGAAATTAAAAGTCTCCATCGTGCAGGCTATCGACCGCAAAGTGGCGCTCGACGACCTGGCGGAATCGAAAGGGATCGATTTTAACGAAATGTTGTCAGAGGTGGAAGCGATTGTATACTCCGGCACAAAAATCAACATAGACTATTTCCTCAATGAGGTGATGGATCAGGATGTACTGCAGGATGTATACACCTACTTCAAAGAGACTGAAAAAGATGATCTTGAGAAAGCACAGTCTGAATTATCTGATTATACGGAGACAGAAATAAGACTGGTAAGGATCAAGTTCTTCTCGGATATGGCTAACTAAATGAACAAACAGGAATAAACTATTTTACACCTGTACCGTTAATAAAAGAGTGAAGGGTGTATAGACTATGAAATATTTAAAAGAGATAAATAGCCCCGATGATCTGAAAAAGCTCTCTGTCGAACAACTGGAAACCGTTTGTGCCGACCTGAGAGAATTCATCATTGAACAGCTCTCACACAATCCCGGTCATTTTGGCTCTAGTTTGGGAACGGTGGAGTTGACAGTGGCACTTCATTATCTGTATAATACGCCATACGACAGACTCGTTTGGGATGTGGGACACCAGGCATACAGTCATAAAATACTCACCGGCCGTCGCGACCGCTTTCCTTCCAACCGAAAGCTGGGTGGACTCTCAGGATTCACCAATCCTGAAGAGAGCGAATATGATACTTTCGCTGTCGGACACGCCTCCACGTCCATCTCTGCAGCACTGGGTATGGCAGTGGCAGCAACACTCAACAAAGAGAACGACCGCAATGTTGTTGCAATCATCGGTGATGGATCAATGACCGGGGGACTGGCATTCGAGGGTCTCAACAACGCCTGCTCACAGCCCAACAATCTGCTGATCATTCTCAACGACAACAACATGTCTATTGATAATAATGTAGGAGGCTTGCAGGATTACCTGGTGAAACTGACCACCTCCTCCAAATACAATAAAGTAAGGAACAACGTCTATCAGGGATTCAAGAAGAGCAGACTTATTTCGGAGAAAGATAAAAACAGGGTCCTGCGATTCAACAACAGTGTCAAATCGCTCATTACCAAACAACAAAATCTTTTTGAGGGATTCAATATACGCTATTTCGGACCTGTTGACGGTCACGATCTGCACGGTCTTATCCGTATCCTCACAAACATCAAGGATATGAAAGGGCCCAAACTGCTTCATATTAAGACAGTGAAAGGTAAAGGTTACAAGCCTGCCGAGCAATCAGCCACTGAGTGGCATGCACCAGGACTCTTCAACAAAGATACCGGTGAACGCATCATTAAGGACAATAATGATCAGCCGCAACTCTATCAGGATGTCTTCGGTCATACACTTGTGGAGATGGCGAAGGAAAACGATAAGATTGTAGGTGTCACCCCTGCCATGCCCACAGGCTGCTCCATGAACTATATGATGCAGGAGTTCCCCGATCGTGCTTTCGATGTAGGTATAGCCGAAGCACATGCGGTCACCTTCTCTGCGGGTATGGCCAAGGAGGGATTGATACCGTTTTGCAATATCTACTCATCGTTCATGCAGCGGGCCTATGATCAGGTGATTCACGATGTGGCGCTTCAGAAACTGAAAGTGATTATGTGTCTCGACCGTGCAGGTCTGGTGGGAGCCGATGGCCCCACTCATCATGGAGTGTTTGATCTGGCATACATGCGTCCGATCCCTAATCTGGTGATCTCCGCTCCCTACAACGAACATGAGCTGCGCAACCTGATGCACACTGCTGTTTACGCTAACGACGGGCCATTTGTGATCCGTTATCCACGCGGCCAGGGAGAGATAAAGGAATGGCAGAACAAACCGCAGATTCTTCCAATCGGTAAAGGAAGGATCCTCAAAAAAGGAAAAGATATAGCACTACTATCAATAGGCTCTATCGGTAACAACGCAGCGAAAGCGATTGTTAAGGCAGAGCAGCGAGGCATCAGCATAGCCCATTACGACATGGTTTTCCTGAAACCGTTAGATGAAGAGCTGCTTAGCAAAGTGGCGAAAAAGTTCAAACATATCATCACTGTAGAAAACGGTGTCATCAATGGTGGCCTGGGAAGTGCTATCCTTGAGTTCCTTGCAGATAACAATTACAGAGATATTCAGGTACACAGGATAGGTTTTGAAGATGAGTTTGTCACACATGGCTCCGTCACAGAGCTGCAACATATCACCGGGATTGATGTGAACGGTATACTGGATCAAATCGTGAGGGTGTTTAGTGAGATAAGTGGTGATGAGAAGTCACCACCTCCATTGTCGGTGAGCACGGATCCCATTGGAATCATACACGATCGTTTGATCGTAAAATAACTAATTGCGACACAATCGATGAAAATACTTATTGCCGGTGCAGGCGCCGTGGGAACTCACCTTGCAAAACTACTCGGACAGGAAAATCACGATATCACACTGATGGATGCCGACAAAGAGCGTCTCTCCATTATACGGGACAACTCAGATGTCCTCACATACATTGGCAACTGTACATCACTCAAAGATCTTACCGAAGCGGGTATATCTCACGCAGATTTATATATTGGTGTCACTCCGGAAGAGTCAAAAAATATCACCTCCTGCATGCTCGCTTCCAATCTGGGGGCCAAAAAGACACTTGCCAGGGTGGATAATTACGAGTATCTCCTGCCCAAAAATACCGAGTTCTTTGAGAAACTGGGGATCCATTCCATGATTTATCCGGAGCTGATTGCAGCACGTGAGATAGCCATGTCGCTCAAGAAGCCCTGGACCCGCTTCTGGTGGGAGTTATGCAATGGCACAGTGATCCTGGCCGCGGCTAAAGTGAGAGACAATGCTCATATCGTCAATAAATACCTGCATGAGCTGATGCAGGAAGACAAACGTTTTCACCTTGTAGCAATCAAACGCAATCTGCTCACCATCATACCAAAAGGGAGTGATCAGGTGCTTGCCAACGACGTCCTCTATTTCACCACACTTAGAAAGCATATCGATGCACTGCCGGAGTTACTGGGAAAGAAATCATTTGAGACAAAAAGAATTATATTTATGGGAGGGAGCCGCATCACCATGCGCACCATACAACAACTACCGCAGAACATAGACATAAAGATCATAGAGCAGGACAGAGAACGCGCCGAGATGCTGGTAGAGATGGCGCCACCCAATGTCACAGTGTTTGTGGAGGATGGCAGGAACACAGAGTTTCTGCTGCGTGAAGGGATCACCGAAACAGATGCATTTCTCGCGCTCACGGCCAACTCCGAGGCGAACATCCTGGGGTGTATGATGGCGAAGCAGTATGGCGTTAGAAAAACGGTGGCTGAGGTGGAGAACATCGATTATATATCAATGGCTGAGCGTTTCAATATAGGTACAGTCATTAACAAGAAGTTGATTGCAGCCAGTAAAATTTATGAACTGCTGCTCAGAGCCGATGCCTCCAACATAAAAAGCCTTACTGTTGCTGACGCGAACGTGGGAGAGGTGACAGCCAAACCCAATTCGAAAGTGACAAAAAAACTGATTAAAAACCTTAACCTGCCTTCCGACATCACTTTTGGTGCACTTATCAGAAACGGCCAACCGATGCTCGTTGATGGAGATACACTGATAGAACCCTATGATCAGGTGGTGGTCTTCTTTCTCAACAAATCACTGAAAAATATCGAGAACCTGTTTAATTAAAACCGAAGGTATTATTTCATTGGCTTTGCAACTGCAAAATGTATATCTGAAGCCAAATAGATAAACGACGGAACATGCAGAGATTCAACTATCGATTTGTACTAAGCAGCATAGGACTTCTTCTGATGATGGAAGCTCTCTTTATGCTCTTCTCTGCTTTCGTGGGAGAATATTATCAAGACAATGCGGTTAAAAGCATCTATGCTTCGTCGGTCATCACCTTTCTCTCCGGTGCATTACTCGCTTTTCTGGGAAGAAAACGTGACAGGAAGGGAGGCAGCATCAGCAAGCGGGAGGTCTATCTCACTGTGACGATGGCGTGGCTTATGCTTGCACTGTTCGGCACGCTCCCGTTTCTGCTTAGTGGCGCTATCCCCTCCTTCACAAACGCTTTCTTCGAGAGCATGTGTGGTTTCACCACCACCGGCAGCTCCACCCTGCTCAATATTGAAGCATTTCCCAAATCACTCCATTTCTGGCGAAGTTTCACACAATGGATCGGTGGTTTTGGTATCATCATCTTTGTGATGTCATTTATGCCCGTTTTTGGGGGTAACTCGGGACAGTTCTTCGACGCCGAGGCTACCGGTATCGCAGAAGATCAGATGCGACCACGCATCAACGAGGTGACAAAGAACATGGCACTCACCTATCTCGCACTGACCATCATCGGCTTTTTCTTTCTCTGGGCAGGTCCGATGGATGCGTTCGATGCGGCATGCCACACCATGTCGGCCATCTCCACTGGTGGTTTCTCCACCAAGCAGGCGAGTGTTGCCTTTTTCAACTCCCCCTATACCGAATATGTAATCATCGGACTCATGTTTTTCGGCGGAACCAACTTCATGCTTATCTACACCTTCTTCACCCGATTCACCCTCGCACTCTTTAAGGAGGAGGAGTTCAGATGGTATCTGACAATCATCGCTCTCTTCACCGTCGGTATCACAGGCTTACTGTTAATCACGGGAGAGATGAGCGGTTTTGAGAACACATTAAGGACAGCGCTCTTCCAGGTGATTGCTGCCGTCACCACCACCGGATTTGCGACGGTAGATTACCAGATGTGGGGGCATATCTACTGGCTGCTGTTTCTGGCAATGATTCTCTTCTGTGGTTGTGAAGGCTCTACATCCGGCGGAATGAAGATATCGAGGCTGGTAGTACTCACAAAAAACACCCTGCTGGTCTTTAAAAAGCAGGTGCACCCTGACGCACTCTACAGGGTGAAGATGAACGGCAGAATAATCACAGGTCACACCTCTTCGAAGATACTGGCCTTTGTCTTCCTCTATCTCACACTGGCAGCCCTCAGTGCCGGTATCCTTAGCTTTACAGGCATGACGTTCGATGAATCAATCGGTGTCTCCATCTCCTCCATCAGCAGCTATGGCTTCGGACTGGGCTCCTACGGTCCCAGCGGCACCTATGAATCGGCCTCCATCTTCGCTAAATACTACCTCACCTTTCTGATGCTCGTAGGTCGTCTCGAGGTCTTCACCGTGCTCTCCCTCTTCGTTCCCGGGTTCTGGAAAAAATAGCGGTAAGCGGTAAGCGATAAGCAGTAAGCGGTAAGCAGTAAGCTCTTTTAGGTGGAAGCTTGCAAAAGGCAGCGGTTTGGGTTTCAGTGGTCAGCAATCGATTTTTTCGCTATTAACTTTTAATTCCCCCATCCCACATCTCACATTCCAACTCCCAACTCCAATATCCAACATCAACCATTTTTGAAGAACACCGTGTCATCAATCGCATCGATAATGATCGGCTTTGATTTATCAACAGTACCTGCAAGCATATCCTTTGAGAGCTGGTTCAGCACCCTGCGCTGAATAACCCTCTTCACCGGCCGTGCCCCGAACTCGGGATCAAAACCAGCCCTAGAAATACTATTTACCGCTTCATCCGTATATTTAAGTGTTATCCCGTTTTCTGCAAGCATTTTTCGTACACCCTCCAGCTGCAGACGGACAATCTGTGCGATCTCTTCCTCCTTCAGCGGTGAGAACATGACGATGTCATCGATACGATTCAGAAACTCGGGACGGATGGTCTGCTTCAAGATATTCAACACCATATTCTTCGTTGTTTCGATGATCTCCTCCCTGTTCACAGGAGTCATTTTCTCGAAGCTCTCACGTATCAGGGCAGATCCTAAGTTGGAGGTCATGATAATGATGCTGTTTTTGAAGTTCACCACCCTCCCCTTGTTGTCGGTCAGTCGCCCGTCATCAAGCACCTGCAGCAGGATGTTGAACACATCGGGATGTGCCTTCTCAATCTCGTCGAACAACACTACCGAGTAAGGTTTGCGACGGATCGCTTCGGTCAGTTGTCCCCCCTCGTCATATCCCACATATCCCGGAGGTGCGCCAATCAGGCGTGTGGCACTGAACTTCTCCTGGTACTCACTCATATCGATGCGCGTCGTCATGTTCTCATCGTCGAACAGATACTCTGCCAGCGCTTTGGCCAGCTCGGTCTTCCCCACCCCGGTGGTACCGAGGAAGATAAAGGAACCGATAGGTCGTTTCGGATCACTCAGTCCGGCACGGTTACGGCGCACAGCATCGGCAACGACCATGATGGCCTCATCCTGGCCTATCACACGCTTGTGTAGCTCCTCCTCAAGGTGCAGCAGTTTCTCCCGCTCGCTCTGCAGCATCTTGCTGACGGGAATACCCGTCCAGCGTGCTACTACATCGGCGATATCACCGGCGTCCACCTCCTCCTTGATCATGGCGCGGGCACCCTGGCGCTCGTGCAGTTCACGCTGCAACAGTTCTATCTCGTTCTCCTTCTCTTTTATCTTGCCATAACGCAGTTCAGCCACCTTGCCATAGTCGCCCTCACGTTCGGCACGTTCCGCCTCGAAACGGGCATCCTCAATATCGATTTTCTGCTGCTGTATCTTGTTGATCAGCTCCTTTTCCGACTGCCACTTGGCCTTGTACTCCGACTCCTCGGCCTTCAACTCCTCAATCTGTCTGGTCAGCTGCTCCTCCTTGGGTTGGTCGTTCTCACGACGGATCGCCTCCCGCTCAATCTCCAGCTGCTTCACCCGCCGCATGATCTCATCCAGCTCCTCAGGGACCGAGTCCACCTCCATGCGAAGCTTCGCTGCCGCCTCGTCCATCAGGTCGATTGCCTTGTCGGGCAGAAAACGGTCGGTGATATAACGGTGCGACAGCTGCACGGCGGCGATGATCGCCTCATCCATGATACGCACCTTGTGGTGGTTCTCATACCGCTCCTTCAGTCCACGGAGGATGGAGATACTGTCCGACTCACTCGGTTCATCCACCGTCACTGTCTGGAAGCGGCGCTCCAGCGCCTTGTCCTTCTCGAAATACTTCTGGTACTCATCCAGTGTGGTAGCACCGATAGCCCGCAGCTCACCCCTTGCCAGGGCAGGCTTCAGTATATTGGCGGCATCCATCGCGCCCTCGCTCTTACCGGCACCCACAAGCGTATGGATTTCGTCGATAAAGAGAATGATCTCACCTTCGGCCTTCACCACCTCATTGATGACCGATTTCAATCGCTCTTCAAACTCACCTTTATATTTTGCGCCGGCAATCAGCGCTCCCATATCAAGGGAGTAGATCTGCTTGCTTTTCAGGTTCTCGGGGACGTCGCCCCGCACAATGCGGAACGCCAGTCCTTCGGCGATGGCGGTCTTACCTGTTCCAGGCTCACCGATAAGAATGGGATTGTTCTTGGTACGCCTGCTAAGGATCTGCAGCACACGGCGTATCTCCTCATCGCGACCGATCACCGGGTCGAGCTTGCCGTTGCGGGCACGCTCGGTGAGGTTGACGGCGTATTTGCCCAACGACTGATAGGTCTCCTCAGCTGTCTGACTGGTCACCTTCTCCCCTTTGCGCAGCTCCTGAACAGCAGCCTGCAGTTGAGTGAGTGAAACACCTGCATCCTTCATGAACAGCGAAGCACTGTTTTTTTCGCTTAGAAGTGCCATCAGCAGATGTTCAACAGAGACAAACTGATCTCCCATCTTGCTTGTGAAATCCGTGGCCTTCTGTAAAACAGCATTGGTCTCACGACTCAGCATCGGATCACCGCCGGATACACGGGGGAAAGACTCAATTTCCCTGTCGAGTACCGTTTCCAGTTGACGTATGTTGACACCCAGTTTCTGGAAAAGAAAGCTGGTCACATTCTCGCCCACCAGCATCACCCCCTTGAGCAGGTGCGCCGGTTCAATCATCTGCTGGTTGTTGCCCTGTGCCAGGTCGATCGCTTTCTGTACCGCCTCCTGCGCCTTTATGGTAAAATTATTGAAATTCATAAGACTCCTTTTTTATATCGTTATCATTGAAATCTGATTTCATGTAGTGAATGATCTTATCCTATCAACAAAGAACCAAACCATAAAGTTAGTGTTGCTCGGTTCTTTCTTTCACATACATCCATGAATCGCAGATTTACACCATGATATCGTCAAAATCTTTGCCAAAGGAAGAAATATGACTTTTTGGCAGGTATTCTTTCTGAACCGTTATTTCTCCAGCTGCTCCACCGTCTCCACCAACCGGATAAACTCGCGACGGTAACCGTTGTGATCATCATCCAGTCCTTTACGGGCCAGCTCAATCACTTTTGCATAAGAGGCATCCCCCTTATAAGCAGAATCACGCAGCAGTTGCCCGAACATGGCAACCGCCATGGCAAAGTTGAAATCGGATGAAGCCGTGAGGTTGGCTTTCGGAGCAAAAAGGGGAGCTTCCATTTTTCTGCTTACCTCTTCGCCGGGCTTTTTGTAACGCAGTTTCACGGTCAGCAACTCCTTGGTATCGCTGAAGGCAGGCTTTTCATTGTTTGTCCTCTGTTGCTGGTATTTTAATTTATCGACCTTGCCAACAGGGATCTCCACCCCCACAGGAACAATCTCATAAAGCGCCGTAACGGTATGGCCGGCGCCCAGTTCACCCGCATCCCTGGTATCATCGTTGAAATCTTCATCGTCCAGTAATCTGCTTTCATAGCCGATAAGCCGATATGCACTGACAAAATGGGGATTGAACTCAACCTGTAGCTTCACATCGTTGGCCACTGCAACCATAGTGCTGCCAAACTCATTCACCAGCACTTTATTGGCTTCCTGCAGGTTATCGATATAAGCATGATTGCCATTGCCCTTTTCTGCCAGCGTCTGCAGCTTATTGTCCTTATAATTACCCATCCCATAGCCCAGCACGGTCAGGTAAACACCCGACTGGCGCTTCTGCTCAATCAGCGTCTCGAGTCCGTCGACGGAAGAAACACCCACATTGAAATCACCATCGGTGCAGAGGATCACCCGGTTATTGCCACCTTTCACAAGGTTCTTCTCCGCAATCTTATAAGCCAGCTGAATGCCGGCACCGCCCGCCGTAGATCCACCTGCCTGCAGGTTATCGAGTGCTTCCATAATTTTCTGCCTGTCGGAACCGCTTGTCGAAGGCAATGCTTCACCCGCAGCACCGGCATAGGTGACGATCGCGACACGGTCCTTCGGTCGCAGGTTATTCACCAACAGTTTCATGGAGGCTTTCACCAGGGGCAGCTTATCAGCACCGGACATCGATCCCGACACATCAATCAGGAAAACAAAATTGCTCGCCGGCAGTGTTTCGGAAGGGATCTCCCGCGCTTTCACGCCAATACGTACCAGTTGGGTCAGTTTGTTCCAGGGACTGGCAGCTACTTCGGTGATGATCCCTACCGGATGACCATCTGTTGGCTGCGGATAACTGTAGCTGAAATAATTGATCATCTCCTCCACCCTCACCGCATCTCTTTGAGGTAGTTCTCCCTGGTTGATCAGACGACGGATATTACCATAGGAGGCCGCATCCACATCCAACGAGAAGGTGGACAACGGATTTTGGGTAGCTGTGAGAAAACGATTATCACTGAATGCTTCGTATTCTTCCGTATTGATCTTCTGCCGAAAGGGAGGAAACATAGGAGGCCTGAGCGACCTGTCGTTGACCGTGATAACCCGTTCGGCAACAGAACCCACCAGAGTCTCTCGCTTCTGACTGCCGAAGGCTACCACAGTGACCTCCTCCAGACTCGTCAGGTCAGGTTTCAGATAGACATCCAGCCGGGCCTCCCTCACCTCAATTTCACGGGTCACATACCCGATAAATAGAAAGACCAGCGTGTCCCCTTTTTCCGTTTTGATGCGATACTTTCCGTCCATGTCGCTGACAGTACCGTCGCCGGTACCTTTAACCATGATCGTCGCGCCGACCACCGGCTGCTTCTGTTCATCAAATATCCTTCCGTTCACTTCCATCTCCTGTGCCCAAACCGATACCGACAGCAGCATCGTGAGCAAAATAAAACCGACTCTTTGCTTTGCTTTCATCATTTTTTGTTATTAAAATTGAACGTTTCGTATGGCTGAACTGTCAGAGATGCGTACCGATTGATCCGGGTCGCAACGAGAACGGGTCACCCATGAATAGCTGTTTGAATGTGCTGTCTGATAGATACAATTACAGCCCAAATTCCATAAACGAACGAATAATTTTTTTAATTTTGTAGAACGACACGACTTGTACAACCGCACAACAGTTTGAGAAACAGACCCGACATAACTAAACTAACGAACGACGCATTGTTTGAACTTTGTAAAAAGGAAGGACAAATGGTCTGCTTCAGCGAGTTATACCGACGTTATATCCCGATGGTGTATGGATTATGTCTGAAATATCTTGGCAACAAGGCGGATGCAGAAGATGCCGTGATGGATCTGTTCGAAGATGTTTCGCAAAAGATAAAGCAATACGAGATACAGCATTTCCATACTTGGCTCTACAGTGTTGCCAGGAACCATTGCCTGCTACGGTTAAGGAAAGGAAACAAGGCGTTTTTTGTTCAATTTGATGAGGCAGTTATGGAAAATGGCAGCTTTTTTACTCTATTGGACAGAGATCATTCGGACGATGAAGAAGCGTCGGCACTGGCATTTTGCATGAATGAGCTGGGTGAAGAACAGCGGAGAAGTATCGAGTACTTTTATTACCACGATAAATCATATGCCGATATTGTTACATTGACGGGATTCACCCTTGATAAAGTGAAGAGTTACATTCAGAACGGGAAAAGAAATTTAAAGAATTGTGTCAGGCGGATATTGGAAGCGCAACTGAATCGTTGAATCTTTCAACATCGGAACAATGCACACATAAGCAGATGCACCGGAGCAATTAACATAAAAGATGAGGTGAATGTAAAAGAATATATACAAGGACAAAGGCACGGAAAGAAAGCCAACCAGTTGGAACGTCAGGCGATGGACGATCCTTTCCTGCAGGACGCCATCGATGGCTTTGATTCGGTGGAGGGTGATCATCTCTCTGTCATCGAAAAGCTGGAAAAACGTGTTTCCCCAACCCGCAAACGTATCAGCAGATCTCTATGGATATGGGCTGCTGCAGCTGTGCTTGTGCTGCTTATCGGGATACCCCTTTTGCTGCTTCCTCCCGGGACGAAAGAGGAGATTACGGTGGCATCATCCGAAATAATACAACAGACAAAAGAGATTACCCCTACTGCCGCTCCACAAGATTCGGTGCTGGTGGCGGATCATTCCGGACAATCACCTGTCATCGATAAAGCAAAGACTGAATCGAACGATAAGGTTGTGGAGATCATCGTGAACGAGGAAACAGAGATGACCACAATATCACCGGATGTGACGACAAAATCCGATTTCCGGGAATCGAAGGACAATAGTGAGCAACTGCTGGCCAGGGGACGTGTGGTGGACGAGACGGGCGAACCGATCATAGGCGCCACCATCCAACTCAGGAACAGTAACCTGGGAGCCGTAACCGATATGGACGGAAGATTCAGCCTGAATATCCCTGCCAATGCTGATTCCACTTTATTGGCCTCGTTCATTGGAATGAAACCGCAGGAAATTTCGGTGAAAGAGAATGTAGGCGATATTACACTGCAATCCGATGATATGGCCCTTAATGAAATAGTTGTTGTGGCATTCGGAACACAGAAAAAAGAGAGCATCGTGGGTTCCGTTGCAAAGATAGATTCCGATGCAAAGACAGACTCCTTCGGAGGTACCGATTCGGTTGCAACAGATACCTATCGGCCTTTTTTCGGCAATGACGCGTTTACCGTCTATTTCAGGGAAAACTACGATAAGAAAATCTGTGCGGGAAAAGAGATTATATTTGTAGTGAAATTTAATCTCAATTCCACAGGGCGACCCGGAAATATTCGCATACAGGAAAACTCCTGTCCTGCGATGGAGACGGAAATAAAAAGATTGTTGCTTGGTTCTCCACTTTGGTCGGAAGGGAACCGGGAAGTAACGTTGAAAATAAAATTATAACGCATATGTCATTAGAAAAATTCTATACCCTCCGTGAAGAGAGAGCCAACTACCTGACGCACGGCCTGGCACTGCTGATAAGTATCACGGCTACTATTCTCCTGTTGCGCAAAGCGATCATCGCTGAAGATGACTGGGCACTATTTGCCTATGCCCTTTTTGGCTTCGGGATGATTGCCTGCATGGGATCCTCCACCGTCTATCATTATGTGCAGGAGCCGGTACGCAAAGCGAAGCTGCGTCATTTTGACCATGCCAGCATTTACCTGCTGATCGCGGCAAGCTATTCCCCTTTCACGCTCATCCTGTTACGTGAGGAACAATTCTGGGGATGGCTGCTCTTTTCGCTCGTCTGGTTGATCGCTATCGTGGGAATTACCCTCAGCTTCCGGCCGCTCAGGAGAAACAGCCACCTGAAAACCATTTCTTATGTGATGATGGGACTGATCGTGCTAATCGCCTTCCGACCTATCATCGAGGTAGCCGGGACAAACAATTCCATGAAAATCGTTTACTGGATCGTTGCGGGAGGTATCTGCTATATCGCAGGGGCGGCAATCTATGCCACTGCAAAAAAAGAGTTTGCCCATGCCATTTTTCATCTCTTCGTACTGCTGGGACTGGCCAGCCACATCTATGCTGCCTGGCTGATTCCACTGATTGATTGATCATTTCTTGGTACCTTTACTTTGACTTAATTTTTGTGCATGGACGAGTCTATCCTCAGAGTACTCTACACAGAAAGCCAAAACGCCCCTAACGCTTCCATCCGCGTTCTGGTCGGCATGATGTAAATGGACTTTCACAAACCTCCAAAACATTCAGAGTAGATATGGAGTTATTAGGAGTCGTTATTTGATATAATCACTCGGAGACACACCGAAATGTTTTTTAAACAATTTTGAAAAATAGGAATAGGAAGTAAAACCAGTCAGTTCTGAAATTTCAATCAAAAATGCCGAATCCTCTATAATCTTTTCAGCGGCACATTTTAATCTGTAATTTCTTAAAAATTCATTGGGTGAAATACCTGTAAGACCCTTTATTTTACGATAAAAAGCGGTCCTACTAAATCCCATTTCCCGGGCAATGTAGTCAATATTCAGTTTCGAATCGGAAATGTTTCTCTCCAGGAAGGTGGTGAGTTTATCCATAAATAGTTG
>Ga0209347_1002764_pt1 | contig 22244 bp, 19 predicted proteins | sample AutmiccommuBRH23_FD_187382 | JGI IMG/M metagenome (GOLD analysis project Ga0209347, IMG submission 187382) | Deep subsurface microbial communities from Mt. Terri, Switzerland - Autotrophic microbial communities BRH/23 (SPAdes) (version 2) | ecosystem: Environmental > Aquatic > Deep subsurface >...
GTGCGCCGCCGCCCGGCGCCGCCCGGGCCAGCCGGGGGCGCGTCGCTGCCGATGTTCGCCTCGTGGGCCGGCGGTCTCAGGACCCTGACCGAGGCTGTCCTCACCGGCCTGCCGGTCCGGGTCCGCCTCGGGTGCCGTGTCGACCGCATCATCCCCTCGGTCTCGGGCTACACGCTCGAGGTGACCCAGCTGACCGGAGGCAGCGGCTCCGCCGAGCGGCTCGAGGCGGACGGCATCGTCCTGGCCGTGCCCGCTGCCGCCGCCGCTCCGCTGCTCGCCCCGCACAGCCGACGCGCGGAGAGCATCCTCGAGACGGCTGAGGTCGCCAAGGTCGCCACCGTCGTCCTCGGCTACGAGCCGTCGGCCACCACGGACCTGCGCGCCTTCGCCGGGACGGGAGTGCTGCTGCCCTCCACCGCGGGCCTGCTGCTCAAGGCCGCGACTCACCTGTCCCGCAAGTGGCCGCAGTTCGCCGACGACGAGCTGAGCCTCGTCCGCCTGTCTGCCGGCCGCAGTGGCGACAACCGGATCGAGGAGCTGTCCGACGACGACCTCGTCACGCAGCTGGTCGATGACTACCGCACCGTGGCCGGTGTCACGGCGCAGCCGCAGGTCCTGCACGTCCAGCGGTGGTCGGACGGGCTGCCGCAGCTGCGGGTCGGGCACACTGCCAGGCTGACCGCGCTCCGCGACGAGGTGAGCCACTCCCTGCCGGGCGTCGTCCTGGCCGGTTCCGCCTATGACGGGCTCGGCCTCGCATCGTGCATCGCCTCCGGTGAGGCCGCAGCCGCAGCCCTCTCGCTGCGGGCCTCCCCACCGCCGACGGCCGCCACCCCCGTCAGCAACCCCACCTCGACCAGCGCAGTCGGCGCATGACGACGGTCACGGAGCGCGCCGCCGTCCGTCGCCTGCGCCACGCACCCGAGGACCGCCCGATGATCGTCATCTGGGAGGTCACGCGCGCCTGCGCGCTCGTCTGCCTGCACTGCCGCGCGGACGCGCAGCACCGACGCAACCCGCACGAGCTGACGACCGAGCAGGGGCGGGCCCTGCTGGACGACATCGCAGCGTGGGGCGCGCCCTACCCCATCGTCGTGCTGACCGGTGGTGACCCCTTCGAGCGCCCCGATCTGGCCGAGCTGGTCCGGCACGGTTCGTCGATCGGCCTGCACATGGCCCTGTCCCCCTCGGTCACCCCACGGCTGACGCCCGAGGTCCTCGCCGAGCTGCGCGCCGCCGGGGCCGGCGCCCTCTCGCTCTCCCTCGACGGGAACACCGCCGCCACCCACGACGCGTTCCGCGGCGTTCCCGGCGTCTTCGACGCGACGCTGCGGGCCGCGCAGGACGTCCGCGATGCCGGCTTCCGGCTCCAGATCAACTCCACGGTGACCCAGGCCAACGTCCATGAGCTGCCGGACCTGCTGCGCACCGTGATCGACCTCGGCGCCTCCCTCTGGAGCGTCTTCTTCCTCGTCCCGACCGGTCGCGGCGAGATGCTCCGGCCGCTCGACCCGCAGCAGGTCGAGGACGTCCTGCACTGGCTCCACGACGTGTCCGACCTCGTCGCGATCAAGACGACCGAGGCGCCGCACTACCGCCGGGTCGCGATCCAGCGCGCCAGAGCGAGCGCCGAAGCGACAGCCGAGGGGCTGCCCGTCGTCGGCGCACACCCCTCCGACGCACCCGCCGTCGGTGAGCTCCACCAGCAGCTGACCGACGCCGTGGAGGGGTTGCGAGCCCAGCGGCATACGGCCATCCGGCGACCGCGCCCACCCATCGAGGTCAACTCCGGCCGGGGGTTCGCCTTCATCGACCACCTCGGCGACGTCTACCCGAGCGGCTTCCTCCCCCACCAGTGCGGCAACGTCAAGGAGACCGGCTTCCGCGACATCTACCAGACGAGCCCGATGCTGCGCTCCCTGCGCGAGCCCGCACAGTTCGAGGGCAAGTGTGGGGTGTGCGAGTTCCGCGACGTGTGCGGGGGCAGCCGTTCGCACGCCTACGCCGTGACCGGCAACGTCCTGGCATCCGACCCCACCTGCGTCTACGAGCCGACCGGCCAGCACGAGCGCTGACGGTCCGGTCCTGCACGGGCCGGCTACGTCCCCCGCAGGACCGGACCGAGCTGCTCGAGGACGCTGGCGTCCTCGATGGTCGCGGGCACGGCCGGCGACCCTCCGTCGGCGATCTCGCGCATGGTCTTGCGCAGGATCTTGCCGGAGCGCGTCTTCGGCAGGCCCGGCACGATGTCGACCTGGTGCAGGGCAGCCACCGCTCCCACCTCGCTGCGGACGCGCGCGACGAGCTCCCGCCGGATTCGCTCGCCCTCGGCGTCCCCGTCGATCCCGCTCTTGAGCACGACGAGCGCGCGCGGGACCTGACCCTTGAGCTCGTCGTGCACGCCGATCACCGCGCACTCCGCCACGGCCTCGTGCCCAGCGAGGGCGGCCTCGATGGAGCCGGTGGACAGGCGGTGGCCGGCGACGTTGAGCACGTCGTCGGTCCGGCCCATGACGAAGAGATAGCCGTCGTCGTCGCAGTAGCCGCCGTCGCCGGTCAGGTAGTAGCCGGGGTAGGCGGACAGGTAGGAGGACACGTAGCGCTCGTCGTCCTGCCACAGGGTGGGCAGGGTGCCCGGTGGCATCGGCAGCTTGATGCAGATCGCGCCCTCCTGGCCGGGCGGCATCTGGTTGCCCTCACCGTCGAGGACCTGCACGTCGTAGCCCGGCACGGCCACGGTCGGGGAGCCGGGCTTGATCGGGAGCATCTCGATGCCCTTGGGGTTGCACGCGATGGGCCACCCGGTCTCGGTCTGCCACCAGTTGTCGATGACGGGGACACCGAGCGCCGCGGAAGCCCACTCGTACGTGTCCGGGTCGAGGCGCTCACCCGCGAGGTAGAGCGTGCGGAAACGGGACAGGTCGTAGTCCTTGACCAGGGACGCCGACGCGTCCTCCTTCTTGATGGCGCGGAACGCGGTCGGCGCGGTGAAGAGGCAGACGGCGTCGTACTCGGAGATGACCCGCCAGAACGCCCCCGCGTCCGGGGTCCCGATCGGCTTGCCCTCGTAGAGGACCGTCGTCGCGCCGGTGAGGAGGGGCCCGTAGACGATGTACGAGTGGCCGACGACCCAGCCGACGTCGCTCGCGGTGAACATCGTCTCGCCCGGCTGGACGTCGTACAGCTTCTCCATCGACCAGCGCAGGGCGACCGCGTAGCCGCCGCTGTCACGGTAGATCCCCTTGGGCTTCCCGGTCGTGCCGGAGGTGTAGAGGATGTACAGCGGGTCGGTCGCCGCCACCGTGACGGGCTCGGCACCGGCCTGGGCCGCCGCACCCGACTCGAACTCCTCCCAGTCCACGTCGCGCTCCCCCAGCTCCGCCCGCTCCTGGGGGCGCTGGAGGATGACGCAGGCCACGGGCTTGTGCTCCGAGCGGTGGATCGCCTCGTCGAGGAACGGCTTGTACGTGACGACGCGCGTCGGCTCGATGCCGCACGACGCCGACAGGATCACCTTGGGCGCCGCGTCGTCGATCCGCGCTGCGAGCTCCTGCGGCGCGAAGCCGCCGAAGACGACCGAGTGGATCGCGCCGATCCGCGCGCACGCCAGCATGGCGATGACCGCCTCCGGCACCATCGGCATGTAGATGACGACCCGGTCACCCTTCTCGACGCCGAGCCCGCGCAAGCCGCCGGCCACGGCTCGGACGCGAGCCAGCAGGGCGGCATACGTGATGGTCTCCTTGGTGCCGGTCACCGGGGAGTCGTAGTGGATGGCTGGCTGGTCGCCCCGGCCGGCGGCGACGTGCCGGTCGACCGCGTTGTGACAGACGTTGAGCTCACCGTCGGGGTACCAGCGGTAGAAGGGCGGGTTGTCGGCGTCGAGGATGCGCGTCGGTGGGGTCACCCAGTCGATAAGGTTCGCGGCTTCCGCCCAGAACCCGTCGGGGTCCGTCAGGCTCGCCTCGTACGTGGTGCGGTAGCTCGAGGGGTATGCCGCTGGGCTGGCTCCGTCGCTCATGCTCCCACCCTGCCCGGCCTCCTGCGCCGAGGGCCAGTCCCGACTTCGTCACACGAGACGAGCGGTCAGGACGGGTCGGTGAGCGGAACTGCGTCGACGGGATGCCCCTCCGGGTCAGGCGGTGGCGGCGGCGAGCTGGCCGCACGCGCCGTCGATGTCCTGGCCCCTCGTGTCCCGGATCGTCGTGGGGATGCCCTGGGCCCGGAGGCGCTCGACGAAGTTCTGCTCCACCCCCGGCCGGCTGGCCGTCCACTTCGATCCCGGCGTCGGGTTGAGCGGGATCGGGTTGACGTGCACCCATCCACGGCCCCGCCGGTTGAGCTTCTGGGCGAGCAGGTCCGCACGCCATCCCTGGTCGTTGATGTCGCGGATCAGGGCGTACTCGATGGAGACCCGCCGGCCGGTGGTCTCGTAGTAGCGGTGGGCCGCGTCGATGGCCTCGTCGACCTTCCAACGCGTGTTGATCGGGACCAGCTCGTCGCGCAGCTCGTCGTCGGGCGCATGGAGCGAGAGGGCGAGCGTGACCGGAATGCCCTCGGCCGCCAGCTTGTCGATCGCGGGGACGAGTCCGACGGTTGACATGGTGATGCCGCGGGCGGAGATCCCGAGTCCGTCCGGCGCCGGGTCGGTCAGCCGTCGGATGGCGCCGATCGCCGCAGCGTAGTTGGCGAGCGCCTCCCCCATGCCCATGAAGACGACGTTGCTGACCCGCAGCGGGTGCTCCCGGTCCCCGTCCTGCCCGCCGGCGAGCTCACCGGTGCGGAGGGCCCGGGCGGCCCAGACGACCTGCTCGACGATCTCGGCGGTCGACATGTTGCGGGTCAGACCGGCCTGGCCGGTGGCGCAGAACGGGCAGTTCATCCCGCAGCCGGCCTGGCTGGAGATGCAGATGGTGACGCGGTTGGGGTAGCGCATGAGCACCGACTCGACGATGGCCCCGTCGTGGAGCCGCCAGGCGTACTTCATCGTCTGTCCGTCGTCGGCCTGCCGACGGACGATCGGCGTGAGCAGGGGCGGCATCAGGTCGCGGACGAGGTCGGCCCGAACCGCCTTGGGCAGGTCGGTCATCTGCTCGGGGTCGTCGACGAGCCGCTCGAAGTAGTGCGTGGACAGCTGCCTGGCCCGGAACCCCTGGTGGCCGAGCGACTCGACGACCTCCTTGCGCTCGGCCGGGGTCAGGTCGGCGAGGTGGCGCGGCGGCTTGCCGCGGCGGGGGGCGCGGAAGGTGAGCTCGCCCGGGACAGGGCGCTCCGTCGTCGGCTCGGGCAGCGAGACGGGCGTGGCGTCATCAGTCATGGTGCCCCCATTCTCTCAGCCACTGTCAAAACGCAGCCCGGACGCGCTGGGCCGGCTCCTTGTCAGCCGTGCCGCCCGTGCGGGGGAAGGGCGTCAGGTGGACCGGAGGGCTCGCTCCTCCGCGATCGTGTTCCCTCCGTCGACGACGAGCACCTGGCCCGTGACGTAGCCGGCCTCGGGACTGGTGAGGAAGGCGATCGCTGCGGCGACCTCCTCGGCGGTTCCGGAGCGTCCGACCGGAGTCGTCCAGCCCTCCCTCGCCTCGTCCTCGGTCTGGGACGCCGTGGCGATCCAACCGGGCGCGACGGCGTTCGAGGTGAGGCCGTGGCGGCCCTCGTCGACCGCGATCGCCCGGGCCAGCCCGACGAGCGCTGCCTTGCCGGCGGCATAGGCGACCTCGTGGCGCATCGCCATGGCCGCGCCGGTGACGCTGGAGACGAAGACGACCCGCCCCGAGCCGACGGAGCGCAGGTGCGGCAGGCACGCGCGGGTCACGAGGTAGGCGGTGTCGAGGTTCCGCGCGAGGGACTGGCGCCATCGGTCGGGACCGGTGGACTCCAGGTCGCCGCCGAGCAGGTCGGGCACGGTGACGCTCACCATGCCCGCGTTGTTGACGAGGGCATGGAGCCCGCCGTGCCTCTCGAGGCACCCCGTGACGACCCGAGCGACGGCAGCGGGATCGGTGAGGTCGCCGACGTGGCCGGACGCAGTGATGCCGAGGGCTCTCAGCTCGGTGACGCGCTCGTGCACCCGCTCGGTCGTCGCGGCGAGGGCCACCTCGGCGCCGAGCCGGCCCAGCATCCGAGCGGTCTGGAAACCGATGCCGCTCGGGCTGCCCGCACCGGTGATCAGGGCCACCCGTCCGGTCTGGGCGAACGGGACTGCCGTCACGAGACGGCTCGCTCTGCCAGCAGGGACAGGACGGCCCACACGATGGGCACGACGACGATGAGTGAGTCGAGGCGGTCCATGATGCCGCCGTGCCCGGGGAGGATGCTCGACATGTCCTTGATCCCGAGATCACGCTTGATGAGGGACTCCATGAGGTCGCCGATCGTCGCGGCGATGGCGACCGCGACGCCGAGAGCGATGCCGATCCACCAGGGATGGCCCAGGAAGAAGTGGATGGTGAGCGAGCCGGCGACGATGCACAGGACCACCGATCCGGCGAACCCCTCCCAGGACTTCTTCGGGCTGATCGTGGGGGCGATCGGGTGCTTGCCGAGCCACACCCCGGCTGCGTAGCCGCCGATGTCGCTGCTCACCGCCGTGAGGAGGAAGACGAACATTCGTCCCACGCCGTCGGGCTCGGCGAGCAGGAGGACGGCGAAGCCGACGAGGAGCGGCGGGTAGGTGGCGATGAAGATCCCGCCCAGCACGTCCCGCCCGGCTCCGTCGAGGCGGCCGCTCCCCCGCCAGAGCAGCACGGCCGCCCCGGTGAGGACCCAGGCTGTGACGAGTCCGGCCGGTCCGTGGACGTACGCCGCCCAGGTCATCCCCGCCATACCGACGACAGCGGGCACGAGGGGCGCACGGACGGCGACGTTGCGCAGCGCGACGTGCAGCTCCCACATGCCGATGGCGACCGCGATCGCCACGACGACGAGGAACGACTCCTTCTTGACGAGCAGGGTCGAGATGATGATGACGCCGAGCACGACCCCGACACCGATGGCCGCCTTGAGGTCGCGGCCGGCCCGCGAGGTCGGCTGGGCCGGCGCCGACGGGTCGGGCAGCGCGGCGGCGGCAGGTGGGGTGGTCATCGCGAGGTCATCACAGGGGGCTCATGAGTCGGCCGGCGTGGCGTCGAGGAGGGGGGCCCGGTGGCGTCCGGGCCGCGGCCCATCACACCTCGAGCAGCTCGGACTCCTTGTGCTTGACGAGCGAGTCGATGAGGTCGGTGTGCTTCTTGGTCAGCGCCTCGAGCTCCTTCTCGGCGCGACTGCCCTCGTCCTCGCCGACGTCGCCGTCCTTGACGAGCCGGTCGATGTCGGTCTTGGCCTTGCGGCGGACGTTGCGGATCGAGACCCGCCCCTCCTCCGCCTTGTGGTGGGCGAGCTTGATGTACTCCTTGCGGCGCTGCTCGGTCAGCTCGGGCATGACGCACCGGATCTGGTGACCGTCGCTGGCCGGGTTGACGCCGAGGTCGGAGTCGCGGATGGCCTTCTCGATCTCGTGCATGGCCGACTTGTCGAACGGCACGACGAGGATCGTGCGCGGCTCCGGGTTCTGGAACGACGCGAGCTGCTGGAGCGGCGTCGGAGCACCGTAGTAGTTGACGAGGAGCTTGTTGAACAGGCCCGGGTTGGCGCGACCGGTGCGGATGCCCGCGAAGTCCTCCTTGAGGACCTCGACGGCCTTGTCCATCTTCTCCTCGGCCTCGAACATCGTCTCTTCGATCATGGCTTTCGCTTCCTCGTCCTCGTCCGGGTCACAGCTGGGTCGGTCTGGTGCTCGCGTGCTCGGGCTCAGCCGTTGGTGACCAGCGTGCCGATCTTCTCACCCAGCAGGGCACGTGTGATGTTTCCGGGGCCTTCCATGCCGAAGACCACCATCGGCAGCTTGTTCTCCTTGCACAGCGAGAACGCTGCTGCGTCCACGATCCGCAGCCCGTTGGCCAGGCCCTCGTCGAAGGTGAGCGTGTCGTACTTCGTGGCCGTGGGGTCCGCCTTGGGGTCTGCGGAGTAGACGCCGTCGACGCCGTTCTTGGCGATGAGCAGCGCGTCACACTTCGTCTCGAGGGCGCGCTGCGCACTCACGGTGTCGGTGGAGAAGAACGGCATCCCGGCCCCGGCGCCGAAGATCACGACCCGGCCCTTCTCCATGTGGCGGATGGCGCGGCGCGGGATGTACGGCTCGGCGACCTGCTGCATTGCGATCGCCGACTGGACCCGCGTCTCGACGCCCTCCTTCTCGAGGTAGTCCTGCAGGGCGAGGCAGTTCATGACCGTGCCGAGCATCCCCATGTAGTCGGCGCGGGTGCGGTCCATGCCGCGCTGCTGCAGCTCGGCGCCGCGGAAGAAGTTGCCTCCGCCGACGACGACCGCGACCTGCACCCCACCCTCGACCGCGTCGGCGATCTGCCGCGCGATCCCGGCGACGACGCTCGGGTCCAACCCGACCGCCCCGCCTCCGAAGGCCTCACCGGAGAGCTTGAGGAGCACCCTCTTGAACGGGGTGGTGCGGGCGTCGGTCATGACGGAGCCTCCTGGTGGGCCGTTCCGGCGGTCGCCCGATCTTTCCACATCGAGGCCGCCCGGGTCGCATCGGCCGCTCAGGCCCGACCCACGAGCGGGACGAGGGTCGCGGCGAGGCGGGCGTAGTCGTCCTCGTCGTTGTACGCCTGGGCGGCCAGACGCAGATGACCGCGGCCGGCGAAGCTGACCGCCGGGACGAGGAACCCTGCTGCGAAGAGCTGCTGCCAGAGCGCCTCAGCCCCCTCAGGCGTCGCTGCCGCCTGCTCAGGGAGCGGCACGAGGGTCATGCAGGGAGCGGAGGGTATGCCGCTGGGCTCGCTCGTCGTGCCGAGCGCGCTCGCGATGTGGTGGGCCCCCCAGCGGACGAGGTGGGCGTTGTGTCGGACGTTGCTCCACCCGCCGAGGCGATGCCAGAAGTCGACGCCGTCCGGCAGCGCGAGCCAGGCCGAGTGGTCGACGGTCCCCTGCAGGTCGAAGCAGACCGGGAAGCGCTCACCGTGGCTCCAGGACGTGACGAGCGGCTGGACGTCGGCTCGGCGAGCCGAGTCGACCCACAGCAGGGCGGCCGAGCGAGGGGCGAAGACCCACTTGTGCAGGTTGCCGACCCAGTACTGGACGCCGAGTTCCTCGACGTCGAGCCCCGGGAGCGCCCCGGGGACGTGGGCTGCGTCGACGAGCACGGGGACCGGCGCGACGGCCGCCGCCACCTCGGCGACCGGCAGGAGCAGGGCGGTCGCTGACGTGATCTGGTCGATGACGACGAGTCGCGTGTCGGGGGTCAGGGCCTCGGTGAACGCCGCGACGATGTCGGCGGTCGACGCGTGGAGGTGGAACGTCGCCTCGCGCGCCGAGCCCCCACGAGCCCGGACCGCCATCGCCACCGTGGGGTAGCCGTGGTTGCTCACGACCACGTCGTCCCCGGGGCCGACCGCGAGCGACTGGAGCACGACGGCGACGCCCTCCGAGACGTTCCGGACGAGGGCGGCCGCCTCGCGGGGCACCCCGACGAAGTCGGCTGCGCGCTCCCGCGACGCGGCGATGGCACCGGGCAGGTCGTCGCGGAACGCGCGCATCGGGGCCGACTCGATCCGCGCACGGGCCCGGTCCTGGGCCTCTCGCACGACGCGTGGCACCGCACCGAAGGCACCATGGTTGAGGTGGGTCAGAGCAGGGTCGAGCTCGAACAGCTCGGCGATGTCGGCGCGCACGAGCCCATCCTGCCTCAGCGACCATCCCCCGGGGCCAGTGCGAGCGAGCAGGAGACGGGGTCCAGCCCCGGGAGGGGCTCGGTCCCCAGAGCGCGGGCCCGGGATCGGCCCAGGTTCCAGCCGAGGGCGTCGTCGGTCTCGGGCAGACCGCGCGAGCTGAGGATGCACGCCGAGAGGTCCTGCGGCAGTCCGGAGCGGATCGTCGGGGCGGCGTCGGCGCCGAGCGAGGCGAGGTAGGCGGCGTCGAGCTTGCCGGTCGCCTCGAAGCGGTCGATGTTGCGTTGGGCCACCCAGGCCTCCGGGTCGGCCAGGCCGATGGCCAGGACGAAGACCGCACCCGAAAGGAGGGCCGCTCTCGGGATCCACCACCCGGAGAGGTGGAGGCCGGCGATGACGACGAGGACGAGGAGCAGCCCCATCCACAGCTCGAAGGCATCGACGAGCACGCGCAGGACGGTGAAGCCGTAGGCCTGCTGGTAGACGTTCATCCGGTAGAGAGCCGACCCGACGACGACGAGCGCCAGCAGGCACAGGGCTCCCAGGACGAGGCGCAGGAGCAGGTGCTCCCGGGCGGTCTCACGCGGCGCCTTGCGTGCGACGAGGGCGACGGTGAGGAGGGTGAGGAACGTGACGGCCGTGAGCTGGCCGAAGCCCTGGTGGACGTACTCCGCGTAGGTCAGCCCGGTGGTCCGCCGCAGGTAGTCGTGCCCTCCCCACATGGCCGCGGTCTGCGCGACGACGAACGCCACGAAGACTGCAAGGACGAGCCCGGCGGGCACGAGCCACTCCCACGAGCGGCTCACGCTCCGTGCCCGCGGAAGGGCGAGCCGGTCGACGCGGGGCGGGTTGATCGCCACGTAGCAGGCCGCGAGCACCGTCCCGCCCACGACGAACGCGGTGAAGAACCGCAGGACGAGGCTGTCGACCGCGACGTCGGGGATGACCGCCTCGGCCCAGGATCCGAAGACCGCGTCGCCGGAGGCGAAGAGTCCACCGAAGACGATGAGGGCGGCGAGCGAGAGGGCGATGGTGCGCACCACCGGCCACAGGGACGACACCGAGGACATGGCGGTCAGGGTGCGGCCGAGAAGGGGCAGCCCGCGGACCGCGGCGAGCACCCAGGAGCTCCACCCGGCCACCGCAGGGACGACACCCCGGGTTCCGGTCAGGGCGGTCATGAGGAGCAGCCCGCAGATGCCGACGGCGAGGACCGTGAGCCATTCGGCTGCCCGGAGCACGACGAGTGAGGCCAGCCCCACCCCGACGACCGCCGAGGCGATGGTCCACGGGTCCCGCAGCCGCACCGACCCACTGAGGACCAGGCCGGCAGCGGGCAGGAGGACGAGCAGGAGTCCGAGACCGATGTTCCGGTCCGGCAGGACGAGGGCGGCCCAGGCGCCGATCCCGAGGGAACCGAGGACGAGTCCGGGCCGCGGGGAGAGCCCGCGCTCGGGCCAGAGGTCGCCGAAGACGGAGTCCACGAAGGACGGGACCGGTGCGCCCGGTGGGGCTGGAGCGGTGGGCACGGCTGACGGGGTGGACACGGGTGTCTCCTCTGGTGAAGGGGCAGCTGCGGTCACGGGAAGGGGCCGTGGTGTCGGGGTGAGGTGACTCGGGGAGGGCTCGGACGCCGTCGGACGGAGCGGGAGGACGGCCCTGACCCGGGCGCCGGTCGTTCCGGCCTCGGCAGGGATGAGACTGATGCTCCCCCCGTGCAGCTCGCAGACCCAGCTGGCGATGGCCAGCCCGAGACCGGTGCCCCCGCCGGACTCCTGCCACGACCCGAATCGGTCGAAGACGTGCTCCGCGTGGTCCGGGGAGATTCCCGGCCCCTCGTCGGCCACCTCGAGCATCCACCGTTCGCCGTCGAGGACACCGGCACTGACACGCACGGTGCCGCCGAGCGGGCTGTGTCGCACCGCGTTGTCGAGGAGGTTCGCCACGACCTGGGCCAGCCGGTCCGGGTCGGCGTCGACGAGGAGCGGCGCCGTGGACGGTCCTCGGTCCGGAGGATCAGGAGGATCCGGAGGCTCGCTCCGGACCATCGTCTCGAAGTGGATGCGCCGCTGGTCCGCCGCCGCCGCCCGGGCCTCGGCCACTCCCTGCTCGATCAGCGCCCCGACGTCGACCCGCTCGACCGCCAGCCTCCTCAGCCCGCCGTCCACTCGGCTCAGGTCGAGCAGGTCGGACACGAGGTCACTGAGCCGCTCGGCCTGCGTCAGCGCCGTCCGCAGCACCGCATCGTCCGGGGACACCACCCCGTCGACAAGGTTCTCGAGGAGCGCGCGCTGCGCCGTGAGAGGGGTGCGCAGCTCGTGCGACACCATGGCGACGAGCTGTCGGCGCTGCTGGTCCGCGGTGGCGAGGTCGCCCGCCATCGTGTTGAACGCCCGCGCCAGCTGACCCACCTCGTCGGCCGAGGTCGCCGTCACGCGCTGCGAGTAGCCGCCCGTGGCCATGACGTTCGCGGCGGCGGTCATCGCACGGAGCGGCGAGGTCATGCCCCGCGCGAGCCACTGGACGATGCCGAGGGAGCCCGCGATCGTGACCGGCACGGTCAGCCACGGGGGCACTCCGGCCCGGTCGCCTGCCTCCGACACGAGCGAGGCCACCACGATGCTCAGCCCGACGAGGACGGCGAGCTTGACCTTGATGGAGCGCAGGCCGTCGAGAGGCCGGTCCCGGTTCACGACCCATCCTCGTACGCGTAGCCGACGCCATGGACGGTGCGCACCCGGTGCGCGCCGATCTTGGCGCGCAGGGACTTGACATGGCTGTCGAGGGTCCGCGTCCGGGCCGCGTCCGCCCAACCCCAGACCTCACGCATCAGCTCCTCCCTCGAGCGCACGGTGCCGCACCGCTCGAGCAGGACGAGGAGCAGGTCGAACTCGAGCGGGGTGAGGTGGACCGGGACGGCTTCGACCGTGACTCGCCGGGTTGCGCGGTCGACGCACACCCCGTCGGCCACGACGACGCCGCGGTCCCCGGCAGCCGGCTGTCCGGCCCGCTCCGCGCGCCGCAGGAGGGCGCGGACGCGCGCCACGAGCTCGCGCATCCGGAACGGCTTGGTGACGTAGTCGTCCGCTCCCACGCCGAGCCCGACGAGCAGGTCCGTCTCGTCGTCCCGAGCCGTCAGCATGAGGACCGGCACGGCCCGGCTCGCCTGGATCCGACGGCAGACCTCCAGGCCATCGAAGCCCGGCAGCATGACGTCGAGCACGACCAGGTCGGGCTCGTGCGCGGCGTGCGCTGCCACGGCTCCGGGCCCGTCGTGGGCCTGCACGACGTCGAACCCCTCGGTGCGCAGTCGGTCGGTGACGGTCTGGTTGATCGTCAGGTCGTCCTCGACCACCAGGATTCGGCTCATGCCCCGAGACTACGAGCGCCGTTGGGCACGTGACGGGAGCGGCGTCTGGAGATGGTGTGAAGAACGGCGCCGGGCACCGAGGGCCCGACGGCGCCGGAGTGGCCCGGGGCGGATGCGCTCGCCCCGGGCCGTCCAGACCCAGCCGTCAGATGAAGAGCAGCTGGGCGCCCGCGGTCATCTCGATGAAGTCCGACGCCGAGATGATGCCCTCGATGTCGTCTCGGAGATCCGCCTCAGTGAGGTGGTTCATGTCCGCGGACAGTCGGCACGCCCACAGGTGACCACCTGACGCGACGATCTGGTCGAGGAAGTCGGGCACCTCGGGGATGTCGAGCTCGGCGATGGCCTTCTTGAGCTGCGACGTCGCGAGGTGGGTCATGCCCGGGATTCCGCCGAGCCCCTGAGGCATGTGCATCGCGGGGTTGCCGAGAATCGTCGCCTTCAGGTTGCCCTGGGTCTTCTTGTTGATCATGTCGAAGCCCCAGAAGGTGAAGAACAGGTGGGTCTCGATGCCCTCGCCCAGGGCTGAGTTGCCGAGGATGAGGCCGGGGTAGGCCATGTCGAGCGTGCCCTTGCTGCAGATGATGGCCAGCTTGCGGCCCCCCTCCGCGGGCTCGTCGAAGGACGGGACGAATGGTGCCTCGGTGACGGGTGTGTCGGTCATTGGATGCTCCTGCTGTGTCTGGGTGTGGTGGTCAGTCCGGGGTGCGGCTCACACGCAGCCCTTGGGCTTCGGAACACCGGCGACGTAGGACATCTTCTTGGCCGGCTTGCCCGGGAACATCGTGAACAGCTGCTTGACGGGAAGGCCGAGCTGGGTGCTCACGCGGCGCAGGGTCGGGGTCTCGCCCATGGCCTTGTAGTCCTCGCGGAGGAACGTGACGAGCTTCCAGTGCTCGTCGGTCATCTCGACGTTGATGAGGCGGGCGAACTCGGCACCGAGCTCTTGGGTCCAGTCGGCGGGGTTGCTGAGGAACCCCTCCTCGTTGACCTCGACCTGGGTGCCGGCGATGGTGGTGGTAGGCATCTGAATTACGTCCTTTCGAGCTCAGGCGTCGGCCGGGATCTTGCCGGACATCGACATGGCGGGGGGAAGGCCGAGCGGGCGGCCGGGGAGCAGCATGTTCCAGTAGATGTGCCGGAAGGCGAGCTTGCCCAGGTGGTTGGCGCGCGACTCCTTCAGCAGCGTCATCGGGCCGATCTTCGACAGCGGGAACGTGCCGGTGAGCGGCTGCGTGTCGTAGTTGAAGTCGAGCAGCAGGGCCTTGCCGCCGCCTGACTCGACGAAACAGTTGGCGTGTCCGTCGAAGGAGTGGGTCATCGGCTTGCCGGCGATGAGCTCCATGAAGTTCTCGACGAAGATCTCTACGGAGAAGTGCGCGACCGAGCCGGCCTTCGACGTCGGGATGTTGCTGGCGTCGCCGAGGGCGAAGACCTCGGGGAACTCCGTCGACCGCATCGTGTGCTTGTCGACCGGGACGTAGTTGAGGTCGTCCCCGAGGCCGGACCGCGCCACGAACTCCGCGCCCATGTTGAGCGGGATGGTCACGAGCTGGTCGAAGGGGACCTCGCGCTCGTCGTACGAGATGAGGACCTTGCGCTCCTGGTCGATGCTCTCGACCATGAAGTCCGTCTCGACCGTGACGTTGCGCTCCTTGAGGATGTGGCCGAGCTCCTTGCTCGCCACTGGCTTGGTGAAGGCGCCGTCGAGCGGGGTGACGAAGACGATCTCCGTCTTGTCCCGCAAGCCGCGATCACGCAGGTAGTCGTCGGCGAGGAAGGTGAACTCGAGCGGAGCCACCGGGCACTTGAACGGCAGCTCGGTGATGTGCACGACGAGTCGGCCGCCTTTGAAGGCGCGCATCTGGTCGCGCAGGGCGACGGCGCCGTCGTAGGTGTAGAACTCACCGACCGACTTGTGCCATTCGTCGCCGAGCATTCCAGGGGTCTGGTCGGGGCGGGGGCCCGTGCCCGAGGCGATGACGAGGTAGTCGTAGGAGAGCGTCCGCCCGTCAGTCAGTGCGACGGACTTGGCCACGGGATCGACCTTGTCGATCTCGGCGAGGACGAGGTCGACGCCATCACCGATGAACGCGTGCTTCGTCTTGCGGATCTGCTCGGGCGTGTTCATCCCGAACGGGATGAAGAGGTAACCCGGCTGGTAGTCGTGGATGTCGGTCTTGTCGACAACCGTGATCGTCCAGTCGGTCTTGGGGAGACGGTGGCGGAGCTTGTTCGCGACCATGGTTCCGGCCGTGCCCGCGCCCAGCACCACCAGGGTTTTCTTCGTTGCGGTGGTCATGTCACCATCCAATACCCCCGTGGGTATGGGGCGATACCATTTCGCCTGTGATCTCTACTACAGCTAGTAGTAGAAAGTGGACCAACGTGCCGGAACACAGCGAAAGAGCAGGTTGCGACGGCCCGAGTGGGCCTGGTCCAGATGGACCGTGTCGCAAACTGCTCTTTCGATGTGAGTGGCGTTACGACCTCACTGGCCGACGCGGAAGCGCGCGAAACCGGTCGCAGTGGCGCCGGCCTCCTCGAGCACCTTGGCGACCGTCTTCTTCGGCTCCTTGGCGAACGGCTGCTCGAGCAGGACGTTCTCCTTGAAGTAGCCGCCGACCCGACCCTCGACGATTCGGGCGAGGGCAGCCTCGGGCTTGCCCTCCTCGCGGGCGGTGGCCTCGGCGACCCGACGCTCGTTCTCGACCGTCTCGGCCGGAACCTCCTCGCGCGTCAGCACCGACGGGCTGAACGCCGCGACGTGCATCGCGACGTCACGGGCCACCTGCTCGTCGCCGCCCTCGAGCGCAACGAGGACGCCGATCTGCGCGGGCAGGTCGGGGCTCGTCTTGTGGAGGTAGGTGACAACCTTCTCCCCCTCGAGGCGGACGACCCGGCGGACCTCGATCTTCTCGCCGATCGTCGCGTTGGCGTCGTCGAGGAGCTCCTTGACCGTCTTGCCGTCCGCGAGCGTGCTCGCGAGCAGGGACTCGGCGTCGGCGGCCTTGCTGGCCACGGCCTGCGCGAGGACCTGGTCGGCGAGCGCGATGAACTTCTCGCCCTTGGCGACGAAGTCCGTCTCGCAGTTGACCTCGACGAGGGTGCCGACGCCGTCGCCGGCCTGGGCAGCCACGAGACCGTTCGAGGCCGAGCGGCCCTCACGCTTCGTGACGCCCTTGAGGCCCTTGACCCGGAGGATCTCGACGGCCTTGGCGCGGTCGCCGTCAGCCTCGTCGAGCGCCTTCTTGACGTCCAACATGCCCGCGCCGGTCTGCTCGCGGAGCGCCTTGATGTCAGCGGCGGTGTAGTTCGCCATGCTCTGATTCGCTCTTTTCGTCAGTGGAACTGGAAATCGACTCGAACGGTGCTCGCCGAAGGCTCAGGCCTGCTCGGCCGGGACCTCGGTCGCCTCGGTCGCGGCCGGAGCCTCGACAGCCTCAGGGGCGACAGCCTCAGCGGCAGCCTCGGGGGCGACAGCCTCAGCGGCAGCCTCGGGGGCGGCAGCCTCAGCGGTCTCAGCCGGAGCCTCGGTTACCTCGACGGGCGCGGCAGCCTCGGTGGTGGCAGCCTCCGTGGCGGCGTCCTCAGCGGCCGGCGTCACCGCAGGCTCGGCAGCGCCGGGGGCCTCAGCCCCGTCGGCGCCGACAGCAGCCTCGGCGTAGAGCTCGCGCTCCCACTCGGCCAGGGGCTCCTCGACGCCGGCCTCCGCACCGGAGCGGCCGGTGGAGCGCTGGACGAGGCCCTCGGCGACGGCGTCGGCGATGACCCGCGTCAGCAGGGCGACGGAGCGGATCGCGTCGTCGTTGCCCGGGATCTTGTAGTCGACCTCGTCGGGGTCGCAGTTCGTGTCGAGGATCGCGATGACGGGCAGTCCGAGCTTGCGCGCCTCGTCGACGGCGAGGTGCTCCTTCTTGGTGTCGACGATCCACACCGCGGAGGGAACCTTGCTCATCGTGCGGATGCCGCCGAGCGTCTTCTCGAGCTTGTCCTTCTCGCGCTTGAGGATGAGCAGCTCCTTCTTCGTGTAGCCCGAGCCGGCCACGTCGTCGAAGTTCAGCTCCTCGAGCTCCTTGAGGCGCGTGAGGCGCTTGGAGATCGTCTGGAAGTTGGTGAGCATGCCACCGAGCCAACGGTGGTTGACGTAGGGCATCCCGACGCGGGTCGCCTGCTCGGCCACCGGCTCCTGGGCCTGCTTCTTGGTGCCGACGAAGAGGATCGTGCCGCCGTGGGCCACGGTCTCCTTGACGAACTCGTACGCGTTGTTGATGTACGTCAGCGACTGCTGCAGGTCGATGATGTAGATGCCGTTGCGCTCGGTCATGATGAAGCGCTTCATCTTCGGGTTCCACCGGCGGGTCTGGTGCCCGAAGTGGACGCCGCTCTCCAGGAGCTGGCGCATGGTGACGACGGCCATGCCGTGTCCTCCTTGATTCGTGGTTGTCAGTTGCGTGTGAGGTCACCCCCGCGGAAGCGGCCCGACGTGCGGACCGAGCCCAGCGGCATACGCCTCACTCCTGGCGTCTCGGCGCCACCCCGCCCAGCACGACCGGTGGTCGGGCTGGGACTGCCGTGGTGCGCCCCGGGTCAGGCCCGGACGAAGACGCGCGAATTGGGTCTCGCGCGCCGAGGCACACGTGACCGTCGTTCATCGTAGTGCGTCGCCCCGCGTGCTGGGAAATCGCCTCGACCGGCAAGAATGACCGCCATGGCGAACGGGTTGAGCTGGTCGAGCTGGTCGGACACCATCCCCGTCTTCGCCGTCCTCCTCGTCGCCCTCTTCGGGCCCGGCTGGCTCGTCGTGCGCGCCCTCGGCACCCGCGGCCTCGAGGCCGTCGCCGTCTCCCCCGCCGTGTCCGTCGCCGTCATCGCCGCCTGGGCCACCGTCACCCAACGCCTCGGGATCGGTTGGAGCTGGCTGGTGCTCGCCGCCGTCACCGCGGTCACCGCTGCGGGCGGCTGGCTCGTGGTCCGCGGCCTGCGTGCGCACGACCCGGTGCTGACCCCGAAGCGCCGCCTCCTCGGCCGACCGGACCCCCACGCGGCGCTCGCGATCGGCATCGGTGTCGTCATCGCGCTCGCCACGATCCTGCCGGCCATCGGGCGCCCGGACGAGCTCGTCGACAGCCCGGACGCCGTCTACCACCTCAACCGCATCCGGCTGTTCCTCGAGACCGGGAACTTCTCGATCGTCCATCCCACCTTCTACCCCAACGGCTTCCACGCATGGATCGCGACCGGCCTGCAGAGCGGTGTCGCCCCGGCCCTGGTCGGGACGAACGTCGCCACGGTGGTCCTCGCCGCCGTCGTGTGGCCGCTCGGCGTCGTCACGCTCGTCCGGCACGCGCTCGGAACGTCGCACATCGTGACGTATGCCGCTGGGCTCGCTTCCGCCGCCTTCGTGTCCTTCCCGACGATCCTCCTCGGGTGGGGCGTGCTGTGGCCCAACCTGATGGGCACCGCGCTCACCCCGGGTGCCCTGGCGATCATGCTCCAGGCCGCCCGGACCGTCACCGAAGGCCGCTGGACGAGGCGGCGACTCGGGCAGTGGCTCGGCTTTGCCGCAGCCCTCGTCGGCCTCGCACTGATCCAGCCCAACTCGCTCGTCGCCCTCGTCCTCTTCGCGCTGGTCTGGTTCGTCACCGCCCGGATCCGGGCCGGCCTCCTCGGCCACGCGGCCCGGACCGCCGTGGGACGTGACCTCGGCATCGTGGCGGCCGTTGGCGTGGCCGGGCTCCTCACCGCTCCCCTGGTCTCGCAGCGCCTGGCCTCGACCCAGTCGTACGAGTGGAAGGGCCAGGTCGGCGTCTGGACTGCGCTCGTCGAGGTCGTCGGCGGGCGACTGCAGATCCCCGTCGTGCTCTGGGGAGTGCTCGCGCTCCTCGTCCTCGGCGCCGGCTGGATCGTCCTCCGCGCCCGGGCGGCGCTGCCGGTGGTCGCGATGTGGGGTGCCTGCATCGTCCTCTACGTCATGGCTGCGTCCTCAACGGCCTCGTGGACCGCGCTCGTCACGGGCTACTGGTACAACGACAAGGTCCGGCTGGCCTCCCTCGCAGCGGTCCCGGGCGTCGTGCTCGTCGCGGCCGCCGCGCCCGCGCTCCGGGACCTGCTGCTCAAGGTCCCGGCGCTGCGGATCCAGGGGCCGGCGGTCAGTCTCGTCGCCCTCGCTGCCCTTCCATTCGCAACGGTCGTCGCGCACGGACCGACGCGGACCGCGATGCTCGACCAGTTCTTCCGGCCTGCCGACCCGACCCACGTCATCCTCTCGCGCCAGGCCCAGACCGACCTCGCGGCACTCGCCGAGGAGATCCCGGCGGGCGAGGGCGTCATCGGGCGCCCCGAGAACGGCACACCGCTGATGTTCGCGCTGTTCGGGACGAACACCTTCTACCGGTCCATCCCGATCCCCGACACCGGCGACGAGAACCTCCTCGGGACCGGGTTCGACGAGATGGCCACCCGCCCTGACGTCTGCGCCGCCCTCCAGCGTCACGGCATCCGGTGGGCCATCGACTCACCCCACGTCTACTGGCTCGACCGTCCAGAGCGGTCCTCGGGGCTGTTCGACCTCGGCGCCGTCGACGGGCTCGAGCAGGTGCGCACCGTCGGCGACTACACGCTCTACCGCATCACCGCCTGCGGCCTCGGCGACTGACGGCCGCATCTGCGGCCCCGTCCTGTCCCGTCTAGGTGGTCGGCAGCAGGACGCTGCCCTGCTGGGGCAGCGGTTCACAGCGAGTGGTGGCGACGCGGCAGGAGAGTAGGGGCCCCTGACCTCCGTCGAGGGCGACGGTCACCAGGGCGATGTCGTCGTAGGACCAAGCGGCCCAGGCGTACGACCCGGACACGGGAAGCTGCCAGGTCAGGCCGTTGCGCACATCCGCTATGGCGACACCATGCACGTCCTCTGATCCGGTCCCTGCGAGGAGCAGGAGTCCGTCGGCGCTCAGGCTCCCCACCAGCTCCCAACCTTCGAGTCTCAAGTCCTCCCACCCTGCCCGCTCGACGATCGTGGAGTCCCCGTTGCCACATCCAGGCGGTGGACGACCGAGGGCGCTGATCCCCCGACGCTGCGCAGCCCAGCGGCATACGGTCAGGGTCTCCCGTCTGCGTCGGTAGGGTGCGACGCATGAGCTCGCCACTGGTGTCGCGCATGCAGTCGTTCGGGACGACGATCTTCGCCGAGATGTCGGCGCTGGCCACACGCACTGGCGCGATCAACCTCGGGCAGGGCTTCCCGGACACGGACGGGCCGCGGGAGATGCTCGAGGCCGCGAAGGCTGCCATCGATGGGGGCCGAAACCAGTACCCGCCCGGACCTGGCGTTCCGGAGCTGCTCGAGGCGGTGGCCGCGCACCAGGAGCGGTTCTACGGGCTGCGCGTCGACCCGGAGTCCGAGGTGCTCGTGACGGTGGGGGCGACGGAGGCGATCGCCTCGGTCGTGCTCGCGCTGTGCGAGCCCGGCGACGAGGTGGTGACCTTCGAGCCGTACTACGACAGCTACGCGGCCACCATCGCGCTGGCCGGCGCCACGAGACGGACGTCCGTGCTGCGGTTCCCCGACTTCGCGGTCGACGAGGAGTCCCTGCGGGCGGCGTTCTCGGCGCGCACTCGTCTCGTCCTGCTCAACACGCCGCACAACCCCACGGGGAAGGTCTTCTCGCGGGCCGAGCTCGAGCTCGTCGCCGACCTCGCCCGCGAGCACGATGCCTGGGTCGTCACCGACGAGGTCTACGAGCACCTCGTCTTCGACGGCGCGGAACACGTACCGATGGCGACCCTGCCGGGGATGGCGGAGCGGACCATCACCATCTCCTCCGCGGGCAAGACGTTCTCCGCGACGGGCTGGAAGGTCGGCTGGCTGACCGGCCCGGCCGAGGCGGTGACGGCGGCCCGGACCGTGAAGCAGTTCCTGACCTACGTCGGCTCCGGACCGTTCCAGCCGGCGGTCGCCCTCGCGCTCGGCCTGGGTGACGAGGTCTACGTGGAGCTCGCCGAGTCGCTCGAGCGGAAGCGTGACCTGCTGTGCGAGGCGCTCGACGCCTCGGGCCTGGCCGTGTCTCGCCCTGCTGGCACGTACTTCGTGATTGCCGACGCAGCCCCACTGGGCGCCGTGGATGGGCTGGAGTTCTCCCGGCGGCTTCCCGACCTCGCTGGCGTGGTGGGGGTACCCGTGACCGTGTTCCACGACGACCAGGAGGCGGCTCGGACGCTCATCCGGTTCGCGTTCTGCAAGCGCGACGACGTTCTCAGGGAGGCCAGCCGCCGGCTCTCCCGGGTCGGGCGGTCCTGACCGCCGCGACGGTGGCTCAACGCCCATCCCGGTCCGCTGGGGGCTGGACATCCACATCCCCTGGCCGATGCGCCTGGTCGTCCACAGCAGGGGCCGCCTGAACCGCCTCGGGCGGACGGCCGGGGCAGGCTCGGTCCATGGTCCCGAGCCCGCACGTCGTCACCACCCTCGTCGTCGCCGGCCTGGCCGCCGGCCTCGCCGCCGGCTCGGCTTCCGGGGTGGCTTCCGGTCCGGCATCGCGCACGGAGTCCGGCCCTCCGGGTCGGGCGACGACGTCGCAGTCGGAGCCCACGCAGCTCGGCGCGCCGGGAGCCGAAGGAAGGTCCTCACGGCCGGGCTGGAGCGGCTGGGTGTGGCCGCTGACGCCGAAGCCTGAGGTCGAGCGGCCCTTCGACGGCCCGAGGCGACGCTGGGAGCCGGGGCATCGCGGTGTCGACCTGCGCGCGTCGGTCGGACAGGAGGTCCGCGCACCGGCGGCCGGTGAGGTCGCGTTCGCCGCGCGGCTCGCGGGACGATCCGTCCTCGTCGTGCGCCATCCGGGCGGCCTGCGCAGCACCTTTGAACCGGTGGTCGGCTCGCTGCCGGTCGGCTCTCCGGTCGCGCCGGGTGAGGCCGTCGGCCGGGTGACCGACGAGTCGACGCACTGCGACCCTGCGACGTGCCTCCACTGGGGCGTTCTCCGTGGACGGGAGTACCTCGATCCCCTCGTCCTCCTCGGCCGAGCTCCGGTCGTCCTACTGCCGCTGGGTTGACCGGGCGGCGGTGCGGCCGGGCCGTTGGCGCGGCCTGCCCGGCCGGCGGCTGCGGCCCTCGGTCACGCTCTCGGGTGGGCCTGCTCGTAGCTCTTGCGCAGTCGCTC